>Ga0207693_10001184_pt1 | contig 23296 bp, 17 predicted proteins | sample LARL81metaG_FD_184347 | JGI IMG/M metagenome (GOLD analysis project Ga0207693, IMG submission 184347) | Corn, switchgrass and miscanthus rhizosphere microbial communities from Kellogg Biological Station, Michigan, USA - LAR L8-1 metaG... | ecosystem: Host-associated > Plants > Roots >... | reverse complement strand
GGCACCGGCCCGAAACGACAGGAAGTAGGCAAGCGGATACCCGAGCAGAAGAGAAAATAGCATCACCCGCGCCGCGATCCACATGGATCGCAAGAGGGTCTGCCAGTACACCTCCACGCTGAGTAGTTGGCGATAGTTTTCCAGACTCCAGGAGTGAACGATAGTCTGCGACGCAGACAGCGACCAGAAGCTGTAGCAGAACATCAACAGGTAGGGCGCGAGCAAAAAAAGGCTGACCCACAGCAGCGGAGGCATAGTGATCACGGTTCTGTAAGCGCGCGTGAACATGCTTAGGGTCTCTCCGCCGATTCGCGGACTGCCACAGCGTCTGCCGGGTCAAACTCAAATTCCAGTTCGCCCTGCCAGTCACTGCGTGCCGGGGCTCGCACCGAAAACGACAGCCCGTCCGCGCATTCGATCTGCAGCAACTCTGTGGAACCATGGAAAGCCCTATGCTGAAGTTTCCCGCGGAATCGCACCGCGTCTTGGGAACCTGACGATCCGGCTACCTTGATGTTCTCGGGCCGCAGCGACCGGAGAGCAGGACCATCTGGTATCGGCGCTGGCCATGACAGGGAATTGCAGCGAACGATTCCCCCTTGCGCAACAGTTTGTAAGAGATTGGTGTGACCGATGAATTGCGCGGTGTAAGCCGTTGCCGGGCGGCTGTAGATATCCCGCGGGCTCGCTACCTGTTCCAGTTCTCCCATGCGGAGCAGCGCAATCCGGTCCGACATGACCATCGCTTCTTCCTGGTCGTGCGTGACAAAGACGAATGCGATGCCGACTTCGCGCTGCAGGGACTTCAACTCCACCTGCATCTGGCGGCGCAGGTTCGCGTCGAGTGCCGACAGCGGTTCGTCGAGCAACAACAACTGAGGCCGCTTCACCAGGGCTCGTGCCAGGGCAACGCGTTGTTGCTGACCACCGCTGATTTTCGACGGCTTGGCTTTCGCGTGCGCCGTCATCTTTACTCTCGCCAGAGCTTGTTCCACGCGAGCCGTGATTTCAGACTCGGCTTGTTTCTCCACGCGCAGCCCATAGCCGACGTTCTGCTCGACCGTGAGGTGGGGGAACAGCGCATAGTGCTGAAAGACAGTATTCACACGTCTCTTGTAAGGAGGCAGGAGGTCGAGGCGCTCGCCCTTCATGCAAACTTCGCCAGACGTTGCGCTCTCAAATCCCGCGATGATGCGCAGCAGTGTCGTCTTGCCGGAGCCGCTTTCTCCGAGAATCGTAAGGAACTCGCCTTCCGCAACTTTCAGCGATATCTCGCGCAGAACCACGCTCTGGCCGAAGGTCTTTGCAACTTTGCGAATGTCGAGCAGCGCCGCCGAGTCGAGTGTTCCTGAAGCCGTACTCTCGGACTGATCTTTTGTCAGCATGACTTTGGCGATGCTTGTTCGGCGGCATGGGCCGGTTTGGTCGATGCAACTGCTGCTCGTCTATTGCGCTGCTTTCACTTCGTTCCAGATCTCGTTGTACTTCGGACGTCGTGGCACGTCCTGCCAGAAGTAGATACGTTTCTGATAACCGTCGACATCGTCCAGATGCAAGCCCTGCCTCTGCTCGGCTGTCATGAGTTGTCCGGCTTGCGGATTGGCAGGCACATAATTCGTGACGTCGGCCACCAGCTTTTGAGTTTTCGCTTGCACCATGTACTCGAGGAAGCGATAGGCAAGCTCTTTGTTTTCGCTCGCAGCCGTGATCATCAGGTGATCGATCCACCCGGTGGTGTTCTCTTTGGGAATGGTCTCCCCGACCGGAAAGTTTCTCTTCTTAAGTTCCACGGAGTTCAGCGGCCAGCCCATCGCTGCGATAACTTCGTGATTTTGAAAAAGGTTTGTCAGCTCGCCACCTGAGGACCACATCTTGCGGACATTCGGTTTCAGCTCAAGCAGTTTCCGCTTCACCGCGTCGAGTTGTGCGTCGCTCAGGCTGTAAAGCTGACTGGGATCGGGTTTGTCGTACCCAAGCAGCTGCGCCGCCATGAACACCGTCGAAAGATCGTCCCACACAGAAATCTTGCCGCGATATTTTGGGTCCCACAAGATACTCCAGCTCTCTGGAGGTTTTGCGAAGGCGGTCGTATCGTAGATGAGTGGGTTGGGTCCCCATGTAAAGGGCACGCCATAGACATCGCCTTTGATCTTGACCAGCGGCATGGACGTCAGCTTCGGCGTGAGCTGGCTATAGGTCGGAATCTTCGACAAATCGAGCGGCGCCGCGAGCCCGGCCGAAGCGATCATCGTAGCCACATCGCTTGACGGAGAGATGACGTCATAGTTGCTGGCGCTGCCGCCGCGCAACTTGGCCACCAGTTCGTCGCTCGATCCCATGTAAGAGGCGGAGACTTTGCACTGACACTGTTCCTCAAAACCTTTTATGAAGAGAGGATCAGCGTAGCCTTCCCATACCAACAGGTTGAGGGTCGGCATCTTTTTCGCACAGGATCCGAGAGCGAGCAGTGCGACGACCAGACCTATGATTGCCGAAAGCCTGCGCATGGACTACTTCGCCTCCGCTTTGTGCTGAGAACTCCCCGATTTCCAGACGGGAGATTCATAAACAACTTTCCCGCCGACCATCGTGAGCAGGACTTCTGTTTTTCCAATTGCCGTTGGCTCAATCTCAAACAAGTTGCGGTCGATCACGATCAGGTCTGCGAGCTTTCCCTTCTCAAGTGATCCTTCTCTTTGCTCGCGGTGTCCAGCAACGGCTGCGCCCATCGTATAACCACGAATCGCGTCTGCTACGCTGATTCGCTCCTGCGGGACGAATCCTTCCGGAGGATTTCCTTCGCCAGTCTGGCGAGTTACCGCATTCTGAATCCCTTCCCATGGATTCAGGGTCACGATGGGCCAGTCGCTGCCGAATGCGAGAACTCCACCGTCGGCCTGAACGCTGCGCCATGCCCAAGCGCGCTTTCCTCTCTCGGGTCCCACGTTGCGAAGCCACACCAACAACGTGTCGTCATCGGGATAGGCATGCAGAGGCTGAAAGCTGGCAATGACTCCCAGTTTGCCGAAGCGAGGGATATCTTCCGCGGACGCGTCTTCGATGTGCTCGATGCGATGACGCCGGTCTTTCGTGCCGTTCTGCTGGGCGGCGCTCTCGTATGCATCGAGCGTCACACGAATGGCACGATCTCCAATCGCATGCGTAAAGATCTGGATGCCGCGCTTGTCGAGGTCAGCAACGAGACTTCTATAAGTCTCGGGATCCCACAGCAGGCTGCCGGAAAGCTTGGGATCGTCGCTATACGGAGCGAGCATCGCTGCCGTGTGCGATTCGATCACGCCATCCATGAAAAATTTCACAGCTCCGGCAGAGATCCACTCGTCGTGATACTTGCTGCGCGCGTCCTCGACTTCCTGAATTTGCTTTGCGGTAAGGGTCGGCGGCTCTGCACGGTACGCAAGATACATCCGCACCGTGAGCTCGCCAGACTTGCGCATCCCCTCCAGCAGATCAGCATTCATCAGGTCGCTCATACCTACCCCAACTCCTCCGGCAGCATGGATTCGCACCAAGCCGACGCGGTTCGCTTCCTTGAATCCTGCTTTGTAAGCAGCGAGTTTCTGTTCTCGTGAGGGCAACGGCAGGACGTGAATCATCAGCGCATCGGCGGAGTCTTCTTTCAGCGCTCCCGTCGCTTCGCCGGTCGCCGGATCGCGGACGATCTCTCCACCGGGAGGATTCGGCGTGTCACGCGTGATCCCCGCTAATTTCAGGGCTTTGCTATTTGCCCACCAGGTGTGTCCGTCGAATGCCTCGAGGTAAACGGGACGATCCGCAATGATCGCGTCGAGATCCTTCTTGTTGGGAAGATTCGTCGGCCCCATCGCCGGGTAAGTCCAGCCGCGTCCGCGCACCCACGCCTGGTCAGGATGCGCGTCGGCATAGGCTTTTACTCGTCGCAGGACCTCTGGAAGATCCTTGGCGTCATCGAGGTGCACACGATCCAGGCTCAGAGCCCCATCAAGAAAGTGCGTATGGCAATCGGTGAGGCCTGGCAGAACCAACCGGCCTCCCGCGTCTATGACTCTCGTCTTGCTGCCGCGATAGGCTTCGATGTCCTTCGCGTTCCCGACCGCCAGCATCTCGTCCCCACGTACCGCAATCGCCTCCGCCCACGCCTGCTTTGGGTTCATTGTGTAAACGCGGGCATTGAGAACAACAATGTCGGCAGTGGGATGGTTATTGTCCTTGGCGTGACTTTGAGTCATCACCGCAACAATGACTAGGACAAACTGAATGACAAGCCACGCACGGGATCGGGGATTCGCTCTCAAGCTTTCCTCAGTGAACTGGGAACTGACTGCTAGCCACTCTTCTAGAACGTCGGCGGAGTATTTACCCACAGCACCCAGGTTTCGGAGCGTCCGGGGTTCTTCCACCGATGAGGCGTCGCGCTTTCAAAATAGAAGCTGTCACCAGACTTCAATCGGAATTCCTGGCTGTCGAGAGCAAGATGCAACTCGCCTCGCAAAACCATTAAAAACTCCTCGCCTTCGTGGGTATATGACTCGCCGCTGCCGGCCTTCGGCGCAATACGAAACAGATGAGGTTCCATGACAGTGTTCCCCCAGGCGAGCAACTCCATGCGCACGCCCGGTCCAGCTTCGAGCACTTTGCGCTCAGACGGTCGCACTAACCTTCGATTGGTCTCGGCAGGATCAAAAAAGTCGAGGATGTTCGTTTTGTAGAAGCGCGCCAGGCGTCGAAGAGTGGCGATGGAAGCGCTCATCTGGGAACGCTCAATGGCGCTGAGAAAGCCCACGGAAATTGCTACCGCCTTCGCCACCTGTGCTAAAGACAGTTTGCGGCGCAAGCGCAGTTGACGCAGATGAGCGCCGATGGCCCCGACAGCCCCGTCTGTTGTGGGCCGCAACAAACCTTCACGCTTGAGGAGTTCCACAATAGCCGGTGCATTCAGACCGCGAACACGTCGCAGAAACCGCGCGCGCTTGAGCAATTTCACATCTTCGGCTGTATACAAACGATACTTGCTCTCGGTGCGCTGCGGACGAGTTAAGCCCAGACTTTCCCATGTACGAATTACTGACGGAGAAACTCCAACCGTCCGCGCCACATCGCCGATTTTCAAGTAAGGTTTGGCGCCGTTCGCCTTCATCGTAAGGGGCCTGTTTTCGCGGTCTTACTTCAGCTTGAGATCGGTATTTTTCGCTTGACAGTGCGCGGCAGGTTCTCTAACCTTGCGCGATTATAGCAAGGTTTCTAGTTGGCGCAAGCGAATCTGCTGACCAAAAATCGATTGAAAAATCCCCCGCCTCCCGGAGGTCTTATGCGGTCGTTGAAAGCGACGCGAGTCCCGTTCGTCCTCTTCTTCTGCCTCGTTTGTTCCACCCTGCTGATCGCACAAAGCACCGGCGGCCGAATTCTGGGACACGTGTCAGATGCTAGCGGCGCCAGTGTGGCCGGTGCGAAGGTAACGCTAAGCAATGAAGCGACTGGCGTAAGCCGAGATAGTAAGACCAACGACGGCGGCGACTATGTTCTTCTCGAAGTTCAGCCCGGACAGTACAGTATCAAGGTCGAGCAGCAAGGCTTCACGACTATCTTGCGCAAGGGCGTGACCCTTGAAGTCAACCAGGTTGTCACACTTAACCTGACATTGCAGGTCGGGCAAACCAAGGAAGTGGTAGAAGTTACTTCAGAAGCGCCGCTGGTGGATACGACGAGCACGCAGCTGGGTGCAGTCGTCAATGACCGATCGATTAGCCAACTCCCACTCAATGCCCGCGATACCTACCAATTCCTGCAACTGCAGCCCGGAGTGATGTCCACCGTTGGGTCCGCCAACTCGGTCGTCTACGGAAACGACAAAGCTGGGGCGGTGTCAGTTAATGGCGGACGTGGCCGCTCCAACAACTTCAGCGTGAACGGCGGCGACGCCAATGACCAGTTCGTCAACCTGCCGACTGTGCAGCCCGCGCCGGACAGCATTGAAGAGTTCCGAGTACTCACCAACACTTTCGATGCGGAATATGGTCGCAATTCGGGCTCAGTAGTCAATGTCGTTACAAAATCGGGAACCAACGATATTCACGGCAACGTGTATGAGTTCTTCCGGAACACCAAGCTCAATGCGAACGCCTACTGCTTCACGGCTCTACAAGGTGTTCCCTGTGAGAAGCCGAAGTTCAACCAAAATCAGTTTGGCGGAACTTTCGGCGGCCCGATCAAGAAAGATCGGACTTTCTTCTTCACTTCGTACGAAGGGCGACGCATCCGACAAGGCATCCCGTCGCCCGCTGTAACGGTCCCGACTGCTGCGGAACGTCCTGACCCGTCACACATGCTGAATGGTCACATCGTTGCCGATTTTTCTGCGGAGTCGCCATTCTCGGGAGTCCTCAACAACTCGTACGCACTGCAACCGGGAAATCAAGTCGGTCAACGACCCGGCTGTCAGCAAGCGGTGACCGACATCGGTGGAGGCGTAATTCAAGACGGCGCAAACTACTCCGACATCTTTCCGAACAACCAGATACCGTTGGAGTGCCTGGACGCTACTGCCGTCGATCTCCTTCAGTACGTTCCCACTCCGGGGGCGGGAGCCAACATCATTCAGACTGTACCCGTACAGCCTGACCGTGGCGATCAGTTCACAATAAAGCTTGACCACCGGATCAACGACAAGCAAAACCTTAGCTTTTATTACTATTTCGACGATCACCACGTAGTCTCGCCCTTTGCGCAGTTTCAGGCCGCCGGCGCCAACGTGCCTGGTTTCGGATCGATTACCAGCGAACGGTTCCAACAGTGGAACATCAGCCACACCTGGACCATCAGCAACACTACCGTGAACGAATTCCGCTTCAACTACAACCGGGAAGCGCAGAAAACCTTCCAGCATCCAACGTTCACTTCTTTATTGCAGAACTCGTGCCCACCCGCTCCTGTGTGGCTCACCAATGTGCTGGGGCCGGTGCCTTGCTTCTCCGATGGCACGCCAGACAACGCCTTGGGGATACATCCCAATCTAGGGGCAGCGCGAGAGGGTGTTCCTTTCGTCCAGGTGAGTGGCGGATTCACCATCGGCAACAATGGTGAGGGTGAAGTGCCGCAGGTAGGCAATTCATTTCAATGGTCCGACAGTATTAGTAGAGTGGTGGGGAATCATTCCCTGAAGTTCGGGACAGACGTCCGCCGCCAGAAGTTTGACCAGACTTTGTATTTTGATGTCAACGGCGAATTCTTTGTGGACGGCACTTCGACAAATAGTACGGTTGGGGATACGGTATTTTCTGATTACCTGCTCGGATTTCCGGGTTCGTATGGTCAAGGCTCCGCGCAGGTAGAACATGTTCGCAGTACGGCACTCTATCTGTACGCGCAGGACAGTTGGAAGATCAAGCCTAACCTGACCCTGAATTATGGCCTGCGCTGGGAACTTAACACGCCACTAGCCGATGTCAGCAAGCACGTACAGACGTTCCGGCCGGGACAAAAGAGCACGGTTTATCCGTGCCTGGATACTGCCAACACGGATTGTAATTCGATGACTCCGATCGGCCTGGTAGTGGCTGGGGATAAAGGCATTCCTACTGCTATGACGCAGACTTACTACAACGCCTTTGCTCCGCGAATTGGGATCTCTTGGAGCCCGGGAAACTCGGGCAAGACCAGCATTAAGGCTGGGTGGGGGCTATTCTATAACCCGATTGAGCAGCTTGTTCTGGAACAGTTCAGCGCCGAGCCCCCATTTGGCGGCAGCACTTTTCCATTTAATACCTTCTTCAATACACCTTTCCTTGACCAGAGCGGCGGATTCTCTTACCCCAACCCGTTCGGCCTCGCCTCGTTGTCCGGTGTCAACGGTATCCTTAACCCACCACGCAATCAGGCAGTGGACTGGGGAATGTTCCGCCCCATTCTCTTGTTCGGTCAGTTTCAGCCACACCTTAGAAGTCAATACTCGGCGCAATACAACTTCACTATCGAGCGTGAACTAACCAGAGATTTGAAACTGCAGGTGGGCTATGTGGGGTCGCAGGGCCACCGCTTACTCGCGACGCACGATCTGAACTACGGAAATCCGCAAACTTGTCTGGATCTGAACGCAGTGCTCGGCGACGGTACATGCGGGCAATATTTCGCTGACAGTTCCTTTTCGATTGATCCAGGAACCGTCCTGCCAGTGGACTTTCACTTGCCCTACGCCCAAAACAATTCTGTGATCCCTGCTGGGACTACCCTCACGAATGGCCTTACTCTTGTGGGCCTTCGTCGCTATTCCTCCCCGCAATGTGATCCGTTGACCGGCACCGGTTGCCCCGCAGACGGTATTCCGGTGTTCAGCAGTATCTTTGCCCAGGATACGATCGCCAATTCGGCCTACAACTCGCTGCAGGTATCCCTTGATAAACGCTTTGCCCATGGCCTGCAGTTCACAACGGCTTACACCTACAGCAAGTCCTTCGACCAGGCCTCAAGTTTCGAAGGCATCTTGAATCCGATCGATCCTCGAATCAGCCGGTCTCTCTCCAATTTTGATGCGAGGCATCGCATTGTTTTCAGTTATTACTGGGAGTTGCCCATTCGCCACTACGACGGTTTTGCCGGGAAATTGCTGAACGGTTGGGCCGTTTCCGGCATCACGACTTTCCAGACAGGTTTTCCGATTCGCATACAATCCGTGGCAGACAACGAGTTGATGTATAGCTTCGACTTCGAACTGCCGGGCGAACCCAATCAAATCGCGCCCTTCCACACGATGAGACCTCAGTCCAACGGCAACTATTTTTTTGATCCCAACAGCTTCACAGAGAATGCATCAGATCCTTCGCAGCCGCCGTGCAGTCAGGGTGCTGTATACGGATGTTACGATCCGGCACTGTTCGGCTCACTTGGCAACGCCAAGCGCACCATTTGCTGCGGGCCGCATATCAGCCAAACGGACCTGGCTGTGCTGAAGACAATCCGGTTGTCGGAAACGAAGCACTTTGATTTCCGTGCCGAGTTCTTCAATCTCTTTAACCACACACAGTTCTTCACTCCCGATGGAAATACGTCTGATGGTTCGCAGTTCGGCCAGGTTACCCAAGCTCGCGATCCGCGGCTGGTACAATTTGCATTGAAGTTCTTTTTCTAGTCTGAGTTTGTTTCGACCCTGGGCGGCCTTGTGCCGCCCAGGAACCCAATCTAATGGCCGATCTGGCCTGAGCTTTTTGGAGACTCCCGATGTACCCCGATCTGCAAAAGGAGCTCGAAACCTTCGAGCGCCGCACGCCGAAATCCGCCGAAGCCCATAAGCGCAACTTGAAACGCCTGCCGCTAGGCGTTGCCAGCAACTACCGCGCTTATGATCCCTATCCGATCTTCGTGAAAGAAGGGCAGGGTTCGCACTTCCGCGATCTCGATGGCAACGACTACGTCGATCACAACCTGTGCTTCGGCGCTCTGATGGCGGGTCATTGCCATCCCGCGGTGATGAAGGCCGTTGAGAAGCGGCTCTCCACCGGCACCATGTTCGGCATGCCGCACGACATGGAATGGCAGCTTGCGGAAGAAATCTGCAAGCGCTTTCCGGTCGAAATGGTGCGCTTTGGCTCGAGTGGCACCGAAGCCACGATGCACGCCGTGCGCCTCGCCCGCGCAGCCACCAGTCGCGACAAGATCCTCAAGTTCGAAGGCGGCTATCACGGTCTGCACGACACAGCTTTGGTCAGCGTGAAACCGCATGAGCCCGACTTCGGCGACATCAAGAACCCTGTTTCTGTTCCGGGTGGACTGGGTGTGCCCAAGTCTTCGATCGCGAATGTGCCAATTGCGACCTTCAATGATCTGGGGACCGTCGAGCGCCGCTTCCAGGAGAATCCCGGACAGATTGCCGCGATCATCCTTGAGCCGATCCTTATGAACGTCGGGCTCTGCATGCCGCAACCCGGCTTCCTCGAAGGCCTGCGCGAAATCGCAACGAAAAACGGCGCGCTACTGATCTTCGACGAAGTGAAAACCGGCGCGAAGCTCGGTTGGGGCGGCGCCTCGGAATACTACGGCGTCACGCCCGACATGATTTGCCTCGCCAAGTCGATTGGCGGGGGCTTCCCGCTGGCCGCCTTCGGCACGCACAAATCTGTGATGGACCTGATCTCGCAGCACAAGGTCTTCCACGGCGGCACCTACAACACGAATCCCGTGTCGATGGCCGCGGGCCTGGCGACCTTCGCAGAAGTTCTGACGCGCGAAAACTATGCGCATGTCGAGAAGCTTAGCAAGAAGCTGGTCGACGGCTACAAGAAGATCATCGCCAAGGTCGGCCTGCAGGGCTACATCGCGCAGGCTGGTGCGAACGGCGCTCTCATGCTCTACCCGCATGAGATCCACAACTATCGCGACTGGCTGACGGTCGATGTAGACCTGTGGCGGCACTACTGGTTCGGCATGGTCAACCGCGGCGTGATGGCGCAGCCCTACTGGCAGGACGAGCAGTGGACAATGTCGGTGCAGCATACCGAAGCCGACATCGACAAGCACATCGCGGCGTTCGATGACATTGCCGTCTCGCTCGCGAAAGCGCAGCAGGAACGAGCGGGGAAAGCTCCAGCTCTGGCCGCGCACTAGCAGTGGTCGTGTGGGGCGGACACTCCTATCCGCCTCACCAGGTAGCGCCGCCGTCTCGGCGGCAGTCCGGCGGGCGTCCTCGCCCGCTGCGGCGAGGGCAAGATGCCCTCGCGACTGCCGGCAAGATGCCGGCGCTACGAACTGCATCGCGCCGAGATCACCTTGGCTGATATCGATGATCCGGAGATAAGCATTGTCTGATCAGAATCACGAACAACCGCACCTGAAACGAGTCCTGGGACGCTGGGATCTGGTGCTGCTCTTCGTGGTCGCGGTCTTCAACTTGAACGTCGTCCCCTCCATCGCCGCCAACGGCGGCGTGACGGTCTGGCTCTGGATCATCTCCCTTTTACTTTTCTTCTGGCCGCAAGGCCTCGCCGTAATCGAGTTGGCACAGCGCTATCCCGGCGAAGGTGGCGTCTACCTGTGGGCCAAAGAAGTCTTCGGCGACTTCCACGGATTCCTCTCCGGATGGTGCTACTGGACCAACAACATGCTGTACGTGCCGACGGTCATGCTGTACTTCGTCGGGGTATCGGTGTTCGCCATGGGCCCAGGACATGCGGGCCTGGCCGACAACAAAACGTTCGCGATGCTGATGTCGCTGGCCTTGCTGGCGCTTCTCACCGTTCTCAACATCGTGGGACTGGGCGTTGGCAAGTGGCTGAACAATGTGGGTGCGATCGGAACATTTGTCGCCGCGGCGGTACTGATCCTTTTAGGCCTCACCATCTATATCCGTTTCGGAACCACGGTAACTGCCAGCGATTTCCGCATTCCCGCGGACCCGCGCTTTGTCTTGAACTCGTTTGGCGTGATCTGCTTCGGATTGGTGGGCCTGGAACTAGCTTCGATCATGGGCGACGAGATTCGTGACCCGCAACGCACGCTGCCGGGCGCAGTCGCGTGGGGCGGAGTGCTGTCCGGCGCACTCTATATAGGTGCAACGCTGACCTTGCTGGTTTCGGTCCGTAAAGACGAAATCAGCGTCCTGCAGGGAATTGTGCAGTCGGTAAGCCACATGGCCGCCAAGGTTGGTGTCGGATGGATCATCGCGCCTTTCGCGGTCATGCTGAGCCTGTCAATCGCAGGCATCGGATCCGCTTGGATGGGAGGCTCGGCGCGTATCCCCTTCGTCGCGGGACTCGATTCTTACATGCCCTCGTGGCTTGGAAAGATTCATCCTCGCTATGCGACGCCATATGCTGCGCTCATCGTGCAGGCCATCGTCTCGGCAATTCTCGTCGTAATTAATTTTTATGCTTCCGGAGGAGTGCAGGAAGCCTTTCAAAGGATGTTGTCGCTGGCGGTCGTTCTGCAGTTGGTGCCGTTCTTGTATGTGTTCGCAGCGTTGCTAAAATTTGCGTTCCGCAGGCAATTCGAGGACGGCCGCTATGGTCGAGGCACACTCATGTTTGCGGGGGGTGCGGGTTTCGTCACCACCACTCTCGGCATCGCACTGGCGTTCTTTCCAGCCAAGCAGATCACTTCGGTCTGGAAGTACGAAGTGACAATGATCGGAATCACTCTGGCATTCTTGCTCTTGGCGGTGTTTTTCTTTTTTGTCTATGGCCGGCTGAAATCGCCGCAAACTGCCGCAGTGGAGCAGGCCGAGGTGGTGAGATCCGCCTGAAAGGAAGCGCGAGAATTTCCTCAACGCGTTTCGAACTGATGCAGGCGGGTTGCCAGAATGAACAGTTCGCGTGATTAAGGTTCAAGTGTTTTGGAGAACTATATGCCTAGTGGAGTTCAAGCCGACGTCAAGACCTACCAGATGTTCATCAATGGCGAGTGGGTCGCCAGCAAATCGGCGAAGACTTTTCCAGTTTACGATCCTTCTTCGGAAGAAATCATCGCGCAAGTTGCTGATGCCAACGCCGACGATGTGAATCGCGCTGTCGCCGCGGCGAAAGCCGCCTTTGAAGACGGCCCGTGGGCCACGACCACCGCACAAGAGCGCGGCCGCGTTCTCTTCCGCTTATCGGAGAAGATCCGCCAGAACCTTCCGATGCTGGCCGAACTCGAATGCCGAAACACAGGCAAGCCGATCATCGAAGCCGAGTACGACATGAACGACACGGCCACCTGTTTTGAATACTACGGTGGCCTCGCGACCAAGATTCTCGGCTTCGTCAATCCAGTGCCCGACAATGCGGTCAGCCTTACGCTGAAAGAACCAATCGGCATCGCCGGGCAAATTATTCCGTGGAACTACCCGCTGCTCATGGCCGCATGGAAGCTCGCCCCGGCGCTTGCCGCCGGATGCACCTGCGTTCTCAAACCTGCCGAGCAAACACCTCTGACCGCCCTGGAATTCGCCAACTGGTTCGCAGACGTCGGACTTCCTCCGGGCGTGGTCAACATCATCACCGGGTTTGGAGAGACCGCCGGCGCCCCCCTCGTGCAGCATCCGGACGTCAACAAGATTGCCTTCACAGGCAGTGCCGCCGTGGGCAAGATAATCGTGAAGCAGGCGGCCGACACGGTGAAGCGCGTGACGCTCGAACTGGGCGGCAAGTCCCCGAACATCTTCTTCGCTGACGCCGATTTCGAAGCCGCCATCGACGGCGCGCTCTTTGGCGTGTTCATCAATCAGGGAGAGGTCTGCTCGGCCGGCAGCCGAATTCTGGTGCAGAAGCCGATCTACAAGAAGTTCGTCGATGCGATGGCCGAAAAAGCCAAGAAGATCAAGCTGGGTGCTCCTCTCGACCGCGAAACCAAGATGGGTCCGCTCGTGAGCAAGGATCAATACGATCGCGTTCGCTCCTACCTTGAAATCGGCAAGAAAGAAGCGAAGGTGGCTTTCGGCGGAAACAGAGCCGAGCAGTTCGCCAAGGGCTTCTACGTGCAGCCGACGATCTTCTACGACGTCGACAACTCAGCTCGCATCGCGCGTGAGGAAATTTTCGGTCCCGTGGCTGCGGTCATTCCTTTCGAAGACGAGAAAGACGCCGTCAAGATCGCAAACGATTCTCCCTACGGCCTGGCCGCTGCCGTCTGGACCCGGGACATCTACAAGGCCTTCCGCGCGGTGAAGGCTCTGCGCGCGGGCGTCGTGTGGGTCAATCACATGCAGCCCACCTACGTCGAGGCGCCCTGGGGAGGCTACAAGCAGTCTGGCTTTGGCCGCGAGCTCGGGCCGTGGGGCATCGAGGAATATCTCGAGACCAAGCAGGTCCACATCAACTTGAACGAAGCTCCAATCGGATGGTACTGAGATGGCAACGATTCAACTGAAGACGCAGATCCCCGGTCCCAAATCAAAATCACTCGCGGAGCGTCGCTCCCAAGCCATACCGCGTGGCCTCTCGCATGCCACGCCCATCTACGTCGCCAAGACCGAAGGCGCGATCCTTGAGGATGTGGATGGCAATCGCTACATCGACTTCGCGGGAGGCATTGGCTGCCTGAACACCGGTCACCGTGCGCCCGGCGTCCTCACGGCCATCGAGCGGCAGCTCGACAAGTTTCTCCACACCTGCGTGCAGGTCACGCCCTACGAAAGCTACATTCGGCTCGCTGAAAGACTCAATCAGATCACGCCTGGGAATTTCCCCAAGAAAACTCTGTTCGTAAACAGCGGCGCCGAGGCTGTCGAGAACGCCGTCAAGATTGCGCGGGCCGCTACGGGGCGCCCGGGCATCATCGCCTTCGAAGATGCGTTCCATGGCCGCACCATGATGGCGCTCTCGCTCACCAGTAAGACGCATCCTTATAAAGCGGGATTCCAGCCCTTCCCGGGCGAGGTTTACCGGATCCCGTACGCGTATTGCTATCGTTGTTCCTATTCCCTGAAATATCCGTCCTGCGAACTCTATTGCGCACGCCACCTCGAAGACACTTTCAAACGTGTGGTTGCACAGGAAGGCGTGGCCGCGGTCATCGCGGAACCAGTTTTAGGCGAAGGCGGCTTTGTCGCGCCGCCGCTCGACTACTTCCGTACACTGATCGACATCTGTCACAAGCACGGCGTGCTGTTTATCGCCGACGAAGTGCAGACCGGCTTCGGCCGCACTGGAGCCCTCTTTGCGTGCGAACGCTACGGCATCGAGCCCGACATCATCATCTCCGCGAAATCCATCGGGGGAGGCCTTCCGCTAGCTGCCATCACTGGCCGCGCGGAAATCATGGATGCCCCCGGCCCCGGCGGACTCGGAGGAACATTCGCCGGTAATCCGGTGGCCTGCGAAGCTGCGCTCGCCGTCCTCGACATGTTCGAACAGCAAGACTTGAACGCGCGCGCCAACGAACTGGGCGAGCAGTTCCAGAAGCGGGCCCGGGCGTGGCAGAAACGCTGGCCCATGATCGGCGAAGTACGTGGCCTCGGCGCCATGCAAGCTCTAGAGCTTGTACAGTCACAGGACAAGCGCGAGCCGGCCACGGAAGAGACGAAAGCCATCACGCAGTATTGCTATGAGCACGGCGTGATCACGATCTCCGCGGGGACGTATGGCAACATCATTCGTCTGCTGATGCCACTGGTGATCACCGACAACCAGATGGATGAAGCGCTCGACGTGCTGGAGGGTGCCCTGAAGACCGTTTACGAAAAGAAACACGAAGCGGCCGCGCAGCCGGTGTAATCTAAGAGTCAAACGAAAAGCGCCGGCAAACCAGGTCCTGTCCTGTCGCGGCTCGACATTCTTCACGATAGCTGAGGCGAAACCTACCATGAGTACTGCCATCATTACGGAAGCAAAAGTTCCGCACTACATCGACGGTCAGTGGGTCGAGTCAAACGCCCGCGAGTGGTCCGAGATCATTAATCCCGCCACCGGCGAAAGTCTCGGCAAGGTTCCTATTTCAGACGCGGGCGAAGTCGCCAAGGCGATCGATGCCGCAGCCGCTGCGTATCCCGCGTGGCGCCGCACGCCGCCGGAAGACCGCATCCAGCCGCTCTTCAAACTGAAGAACCTGCTCGAAGAGCACGTCGACGACATCAGCCGCCTGATCACCCAGGAAAACGGCAAGACCTTCACCGAAGCCAAGGCCGAGATGCGCCGCGCCATCGAAAATGTCGAAGTCGCCTGCGGCATCCCGACCATGATGCAGGGCTACAACCTTGAAGACGTCGCCCGCGGTATCGACGAGATGATGATCCGCCAGCCGCTGGGGGTAACCGCGGCCATTGTGCCTTTCAACTTTCCGGGTATGATCGCCTTCTGGTTCCTGCCCTACGCCATCGCCACCGGAAACACTTTCATCCTGAAGCCGTCCGAGCGTGTACCTCTGACGATGCGCTATGTGTACGAGTTGCTCGAGAAGACCGGATTGCCCAAAGGCGTGGTGAATCTCGTGAACGGCGGCAAGGTCGCGGTTGATACGCTCATCGACGATCCGCGCGTACGGGCGATCAGTTTCGTCGGGTCAACTCCAGTGGCACGCTACATCTACGCGCGCTCCGGAGAAAAAGGGAAACGGGCCCAATGCCAGGGTGGCGCGAAAAATCCGGTGATCGTGCTCCCCGACGCCGATATGCAAATGGCCACTCAGATCATCTCCGACAGCGCTTTCGGATGTGCGGGCCAGCGCTGCCTCGCTGTCTCGGTCGCTGTCACAATCGGCGACGCACAGAATACCTTCCGCGATGCTATCGCCGACTCGGCCTCAAATTTGCGCGTAGGGAATGGGCTCGACGAAGGCGTGCAAATGGGTCCCGTCATCACGAAACAAAGTAAAGAGCGCATCGAATCGCTCATCGGCGTTGGCGAAAAACAGGGCGCCAAAGTCCTGGTGGACGGACGCAATCCAAAGATTCCGCGGCACGAGAAGGGCAACTTCGTAAAACCGACCATTCTCGATTCCGTGCCCGCGACCAGCGAACTCTCGCACACCGAAATCTTCGGCCCGGTCTTAAGCCTGGTTCACGCCAACGATATGGACGAAGCCCTTGCTTTCCTCGAACGCAATCCCTACGGCAACCAGGCTTCGCTGTTCACATCGAGCGGGGCCGCCGCGCGCCGCTTCCGCTACGAAGCACCTGCGGGAAATATTGGCATTAACATTGGCGTCGCCGCCCCGATGGCGTATTTCCCGTTCAGCGGCTGGAAAGACAGCTTTTTCGGCATCATGCACGGCCAAGGCCGCGACTCGGTCGAGTTCTACACCGAAAAGAAAGTCGTGGTCGAACGCTGGGCTAAAGAACACTCACGAAAGTTCTAATATTTATCGATGGAGCGACGAGCGTCCTTGCCCGTCAACTCCCGGGAGTTCTCGAAGACATCATGACTACTGCCACCGCTACGCCCGCCATGACCGGCCAGGAGATGGTCGATCTCACCAAGAAGCACACCCTCTTCGAGTGGTCCGCCCAATCGAAGGTCGACCCCATCCCGGTGGCTCGCGCCAAGGGCATCTATTTCTGGACGCCGGAAGGGAAGCGCTTCATCGACTTCAACAGCCAGTTGATGAGCGTCAACATCGGGCACGGCGACGAGCGAGTGATCCAAGCGATCAACGAACAGGTCGCCACCCTTGCCTACGCGAATCCTTTTATGGCGACCGAGCCGCGTGCGCGCCTGGGCGCGAAGCTCGCAGAAATCACACCCGGCGACATTGACACCTTTTTCTTCACCAACGGCGGCGCCGAAGCCAATGAGAACGCGATCAAGTTGGCGCGCTTCTTTACAGGGCGGCACAAAATCATGGCGCGTTACCGGTCCTACCACGGTGCGACCGCAGGTGCGATCTCATTAACGGGAGATCCGCGGCGTTGGGCCGCGGAACCAGGGATCCCGGGCGTAGTTCGCGTGCTCGATCCTTATCACGGCATTGAGCGGGGTTGGGAGTCAGCCGAAACTTCTCTGGCGATGATCGAAGAAACGATGCAACTGGAAGGCCCTCACACCATCGCGGCCTTCATTCTCGAAACGGTGGTCGGAACCAACGGCATTCTCGTTCCGCCCGACGGTTACATGCAGGGCGTGCGCAAGCTGTGCGACAAGTACGGCATCCTGATGATCGCCGACGAAGTGATGGCTGGCTTTGGCCGCACGGGCGAGTGGTTCGCCATCGACCACTGGAAAGTTGTTCCGGACCTGATTTGCATGGCCAAGGGCTTGACCTCAAGCTACCTCCCACTTGGTGCCGTCGGCATGCGGCATCACATTGCCCAGCATTTCCAGGACAAGGTCTTCTACGGAGGACTGACGTACAACAGCCACCCAATGGGCTGCGCAGCCGCTCTCGCCACCATTCGGGTATACGAAGAAGACAAGCTGGTCGAAAACACGCGCAAGATGGGCGCGGTTCTCAAAGAACTTGGTACAGAAATGCAAAAGAAACACCCGTCGGTGGGTGCGGTGCGCTCCATTGGTCTGTTCGGAATCTTCGAGCTGATTCGCAACCGGAAGACCAAACAGCCGATGGCGCCCTTCAACGGAGCATCCGAAGAGATGGCCGCGCTCGGAAAGTTCTTCCGCGAAAACGGACTCTATACGCTGGTTCGCTGGAACACTTTCTACACCAATCCCCCGCTTTGCATCAACGAGCAGCAACTCCGCGAAGCCTTCGCGATCATCGACAAGGGGCTCGACATCACAGACAAAGCTGTGACGGATTAGTCTCTCGTTTACATCCATGGGCCGAGGCGATCCTTACCGCCTCGGCTTTGTGATGCCCGTCACACCCACCTGTGACAAGTGCAACTGCCGCACCCTCCTTCCGGGGCAATACTCCCAGCCAATGCAGACAGAGAGGTCCAGTTTCGGGTTCTCTGGTACGGCTAGGAGTGATTGTATGGAAAGACTGAAAGTGATCTGGAGAAACCCCAAGCCCGCGCCTCGCAAGCGCCGCTGGCCGCCAATCTGGGTCGTCGCTTATTTGTAGTGGAAGAATTGGTGCCACAAGGCCGCGAAAACCGTTGGGCGCGAACAATTGCTCTTGAACTCATCACCTGCCGGAGAAACGTCGCCTGAGGGGGCTAGGGAGCGTTTTCAGCCGGCTCGGGAGGCTGATAGAGCGGGGGAATTCCGGTAATCGCTCTCGTGTCTGGTGACTTCACGCTCAACTGTTCGCACAAGAACGCGATCCGGTCGCGAGTCGCTTCCGCATTCAGAGCGTGCGGCGCATCATAGATTTTCAATCGCTTCGGTTCACTCACGATTGCCGCATAGGCCCGCGCTCGATCAGGATTCAGGAACTTCTCCTGTCCCCCATATTGCAGAAAGACAGTTGCCGGAGCAGCATGGGCGACGAACAGGCCAGGATCAAGCCATCCGTTCTTTGTGATGAACGCGTCAAATTTCTCTGGCCCAACTTTTAGTCGGTACTTCTGAAGGTCCTCGCTCTGCAAGTCCAAAGCATCCGACAACCCGCCAGCCATCAGCACGAATGCTTTGAAGCGCTTGTCCACCCCGCTCAGAGTTCCCCCGACACCGGCGTTGTAGCTATGCCCGACAAACGCCAGGCGTGCGGGATCAACATCGGTGCGTGCCAGAAGCAGATCTGCGCCTCGCCGCATGTCCACAATGGCCTGAATCAGCTCTGGCGTTTCCGCGTCGTTGAGAGGTGCCTTATTCTCAACGTGGCCTGGCCTGGCAATTGGACCATCAGGCAGCAACGAAACGACGCCCGAGTGGGCCAGGACGATGGCCTCGTCGAGAAACTCGGATCGGTTGCGCATCGATGAATTCGACCAATACCAGTGTCCCCACAGCACGGCCGCGAACGGACCTTTGCCCTCCGGCACCACCAAATAAGCGGGCACGCGTCCGCCCTTCGGGCTCGCGTACGAGATGTCATGAACCGATACCTTGCCCCATTTGTCGACTGACACTTCTTTCACGTCGAGCGGGGCATTGTGATCGTAGTCCAAGCGTTTGACCGACTCGGCATCCTGCGCATACCACGGCAGGGCGATCACAAGCAAGACTCCCAACAGGGATCGCATGATGGAACTCCCTAAAATGCGGGCGGGGCACCCGCGCTTCACACGGTTATTTTGTCAGACGATTGTACTTCTTGAGCACTTCGCGCAGACGATCGTGAGGCAACGCAATGACCTCGAAATCGTTGATCCCCTTCATCGTTTCCGCGGCTACCATTGCATTGATGACAGCCTCCTCGGTTGCCTGCACCGTCGCTAGGAAGAGCGGATTAAGATCCTCGTTGGGAACCATCGTGATCTGCCGCAACCCTTTTGACTTGGCGGCTTGGGGATTTGCTGTTGAAAACGCGACGAAAATGTCGCCCGACCCGTCACCCGAAAAGCTTCCGTCGCGTCCTAACCCCAGCGAGACGCGCCGGACCAGCCGTTTCAACTGGGTTGGAATCAAAGGCGCGTCGGTGCCGACCACGACGATGATGGATCCCACATCGTTGTCACGAACTTTGTGATCCTGGATCTCCCGTCCCACCGGTACGCCGGCAATTCGTAGCTGGCTGCGCCATCCGTAATTGCACTGCACCAGCACGCCAATGGTATATCCGCCATACCTTGCCTCCAGCACGCGCGACGCGGTTCCAATTCCCCCCTTGAACTCGTTGCACACCATGCCCGTGCCGCCGCCCACATTGCCTTCCTCGACGGGCCCGCTGTGAGCAGCGTCCAGGGCATGCCATGCATGCTCCGGCTTCACATGGAATCCGTTGATGTCGTTGAGGTCGCCGTCGTACGTTTCGGCTACTACGGGCAACGACCACTCGTATCCGTTTTGATCCGGCGGTGCCTTCTTCACGCGCCACGCGATAACCGCATCACGGACCACTCCAACGCTGTGCGTATTCGTGATCATCACCGGGCCGTCCAGAAAGCCGGAATCCTCCAACCATGTCGTGCCGGTCATCTCCCCATTGCCATTAAGCGTGAACCAGGCGCCAAAGACGGGATCCATCGAATCCTTGCCGCGCGGAAGCACCGCCGTCACCCCGGTCCGTACAGGGCCCTGACCGACCACCAGTTTCCCAGACCCTGAGATCAGAGTGGTGTGTCCCACTTCGACGCCTTTCACGTCAGTAATCGCGTTATACGGTCCGGGCGTTCCATCAAAAGGCACTCCGAGATCTCGAGCCCGAGGCTTCGCTTGGGCCATCGATTTCGCAGTATAGAAGCCCAAAAGCAAAACACCACCAAACACGACCATCGACATCGAACGAACGACAGGGTGGAGCCTAGCGAACATGGATCTCTCTCCAGAACTGTTGATAGTTAAGGCAAGCTCGCGAAGTATAAAGCACCAACCCAGCGCCGGGTTTAGAATCGTGGTCGAGGGGGCCGCATGGAAGCGTGGAAGAAAGCAGTGGTGGCAGGATCAGTAGGAACTTCGGCGGTCTGTTTCCTTAAGAAGAAATGGCCTGCGGGCGTACTCACCGCCGGCATCGCCTTGGCCGTTCTGGCTTCGGAATACCCGGAGAAGTTCGAAGGCGTGCAGAAAGCGCTTCCAGGCTATTTCGATCGCGGCATGCGATTGCTCGAAATGACCTCGCGAGTCGGTCAGAAAATCGCTCAATTTGCTGGCCAGGGTGGAAAGGGAATCTGGGACGAGCTCTCTTCCTGAAAACGTTTACTCGATACCGAGTTGCTTGCGCGCGTCCACGCTAAGCCGCTCCGGCGTCCAAGCCGGACTCCAAACGATGTTTACGTGCGCCGTGCGAATACCCGGCAGTTGTTCCAGCCTTGAGCGTACCTGGTCGCTGATCTGGACATGCGCTGGGCACCCCTGGGCCGTTAACGTCATATCAACGGTCACGTCTTGCTTATCCTCGGGTACCGGCTCGAATCGTACCTCGTAAATCAACCCCAAATCGACGATGTTGACCGGAATCTCCGGGTCATAGCATTGCTTTAGCGCGCTAAGTACTTCCTCTTGCGTAACGGGCATCGACACTCCTGATGAGATAAGGCCTATCGGACAAAACCCCAGGTCCGAATTCCATTTTACCGCAGGAAAAGCGGGCTTCGCCGACGCGTCCTGATCCCCCGCAGCCGGCACCCCACTAACGTTCTTGGGATAATCTGGTCTAACGCACCACCCGATTGGGTGGAGGAACCTTTTGCCTCTTCACACAACATCCATCTCGGAATATGCAGCCACCAGCCAAATCGTGATGTCCGCACAACTGTCCGAGGCGCCAAACGATCTAAGCGTGGGCGAACAGATAGGTGCGGGGCCCAGATTATTGTCTCCCGGTTGCCGGACATGAACGTTCGAAAGGGCAATGAACTGGAATCTCGGAGACCTCCCAGTCCAGCGCGATTCAGAATTGTCTGTTCCGCAACGCATATTACGAAGAAGTTTTGCGATAATCGCAGCCCAGAAATCACTTCGATACTGAAAAGATACAGATGACTCCAGAAGCAAAAACGAAAATCCAGCTCACCCTGGCTCTCGCAATCGCAATCGCCGCGATTCGCACTGGCTACATCCTGTACGAACGTCATGAAGCAAATAAGGTCGAAGCGAAGAAGGAGGGCACGACGGCCCCGCCCCTGAACCCGGACTACTACGTCACGCCCAAAAAGCTCTACCCGTTCGACCTGAAATCTGCGAAGGAATTAATTAAGCAGCCCGTCTGGGTGAAAGAGGGTTACCGCTACTTCTATTATCCTTACAATCCCACCGCCCATCACGCCGACTTCGAGCACGATGCAGGAATGCTGCTACCCATCCAGCGCCTTGAGATCAAAGACGTCGTCACCGATACCGCTCCGAATGGCGGCGGCCAGAAGCAAGTGATGGCCGTCTTCGAACAAGAGGGAAAACCGTTCGCCTTCCAGATCGGAGTATTCAAAGACGGAGAGTACAAAATCTACTCAGACCAGATGCTCTTCGTGCAGGATCCGCGTGAACTCTACAAGCATTGGTCTCCCGAGGTGTGGCAGTCCGTCGAACAGCACGAGGTCAAGCAGGGCATGAACGAACTGCAAGCCGATTTTGCAATTGGCATGGGACGCCCCGATCGGCAGGATGATCCATCCTGGAAGACAGTTCACTATCCCAATGGCGGAAAGCCCGTGACCATTACCTATCACGAAGGCAAAGCCACCGAAATCAAGCCCGACAAGCCTTCCTAGAGCCCAGGGCCTCATTTCACCTTCGGCGATCCCGAGTCCGCAGCCTTCGTCTCGTCTCCGTGAATCACGCCGTCTTCATCGGCATAAAACGAGCGATGTTCCGCGTCAATGTTCTTCGGCGTCATGGTGAGAACGTAGCTGTCCTTCTTACCCTTGAACGCAACGGTGTAGTCGCCGCGTTCCGTCGTCTTCGCCATCCTGCGCGTGAACGAGCCCGTGTTCACCAGGTCGGCCAGGGAAGTCGCGTATTCATTGTGCTTCTTGGTGTAGAGTTTTTGCGCGCGGACCACGACGCGCATGTAGCCTAACGCGCCCGACTCGGAATCGGAGCGCGCCGGATCGCCCGGAAATTTCGGCGTGTACTGGCCCTGCGCCGCAGGAGCCTGCGTGTTGGGCGGAGGATCCTGCCCCAGTGCCAACATCGTCAATACCACCAGAAGTGTCGAGGCCAAGTAGGCCAAATTCCGAATTTTCATGTTCTCCTGCCGTCTTTTCGGGCGTGTACTCATGTTACTCCCGTAATTTCCCTTTTGTTACGGACCCTTTGCAGGGCGCATCATTCCGTCTATTCTGAGTGCAGTTTCATGCTACCAAGGACCTGTCAATGAAAGCTGCAATGGCGAAAAAGCCTCTCATCCGTATTGCCGTAGTCGAGAGCGACCCGCTGCGGTTCGTGGGCTTCCGGGCCCT
>Ga0207693_10001182_pt1 | contig 23298 bp, 24 predicted proteins | sample LARL81metaG_FD_184347 | JGI IMG/M metagenome (GOLD analysis project Ga0207693, IMG submission 184347) | Corn, switchgrass and miscanthus rhizosphere microbial communities from Kellogg Biological Station, Michigan, USA - LAR L8-1 metaG... | ecosystem: Host-associated > Plants > Roots >... | reverse complement strand
CGACATGCTGCGCGTGAAAGGCAAGGGCGGTAAGACGCGTGTCGTTCCGGTCTTGCCGATCGCCCGCGAGGCGGTCGCGCGCTATCTCGAGCTCTGCCCGGTCGCGCTTTCGTCGGATGGGCCGCTGTTCATCGGCGCGCGCGGCAAGCAGCTCTCGCCGCGCATCATCCAGCTTAGGATCGCACGCGCACGTGCAACGCTCGGCCTACCGGCGACAGCGACGCCGCATGCGCTCCGCCATTCCTTCGCCACGCATCTGCTTGGCGCCGGCGCTGACTTACGCGCTATCCAGGAGCTGCTCGGTCACGCGAGCCTCTCGACCACCCAAGGCTACACTGAGGTCGACCGCGCGCACCTGCTGAAAGCCTACGACAAGGCCCACCCCCGCTCCTGACCAAGAGCCGAGGGAAACTAGGCTTTGGCGAGGTCCGGCCGCTGATTTTGAATTAGTCGCTTCCTTGCCTGATCCAGCAGCTTGGCGTCGAAGAGAGCCTTCCACGGTCCGCTGAGCGCAATCGCCTCTCCGGTGAGCTCCAACCTCTTGAGCTCGACCAGGGCAGCGAAGCCGCTCGCCTTTGGGTCCGAGGTGATCACGCGGCTGACGGCTTCCACCGGCCCGTTTTCGGCAAGGCTCGCGCGGAAGGCCTTTGTCGAATAGCCGGCCTTATCGGAATCATCGCAAGCCTTGATGAGCCGCTCGCTGCGCTCGTCCTCCAGGCGGCGACGCTCAGAATCGGTAAGGGCGCTGGCCATCTCTACCTCCCGTTGGTTGGCGGCTGAAAAGTAGGGCTTGGGGGCGACAACGCGCAACGGGCCCATTCCCCCCTTGTACCGAGCTATTGCAGTACTGACCGGTCAGTCAGTATATTATTTAGGAGGAACCCGGATGCGCCGAGCCTCAGCGGCTTTATCGGGCGAGGGCGCACACATGGGAGGAGGCAATAGCCATGGCTGAGACAAAGACCGCGCAGCGTAGGAAAGCGGCCCAGGGAATCGTCAAACGGCGCGAGCGAAGAGACACGCGGCCGCAGGAGATCGTCGCCGCGGCCTTCGAGGAATTTGCGCAGCATGGCTACGCGGGCACGAGGCTTGAGGATGTCGCCGCGCGTGCGCGCGTGAGCAAAGGCCTCCCCTATCTCTACTTCAAGACCAAGGTCGAACTGTTCAAAGCGGTGGTGAAGAGTGTCATCACGCCGGCCTTCGACGCGATCCGCGGTCAGATCGAAATCACGACTCTCCCCACCGAGGAATTCATCAAAGGCCCGTTCCTCGCCTTCATCCAAGAGCTGGTGAAGTCGCGGCGCGCCGTGATCGCGCGCCTCCTTATCGGCGAAGGGCACAAGCATCCGGAGCTGACGCAATTCTACTTTGAGCACATCGTCTCGCGCGGGCTGCAAACTCTGCAAAGCTTGATCGACCGCGGTGTGGCTCGCGGAGAATTTCGTAAGACTCCGCTCAGGGACTTCCCGCAACTCATCATCGCGCCGGTGCTCGTGTCCATTCTCTGGCGCGGTCTGTTCGAGCCTTACCGGCACCTCGACACCGATCGGCTGCTCGAGACGCACGTCAATCTTCTGCTCGACGCGATCAGAGCTCCCGGCGCGAAGGAGGAGACGCAATGAAGCGTATCGGCGCCCTCCTTGCCGGTCTCGTGGTGGTGCTGATTGTGCTGGCGCTCATGACCTTCCCGGCAAATCAGAACGCCGACTTCCCTGGCTACATGGAAGCTGATCTCGTGCTGGTCGGCTCTGAGCAGGGCGGTCGCGTCGCCACGCTGAGCGTCGAAGAAGGCGACCACGTCAAAAAGGGCGACCCGATCTTCACGCTGGAAAGCTCGGAGCAGGAGGCCTCGGTCGCGGCCGCCAAGGCCCGCGTCGACGAGGCCGAAGCAAGACTTGCCGACGCCAAGGCGCAACTGCAAAGGCCCGACGAAATTCAGGTACTGCAGGCCTCCCTCGAGCAGGCGCAAGCCATGCTGCAACAGGCCAACAACAACCTTGATCGGGCGCGCACGCTGTTCGGCAAGGGATGGATCACCAAGGCGCAGCTTGACGATGCCGTCGCCCAACACGACCGCAACCAAGCCGCAGTTGCCGAAGCGGAAAGGCGCATCAATGCAGCAAAGCTGCCCGGCCGTTCCGACATGATTGACGCGGCCAAGGCCAACGCAGAAGCCGCCCATCATGCTTTGGACGAGGCCGAGAAGAATCTCGGAAAACGGCAGGTATTTGCGCATGCGGACGGCACGGTCGAGGAGGTCTATTTCAGGCCCGGCGAAGTGGTGAATGCTGGCCAGGCGGTGGTGGCGCTTCTGCCTCCGCGAAATCTCAAGGTCCGTTTCTTCGTGGCGGAGCCGGTGCGCGCCAAGCTTCGGCTCGATCAGAGCGTCACTCTCACCTGCGACGGCTGCCCGCCCGATCTTCACGCAAAGATCAATTTCATCGCGCGCGAGGCTGAGTTCACGCCACCGGTGATCTTCTCGCGCGAACAGCGGCAGAAGCTTGTCTTTCTCGTGGAGGCGCGGCCCGAGGGCGACGCGACCGCGCTCACTGCCGGCCAGCCGGTGACCGTGACGCTTGGGCCCGGCCAACAACTGGTACGGCGATGACGGATGGCGCGGCAAAAGAGATCGCCATCGACGTTACCGGCCTGACCAAGAGCTTCGATGGCCGGACCGTCGTGCATAACTTGGCGCTGCAAGTGCCCAGGGGCGAGATCTATGGCTTTCTCGGACCTAACGGCAGCGGCAAGACGACGACGCTTCGCATGTTGTGCGGCCTGCTCACGCCTGATTCGGGGCAGGGCACCTGCCTCGGCTATGACATTCGAACGCAATCCGACGAAATCAAGCGCAATGTCGGCTACATGACGCAGCGGTTCAGTCTCTATGCCGACCTGTCCATTCGAGAAAACCTCGAATTCGTGGCGCGCGTCTATGGCGTGCCCGAGCCGCGCCAAGCGGCGCGGGAAGCAATCGGCCGACTCGGCCTTTCCACTCGCGCAGAGCAGCTCGCGGGCGATCTGTCCGGCGGCTGGAAACAGCGGCTCGCACTTGGCGCCTGCATCCTGCCGGAGCACAAGCTGCTTCTGCTCGACGAGCCGACCGCGGGCGTCGATCCCAAGGCGCGGCGCGAGTTTTGGGACGAGATCCACAATCTCGCAGCCAACGGCATCACCGTGCTGGTCTCTACCCACTACATGGACGAGGCCGAGCGCTGTCATGAGATCGCTTACATCGCATTCGGCGAGCTGCTGGCCAAAGGCACCGCGCGCGAGGTGGTGGCGAAGTCGGGGCTCAGCACGTGGATCGTCTCGGGCAAGGACCTGCATCACCTTTCGACCAAGCTCGAGACTTGCGATGGCGTCGACATGGTGGCGCCGTTCGGCACCGAGCTACACGTCTCTGGCCGCGACAAGACGGCGCTCGATGCAGCCATCGCGTCCGCCAAGAAGGCCGACGGCGGGCATCGCTGGATGCGCGGCGAACCTACGCTCGAAGACGTGTTCATCCTGCTCATGGACAAGTCGAAGGACAATTTTGCATGAGAGATGCGACCTATAACGGCTCTGCCGCCGAGCGCCGGGATCCCGGTTTCTTTCGACGCATGTGGGCCATGGTCATCAAGGAATTCGTCCAGATGCGGCGCGACCGCATGACCTTCGCCACCATGATCTTCGTGCCAATCCTCCAGCTCACGCTGTTCGGCTATGCCATCAATACCGACCCCAAGCAGCTCCCGACAGCGGTTCTCGTGCGCGACGAAGGGCCGCTCACTCGCGCCGTGCTCGCGGCGATGAAGAACACCGACTACTTCAAGTTTACGGAGCAGGTGCACGATGCCGATGAACTCGACCGGCTGATCCGCACAGGCAAGGTGCAGTTTGCCGTCGAGATTCCGGCGAGCTTCGAGCGCGACGTGCGGCGCGGCGACCGGCCTTCGGTCCTGGTGATTGCCGATGCGACGGACCCGGTTGCCACAGGGACGGCCGTCTCCTCGCTTCAAGGCCTGATCGACACGGCGCTCAGGCGCGAGCTGCGCGGACCAGACGCCCCGGTGACCAAGAGCACTGCACCATTCCAGATCACACTACAGAACCGCTACAACCCCGAAGCCATCACCCAATACAACATCGTCCCCGGCCTGCTCGGCGTGGTGCTGACCATGACCATGATGATGTTCACCGCGCTCGCCGTGACGCGCGAGATCGAGCGTGGCACCATGGAAAGTCTCCTAGCCATGCCGATCAAGCCGGTGGAGATCATGATCGGGAAGATCGCGCCCTTCGTGCTGGTCGGCTTCGTGCAGATGACAATCATCCTGTGCGCCGCGCATTTCCTGTTTAACGTGCCGATCATGGGAAGCGTATGGCTGCTGGTCTCGCTCGCCACCCTGTTCGCGGCCTCCAACCTTGCCGTTGGCTACACCTTTTCGACCATCGCCCGGAATCAGCTTCAGGCGGTGCAGCTCACGTTTTTCTTCTTCCTGCCCAACATTCTTCTCTCCGGATTCATGTTCCCGTTCCGTGGCATGCCGATGTGGGCGCAAGTCATCGGCGAGGCGCTGCCGCTCACGCATTTCATGCGCATCGTGCGCGGCATCACGCTGAAGGGGACAGGCCTCGCCGACATGCAGATCGACGTGGCGGCGCTGTTCATCTTCATGATCGTGGCGATGGGGCTTGCGCTCGCCCGCTTCCGCCACACGCTCGATTGAGGTAACACGCCCGCATGCTGCTTACGGGCATCCGCTTTACCGCAATCCTGCTTGCCGCGCTCACGCTCGGCATGGGCTTTTGTCATCTGATGCAGCTGCCGGCGCGGATGGGCTGGGACCAGTATTTATGGGTGGGCTCAACGGTGCAGGGCGGGCTCTACAGACTGTTCGGCTCGATCGGCGCTGTGATCGGTGTCGCCGCCGTGATCGCGCTCGCGCTCCTCGCATATTTTGTACGCGAGCATGGCCGCCCCGGGTTTCGCCTCGCGCTCGCAGCACCGATCCTATTCGCGCTTGCTCTCGTTCTGTGGTGGGTGCTCGTCTACCCAGTCAATGTCGAGCTCGCGAAATGGGTGAACGGTCCCGTCCCCGCTGACTGGACCGACTATCGTGCCCGCTGGGAATGGGGACACGCGATCATTAGCGTGCTCGAGCTTGCCGGCTTCGCCGCGCTCGTCGCCTCGGTGCTTACCGACACAGGACGGTCGCTTCGCTAGATCTCGACCTCGATGTCGGTGCCGGTGACGCGGACGTTGTGGCGACCCACGGCTTCGTAGGCGGGGTCGCACAGCACATCGCCCGTGCGGATATCGAATTTTGCGCCGTGCCAAGGACAGGTCACCTCGTGACCCTCGATCTCGCCTTCGGCAAGCGGACCCTCTTCATGAGTACAGAGATTGTCGAGCGCGAAGAACTCACCGTCGATATTGAACAGGACGATCTCTTTGCCCTTGAGCACGACGAGATGCGAGTGGCCGGGAGCGATCTCGCTCGTGCTCGCCGCCTTGACGAATTCGCCCATGAACTCGTCCTCCTCGCCTGTTAAACGTCCGCGGCGCTGGTGCCGTTCCGGACATGACGCGTCTGTCAGATGTGGATCGCCCGCTTGTCGACGGCGAGCGCGGCTTCTTTCACCGCCTCGTTGAGAGTCGGATGCGCGTGGCAGGCGCGGGCCAAGTCTTCCGCCGACCCGCCGAACTCCATCAGCACGGCGGCCTCGGCGATCATGGTGCCGGCGTCGGCGCCGATGATATGCGCGCCGAGCACGCGGTCGGTCGCCTCATCGGCGAGAATCTTGACGAAGCCTTCGGTGGTGCGGTTCACCTTGGCGCGGCCATTAGCGGTGAAGGGGAACTTGCCTACCTTGTAGTCGATGCCGGCGTCCTTCAGCTCCTCCTCGGTCTTACCGACCGACGCGACCTCAGGAGCGGTATAGATCACGCTCGGGATCACGTCGTAGTTCACGTGTCCCGCCTGGCCCGCGAGGATCTCGGCGAGAGCAACACCTTCCTCCTCGGCCTTGTGGGCCAGCATTGGGCCCTTGATGACATCGCCAATGGCGTAAATGCCGGGGATATTCGTCGCGAACTTCTCATCGACAACGATCCGTCTCTGATTGTCTGTCTTCACGCCGACATCCGCCAAGTCGAGGCCTTCGGTGTTGGGAATGCGGCCGATGGCGACCAGCACCACGTCCGATTCCAGAGTCTCGGATTTGCCGCCTACCGACGGCTCAAGAATGAGCTTGAGGGCGCTGCCCTTGGTGTCGATGCCGACAACTTTGGTGCCAAGCTTGAAGATAAGCTCCTGCTTGGACAGCACGCGCTGAAGTTGCTTCGCCACCTCCGCGTCGAGGCCCGGCGCCACACGATCTAGCATCTCGACCACGGTCACCTCCGAACCTAGCCGCGACCACACCGAGCCGAGCTCGAGCCCGATATAGCCGGCGCCGATGACCACGAGCCGCTTCGGCACGCTCGATAACGACAGGGCGCCAGTCGATGACACGATGCGCTCCTCGTCGATCGAAATGCCGGGCAGGGGTGCGATTTCGGACCCAGTGGCGATGGCAATGCTCTTCGTTTCGAGCGTCTGCTTCTTGCCGTCTGCGCCCGTGACCTCAATCTTGCCAGGCGCCGCGATGCGGGCCGAACCATGCACCGCATCGATCTTGTTCTTCTTCAAGAGGAACGCGACGCCGTCGACATTGCCCTTCACGCCCGCGTCCTTGAAGGCGAGCATGGCGGCAAGATCGAGCTCTGGCCTCACCTTGATGCCCATGCCGGCGAAGCCGTCGGCGGCTTCGGCGTAGCGCTCGCTCGCATGCAGCAATGCCTTCGACGGGATGCAGCCGACATTGAGGCAGGTGCCGCCATGGGTGGCGCGCTTCTCCACCACGGCGACCTTCATGCCGAGCTGTGCCGCGCGAATGGCGGCGACATAGCCGCCAGGGCCTGTGCCGATGACGACGAGGTCATAAGTCATGACAGTCTTGATTCTACCTACTACTGCTCGGGCGTCAGCGTTTCCTCGCCGTGGCCGCCGGCCCAAAGCCCTTTCAAGCTGCCGTCGTCGGCGATCGCGTAGACCACCGGCGTCGAGCTTCCCCAATTCACGGTCAGGAGATTTCCGTCGAGCGTGCAGTCTCCCTCATATTCCGAATCTCCGACCTTCCAGTTCAGCTTATTGCGAAGGGGCCCGAAGGAATAGTCGAGTTGTCGATAACCAGCGTCTGGGGCTTGGGCCAGCGTCAGCGTGCCCAAAAGGGCACAAACTCTGAGGAAGATGCGTAACAGACTTATGGGGGACCAACTCGGTTGCCTGCGAAGAAGCCCAGAATGGCGCAAATTGGGCATTTTAGTCCAATGAATGCGCGAAATCAGTGAATCGGGAAGATCCCGGTCGGCGCCCCGCCAAAGTTAAAGGTCGAGCACCAGGCGCTTGGGATCCTCGATCGCTTCCTTGACGTGGACGAGGAAGGTGACGGCCTCTTTGCCGTCGACCACGCGGTGGTCGTAGGAGAGCGCGAGATACATCATCGGCCTGGCCACAATCTGCCCGTCGCGCACCACTGGGCGCTCCTCGATCCGGTGCATGCCGAGAATGCCTGACTGCGGCGCATTGAGGATTGGGGTCGAGAGCAGCGAGCCATAGATGCCGCCGTTCGATATTGTGAAGGTTCCGCCCTGCATTTCCTCGAGGCTAAGCTTGCCACTGCGTGCGCGGGCGCCGAAATCGGCGACCGCGCGCTCGACGTCGGCGAGGCTCATGCGGTCGGCATCGCGCAGCACTGGCACGACGAGACCGCGTTCGGTCCCGACGGCAACGCCGATGTGGTAGTAGTTCTTGTAGACGATATCCTCTCCGTCGATCTCGGCGTTCACCGCGGGGATGTCCCTAAGCGCCTGCACGCAGGCTTTGACGAAGAAGCCCATCAGGCCGAGCTTAACACCGTGCTTCTTCTCGAACGCGTCTCGATATTCCTGCCGGAGCTGCATCATCGCACCCATGTCCACGTCGTTGAACGTGGTGAGCATGGCGGCGACGTCCTGCGCCTCCTTAAGGCGCTTGGCGATCGTCTGACGGAGGCGCGTCATGCGCACGCGCTCCTCACGTGACGCATCGTCCTGCAGCACCGGCGGGCGCGGCGCCGCCGGCTCCTTGGGCTTCCGCTCCCGCGCGAGCAGCGCTTCGGCGGCTTTCGCGACATCATCTTTCAGGATCTGGCCGCGCCGACCCGACCCTTTCACCTCGCTCGGCATTAGACCGGATTCGGCAAGCAGCTTGCGCGCAGCCGGCGGCGGAGGCGGTGTCTCGTCGGAGCTTACCTCCTCGCGGCGCATTGGCTCGCGCTCGAGCTTCTTGGCCTCCGCCGCGGGAGCCTTCGGCGTGCGCATGGTGGGTTCCTCGGCTGTCGCCGTGGCCTCGGCAGCCGCGAGGCCGACCAGGCCAGGGGCTTCAGTCTTGGACTTGGCGGGCTTTGCCTTGCCGTCGCCGTCGCTGATCGCGCCGAGCAGGGCACCGACGGCAACCGTCTCGCCCTGCTTGACCGCAACCTCTGACAGCACGCCGGACGCAGGCGCTGGCACCTCGACCGTCACCTTGTCGGTCTCGAGCTCGACCAAAGGCTCCGCGGCCGAGACCGCATCTCCGGCCTGCTTGAACCACTGTCCGACCGTCGCCTCGACGATCGATTCCCCCAGATTCGGCACCCGGATCTCTGTCGCCATGGCGTGTCGCTCTGTCTAGCCCAACGCCTCGTCGAGAAACGCCTTCATCTCGTGCACATGCTTGCTCATCAGCCCGGTCGCGGTTGCCGCCGACGACGGACGACCCACATAACGCGGCCGCTTGTGCTTAGCTTCGATATGCTCGAGCACCCAGGAGAGATTGGGCTCGACGAAGCTCCAAGCGCCCATGTTCTTCGGCTCCTCCTGGCACCAGATCATCTCGGTATCCTTGAAGCGCGTAAGCTCCTGAATTAGCGCGCGGGCAGGGAAGGGATAGAGCTGCTCCATCCTGATCAGATAGATGTCGTCAATCCCGCGCTTCCCGCGCTCCTCATAGAGATCGTAATAGACCTTGCCGGAGCAGAGCACCACTCGCCTGATCTTGTCGTCGGGAACAAGCTTGATCGCCTGGTTCGGCAAGAACTGCGCATCGTCCCATAGCAGGCGATGGAACGTCGTGCCACGTCCGAGCTGAGCCAAGCTCGATACCACCCGCTTGTGACGGAGCAGCGACTTCGGGGTCATTAGGACCAGGGGTTTGCGGAACTGGCGATGAAGCTGGCGGCGCAGAATGTGGAAATAGTTGGCGGGTGTCGTGCAGTTGGCGATCTGCCAATTGTCCTCGGCGCAGAGCTGGAGATAGCGCTCGAGCCGCGCTGATGAATGTTCAGGTCCCTGGCCCTCATAGCCATGCGGCAAGAGCAGCACGAGGCCCGACATGCGGAGCCACTTCCGCTCGCCGGAGGAGATGAACTGATCGATGACGACCTGCGCGCCGTTCGCGAAGTCGCCGAACTGCGCCTCCCACAGCACAAGCGCGTTAGGCTCGGCGAGGCTGTAGCCGTATTCGAATCCGAGCACGGCCTCCTCGGACAGGCTCGAGTTGATGACCTCGAACTCGGCCTGATCCCTGGAGATATGCTTAAGCGGCGTGTATTTCTTCTCGTTCTCCTGATCCATCAGCACCGCATGGCGCTGCGAGAAGGTGCCGCGCTCCGAATCCTGGCCCGACAGCCTGACGCGGAAGCCCTCGACCAGCAATGTACCGAAGGCGAGCGACTCCGCCGTCGCCCAGTCGATGCCCTGGCCGTCCTCGATCATCCTGCGGCGGTTGGCGATGATGCGCGCCACCGTCTTGTGCGGATGAAAGCTCTTGGGGATGGTCGTCATCTTGCGGCCGACCTCGGTCAGGAAATTGAGATCGATCCCGGTCACGCCGCGGCGAGCGCCTTCCTCGGCATGGCCGATGCCAGACCATTTGCCGTCGAGCCAGTCGGCACGGTTCGGGCGGTACGAGTCGCTCGCGACGAATTCCTCTTCGAGATAGGCATGAAAGTCCGCCTGCATGCGATCGATCTCGTCGCGGCTGAACAGGCCCTCATCGACCAGGCGCTTCGAATAAACCTTAACCACGCTCGGATGCTCGGCGATACGCTGATACATCAAGGGCTGGGTGAAGCCCGGCTCGTCGGCCTCGTTGTGCCCGTGGCGGCGATAGCAGAACATGTCGATCACCACAGGCTTTGAGAAGATCTGGCGAAACTCCGTGGCAATCTTCGTCACATGCACCACGGCCTCAGGGTCGTCGCCGTTTACATGGAAGATCGGCGCATCAATCATCTTGGCGACGTCAGACGGGTAGGGCGAGGAGCGGGCAAAGCGGGGCGCCGTGGTGAAGCCGATCTGATTGTTGACGATGAAATGCAGCGAGCCGCCAGTGCGGTTCCCGCGCAAGCCGGAGAGGCTCAAACATTCGGCAACCACGCCTTGGCCGGCGAAGGCGGCGTCTCCATGCAGCAAGAGCGGCAGCACCTCCTTGCGTTCCTTGTCATGGTGCTGGTCCTGCTTCGCTCTTACTTTGCCGAGCACCACCGGATCGACGATCTCGAGATGCGAGGGATTGGCGGTGAGCGACAGATGCACGCGGTTCTCGTCGAACTCGCGGTCCGAGGACGCGCCTAAGTGATATTTGACATCGCCCGAGCCCTCGACATCGTTAGGGTGGGCGCTGCCTCCCTTGAACTCGTTGAAGATCGCCCGGTACGGCTTGCCCATCACATTGGCGAGCACGTTGAGCCGCCCCCGATGCGGCATGCCGATGACGATCTCCCTCAGCCCGAGCTGGCCGCCGCGCTTGATTACCTGCTCGAGCGCAGGCACGAGGGATTCGCCGCCATCCAATCCGAAGCGCTTGGTGCCGGTATATTTCACGTCGAGGAAGCGCTCGAAGGTTTCGGCCTCGATCAGTTTCTTCAGGATCGCCTGCCGCCCCTTCTGGGTGAAGCTTACCTCCTGGCCTTCCATGCGGTCCTGGATCCACGCCCTCTGTTCGGGATCTGAAATGTGCATGTACTCGGCGCCGATATGGCCGCAATAGGTGCGCTTCAGAATGCCGAGCACCTGATGCAGCGTACCGAACTCAAGCCCGAACGCGCCGCCGATATAAATCTGACGGTCATAGTCGGCCTTGGTGAAGCCGTAGGTCTTGGGCTTGAGTTCGGGATGCTCGCGGCGGGAGACGAGCTCGAGTGGATCGAGGTGAGCAGCGAGGTGACCGCGCGTGCGATAGGCGCGGATAAGCATGCGCAGGCCCAAAGTATCGCGCGCCGCGGCGACCGCCTGTTCCTCATTGACGCCCGCAGGCAGTGCCGGAAGCGCAATGGCTAGGCCGTTGGTGGGGGCCCAGGACGGCCCACGCGCCTCGGCGAGCACGTCGTGCGGATCGTCTTCGAGCCTTGCGAAAAACTCGCGCCACTCGCCATCGACCGACGAAGGACTCTCCTGATATCGGGCGTAAAGCTCGGCGAGGTAAGTGGCGTTTGCCCCTTGCAGGAACGACGTGCGGGCAAACACGTCGTTCAATTCATGTCGCGCCATTGGTCACCTGCCGGCCTTTGCGGGCTACCGGCGTGAAGGGCAAAAAAGGCGAGCTTTGGGCGCCCGCCTCAGCTTCCATGTAATACCCGTGCAAGGGTCTTTCCAAGGGCGGCGGGAGAATTGGCCAGCACAATCCCAGCGCCCTGCATTGCCTCAATTTTGTGCTTTGCATCGCCCTTGCCGCCCGAGATCACGGCACCGGCATGCCCCATGCGCCGGCCGGGCGGAGCGCTCGATCCTGCGACAAAACCGACGACCGGTTTGTTGCTTCCGGCATTAGAGAGGAATTCAGCGGCCTCCTCCTCGGCGCTACCGCCGATCTCGCCGATCATGATGATGGCCTCGGTCTCCTCGTCGCCGAGGAACAGTCGAAGCGCATCGACGAAGCTCGTGCCATGCACCGGGTCGCCGCCGACACCGACCACGGTGGATTGCCCAAGCCCTGCCGCCGTAGTTTGCGCAACAGCCTCATAGCTCAGCGTTCCCGAGCGGGAGACGATGCCGATTTTGCCGGGCTTATGAATGTGACCCGGCATAATTCCGATCTTGCACTGGTTAGGCGTGATTACGCCCGGACAATTCGGTCCGATCAGACGCGTGTTCGATCCGCACAGCGCGCGTTTGACCTTGACCATGTCGAGGACAGGCACGCCTTCGGTGACGCAGACCACGATGCGCACGCCGGCATCGATCGCCTCGAGGATCGCGTCACCGGCAAAGGGTGGCGGCACGTAGACAGCGCTCGCATTCGCGCCCGTCGCCGCGACCGCTTCTTTCACAGTGTCGAACACCGGCAGGCCGAGATGCGTGGTGCCACCTTTGCCTGGCGTGACGCCGCCCACCATAAGCGTGCCGTAGGCGATCGCCTGCTCTGAGTGGAAGGTGCCTTGGGCTCCGGTAAAGCCCTGGCAAATGACGCGCGTGCTCTTATCGACGAGAATGGACATCGGGTAAACGAATTATCCCTGCAAGTTTCAAGCCGCGGCCTTCACTGCTGCCACGACCTTCTTCGCGGCGTCATCGAGATCGTCGGCCGGAATGATGGAAAGCCCCGATTCACGCAGCATCTTTTTGCCGAGTTCGACATTGGTGCCCTCGAGCCTGACCACGAGGGGGACGGTAATGCGCATCTCGCGCGCCGCAGCGATGATGCCCTCGGCGATGGTGTCGCAACGCATGATGCCACCGAAGATGTTGACCAGAACGCCCTTCACGTGCGGGTCGGAGAGAATGATCTTGAAGGCTTCGGTCACCCGCTCCTTGCTCGCGCCGCCGCCGACATCGAGGAAGTTGGCGGGCTCGGCGCCGTGCAGCTTGATGATGTCCATGGTGGCCATGGCGAGCCCCGCGCCGTTGACCATGCAGCCGATCGAGCCGTCAAGCTTTACGTAGGACAGGCCAAGCTGCGAGGCTTCGACCTCGGCGGGGTCCTCCTCGCCGAGGTCGCGCAGCGCGGCAATGTCTTTATGGCGGAACAACGCGTTGTCGTCGAAAGCGATCTTCGCATCGAGGCAGAGCAGATTGCCCTCCTTCGTCACCACGAGCGGGTTGATCTCGATGAGGCTCGCGTCCTTCTCGACAAAGAGCCTGTAAAGAGATGTCACCAATTTCTCGCATTGCTTGGCGAGGGGACCTTCGAGCTTGAGCGCGGATGCAATGATACGGGCATGGAAAGCACTCAAGCCCGAGGCCGGATCGACGGTGAGCGTTGCAATCTTTTCCGGAGTATTAGCCGCGACTGCTTCGATATCCACGCCACCCTCGGTCGAGGCGACGAAGGCGACCCGGCCTGACCCGCGATCGACGAGGAGTGAAAGATAGAGCTCGCGCGCGATAGTCGTGTCTTTCACCACATAAACCCGCCGCACTGTCCTGCCTTTCGGTCCGGTCTGCGGCGTGATCAGGGGCTTGCCGAGCATGCGGTCAGCTTCGGCGTGCAGCTCTTGCAGCGTCTTCACGAGCTTGATTCCGCCGCCTTTGCCGCGCCCTCCGGCATGGATTTGCGCCTTAACGACGAATGTCTGGCCGCCAAGCTCCCGCGCGATCGCCGCCGCCTCTTGTGGTGTGTCGGCGACACGGCCGTCGGCAACCGGCGCGCCATAGTCCTTGAGCAGGGTCTTGGCCTGATATTCGTGAATGTTCATGAATGGATCCTGCCCGCCGATAGAGCGGCGCAGCCAGAACTAGGAGGCCGAGGCGAGGTTCGGCGCGATTCTCTGGCACAATTCGACGAGGGCCTTCACCGAGTTGACTGAATGCATGAAGGCATCCTTTTCGGCCGACGTAAGATCGAGCTCGATTACGCGTTCCACGCCCTTGGCGCTAATGATGATGGGCACTCCGGCGTAGATGCCCTTCACGCCATATTCGCCATTGAGATAGGCGGCGCACGGCAAGACGCGCTTCTGGTTCTTGAGATAGGACTCTGCCATTTCGAGTGCGGCGGCGGCCGGCGCGTAAAACGCTGAGCCCGTCTTCAGTAGCCCGACAATCTCGGCGCCCCCGTCGCGCGTGCGTTGGACGATGTCATCGAGCCGCTTCTGCGTGATCCATCGCATTTTGACGAGGTCGGTGAGAGGTATGCCCGCCACGGATGAATAGCGGATCAGCGGGACCATGGTATCGCCATGACCGCCGAGTACCATCGTGGCGATGTCCTCGGGGCTGACGTCGAACTCCTGCGAAAGGAAATAGCGGAAGCGCGCTGAGTCGAGCACACCTGCCATGCCGACCACTTTGTTGCGAGGCAGGCCGCTCGTCTTCTGCAACGCCCACACCATTGCGTCGAGCGGATTGGTGACGCAGATGACAAAGGCTTCCGGCGCGTATTTGCGTAAGCCAGCCCCGACCTGCTCCATCACCTTGAGGTTGATCTCGAGGAGATCGTCGCGGCTCATGCCCGGCTTGCGCGGCACGCCGGCGGTGACGATCACCACATCCGAATCCTTCAGCTCGGCATATTCGTTAGTGCCCTTCAACTTCGGGACATAGCCTTCGACCGGGGCAGATTGGGAAAGGTCCAGGGCCTTGCCTTGGGGAACGCCGTCGACAACGTCGAACAGAACGATCTCGCCAAGCTCCCTGATCGCAGCAAGATGCGCAAGGGTGCCACCGATCTGACCCGCGCCGACCAGCGCAATGCGATTACGCGCCATGAAAACCCCCTTGAGCTTGTGGCGTGAAGCTGGCGCCGGAAGGCCAGCCGGTGAGCTTGGTTACTGGCAATTCCCTTGCTGCGCAAGCTGGCGGCTTGACCGAGATAGACCGCGATGGGTCGATCGGATAGCTTGTTCGAAACGGGAAACGAGATGTGCTATGGCGGCAGACCCCTCGGTTAAGGCCAAGGAGCCGATCGCACCCGGTCAAGAGGCAAATGAAGCCGAGGCGACCCCGCTGGTCGTCTGGGCGGCGCGGCTAAGCCTCTATTTCCTCGCCCAAGGCGGAATTCTGCTCCTGTCCTACGCCTATTACGGCTTCAATACCGACCCGCACAGCTTCCCGCTCGGTTTCAAGCTCGATCCGATCCACGCTGCGGTGCATTTCGTCTGGGGCCTGGTTGGCAGCTATATCGGCTTTTTCCAGCCGCGCTATGCCACCGCTTTCGTGCTTGCGTTTGCGGTGTTCTACACTGTCATGGCCGTGCTCGGGACGTTCACTCCATACCATTTCGGCATGATGCTAGATGAGCGAGTCAATCTGTTCCATTGGTTCCTGGTCCCGCCGGCTTGGGCCATCGGACTTTACGGGCTATGGCGCCAGCGCCATCCGGACTGATGGCTCCCCCAGCCGCGGCCTTCGGCCGGCTTGTGGCGGCCTATTCCCGTGCCGTGGCGACAAGCGCCTTGGTCGAGATCATCCCCGAAACTCCGCTCCCGCAGAGCCCGACACTGTGGATCTCCTGGCACGAGAACAATCTCATCACGCTCGCGCTTCACCGCCGCGTGACAGGCCGCGCGGCGGTCGCCTTCGTGCCGCCGGGCGCGCAGGGTATCGCCATGAGCACCTGGCTTTCCGGCGTTGGCGCGACGCCTGTGCCACTTGTAGGTGACGCGAGGCGCGGGCTAGCAAATGGAGGCAGCGCTCGCTTCGGGCAAGGACGTGCTAATTGCCGTGGATGGCCCGACAGGGCCACGCCACGGGATTGCGCCAGGCGCGCTGTGGCTTGCCCGGGCGACGGACGTGGAGATCAGGCCGGCCGGCTGCTGGGCATCGCCCGCGCTTAGGCTGCCGCGCTGGGATCGGCTGATGGTACCTCTCCCGCGCGCGCATCGCCATTGCGCTCGGCGCTGCCCTGACCAAGCAGAAGTCGGCGGAGGCGATCCCGCGTCTTGCCGCAACATTGCACCGCCTGAACGAGCGGGCGCGAGATGAGGTGATCGCGCGGCCGAACCTCACGCCAGAGGAGGCAGTGCCATGGAGATGAGACTGCCAGGCTGGGTGCGTTCAATTGTTGCCATTTCGGCGCTCATGCAGCTTGGCTTCGGCATTGCGCTTCTCCTGCATCCTGCTCGGATCAGCGAGCTCTGGCCATGGACCTTGCCACCGCTTACTGCGCGCCTCCTCGGCGCGAGCACGCTCGTCTCGATCCCGCTTGCGTTTCTTTCGATCGGTATCAACCGCTACCGCATGGCGATGATCCCGTTCGTGATGATGCTCACCTATCGCGTGCTTCAGCTCGTTGCTGGCGTCATTCACATCGACCGCTTCGCCGCTAATTCGACACTCACCCTCAACTATTTCGGTGGCGGGCTGTTGATGCTCGTCGTGTTTGCCTATCCGCTCATCGCCGGCAGCAGAGGGCGCTTGCCGAAGGCATCCGCAGAGGCGCCGTTCGCAACGTCGATGCCATGGCGGCCGCATCCTTTATTGCGGGATGGGCTCGCCTTCCTCGCCGGAGCGCTCATCGTGCTCGGTCTTGCTTTTCTCATTCTCGGCGGCAACGCGAAGGGGCTGTGGTTCGACGCCAAGGGCATGACGCCGCTTACCGCGCGGCTGTTTGCTTCCCCGCTGATCGGACTCGGCCTCGGCATGGCTCTGGTCTCGGGCGCTGCTGACTGGCGCGAGATCATGATCGCGGCCATAGGCATGGTGACGATCGGCGTGCTCGCCACACTGGCGCTGGTGTTAAGCGGAGCGGACTTCGCGCCGCAAAGTCCGCTCGCGTGGCTCGTGGCGTCGCTTCCGCTCATTTTGCTGATAGTCGGGCTGGTTCTGCTTCAGTCGCGGCCGCCATCGTCACCCGATGCGCATGCGAGCGCTCAAGCCATGCGCACGCGCAAAGCCGCCTAACTCATTGCTGCGGGGCAGGGACCTCGGTCACCAGTGGCTTGTCCTTCGGCTTGATGCGCACCACGAAAAGCTTCACCGGCGCATCACTCAGATTCATGCCGCGATGCACGACGTTGGGCTCGACATAGTCGGCCTCGCCGGCATGAAGCACCTTCGGCTGCTCGCCGGCACGCTGGAAGGTGAAAGTGCCTTCGATGATGTAGGCGATTTCGTCTGCATCCGGATGGATATGCCAAGGGAGCACGGCACCGGGAGCGAAGGTGTAGGTTTGCGCGTTGACTTCCTTGCTCGGATCGGCTGCGAGCGGCTTGACGAATAGTTGCTGCGACTCGACCCTGCTCGCGCTGTCAGTCTCGCGCGCGACAAGACCAGAGCTTGCCGCCGGTGCGAGCAGCAGAAGAGTTATCACCGCGATCCTCATCCTCATCACATCACCTCATCGAATCGTCCGCCCACGCATTTTTTTGGCCTATAGTCGGAGCGCGAGTAACAAGTTGGAGGGGTCTCATGAACGGACAGGTGATCAATTACCGTGTTGAAGGCGCCAAATACGGCATCAGCTTCGGCACAGCACTCGCCATCGCGATTTCCTACACGAATAACCATTCGGTCCTGTGGGCGATCATTCACGGCTTCTTTAGCTGGCTTTATGTGATCTATTACGTGCTGTTCAAGTAGCTCGCGGCGGCATGTCCTCGCTTCGGCAACCTGAATGCAACTGGCTAGCACTGTGACTTGGCAGCAAATCGCGCTAGATTCGCCCCGCGCTGCTTTTATCGACGCCAAGCCGAACTGATCGCGGGCTTCGACAAAAGGATCGCGCCAGTGCATGCCTTCGTGCGGATGGGCGATGCCCCAATGCTGCAAACCGGCAAGGGCACGGTGAGCATCTTGCCGGTGGACTATCTCTTCTGGAGCCCGCCGCTCGAAGGTCTCGTCTCGGGCGCCCGCGGCGGCCAAATGTGGATCACAGGATAAGCGAGCACGCTCGCAAAGTCTCAGCTCGCATCACGCGGCTGGACGATAGTCCCGAAAGCCGGCGCGCAGCTCGGTCAGTAAACCGACCTCCAACGTTATTTCATGATGCCGATGCCAGGCCCGTTGGTGTGGTAGCCCGGCGCGATGTCGGAGCGGTAATGCGGGCCGATATAGTAGCCCTGCGCAGCGACGCGCGCCTTCGGCGCGATGTGCTCACCGCGGCCCGGCGGTCCGAACCAGTACCACGCCGCCGGGTTTTGCCTATAGATCCTGTATCTCACGTAGTCCTTCGAGAACGCCGGCGCTGACGCGAGCGCTGCCGCGGCAGTCAGTCCAAGCCCCATGGCAACAGCTTTGACGATGCCTCTCATCGTGTCACCCCTCTCTAGAGCGGCGTGACGAACCACGGGAGGGTGCTTTCGCCTCCTACCGTGTATGGCACGCGCCACGTGCGCGGCGGCTCGTCAGCCGCGTTAGGCCGAGACCGCTTGCGCTCGACTTTCTCGAGCCGCTTGGTCTTGGCCTTCGTCTCAGACTCGGCGTTGCGCGATGGTTTTGGCGTTTCGGCCTTGGGGGCCCGGGCGCCCTCGTCGCGCAACTCCTTGCGGAATGCTCTCCGCCACAAGGGAACCGGAAGGCCGGTGCCGAGAATTCGCATCATGTCACGTACTCCCCTCGTTAGTCGATGCCGATCGAGCTGGGCCGCCGTAGTAGGCGTAAGGAGCGGCGCCATACTCGCGGTAGACCCGGTGGCTATAGAGGGGGCCGACACGGCCGGCATGACGGCGCTGGTAATAGTTACTCGGGCCGATCGAGCTCCAGCTCCCGCCGAAATAGCCTTCATTGTCAACGGCATTCGCGTTCGCCGGAACAGCGGCTAGCAGCGCACCGCCAGCAAGCACCAAAGCAACCGTCTCATTGCGGAGTGTTCTGTTCATCGTCAGCCTCCCTTTGAACTAGCATTTCGCCTTTACTGCTCAACTGACGGGCTGCTCCCAGGTTCCCGTCGATCTCGCACTGTTCATGGGCGTTGCTGCACTGCCACATCAGTCCGTCAGGGGAAGGATCGAGCAAGCTTCATCGCCTCTCCGCGCGAACGCGATGACTGGGTAAAGCGCGGTCTTGACGAGAACGGAAAAGGCAACGACAAAAAGAAATGGCCGGGCGGGCCCGGCCATTTCAGTCATGTCCCTGCTAGTAGACGATCCGAGAGTTGACCGCGATTTTAGTAGCCGACGGCGACGCCGACGCCGGGACCGGCGAAGGCCACGCCTGGGCCGGGGCCGTAATAGCCGTAATCCACCGGGGGGCCATAGTCGTAGGTGGCGACGGGCGGCGCGTACTCGACCGGCGGCACGTAAGCGATCGACGGACCGTAATAGGCCGGCCCGTCAAAGTACGGATCGTAGGCATAGGCGGGCGCCACAAAAACGCGGCGGCGGACCTCCTGATAGTAGCTCGAGGGCGCTGTGCCTGAGCCGTCGTTCCGATAAACCGCGTTCTTTACCGGGTCGGCTGAAACTGGCGCGGAGGCAAGCGTAGCGCCGCCGATCAACGCGAGCGCCATCGGGCCGCCTAATGTGGTCTTGAGAGCCGTGGCCTTCATGAGAAGCCTCCTTCTTTTCGGGTTGTCGCTCGAAGGGCCAACGGGATGAGATAGATATCGGTTCCCGTTGCGACATCCCGGCTTGCTTCTGCGCGCGGACCAAACAGGAAACCTTCGCGCTTCGTCGCTCGCGCAATTTTGTTGCAGGTTTGAAATTGCAGGCTGATGGACGACGCGTGCGAGAGGATGTCTCCATTCCGCTCGCTTTATTCCCGCTGCGGAAACTGACGTTCGCTTTGCAGCATCGCAGCGAAAGCCCTCTCCCCGCGGGGAGAAGGGTCGAGACGAGGCCCGATCGCGTCACTTGCCGTCAACGAGAAGAGACGCTGCACGGTTCCCTCGGTTTTCCGAGAGAGTTAACCGCGCCGATGTCTCGCAGTTGCCGAATGCGTAGTCGAGCCGCTTGATTGTGACAGTTCGCGGGCGGAGACTCTATGCGATCAGGATTAACCCGATGTCTCCCCAAACTCCCGCTCTGAGGAACACCGCCATCGCGCTGGCGCTGTCAATTCTCTGCTGCGCGCAAGCGCCCATGCCTGAGCCCGTTACTGATCAGGAAACCGAGCTTGGTGACCAGATGTATAAGGAGTTGAAAGCCAAGGGGGAGATCGTCGCATCCTCCCCGCTTTACGACACATTGAAACCGATAGCAGACTCGATTTCCCGGGCGGCTCAGTCGCGCTATTTCCCTTCAAGTTCTTCATCGTTCACGAGCCTCAGCCTAACGCGTTCGCCACGCCAGGGGGCAACGTCTATGTCGTGGATTCCTTGTTCTATTTCGTGAAGAACACCGAGCAGCTTGCCGGCACGCTGTGCCACGAAGTCTCCCATACAATTCATCGCGACGGCGTCGCCCTCATGGAGAAGCGTAACAGGATCAAACGCCACGAGATCGAGGCAGCCATACTGCTCGGACCGACACGCGCCCACATCATCGCCATCGCTCTGCTCGGACACCTCCATTCGCTCGGATATTCGCGCGAGGCCGAGTCGAACGCCGACGTCACGGGCTCGGATATCTGCGCCGAAGCTGGTTACAATCCGTGGGGCTTGGTGTGGCTGTTCAAGGAGTTTCAGAACGCGGAGGCGGTACACATTCCCTCCCTGCTTTCCGACCATCCTGCCAACGGAGATAGAATGGCAACTGTCGAAAAACACATGCGCAATAACCCCTCCGTGTTCGGCAAATTCAATTCTGACCCACAGACGGCCACCCCTTTGGCTGTTCCGAAGGACGCCGCCGAGCAATTTTTGCCGCCCGATACTCACTGAGTCGGGCGTTCCCCGCTCGGCACCGCAGTTTCTTGCGGAAATTGAGGCGCTGTCGTGTTTCCCGGCGCTGCGCTTGAGTCGCAGGAACCCTCAGCAATTCCTACGGTTGTTTGGTGTGGCGCTGCGGGAGGGCCGTGATCATCTGGAGATGAAGATGGCGCCGCGCGGCACAATCAAGCCCTATCGGGGTCCAGTCGGAGGCTGGGGCTCGGCGCGTTCGGTGGATCAAATCCTCTTCCGCGAGCGCCGGCCGTTTATCGGCCCGCTAACGCTGCTGCACCAAAACAAGCCGGCCGGCTTTCAATGTGTCAGCTGCTCATATGCAAAGCCCGGCGATCCGCATCCTCTCGAGTTTTGCGAGAACGGCGCGAAGGCGACCGCGTGGGAAAATCACCTCGCGCCGCTGCGGGCCTGATTTCTTTACCAGGCACACGCTGAGTGAGCTCGAAAGCTGGTCTGATCACGATCTCGAAGAGGCCGGACGACTGACCGAGCCGATGCGCTACGACGCCGCGAGCGACAAGTACCGGCCGGTCGCGTGGAATGAAGCCCTGGCGGAGATCGGAAGCGCTTTGCGAGGCTTAGATCCGAAAGAGGGGGTGTTCTACACCTCGGGCCGAGCCTCGCTCGAAGCCTCCTACATGTACCAGCTGTTCGCGCGCATGTACGGGTCTAACAATCTGCCCGACAGCTCGAATATGTGCCACGAGAGCACGTCGGTCGCTCTGCCGGAGACCATCGGCGTTCCGATCGGCACGGTGAAGATCGAGGATTTCGAGCACACCGACTGCATGTTCTTCTTCGGCCAGAATGTCGGCGTCAACAGCCCGCGCATGCTGCATCAGCTCGATGAGGTGCGGCAGCGCGGCGTGCCGATCATCACCTTCAATCCATTGCATGAGCGCGGGCTCGAGCGCTTCACCAATCCGCAGAACCCGCTGCAAATGCTGACGCTGTCCGAGACGAAGATCAGCACGCAGTATCACCAGCTCGATCCCGGCGGCGATCTTGCGGCGATTGTCGGCCTATGCAAGGCGCTCATTGCGGCCGACGACAAGGCGAAAGCGCTACATCAGAGCGAGCGGGTGCTCGACGTCGATTTCATCGCCGAGCACACTGACGGCTGTGGCGCATTCGAAGCCGCCGTGCGCGGGTTCGAGTGGCCTGAGATCGAACGCTGCTCGGGGCTTAAGCGCGAAGAAATCGAGTCGGCTGCCGACGTCTATGCGAACTCAAGGGCCGTGATCGCCTGCTACGGCATGGGCCTCACCCAGCACCGGTCGGGCGTGCTCGCCATTCAGATGCTGAGCAACTTCCTACTCATGCGCGGCAATATCGGGAAAGCCGGCGCCGGCATTTTTCCTGTGCGCGGCCACTCGAATGTGCAGGGGCAGCGGACCGTCGGCATCACCGAGAAGCCCGAGCTTGCCCCGCTCGACAGGCTTGCGGCGCAATATTCCTTTGAGCCTCCACGCATGAAGGGTCTCGACACGGTGGAGGCCTGTCGCGGCATTCTCGGCGGGACGGTGAAGGCTTTCGTCGGCCTTGGCGGAAATTTTGTCCACGCCGTGCCGGAGACGGTCGCCATGGAGGCGGGGTGGCGAAAGCTGCCGCTTACGGTGCAGATCATCACCAAGCTTAATCGGAGCGCTGTCATTCACGGCCGCGCTGCGTTCCTGCTTCCTTGCCTCGGTCGCATCGAGATCGACCGGCAGGCTGGCGCCAAGCAGTTCGTCACCGTCGGGGACACCACCGGACGCTTTCATGCCTCACACGGGCAGGTCGAGCCCGCTGGCCCGCATATCTGGTCGGAGCCAAAAATCGTCGCCGGACTGGCCAAGGCAACCTTGCGCGACGGCTCTCATGTGAACTGGGACGCCTGGAGCGATGACTATGCTCTCGTTCGTGACGCGATCGCTGCGACCTACCCGGAGATATTTGCCGATTTCAACACGCGGATCATAGCCACGCGCAAGGGATTCGACCGGCCAATCGCCGCGCGGCAACGCAAGTGGAACACGAAGAGCGGAAGGGCCAATTTCATCCCGCCGCCCTGTCTTTCCGAAGATCCCGACCTGCCCCGGCGCCGCGACGGCATATTGACCTTGATTACGGTGCGCAGCAACGACCAGTTCAACACCACCGTCTATGGTTACGAGGACCGACTGCGCGGCATCTATGGAACGCGCGAGGTCGTGTTGATGCACGAGGCAGACATGCGATCCCTCGGCATCGCCGACGGCGAGATCGTTGACATCATCGGTGACGCTGGCGATGGGGTCGAGCGGCAGGTCTTAGGCTTCCGCGCAACGCGTTATGACGTCCCGCATGGGAGTTGCGCCGGCTATTATCCCGAATGCCATCCATTGCTTCCGCTCTGGCACCACGCCACCCGCAGCCACGTGCCCGCCGCAAAATCGATCCCAGTGCGGATCCGCAAGCACAAAGCTGCCGGTTAGGAGCTACCCGCCCCGCGGCACGCTGCCGCCTCCCAGCTTGTCCGCCTAGTTGCTCTTGCAAACTATTCGCAACTAGGCTATATCCAGCATCA
>Ga0207693_10001180_pt1 | contig 23336 bp, 20 predicted proteins | sample LARL81metaG_FD_184347 | JGI IMG/M metagenome (GOLD analysis project Ga0207693, IMG submission 184347) | Corn, switchgrass and miscanthus rhizosphere microbial communities from Kellogg Biological Station, Michigan, USA - LAR L8-1 metaG... | ecosystem: Host-associated > Plants > Roots >... | reverse complement strand
CGGGTCCTTGATGTCAGCCATCCTGGAGCTCCTTCCGGGGGAGGCGTGGCAACAGGTCCACGAGGAGCCTCCCGATGGCGGCCGCCGTCTCGTGCGAGATGCGGAGCACGTCCTCGTGCGTCACCGGTTCGCCCAGTGCGTTGGTCAGGCTACAGATGCCGAGGACCCGCATGCCGAGGGCATGCGCCGGAAGGGATTCCGGCACCATCGACATGCCGACCACCGTCGCGCCCGCGCGGGCGAGCATCTCGACCTCGGCGGGGGTCTCGTAGGCGGGGCCTCGCATCGCGCCGTAGACGCCCTCGGTCGCGACGATCTCCAGCGCAGCGGCGCGCTCGAGGGCGAGCGCCCGGAGCGCCGGGTCGTAGACGTCGCCGCTCACGAACGCGGGCATCCCGTCGGCGAAGCGCCACCGCAGCAACGGCACCGATCCGCTGAAGTTCAGGTGGTCACGAAGGATCACCGCGGTTCCCCCTGCGAGATCGGCAACCACGGCGCCGACCGCGGCCGTCAGCACCATCGTGTCGGCGCCCAGGGCGTGCGCGAGCCGCGGCAGCAACGCCGGCACCTCGGGGTCGTGTCCCTCATACAGGTGGAACCGCCCGCGGAACCCGGCGATCGGCACGCCCGCCAGCTCCCCCAGGACCAGCTCACCGGTGTGGCCCGGCACCGTGATCGCCGGGAACCCCGGCAGGTCGGCGTACGGGATGGTGTCGTCGACCCGCAGTGCGTCCCCGAGCGCGGGACCGAGCCCGGACCCCAGGACGATGCCCACGCGCGGCTCGGCGACCGACCGCGTGCGCACGACCGCGGCGGCGGACTCGGCGAGACGATCTGGCGGGGCGGCGGGGCCGCCGCTCATCCCAGGTCCATCGCCGCGAGCGCGGCCTTGAGGCCCTGGATCACCTCGACCGGCGTCGGGTCGGCACCGTGCCGCACGCCCACGTAGCAACTCGCGAAGTCGCCGATCGTGACGAGCGACAGCAGCGTGGCGAGCGGGCCGCGGCCCGGCACCGTCACCTCGCGCACCTCGGCGCCGGCATCACGCGCGATGTCGAGCGACAGCGGGAACCGCGCGGCGATCTCCCGATGCTCGTGGTCGGACCGCAGCGCGATCACGGCCTGCATCGACCCGAACGGCTTGACCCAGCCGACCACCTCGTTGTGGTCCAGCTCCGACATCGCCGAATGCCACGCCGGAACCTTGCCGTTCTCGTTCAGTTGGGTCTTCCAACGCATCGCCGCGACGGCGCCGATGCCGTCGGCGCCCCACACCACCGCGACCCGGTCGTCGAGCCAATCGGCGAGCTCCTTTGCCGGATTCTCGGCCATCGGCACGTCGGGCGTCATCCCGGCGATCAGGCCGCGCATCGACGAGAGCGTCTCTTGCACGTCGTCTTCGATCGACGGCACGAGCCCCGCGGCCTCGAGCGCGCCGAGCATCGCGAACGTCAGGTGGCCGAGCGCTGCTCGCGGCTGGAAGCCCGCCGGCACCGACGCCCTCGCGATCCCGTGTTCATCGCAGCGCGCGCCCAGCCGGCCCCCCGAGGTGATCGCGAGCATCCGGCATCCACGACGGATCGCCTCCTCGACAGAGGACAGCGTCTCGCTCGTCTCACCGGAGAACGACGACGCGATCACCAGCGTGTGCGGGCCCGCGTACTCGGGGAGGAACGGCGTGCGGTTCACGTCGACGGGCACCGGCAACCGATCGCGGAACGTCTGGCGCAGCACGTCGCCGGCGACGGCCGACCCGCCCATCCCGCAGAACACAACGCTGGTGACGCCGTCGAGCGACGGGAGACCGGTCGTCGCGAGCCCCGACGCGTAGCCGGCCTCGATGTGGTCGCCGAGCGCGGCGACCGTGCCGAGCATGTCCCCCGTGTCGAGCGCCGCGATCGCGGCGGCGTCGTCGAGGTCGACGCGCGCGGGGCTCAGGGCTTCTCCGCCTCGTCGATCAGCATCACGGGGATGTCGTCGCGGACGGGATAGCGGTAGCCACACGTCCGGCAGACGATCACCTGCTCGTCCTCGCGGTAGTCGATCTCGCCGCGGTCGTTCGGGCAGACCAAGATCTGTACGAGCTCGGGGTCCAACGTCATCCGGCGCCTCCTTCATCACGGATCACCGCGAGCAGCGCCGCGGTGCGGTCGTCGAGCAGTTCCTCGGTGCGGGCTTCGACGTTGAGCCGCAGCAGCGGCTCGGTGTTGGACGGGCGGACGTTGCACCACCAGTCCTCGTACTCGATCGTGAGTCCGTCCAGCCGGTCGAGGGTGGCATCGGCGAACATCCCGGCCAGCTCCTCGATCTTCCCGTGCTGGTCCGGCACCGTCGAATTGATCTCGCCGGAGTCCCAGTACTTGCGGTACGGCAACAGCAGCGCCGAGAGCGACCCACCGGAGGCCGAGAGCTCCCCCAGCGCGACGACCGCGGCGATCAGCCCGGAGTCGGCGCGGTAGTTCTCCCGGAAGTAGTAGTGGCCCGAGTGCTCGCCGCCGAAGATCGCACCGGTGTCGGCCATCACCTGCTTGATGAACGAGTGCCCGACCCGCGTGCGCACCGGCTCGCCGCCGTTCGCCCGGATGGTCTCGGGCACGATCCACGAGCAGATCAGGTTGTGGACGATCTTGGCGCCGGGCTCCGTGCGGAGCATCGGGACCGCCACGATCGCGGTCAGCAGCGACCCGCTCACGTCCTCCGCGCGCTCATCCACCAAGAACACGCGGTCCGCGTCGCCGTCGAAGGCAAGACCCACGTCGGCACCGTGCTCCCGCACCGCCGCCTTCAGATCCTTCTGGTTCTCGGGGTTGAGCGGATCGGCGGGGTGGTTCGGGAACGTGCCGTCGAGCTCACGGAACAGGTAGTGGGCCGTGACGGGCAGCCGCTCGAGCACGGCCGGCACCACGAGCCCGCCCATCCCGTTGGCAGTGTCGGCCACAACGGTCATCGGGCGCATCGCGTCGACGTCGACGAACCGCAGCACATGCTCGACGTAGGCGTCGAGGAGATCGCGGCGCTGGACCGAGCCGCGCTCGCCCGCCGGCGTGACGCCGGCCTCCACGATCGCGCGGATGTCGCGGAGACCGGTCTCCTCCCCGACCGGACGCGCGCCCGGCTGGCAGAACTTCAGCCCGTTGTATTGCTTGGGGTTGTGGCTCGCCGTGATCATGATGCCCGGCAGGTCCAGCGAGCCGCTCGCGAAATACAGGAGGTCCGTCGACGCGAGCCCGAGGTCGACCACATCGGATCCCTGCGCGGTGATGCCTTCTGCGAGCGCTGCGGCGAGATCGGGTGAGGACAGCCGGCAGTCCCGGCCGATCAGGATGGGACGGTCGTCGGTGATCTGCGCGTACGCGCCGCCGATCGCGCGGACGAGGTCGTCATCGAGGTCGTCGGGCACGACCCCACGGACGTCGTAGGCCTTGAAGATGCGGTCCAGGTCGCGCTCGGTCACGGTCGGGGAATCCTACCGAGCGAGCGCGACGCCGACCGATGGTTACTTGCGCACGACCATGTCGATCACGGACGTGAGCGGGACGAGCTCGCCGTCACGGAACCACCACTTCGATTCGCACATGTGGCAGGTCGTGAACATGAGGTCGCGCTCGCTCACCGACATCGAGATCGTGATGAGGTCGCCCTGCTTGCACTCGGGGCAGGTCCCGGGGGTGGTCTCAGGCATCGTGCGTTCAGTCTCGGTGGCCGGGGGTCGCGAGACCATAGCACCGGTCTGTCATCTCTCGAGTCTGCCGCGCGATGGCTTCCCCACCCCCCGAAGGCTCCTCATGCCGGGACCCCGGGGGACCCATGGCCTGGTCCGATGGCCGAGGGCGCATGGCCGAGGCCCGCTGCTCAGACCGCGATCGGCGCCGACGTGCGCTCGTCCCGCACGACCCAGCCAACGGGCGGGGTCATGCGCTCGACGTGCTCGTCGCAGAGATCCAATAGGTTCGGGTCCCTTTCGGCGAGCAGGCCCACGATCACGACCGCGCGGTCGGCGTAGACGAGGGCGACGGTGGCGGTCGGGTCATTGGCGCATCGCATCTTGGCGCACGTTCGCATGGCGGGCAGCCTAGATCACATCGATGTGATTTCAAGCAGCACTGCTGGAAGATCCGGGCCGACCGGGCCCCCGAGGCTAGCCGGGCGGGAAGCTCCAGTAGGTCGCGCTCGCGGGGCGAGCCCCCACGATCACCACATGGTCCCCCACCTGTACCTGGGGATACAGCTGGACGACCTCGTCGTTGTGCATGCGGATGCACCCATGGGAGGCGTAGCGGCCGATCGAGGCCTCGTCGCTCGTGCCGTGGATCCGGATCAAGCCCGGCGCCGTGATGTAGAGGGCTCGAGGCCCCATCGGGTTGCCGGGTCCGCCGGGTATCACGGCCGGCTCCGACGCCGCCCAGCCGTTCGGCGCGGGGTTGTACCAGGTCGGGTCGACCTTCTTGTCGTAGATCCGCCAGATCCCGGTCGGCGTCGTGAAGCCGGGCTTCGCCGTGGCGACCGACCATGAGCGGACGATGGTGAACCCGTCGTACAGATAGAGACGGTTCTGGTTGAGGCGCACGACGATCGTGTGGCCGAGCGAGTCGTCGGTGACCTTGGGCCGCACCACGGCGGTGTGCAGCGCGACGTTGCTGCGACCTGCCTCGAGCGCCTTCTGGATCGCGGTCTTCGCGGCCGCGGCGTCGAGCTTCGCACCCGGCTGCGCGTGGATCATCGTGATGTCGTTCTGCGACGGCGTGATGCCGATCGATGCGTCGACCGGCGCGACGTAGGTGCGCTTCGCGATCATGCTGGCGAAGTCCCCGACACCGCTGCCGCTCGACACGTCGAGGGGAACGCGCACGCCGAGCGACTCGTCGCGCAGCCGGTGCCACGCGCGGTCGAGCGTCCCGAGGTCCTGGCCCGCGTGGAAGGCCCGGTCGACCGCGTGGGTCACCGCCGCCCGCTGGCCAAGCGTCGCCGGCGTCGCCGTCCAATGGTCGTGCCCGACCGACACGGTGAGCGGCTGGTTGAGCGCGGCGTGCGCAGCGACGCGCACGGCCTGGATCGCCTCGTCGCGCGTCATCCCGCTCACGTCGACGCCCTCGATCGAGACGCCCGGCATGATGCGGTCCGCGTGCGCGTGCTCGTAGCGCATCGCGGCGTACGCCGCGCCGGCGGTCAGCAGCCCCACCGCGACGAACGCGGCGAGCAAGATGAGCAGCACGGCGGAACGCCGGCGGCGATGGACGTGTCGACCCTTGGCCATGTTCGAGAACCGCTCCAGACCTGGGAAGGAAGGTCGCCCGATGATACCGCCCTGGTTAGGGGCCGTCGGGCAGTGCGCCGGCCGGGACCGGCACCCCGAGCGCCATCGCGTAGCGGCCCGATCCCGCCGTGCCCGCGCCGAGCGCGACGATCGGGCCCGTCGCCTGCACCAGCGCCGCCGCCGTGTGGTCCTTCGCAAGGAACGTCGGCGGCACCGCGGCGGTCTGCCCCGCCGGGATCGTCACCTGCACCGTGTCCCCGAGGCCGCCGCCACCTTCGTGGATGAGCGTCACGGTCGCCCGGACCTTCGTGGTCCCGTCGTTGACCAGCACCATCGACGGTTGCGGCTTCTGTCCGAACGCGGTGGGTAGGACGAGCCACGCCGGCGCGTCCGTCGCCGTGCCGCCGGTCGCGGCGTCGTCGCCTCCGTGTCCCGCAGCCCGCAGGCCCGCCGCGACGGTGCCGTCCTCGGACTGCACGAGCACCGCCGAGGCGCCGTCGGTGGGGATCTGCGCCGACATCGTCGACGACCCGCCCTGGCGGACGTCCGTCAGGTCCCCCACCGGGCTCGCGTCCACACCGCGCGCGAGCACGTCGGCGGTGAACCGCACGCCGGTGTCGTTGGTCACGAGCAGCGAGAGCGTCGCGCCGCCCGCGCCGCCGGTGATCGGCAACACCCACCGCGACGCCTGGCCGGGCACGGCGAGCGAGGACCGGATGCCGCCGGCGTCGCGCACGACCGAGGACGCGACCGCGATCCGGCCACGGGCGGCGGTCACCTCCGCGCCGACGATCGATTGGCCGAGCGCGCCGACCTTCTGCGAGCCCACCGGGAGCGCCATCGCCGACCCGGCGGGCACGGTGAGGTCCGTCCAGGCGTTGCTGCGGACCGGTGGCTCCTCGGGCAGGTACAGCGTCACGTCGATCACCGCGTCGATCGTGAACGGGTTCATCACCACCAAGAAGGAGTGCGAGCTCTGGGTCGTCACACCGTCGACGACGTCCCAGTCGGCCCCGGGGGTGGACGTGCACGGCTCGGCGCCGAGCCCCGGCTCCTGCGCACCGCCCCACACGACCCAGCCGACGGCCGCCCAGCCCCCGAAGACGTCCACGCGGGTGGACGCCTCCCGCGTCGACGCGTCGACCTCTTGCAAGACCTCGCCGTGCGCCGGCACGGAGACATCCTTGGGTTTGCCGACCGGACCTTGTGCATACGACGTGAGCCGCGCGTCCAGCGTCGTCGCCGTCGGGTTCGCGATCTCGATCGTCGCCGTCCATCCAGGGCCGCCGCCGTGCGGACAGAGCCACGTCGTCGACGGCGCGGTACCCGTGGTGGCGGCGGCCGGCGTCGCGGGCCCGAGGCGTGTCGCCGCCTCCGCACCGACGAGGGCGAGCGCCGCCAGCACGATCGCGAGCCATCCGCGGCCGCCGCGCATCATCGACGCACCGGCTTCCGGGTCACCCAGAGCGCCACCGCCCACGCGGCCGCCAGCACCCACATCGCGAGCGTGCGCGGGAATTGGTCACCGAACCGGACCTGCACGTCGGCCGGCACCTCGGTGAACGACGTGGCCCAGCCGAACGACCGCTCGGGACGCGTGTCTCGGCCGACGAGCTCCCACGACGGGTCGTACGCCGTCGCAACGGTCGCGACGTTCCCGCCATCGCTCGCGCCCGACCAGCCGCCCTCGGTCGCATCGAGCGTGCCGGTCACATCCGGACGCAGCCGCTGGATCGCGTCGGCGTCGTTGGAGCGCGCGATCGACAGCGTCTCGTCGTCGGCCTGCAGCACCGCCGCCGGCGGGATCGCCGCGGTGTTCCGCCAGATCGCCAGGCCGGCTGACGGCACGGGTTCGAGGTCGACCTGCGCTCGCACCGCGTTCTCGGCGGCCGTGCTCAATCGATCCTCCGGAACGACGACGAAGCGCACACCGAACGGCGCGAGCAAGGCGCCGCCGTGCACGGTCGTGCCCGACAGGATCTCTTGGAGCGTCGACTCGAGCGGATCGACGCCGCCCCCGGTCAGCGGCCGACCGGTGTCGATCGCCAGCGTGCCGGTGCGGTCGGTGATCGCGTACGCGGCGGTTGCGTCACCGGCGGCGGCGACGCCCGCTGGATCACCGCCGGGCGCGGGGAACGGCTGGCCGTCGCGGTTCGCGAGCCAGACGACGTTGTACGCCCCGTGCGTCGCGGACGACAGCACCGCCCACGACGGCGGGATGCGATCGGGACCGCCGACGCCCCACGTCGCGGCCATCGCCGCGAGCGCCTGCAGGAACAATCCGACCGCGAGCACCGCGGTGAGCAGGACGCTGCCGATCTGCCGGAACCCGAACGACGTGCGCTCCAGCCCGCCGAACGCCGAGGCGAGCCCATCGCCGAGCACGAACGCCGCGCAGACCGCCGCGACCGTCGTGAAGACCGGCGCGTTCGACGCCCACACCGGGAGGTAGCCAGCACCGGCGAGCCAGGCGAGGCCGAGCGCGATCACCCCGACGATCGCCGTGCGCGCCGCGGGGGCACGCCGGTCCCCGCGCGCGAGCGCGAGCCCGAGCAGCGCCGCGACCGGCAGCACCAACGCCGGCGTCCAGTCCCCCGGCGCATGGCCGAGTGAGAAGCGAAGCAGCTTCCACGCGTTCAACTGGCCGATGCCCGACCACAGGCCCCGGCCCCCCAAGGCGGTGACCGTTGGGACGAACGGGAACAGGAGGATGGCAGCGGCGATGGTTGCGACCACGACGAGCGTCACGCCGCGGATCCGGCCCGGCGCGAGGATCAGTCCGGCGAGCGCGAGCAGTCCCACCGCGAGCGCGACACCCGGCACGAACGCCGCGCCGACCGCGATCGTGACCGCGAGCCCCGCCGCGAAGCGCACCCGTCCGTCCGACGGCTCAGCGCGCGCGAACGCCGCCTCCATCCGTTCGACGAGCGGAGGCATCACGGCCATCAGGAACAGCTGCGCGACGCGGCCCTCCGAGACCGACCACAACATCAGCGCCGACGACGCGTACGCGGCCGCGGCGACCACCGCGGCGCCCGGCTTGCCCGTCCGCCGCACGACGGCGCGATAGCACAGCACCGTCGCGAGCGCCGGGCCGACGATGATGATCAGCTTCTGCGCGAGCGTCGTGTTGACGAGCGAGAGATACGAGATGCCGCCGAGGGCCGCCAGGCCCGGGCTGGCGGCGGCTGTCCCGCCCAGGCCCGTCGTGCGGAAACCCGACATCAGCTCGGAGAAGAACCCGCCGGGCGCCGAGGGGAACACCGGGAGCACGGCGCCGACGAGCGGGTTGGGCGACACGAGGGCGCGAGCCGAGAACCCCCACACGACGAGCCCGACGAACGCGCCGACGACGACCGGGTGCTCCGAGACGAACGACGCCGTCCGGTGGCGGAGGCGCTGCGCGGCTGGCCGGCCCGCATCCTCTTCGCCGACCTCGCGCTGCTCCTCCAAGATCCGCTCCGCGGTCTGGAACCACCGCGGCAGGTGCAGGCCCGCCGATGCCGTGTAGCGGCTCAGCGCATGATCGCGCACCGATCGCGCGCGCTGCGTCTCCCGTCGCCGGCGGAGCGTCCCGCCGAGATGGGTGATGTTCCAGCCGATCGCGGCCAGCAACTCGAACGCCTCCTCGAACCGGCGCCCGAGGCACAGATAGAGGAGCCGCACGAGCGTTAGCAGCGTGCCGACCGGCAGCACCCACAGCAGCGACGGCAGGCTGTAGTTCTTCAAGACGGAGGCGAGGGCGTTGCGATCCTCGAGGTAGCGATCGCTGCGCGCGTCGTCGTCCTCGGGATCCACGTCCTCGTGCGCAGGGCCGTGCTGGACACGCGCGCGCGGCGTCATCAGCACCGGCCAGCCAGCGATCCGGGCGCGCCAGCACAGATCGACGTCGTCGACGCCCAAGCGCTCGTCGTACAGGCCGATCCGCTGCCATACGGCTCGGTCGACCAACATCGCGCAGCCATCGACGGCGAGCACATCGAGGATCCGGTCGAACTGTCCCTGGTCGATCTCGCCCGGCTGCAACGGGGAGATCGCGTGGCCGAACCGGTCCACGGCGCGGCCGACGTCGCGGAGCTCGCGCGGGTGGTCGAGGTCGACGACCTTCGCGCCGACGATGCCCGGCGACTCTGCCTGCAACGAAGTGGCCTCGACGAGGCTGGCGACCGCGTCCTGGTCCAGGACCGTGTCGCCATGCAGTAACAAGACGTGGTCGGCGGCCGCGACGACGGGCTGCTGCAGCGCCGCGGCGAACGACCGAGCGTATCCGAGGCGCTCGTCGTTGCGGATCACGCGATCCGGGCCGAGCGCCCGCTCGAGGAGCTCGTGCGCGTCGTCATCGGTCGCGTCGTCGATCGCGAGGACGCCGAACTGCTCGTAGGTCTGACTCGCGAGGGCGTGCAGACACGGGCGAAGGGCGGGTTCTGCCGACCGAACGACCAAGATCGCGAGCACCGACGGCGTGCGGGTCGGGGCGCTCGCCGGCGCGACGGACGGGCTGGATGCGGTCATGGGGAAGCGCGACGCTCGCGCGGCGGCGAGCCTAGCACGGGGCCTCTCATAGAAAGCGGAAGGGGGGCCCGGCTGGGCCCCCCTTCAGCGCGCGAGGCTCGGATCAGCGCTTCTTCGCGCTGCGCCGCTTGGCCGGCTTGCGCTTGGCTGCCGTCTTCTTGGCGGCAGACTTGCGCTTCGCGGGCTTGCGCTTGGCCGTGGACTTCTTGGCCGCGCTCTTGCGCTTGGCGGGCTTGCGCTTGGCCGTCGACTTCTTGGCCGCGCTCTTCCGCTTGGCGGGCTTGCGCTTGGCCGCGCTCTTGCGCTTCGCGGGCTTGCGCTTGGCCGCGGACTTCTTCGCCGTGGACTTGCGCTTGGCCGTGGACTTGCGCTTCGCCGGCTTGCGCTTGGCCATCGTCTTCTTGGCCGCGCTCTTGCGCTTCGCTGGCTTGCGCTTGGCGGTCGACCGCTTCTTGGCCGTACCTCTCTTCGCTGCCATGCTGCCCCCTTCCCTTTCCATTGCCTGCTTGGTGGTGCGGGCTCTTGCAGAGGCCCCTACGACGCCATCCGCTTCAGGCGGCGCCGCTCCCGTTCGCTCATGCCACCCCACACGCCGTAGCGTTCATCGCGACGGAGCGCGTAGTTGAGGCATTCGATGCGAACGGAACACTCGCTGCAGATCCTCTTCGCCTCCCTCGATGAGCCTCCCTTCTCGGGGAAGAAGATCTCCGGGTCGTGGTCCCGACACCGTGCTCGCTCTTGCCAAGGGATGTAGTGGTGCACTCCTCAACTCCCCCCGAAATCACACGCGTGTGATTCTGAAGGAAGATCCTCCCCGATGACAAGGGGTTTTCAGGAGGAATCTCTGCCTCTCCTTCATCCTCTAGTGAGCTTCGCAGCAATCGTGGCGGGTCTATCGGCGCGGCGCAAGCGTTTCAGAGACGTTTCCGCACGGTCAATCTGGTTGACGGAAACCGTCAGTGAGGTTGACCGATATGGCGGTTTGAGGGCTATTTCGCGTCGATCGCGACGCGTTCGTACGTCGTCGTGCGCACCGTCGGGATGCGACCGATCGCGCGGATCGCGTCGTCGAACCGTTCGGGTGTCATCTCTATGCCCCACTCCGCACCGGCCATGCGGCTGATGGTCTCCTCCATCAACGTCCCACCGAAATCGTTCGCACCCGCTTGCAATATCTGCTGGCACGCACCAACTCCGAGTTTCACCCACGACACCTGGATGTTGTGGATAACTCCGTCGAGCAAGATGCGCGCAACGGCGTGCATGCGCAGCGTGTCGTCGAACGTCGGTCCCGGACGCGCCGCGCCGGCGAGGAAGATCGGCGCGTTCCGATGCACGAACGGCAGCGGGACGAACTCCGTGAAGCCTCCGGTGTCGCGTTGGATGCGGGCTAGTCTCCGTATGTGGAAAACCCAGTGCGGCGGGGCGTCCACGTGTCCGTACATGATCGTGGAGCTCGAACGGATCCCGAGTCCGTGCGCCGTCCGGATGATCGATTCCCACGTATCCGCGGGCAATTTCCCCTTCGTGAGGAGCCAGCGGACGTCGTCATCGAGGATCTCTGCGGCGGTTCCCGGCATCGTGTCGAGGCCCGCGTCGCGGAGTTCTTCCAGGAAGGCGGCGTGTGAGACGCCGCGCTTGGCGGCGCCGGACATGATCTCCATCGGTGAGAAGGCATGGACATGCATGCTGGGGACGCGCGCCTTCACGGTGCGGATCAAGTCTCCATAGAAGGAGGCGGGCAGGTCGGGATGGATACCGCCCTGCATGCAGACCTCGGTCGCGCCGGCGAGCCACGCCTCTTCCGCGCGGTCGGCGACCTCGTCGAGGGTGAGCGTGTAGGACTCCGCATCGACCTCGCGCTGGGCGAACGCGCAGAACCGGCAGCCGACGTAGCAGACGTTCGTGAAGTTGATGTTTCTGTTGCGGACGTAGGTGATCTCCGGCCCGACCGCTTCGGCGCGAAGGTCGTCGGCCACGCGACACAGCGCGTCCAACGCGTCGCCCTCGGCCCGGAACAGCGCGAGTGCCTCGTCATCGGCGATGGGCTCGTGACGCTCGGCCTTGCGGAGCGCGCTCCGGATCTCGGCGTCGATGCGCTCGAGCGCGGGATGGTCTGAGAACCACGCCGCGGTGACCGCGTTGTCGTTCGCGAACGTGCCGTACACCGGCTCGGCGTCGTCACGCAGGCCTGCCGTCTCGGCCTTGGTGAAGGTGAGGGCGATCGTGCGGGGTTTGAAGGCGATCGCGGCGTCCTGCCACGCAACGGGCGCAGGTGCGGTGTCGGCCGCGAGGCCGTCGCGACCGAGGAGCGCCTCGACCGGGTGTCGCATCGCACCGGCGAGCCAGGGATCGGGCTCGGTCGCGTACCGCGGGTAGATCGCCAGCCGTTCGCGGAGCTGCTTGCCGCGCTCGGCGGTGGTCTCGGCGAGCCGGTCGATCTGGGGCCACGGCCGCTCCGGGTTGACGTGGTCGGGTGTGACCGGTGACACGCCGCCCCAATCGTTGATGCCTGCGTCGAGGAGCCGCAGTCGCTCTGCCTCGTCGGACAGGTTCGGCGGCGCCTGGACGCTCACGTGCGGGCCCATCACGATCCGCGCGACGGCGACGGCGGCGAGGAACATCTCGTCCGAGGGCTCCGGTGCGTGATGCATCGCGGTCCGCGGCTTCGCGCGGAAATTCTGGACGATCACCTCTTGGATGTGGTGATAGCGCCGGTTGAGGTCGCGGATCGCGAGCAGCGACGCGGCGCGCTCGCGCGCGGTCTCCCCGATGCCGACGAGGATCCCGGTCGTGAACGGGATCGCCAGCCGTCCCGCGTCCTCGATCGTACGCAGCCGGACGGCGGGCACCTTGTCGGGCGAACCATGGTGCGGACCGCCGGGCTCGGACAACCGGTCGCTCGACGTCTCGAGCATGATCCCCATCGAGGCGCTCACATGCTTCAGGCGCGCGAGCTCCTCGTAGGACATCACGCCGGGATTGAGGTGCGGGAGCAACCCCGTGCGCTCGATCGTCGTGATCGCAACCGCGCGGAGGTAGTCGAGGGTCGTCGCGTAGCCTCGTTCCTCGAGCCACGCGGCCGCACGCGGATAGCGGAGCTCGGGCCGGTCCCCCAGCGTGAACAAGGCCTCCTTGCACCCCGCTGCCGCGCCCGCGGATGCGATCGCGACGACCTCGTCGGGCGTCAGGTACGCCGGCACATCGTCGGCTGGTGGCTTCGCGAAGGTGCAGTAGTGGCAGTGGTCGCGGCACAGCATCGTCAGCGGGACGAACACCTTGCGCGAGTACGAGACGACGTCGCCCCAGCCCAGATCGCGCTGCCGCGCGGCGATCGCCATGAGCTCGACGAGGTCCTCTCCGCGCGCGTCGCAGAGCGTCGTGAGCTCATCGAGAGAAAGGGACTTGCCGGCGCCGGCTCTCGCGAGCGCCCGCCGCGCCGCGCTGGTCCTCGTCGCGACGATCGCGTCGGCCATCTCGCGCGAGCCTACTACCCTTACCCGTTCATGAAGGTGGCGGCGCTCGCCGGCGGGATCGGCGCAGGGAAGTTCCTGCGCGGGCTCACCCGCGTGGTCCCGGGCGAGGACCTGACGGCGATCGTGAATGTCGCCGACGACATCGTCGTGCACGGGCTGCACGTCTCGCCGGATCCCGACTCGGTGACGTACTGGCTGGGCGACGCCTTCGACCGCGAGCGCGGCTGGGGCCGGCGCGGCGAGACCTTCCGGGCGAACGAGCAGCTCACCGCCATCGACGCCGACCGGTCGTGGTTCGGCCTCGGCGACCTCGATCTCGGCACACATCTGTTCCGGACCGGGCTGCTCGCCGAGGGTGTGCCGCTGTCGGAGATCATCGGACGGATCTCGGCACGGTTCGGGATCGGCGCGCGGCTGCTCCCGGCGAGCGACGACCGGATCGAGACCCGGATCGAGTGCACCAACTCCGATGGCACGCCGCTTGACCTTCACTTCCAGGAGTACTGGGTACGGCGCGGCGGCGCGGACGAGGTGACCGGCGTGCGCTATGTGGGCGCCCAGGCGGCCTCGCCGGCTCCGGGGGTCGTGGAGGCGATCGCCTCGGCCGACGCGGTCATGATCTGCCCGTCCAACCCGGTGGTCTCGATCGGGCCGATCCTGGCCGTGCCGGGGATCCGTGAAGCGGTCGCGGCGCGCCACGATGCCGTGGTGGGGGTGAGCGGGATCGTGGGCGGGGCGCCCGTCGCCGGGATGGCGGACCGGCTGATGCCGGCCGTGGGGATCGATGTGAGCGCGACGGGCGTGGCCACCTCTTATAAGGACCTCCTCGCCGCCTGGCTCCTGGACGACGTCGACGCCGAGGCGATCCCGGCGGTCGAGGCGATGGGGATCCGTTGCGGCGCGACCGACACGATCATGGTCGACGACGAGCGTGCCGAGGCCGTCGCACGGGCGGCCCTGGAGCTCCTCGCGTGACCCTCGAGGTCATCCCGGTGACGGGGCTGCCGGAGATCGGATCCGGCGACGACCTCGTGACGCTGCTGAGCGACGTGGCCGAGATCCGGGACGGCGACGTCGTCGTCGTGACCCAGAAGGTGGTTTCCAAACAGGAAGGCCGGGTCGTCCCCGAAGACGACCGCGACGCCGCGATCGCCCGCGAGTCCGTCCGCGTGGTGGCCGCGCGCGACGAGCTCGTGATCGCCGAGACCCGGCACGGGTTCGTGTGCGCGAACGCGGGCGTCGACGCCTCGAACGTGGCCGACGGGATGCTCACGCTCCTCCCAGAGGATCCCGACGCCTCCGCCAGGCGGCTGCAGGAAGCGTTGCTCGAGCGACGCGGCGCCGATCGCCTCGGCGTCGTGATCACCGACACGTTCGGCCGGCCCTGGCGCGACGGGCTGGTCGACGTCGCGATCGGCGTCGCCGGGATGCCGGCGATCGTCGACCTTCGTGGGACGCCCGACCACGGTGGCCGGCTCCTGGACGCAACGGTGGTCGCGCTCGCCGATCAGGTCGCCGCGGCGGCGGGCGCGGTCATGGGCAAGGCCGAGCGTGTGCCGGCCGCGGTGGTGCGTGGGCTGTCGTGGGACGGGATCGACGGCACCGCGCACGATCTCGTGCGGCCCGCCGAGCTGGATCTGTTCCGAGAGTCTCCGCTGCAAGCGCTGCACGCGCGACGCACGATCCGGTCCTTCGGCGAGGGCGCGGTGCCTCGCGACGCGGTCGCCGATGCGGTCGCCGCGGCGTGCACCGCGCCGGCGCCGCACCACACCCGGCCTTGGTTGTTCGTCGCGCTCGACGGCGCCCCCGCCAAACGTGCCCTGCTTGCCGCGATCGCCGAGGCCTGGCGAGCGGATCTCCGAGGCGACGGCACCCCTGAGGAGACGATCGAGCGGCGGATCGCACGGAGCGACGCCGTGCTCGGGCAGGCGCCGACGTTGATCGTGCCGTTCGTCCGCTTCGCAGGCGCACACCCGTACGCCGACGACGAACGAGCCGGGGCGGAACGCGAGATGTTCCTGCTGTCGGGCGGCGCCGCGATCCAGAACCTGTTGCTCGCCCTGCACGCGCGATCGGTGGCGTCATGCTGGATCTCCTCGACGCTGTTCTGCCAGGAGGAGACCCGGGCGGTGCTCGGCGTCGATCACGAGTGGCACGCGCTCGGCACGGTGGCCTGTGGCCCGATGCCGAAGGGCGGGGCCTCGCGGCCCCGCCCTTCGCTGGATCTCGGCGACTTCTTGCGCTGGTCCTAGCCGATGATCCCGTGCACGAAGTACCACACGAAGATCGCCGACACGATGTACATCAGCGGATGCACGTCGCGCCACTTGCCGCGGAGCACTGCGATCACGGTGTAGGAGACGAACCCCGCGCCCACACCGTTGGTGATGCTGTACGTGAACGGCATCATCGCGATCGTCAGCAGCGCCGGGATGCCCATCCCCGGATCACTCCAGTCGATGTCCTTGACCAAGGTCATCATGAAGTAGCCGACGATCACGAGGATCGGCGCGGTCGCCACCGACGGCACGACGCCGGCGATCGGCGAGAAGAACATCGCGATCAGGAACAAGACCCCGACCACGACGGACGTCATCCCGGTGCGGCCGCCGTCCGAGACGCCCGAGGCGCTCTCGATGAACGTCGTGTTCGACGACGCCGACACGGCGCCGCCACCCACCGCCGCCAGCGAGTCGACGAGCAGCACGCGCTTCATCCCGGGCAGCCGGCCCTCGCTATCGAGCATCTTGGCCTCGCCGCCGATGCCGATGACCGTCCCGACCGTGTCGAAGAAGTCGGACAGCATCACCGCGATCACGACGGCCAGCGCAGACCAGAAGCCCAGCGCGCTGATGAAGCTGAAGGAGAAGTTCCCGACGAGCGCGAAGTCCGGCGCGGCCCAGATCTTGTGCGGCCATGCGGCCGATCCGTCGGTGATGACGCCCAGATGCTTCACTTCGTTGAGGATCGTCGCCGCAACGGTTGTGGCAACGATCCCGATCAGCAACGCGCCGCGGACCCTGCGCGCGACGAGCGCGCTCGTGAGCAGCAACCCGAACACGAACAACGCGAGCGACCACGTCTGGAACTTCGGCGTCATCGCGAGGATCGGCGGGTTCGGTCCCGCGATGACGACCCCGGCGTTGGCCAGGCCGATCAAAGCGATGAACAAACCGATCCCGATCCCGATCGAGCGCTTCAGGTCCATCGGGATCGCGTTCAACACCATCTCGCGGACACCGGTGAGCACGAAGAGCGTGATCAACAGGCCCTCGGCGACGATCACGCCCATCGCCTGGGGGAACGACAGACCGTTGGTTGCGACGAGGCCGTAGGCGACGAACGCGTTGAGCCCGAGTCCCGCGGCGATCGCGAACGGGTACTTCCCGATGACGCCCATCAGGATCGTCATCACGCCTGCGGCGAGCGCCGTGACGGTGAGCACCTGCGCGAACGGCAGTCCCAGCGGCCGCAGGGCCGGTGTCGCGGCGAACCCCAAGATCGCGGGGTTCACGAACAGGATGTACGCCATCGTGAGGAACGTCGTGAGCCCCGCCAAGATCTCGGTGCGCATGGTGGACCCGCGCTCCGTGATCTTGAAGTAGCCATCGAGCCCGCCCGGGCCCGATGCGTCGGGCACCCTGACCGTCTGCCCCTCAGAGGTCTGCGCCACTGCACCACCCCCCTCTGCTCCGCCGGCCGTACGAGGGCCGGCCACCCGGGGAAGGCATCGCGAGCATAGGAACCGGCCAGGCGGCGCGCAATCAGCCAGCTAGGTGGTTCCCCGATGAACGCAGATGCGTCCGGTACCCTTCCTGCACGTGGGCGCCCCCGACGGCGCCGGCGATCGGAGACCAATCAGTGGCGAACACGGATCAAGGGCGGCCGACCAAGGCCCAGCGCAAGGAGCAGGCGCGCCTCGAGCGCGAAGAGATCCAGCGCAAGCAAGCGGCCCGCTCACGCAATCGGGTCATCAGTCTCGTGGTCGGCGTCATCGTCGCCGCCGGGGTGGTCGGGCTCGTGGTCTTGCTCGGCGGCAAGGGCAGCACCGATGCCGGGTCGACCCCACCCGCCGTGGTCCTTCCTCCGCCGGACTCGCTGCCCGGGATGATGCATGCGCAGCCGTGGCCGAACAACACCGCCGACTTGCCGGCTCGGCTTGCAGCGCTCGACCTCCCCCAGCTGAGTGATGTGGCCGGCGCGCTGCACCACCACATCCAGCTGTACATCTCTGTGGATGGCCAGCCGGTGACCGTCCCGATGAACATCGGCCTGTCGAGCACCGCGGCGTCGCCACTGCACACGCACGACGACACCGGCCTCGTGCACGTCGAGTCCGCCGATCCGAACTTCGCGCCGGTGCTCGGTCAGTTCATGGACGTGTGGGGCGTGTACTTCACCAAGGACTGCCTCGGCGACCAGTGCAACCAGGGCGACAAGCAGGTCCGGGTCTACGAGAACGGCCAGCTGTACACCGGCGATCCCACGCTGATGCCCCTCACCGACCTGACGGCGGTCGTGATCACGTACGGCACGCAGGACCAGCTGCCGAAGCCGATGCCCTCGTCGTTCCCCACAGCCGGGTAGCGCCCGCGGTGGCCAACAAGAAGAAGCGCAAGCGCCCCGCGACACCACGACCCGAGACGCAGCACGCCACGCCCGCCGCCTCCGCGACGACCACCGCGAAGCGGGAGCGCCGCGACGCCGCGCGCGAGCGCAAGCAGAAGGAAGCCAAGGCTGTGGCTCGCCGCGGGGCTTTCCGCCGAGCGGCGATCGGGGGCGCGGTCGGCCTGCTGGTGTTCGTGGGGTTCTCGTACTTCACGAGCCGCGCCCCGAACGCGACGCCCTTGTCCGATGCGGCGACGACAGCGGCGCTGGCGGGTGGCTGCAGCGATCTGCAGACACCGGCCGCGAGCGCGCCCGGCGGGCTCCACCTCCAGGAGGGGCAGGCCTACACCTATGACCAGCACCCCGCGACGTCGGGCTACCACGACCCGACACCGTTGCCGGGCCAGCCACGCGTCTACACGGCCGCCGACCTCGCGAACTACCACGAGACGATGGCGGTGCACAGCCTCGAGCACGGGTCGGTGATCATGTACTACCGGCCGACGGGCGACCACGGGGGCTTGTCGCAGGAAGTGGTCGACCGGCTTGCGCCGATCGCGCAGGACAACAAGGCGTCGTACCTGATCCCTTATCCAGATCTGCCGCAGGGAACCGCGCTCGCGTTCACCGCGTGGAACAAGCTGCTGACCTGTCCGGAGAAGGTCTCGCCGGATCAGGCCGCAACGGTCGCCCAGGGGTTCATCGATTCGTTCGCGTGCACGAACAACGCGCCCGAGGGCAAGCTCGGCGACGGCTGCTGACGCCTAGCCGGTCGTGACATGGCAGGTGCCCTGCCGGCAGGCGATGGTCCCGTGCTCGAACCGGGCGCGCACGCCGCCGCCGTCGCGAGGCTGCACCCGCGTGGTCGGCATCCCGAGCGCACCGCCCGCGCCACCGTGGTTCAGGTACGCAGCGAGCACGTTGCCCCAGAGGGCGTGCGCCCCGGTGGACGGGCCGACGTAGATCCGGCCGCCGGTGAACGAGAACCGGCGGCAGCCGGTGCACGAGGTGCCCTTGGTCGCGCCCGTGAGACTCGTCGCCGTGGACGTCGGGAGCCCGAGGACGCCTCCTTCGCTGCCCACCGCGCGGAACTCCTGGTCGACCGGGCCGTGCAGCCAGAGCGTGAGGTCCGCGCCGTTGTTGCGGTACATCCCGCCGTCGGCGAAGAACTGTTGGGACCCGGCGCCGCCGGAGACGACCTTCTGCGGGGAGGTCGGCAGGCCGGGCTTGCACCCAAGCGAGTCGTAGCGGTGACGGATCGCGCCGCGGATCGTGTGGTCGCTGTTGACCCACACCCGCTCGTCGTACCAGCCGAGCGCGTACTTCATCTCGTCACCGCTGATGCGGCGGGACCCCGAGGAACCGACGGCGACCGCCGACATGATGCGGCCTCCCTGCGTCCGATGGATCGAGCGGAAGCGCCTGATCGTGCCGATCGAGGTCGTGTACGGCGCCAGCCGCGCGGTGACGTCCGACGCGGTGTAGGACTTCGACCAGTCGGTCCACGGGTTCGCGTCGGTCCACTCGCCCGGGTCGCACACGCCGGTGAGCCACGGGATCGCGTAGGCGGGGTTCCCGCCGTGCCAGACATCCTGCACGCTGTCGGTGTGGCCACCGTCGGACGCCGCATAGAACGCCTGGATCACCTTGCCGTTGTAGGTGGCGACCTGATGCGCCGTCGAGCGCACCGCCTTGACCCACCGTTGGCCATCGGTGCCGGCCTCGCGGTTGTAGCCGATGTAGGTCTGGTCCGACGCGCCGTCGGTGAGGTCGCAGTTGCAGTCACTGCGCAACGGGTAGTGGAGCATGTCGTAGGCCGCATACGAGCGCGCGGCGATCGCCTGCGCCTGCATCGCGGCCATCGGCCACGACGCCGGCACCTCGCCGAGCCCGAGCAGGTAGTCCTCGAAGTCCAGGCGCGCGATCAGCCGCTCGACGCAGCCGTTCGCGTCGCCACAGCTCGTGAGGTTCATCTCGATCGAGCCGCGCTTGTACGAGAAGCCGTGGTACCAGATCGCGTCCGCCTCCGGGATGAACACGCGCGAGCCTTGGTCTTGATACGTGACGATCAGGTTGGTGTTCGGGCCGCCCCAGCCGTGGCCGCCGACGAGCGTGCCGTTCGGGCGCTTGATCCCCCAGTCGTGTTTGCGCGCCAGCATCGTCCAGGTGTCGCCCGACGGGATCGCGCCGATCAGCGTGCCGCCGGCGTGTCCTTGCCACAGCCGCACCTGGCCCGCCTGCGCGCGGAGGTGCACGACCGTGCGGCCCGATGTCAGGCCGACGCGGATGCGGCCCGGCAACGACGAACTCGAGACGACCTTGGTGCCTTGATAGAAGTGCTGGATGATCCGGTTGTCGGTCCAGCCCATCTTCGCGAGGCCGTACGCGCCCCACTGCGACATGCCGATCCCGTGGCCGTCACCGGAACCGTAGAAGGTGAACCCACCGTTCGCGGAGGCGGGTGCGGCGAACGCACTGAACGTGATCGCCAGTAGCAGCGCGCACGGCAACGTGGCGCGGAAGACCCGACGGCGCATCGTCTCGACCCTATCCCCTGGCGTTCCTTGGACTCCAGGTGCATCGACGCGTGCGGCGGCCCTATTGAGTGGGCCGGTCGGAGGATGCGTCGCCGAGCGACGCGGGAACGGTTACGAGGCAGTAGCTATGCCGTCGGTGGGCACCTTGGCGTCCGCGATCGTCAGGCCGTCGGGCACGGTCGAGCCGGCGCCGAGGACACATCCGGAAACGTTCGCCTCTGCGCCGACCTTCGCGCCCGGCCCGATGATCGAGGCGCGCACCACTGCGCCGGCACCGACGGCGGCGCCGGGGTGGAGCACGCTGTCTTCGACGGTGGCGCCGGCTGCAACGCGCGCCTCGGCACCGATGGTGCTGCGCGCGCCGAGCGTCGCGCCCTGCTCGACGTCGGCGGTCGGTGCGATCCACGGCGCGTCGTAGGTCACGCCCTGCACCGCGCCGGCGAGCAGGTCGTAGTGCGCCTGCAGGTACTTCTCCGGCGTCCCGAGATCCATCCAGTAGGTCTCGGCAACGAACCCGAACACCGGGTGCCCGGCCTCGATCACCGCGGGGAAGATCTCTCGCTCGATCGAGATCTCGTGATCGGCGGTCCAGGGCGCGAGCACCGCCGGGTCGATCAGGTAGGTGCCCGCGTTCACGTCGCCGGGGATCGGATCCTCGGGCTTCTCTCGGAACGCCGCGACGCGTCCGGTGTCGTCGGTATCGACCAGGCCGAAGGCGCGCGCGTCCTCGACGTGGTGCAGCGCGATCGTGATCGCCGCACCCCGCTCCTCGTGGAACGCGCGCATCGCGCTCAGATCGAGATCGGTGCAGATGTCGCCGTTCAGCGCGAAGAACGGCTGGTCCCCGACCGCGGGGAGGGTGTTGACGATCGCGCCGCCGGTACCGAGCGGCTCACGTTCGGTGACCCACGTGATGCGAGGGTCACCGTGCCGTGCCTCGATGAATGGGTGGAACGCCTCCTCGAGGTAGGGCGAGGACATCACGACGTCGTCGACGCCATGGCGGACGAGCCGGTCCAGCGTGTGATCGAGGATCGGCCGGTCGACGAGAGGCAGGAGTTCCTTCTTGAGCGTCTCGGTGAGCGGGCGCAACCGCGTCCCGAACCCGCCGACCAGCACGACCGCCTTCATGCCCGCACCCTCCCGATCAGCCAGGCCACCTCGGCTCGCACCCGCAGGGCGAGCCACGCCAGCGGCAAGGTTACGCGACGCCACCCCGGCGCCCGGTGGAGCCGGTAGTAGCGATAGAGGCTCGCGGAATGCATCACGACGAGCCGGTGCGGCCGACGGTTCCCCCCGGTCGATATGCCGACTGCGTGGATCACCTCGACGGCCGGGGTGAACACGACGCTCCAGCCTGCGTCGCGCAGACGCGTCGCGATGTCGAGTTCCTCCGCGTAGAGCGGGAAGCCCTCATCGAACCCGCGCATCTCGTCGAAGGCGCTGCGGGGGAACAACATGCAGGCGCCGCTGACCCAGTCCACCTGGCGCTCGGTGGTCCGATCCCACCCCTCCATCTCGTAGCGCCGTGTGAACCGGTTGTCGCGCGTTATCGGCGACACGAAGGCATGGCCGACGGCGTTGGCGAGGCTCGGGAATCGCCGGCCCGACGGGTAGACCGTGCCGTCGGGGTTGCGGAGCATCGGTCCGACGATGCCGGCGCGTGGGTTGGCGCGCGCGACGGCGACCAGGTCCGCGAGTGTTCCATGGAACCACTCTGTGTCGGGGTTCAAGAAAAGCAGGAACGGGGAGTCGGTCTCTGCAGCGCCTTGGTTCCATGCCGGCGAGAGGTAGCGGTTCGTGGCGTTGCGGATCAGGCGGACCCCGGCCGCCTCGGCGGCATCGGCGCTGCCGTCACTCGACGCGTTGTCGATGACCACGACCTCGGCCGCGATGTCGCCCCGGGCGGCCTCGATCGATGCCAGGCACCGCGCCAGCCAGTCACCCGTGTTGAAGTTGACGATGACGACGGCGATATCCGCGGCCGCGGCGGCCGTCATCCGTTGGGCGCGCCCTGCGCGATCAGCACGATCCCCGCGATGATGAGCACGACCCCGGCCCACGTGATCGGCTGCGGGTGCTCATCGAGGAACAGGATCGAGGCGATCACGATGATCACGTACCCGAGCGCCGCGAACGGATAGGCGAACGACAGATCGGCACGCGACAGCGCGAACAGCCACAGCACCGCAGACACCGCGAAGATCGCGAGCCCGGCCCACACCCAGATCTGCGAGGCGATCTGCTTCAACGAGTCGCCGCTCAACGCGAGCTGGCCGCCGTTCGCGTCGGTGACGTGGTTCATGCCCGCCTTCAACGTGACCTGCGCCACGGCGGCCAGGGTCACGGAGATGAGGATCAGACCGATGGTCATGCGTCGGGAACCTTTCTCTTGCATGGTCGTTGTGGTTGGAGCCGGATCGTTCACAGAGCCTCCATCTCGGCGGTCACAGGGAAGGTCAGCTGGTCGCGGCGGCCGTCCGCCTGCTGCACGTCGAAGGAGTACCGCTCGTCCTGCACGTGGTAGACGCGCGCGTTGTCGCGCGAGTGCACGCCAAGCGTGAGCCAGTACTTGCCACCGGTCACCGGGATGGGACCGACGTCGAAGCGGATCCGTCGAGAGCCCTGAAGCGTGCCGAGCGCCAGGCCGCTCGCCACGGTGTCGTGGCCGAACACGAACGCGTTCGTCGCATCGTGCAGCGCGAACGAGACGACCGGGTCGTCGACCGGGTCGATCGCGCGCACGTCGACCTGGATCGTCAGGATGTCGCCGGACGGCACGGCGCCGTTCAACGGCGCGCCTGCGTGAAGCAGTTCGACGCCGACGATCTCGACCTCCTTCGAGCCTTCTTCGCGCGCGAACTCGAGGTCGTGGTGCAAGATCGTGAGCCGCATCTCGCGGACGACGTCGTCGGGCGAGCCGGTCGCGTGGACCCGTCCATGATCGAG
>Ga0207693_10001179_pt1 | contig 23342 bp, 24 predicted proteins | sample LARL81metaG_FD_184347 | JGI IMG/M metagenome (GOLD analysis project Ga0207693, IMG submission 184347) | Corn, switchgrass and miscanthus rhizosphere microbial communities from Kellogg Biological Station, Michigan, USA - LAR L8-1 metaG... | ecosystem: Host-associated > Plants > Roots >... | reverse complement strand
TGCATTGGCGTCGTTCACGTTGGTCGTGCCGCTCGGCCTCCCGTGGTGGGCACCGATCATCGGCCTTGCCGTGGTTGGCGCCGCGAGTGCGGGTCTACGCCACCTCGCCGTCCGCAAGGGCCGCGAGCTCTGGCGAGGGCTCGCCGTCCTGCGCAGCCTCCGCGGCGGCGGTCGCGTGGTCGGCCTGGTCCTCGTCGCCGTGTTCGCGCAGATCTTCCGCAACTGGCTACTGCTCCACGCGGTCGGCGTCGATGCGTCGTTCTTCGACGCGATCGCGGTCCTCATCGCGGTGGCGACGCTGGCCCAGCTCCCCGTCGGTCCGAGTGTCGGCGCGGCGGCCGCGGTCCTCATCCTGGGTAGCGACGGCGTAGCCGCCGCGGCAGCGGCCGGGGTGCTGATGACAGTCACCGGCACGGTCGGCGGACTGTGCTTCGCGGCATGGGCCGGCGCCGACCACCTGTGGCATCGAAGCCGCCAGGCCGCGTTGCTGCGGGCTCGCTCGCGAGCCCCGAGCTCAGCCTGAGTGCGTCGAGCCGAGCAGGACCTTGAGCAGGTCGCCGACGTCTCGCCCTTGGACAAGGGGATGACGCAGAGGGAGATCCGGCACCACCTGGTAGTGATTCCGCCGTCCCTCTCGCTCCCGCAGGACATAACCCCCGTCCACCAGTTCAGAGAGGATCCGATGGGCGGCGCGTTCGGTGATTCCAACGGCGGCGGCGATGTCGCGCAGACGGATCCCTGGGTCGTCAGCCACGCACATGAGCACGTGGGCGTGGTTGGTCAAGAAGTCCCAGCCAGACGCCTCAGATGCCGAACTTGGCTGTGAGTTTCCAGAACTGGAATTCATGAATTGGATGGTAAACTGATCTTCCATCTATTTCAAGGAGGCCAGTCATGGCCGCAACCGAGCCCACTACACCGACGCTGATACCCCCCGCCCGGTTGGTCATCCCCCCTGCCTCACCGATTCCCCCGCCGTCGGCCATCCCACCCGCATCGCCGATCCCCGGCCCGTCCCCGAGGCCGGAGCGATCCCCCGGCGTGGAGTAATCGGCCGCGCTAACACGGGCGCCCCAGGGCGCCCAAACGCTTCTCAGAACTGAACCCAATCCGAAAGGAATCGCAATGCCCAAGACGATTACGCCGGACCAGGTAGTTGCAGCAGCCGAGGGCCTCGAGAAAGATGAGTTCACACGCGAAGACCTCGCGAAGAAACTGGGGACGGACAAGCCCGACCTCATGAAGGGATTCCGTCAGGCCCGGAAAGCGGGACGCCTCGAAAAGGTGCGCGACGACGAGGAAGGCACCGGCCACTTCCGTGTAAAGGCGCCGGCCGCCTCCGTTTAAAGCAGGGGTAGTAGCTCACCCCCACCGGCTACGGGCATGAAGGGCAGCGCTCAAGGCGCGGGCCCTCAGCCCAGCCCGGCGTACCAGGCGCCGAACACCAGCCCGAAGAGGCCGAACGCCGGGATCAGGACCGTGCGGTAGACCGGCGCGACCAGCCGCCGGGTGAGAACCCACGCGAAGGCGGTCGTGCAGATCGTCATCGAGACGGCGGTCATCGGGGCGAACAGGAGGAGCGCCGCCGCGGCTTCGAGCTGCGTCGGTAGCGCTGCGATCAGGAGCAGGACGACCGCGCCGGTGCCGGCGAGCCCGTGGAGGACGCCGATGCCGGCCGCCTGCCGGGGCGTTCTGACCCTGTGGGGGTGATCGGGCTCGCCGGCGTGGTGAAGGTGTCGATGGCCGTGGGCCTCGCCCTCGGCGTCGTGTTGATGGCGTCCCGCACGGAAGTCCCCACGGGCCCACTTCACGATGACCCGCAGCGCCAGCAGCAAGATGATCACGCCGACCGCCCGCTCGGCTGCCTGCTCGACCCAGGTCGGGAGTGCCGACTTCAGGAAGATCAGCGGGAGGCCGATCGCGACCAGCGCGCCCGCGTGACCGGCTCCCCACCACCCGCCAATGCGAGCCGCGGCGCGGGTCTCGCCGCCCTCCGCGGCAACCAGGGAGCTCACCGCCACGAGGTGGTCGGGGTCTGACGCGTGTCGCAACCCAAGCGCGAGGGCGATGGCCATCGCGACCAGGAACGGGGCACCGGACAGCAGTCCCTGTAGCCAGGCGTCGGCTTGCTCGAAGGGACTGAACAGGGCCGAGAAGTCCATGTCGGCTTGGAGTTCGAACACCTCGCCCGTTTGGATCACCCCTGGACTCCAAATTCATCGGTCCGGTGATCCAGATCCGCCGAGGCCCCGTAGTGGTCGGCAGTTGCGCCGCTTGCGGCCGGAGGAGAACAGCCCGGTGATGGCGGCGGCGCAAGGTCCATCGAAAGGAGTCGACATGGAGAACCTGAGTCGGCGGAAGCTGCTCGCGTCCGCGGGCGTGGCGACGGGTGCTGCGGCGATCGCGGCTGCGCCCTCCGTCGCGCAGGCGGCCCTCGATCACCCCGAGGCCACCGACCCGTCGGGCCCGCCGCCCGAGGAGACGATCGTCGCCTACGTCCGCGACATCAAGCGGAACGAGGTGACCGTCATGTCGGGCACCGGCGAGGTCACATACCGAGACCCGGTGCTGGTGAAGCGCCTCGTGAAGGCCGCGCCGGCGAGCGGTCAGGCACGGAAGTAAAGGAGCAAGGACAAGATGTCATCTCACAGAGAAGCACCAGAGATCAGCCAGGATCCGGTTGCCGACAACACGGACTGCTACGCGTTCGTGAGCCCGGACAAGCCGGACACGGTCACGATCATCACCAACTACGTGCCGCTCGAAGACCCGCCAGGCGGGCCCAATTTCTTCGAGTTCGGTGACGACGTCCGGTACTCCATCTACGTCGACAACGACGGCGATGGCAAGCCGGAGATCGAGTACCAGTTCAGGTTCAAGACCAAGCTCCGGAACCCGGACACGTTCCTCTACAACACCGGCCAGATCACGGCCCTGAACAGCCAGACCTGGAACCGGCGTCAGTTCTACGAGGTAACCAAGGTCAACCACAAGCGCGGCAAGTCCAAGGTCCTGGGCAGCGACCTCGCGTCGCCTCCCTGCAACATCGGGCCTCGATCAACGCCGAACTATCCGAAGCTAGCGAATGCGGCGGTTCATCGCCTCGACTCCGGCGAGAGGGTCTTCGCCGGCCAGCGAAACGAGGGGTTCTTCGTCGATTTGGGGTCGATCTTCGACCTCGGCGACCTGCGCCCACTCCAGAACCTCCACCTCATCGCGACGTCCCCCGCCATGGGGGTCGACGCAACGGCCACGCTCAACGTGCACACGATCGCGATTCAGATTCCCATCAAGAAGCTGATCCGTGATCGCTCGGTCCCGTCGGACCCGATGAGCGCCAAGGCCGTGCTGGGCATCTGGGGAGCCGCGTCGCGGCGCAAGACCCGGGTGCTCGACAAGGCGAACGACGAGCACGCCGAGTCCGGGCCCTGGGTTCAGGTCTCTCGACTGGGCAATCCGTTGTTCAACGAGGTCGTCGTGCCGATGGGCTCGAAGGACAAGTGGAACGCGGTGCATCCTGCCGGCGACAAGGCGTTCGCGAAGTACGTGGAGCAGCCGGAGCTCGCGAAGCTCCTGCCGGTCCTGTACCCGGGCGTCTTCCCGCGCCTCGCCAAGCTCAAGGCGAAGCGGGCGGATCTGGTGGCGATCCTGCTCACCGGCATCCCCAAGGGGATCATCCCGGGGTTCCAGAACTACACCGGGAGCGTCCTCGCGGACATGATGCGGCTGAACGTCGCGATCCCGCCGACGAAGTCCAAGCCGAGCCCGCTGGGCCTGCTGGGCGGCGATGCGGCCGGGTTCCCGAATGGCCGCCGCGTGTTCGACGACGTGGTGAACATCGAGCTCCAGGCCATCGCGGGCCTCACGTACCCGCTGGTCAATCCGGACTACAAGCCGGATGACGCGTGCTCGGCCATCACCCAGGGACTGACGCCGGGCAAGAACCGGTACCAGTCGACGTTCCCGTACCTGGGCACCCCCCACAACGGGTTCGACACCCCAGCGGGGCCGAAGGGATGAGTCACGGGCACCACACCTACGCCGACCGTCCACATCCGGAGTACGTCGTGCTGGACATCGGCGGGGAGTGCGGGGCGCTGATCCTCCACACCGATCCCGAGATGCATGGGGTCGAGGTGGAGATCAGCCCCCGGGGCCGTGACGACGATCGCTCACACAAGGAGGTGCTCGAGCGAAACATCAATGGCCGCCCCGCCTACACGGCGGTGTTCGAGTCACTCGAACGCGGCGAGTACACGCTCTGGGCCCACGGCGAGCCTCGCGCTCGCGGGGTCCGGATAGAGGCCGGCGGGATCGCGGAGCTCGACTGGCGCACCCAGTTGGTGGCGGCGTGAGCCTCGCCCACAGATAGCGAAACCGAGCAGAGAAGGAGACCTCAATGCCAAACATCGGACCCCTGGAAATAGTCGTGGTCCTCGTCATCGCCCTCGTCGTATTCGGCCCCAAGCGCCTGCCCGAGCTGGGCAAGTCGATGGGTCGCGGGATCCGCGAGTTCCGGTCGACGATCTCCGGCAAGGACGACGAGTCCAAGCCGGAGCTCGACGCGCCCGCGGAGGGCCCCGCCGAGCGAGTTGACGGCGAGGTCGTCGGGCACAGCGCCCCGTAGCCCGATGGCGCGCTTTCGGGCCCCCAGGTACGACGAGGGACTGAGCCTCGTCGAGCATCTCGACGAGCTCCGCACACGGATCATCGTCTCGATCGTCGTCCTGGGGGTCGCTGTCTCCCTCTGCTTCTGGCAGAACCACCTGCTGCTCGACGCGCTGAACGGGCCTCTACCCGCCGGCAAGAAGCCGATCACCCTGAGCCCGGCCGAGCCCTTCCTGGCCACCTTCAAGGTCTCGGTGTACGCGGGGATCCTGCTCGCGCTGCCGATCCTGCTCTACGAGGCCTACGCCTTCGTCCTGCCGGCGCTGAGCTCCGTGGAGCGGCGAGTGATCCTTCCCTTCCTCCTGCTGGTCCCGGCGCTGTTCGTGGCCGGGGTCGCCTTCGGCTATTACCTCGTGCTTCCGGCCGCGCTGCATTTTCTCCTCAACTTCAACGCGGAGCAGTTCACGGTCCAGGTCAGGGCGGCCGACTACTACGGGTTCGTCACCGTCACGCTGCTCGCGATGGGCATCGTGTTCCAGGTCCCCATGGGGATCCTGGCGCTCACCAAGCTCGGCATCACGACGCCGCGGCAGCTCTCGAAGAACCGGCGCTACGCGTACCTGATCCTGGCGATCGTCGCGATGGCCCTGCCGGGAACGGACCCGGTCACGATGCTCGTCGAGCTCGTGCCGCTGCTCCTCCTCTACGAGCTGTCGATCGTGCTCGCGAGGGCGTTCGGACGCCCCGTCGCGGCCCGTCCGGCTCATCAGGAGGGCCGCTAGTAGTGAGTGCCCGGGTCACTCCAGATCCCAGCCGAAGTAGACCTCGACCTGCCTGATCCTGTCGCCGTCGAAGGTGAGGACCTCCGTGTTGCGGAAGCGCTTGCCGTCCGTCTTGGTGCTCTCGTAGGTCACGACGACCTCGTCGCCCGCCTCGATGAGCCGCACGATGTCGAACGAGTCGATAAGCCCAGCGTTCGGCCAGCACCGCTCGAAGTACTGCTCCCGGTCGATGCCCGGATCGGGCGGGCTGTAGAAGACGAGATCGTCGGCCAGCAGGCTCTCGATGAGCTCGCGGTCGCCCGACTCGTAGGCGCGGTAGGCGTCACGCGCCAGCTGCAAACGGTTCGTGGAAGGCAATTCGTTCTCCAGGTTCGCTTGCGTTCGAGGGTAGGACCGCCCGTTTTCGGCAAACTCATCGGATGACCACGCCGTCGCCGCGCCAGTACAGGATCGTCGAGCCGTCAGCGGACGACCTTCCTCAGCAGTTTCAGACGCGATCGATCCGGCGCCGGGTGCTCCAGGCGGTAGCGGCACTCACAGTGGTCGTCCTGATCTTCGTGCTCACGCCCGGGCTGGGCGACGTCCGCGACAAGCTCGCGGGGGCGGATCCCGCCTGGCTCGCGCTCGGCGTGGCCCTCGAGGGTCTGTCCTTCGGCTCGTATCTGGTCGCGTTCGGCCCGATCTTCTGCACCGGTCTCAGTCGGCGTCGCGTATGGCAGATCGGGGGGTCGGAGCTCGCCATGGGTTCGATCATTCCCGCCAGCGGCGCAGGCGGCCTGGCGCTGGGCGCATGGGTTCTCCATCGTGGCGGTATGCCAGGCCGTCGAATCGCTCGCCGCTCGGTTGCGTTCTTCCTCATCAAGAGCAGCGTGAACTTCGTGGCGGTCGCGGTGCTCGGCGTCTTAATGGCGCTTGGCGTCGGCCCGCACCGCTCGCTCGCCCTCACCCTCCTCCCGGCCATTCTCGCGGCCCTCGCTATCGGTGTGGTGGCTGCGCTCCCCATTGTCGGCGCCGGAGCGGAGCCGCCGCCCGACGCCTCGAGGTTTCGTCGCTGGAGCAGCGAGACGAGGCGCGCGGTGATCCACGGAATCACCGAGGCCGGGCAGATCCTGCGCTCGGGGGAGTTGGGGGTGGTGCTGGGCTCGATCGGCTACTGGGCTTTCGACAACGCGGTCCTCTGGGCGACCTTCCACGCGTTCGGACTTTCCCCGCCGATCACGGTCATCCTGATGGGCTATCTGATCGGCCAGCTCGGCGGCCTCCTGCCGATCCCCGGCGGTGTTGGAGGCATCACCGGGGGACTGATCGGAACGCTGGTCGTCTACGGAACGCCTGCTGCCGGAACGGCTGCTGCCGTGCTCGCGTACCAGCTGATCCTCTTCTGGCTGCCGCTCATGGTCGGCGGGATCGCGTTCGCGATGCTCCGCCGCGACATGCCCGGGAGCTACGAGTTCGCCTCATGCGCACCTGCCATCGCAGCTCAGTCAGCCTGAAAGACTGTCAGGCGAACCACGATTCGGGAAGGACCATCGATGCCCACGGATATCACCGAAGACCAGATAGTCGCGACAGCGAAGGAGCTCGGCCAGGACGAGTTCACCCGCGATGACCTCGCCAAGAAGCTGGGCGTGGACAAGACCGACCTCAGCAAGCCCTTCCGGCAGGCCCGCCGAGCTGGGCGCCTCGACAAGACCCGCGACGACGAAGAGGGCACCGGGCACTTCCGGCTGACGGAGAAGTAGCCGCTACTCGTCGCGCGGGATGATGCGGAAGACGGAGACCACCTCGGCCTGGTGGGCCTCCGGATGGGCGACATAGGCGCTCGGGCCGCCGCCGAACCAGCCGCTCGCCTCGTTGTCGCCGACGAAGGTGCCAGGGTGGCGCCTGCCGTCGCCGTCCTCGACCCAGACGGGGTCGCCCTCCTTGAAGCCGTGCTCGATCACGCCCTCCGGCTGGTTGGACTCGTCGCTCACAGGCCCGAGACTAGCCGGTGGCGGCCTTCTCCAGGCGCTCGGCGAGACGATTCATCCCGCGTTCCCGCGCGGCCGCCGCCCCACCGGCGAGGTCGAGCTTGCGGTTCCGGGGTCGCTTCACCTTCTCCGTGCGAAGCGTCGCGATGTCCTTGAACATGCGCAGCTCGTCCGCCTGGTTGAGAAGAGCGCCCGACAGCCGCGGGGGTCGCTCCCGCACGGCGTTCTCGATCGCAGCCTCGAGGGAGCCGCGCCGCCGCAGCAGCTCGGCGGCCGTCTTCTCCCCCACTCCCTTCGCTCCCGGAATGCCGTCGGAGGGATCGCCCCGCAGCGCGATGAAGTCCGGGACGAGCTCGGGCCCGATGCCGTAGCGCCGCTTGACCTCGGCGGCGTCGACCAGGTGCGCCCCCCGTTTCCCGGTACTGACATAGAGCACCTTCACGTGGTCGGTCACGCACTGGAACAGGTCGCGGTCGCCGGTCATCAGGAGCGCCTCTCCCCCCGCCTTCTCCTCGAGCTTCGCCAGCGAGCCCATGACGTCGTCGGCCTCCAGGTCCTCGCTGATCGCCGATGTCCAGCCGAAGGCCTCGAAGAAGCCGGGCGCGACGGCGAACTGGGGCGCGAGCTGGTCGGGCACCGGCGGGCGCTCGGCGTGGTACGGCGCGAAGAGCTCCACGCGGTACTCAGCCGCGTCCGGCCCGAAGCACAGGGCCACCGCGCGGGGATCGTGCTTCTCCACCTCGCGCAGGAGCAGGTTCGTCGTGCCTAGCAGCGCGTTGACGGACTTCCCCTTGCCGTCGGTGATCGACTTCGGGAGGGCGTAGAAGGCGCGGTAGAGGAGCGAGGGCGCGTCGACGATCAGGAGCGGGCCGGCCACCTCCTCACCCTATGCGCCGACGCCACTTCACCGCCTCATCGATGTAGGCTCGCTGCAGAGGGGAGCTCGAGCGATGGCATTGACACACGTCCCGGTTGCGCCACTTCCGCCCCAGCGTTTTCGGGAGCTGCTCGGCGACCGCTACGGCGACCTGGAGGAAGCCATCGCTAGCGCTCGGGAGCGCTTTGCCGGCCGCGCCGTCTGGCACGTCAACTCGACCGCTCGCGGCGGTGGCGTCGCCGAGCTCCTGCAGTCTCTGCTCGCCTACGCCCGCGGTGGCGGGGTCGATACTCGGTGGGTGGTCGTGGGTGGCAACCCAGACTTCTTCCAGATCACCAAGCGGATCCACAACAACCTCCACGGCTCGGCCGGGGACGGCGGCTCACTCGGCGAGGCCGAGCACAAGGTGTACGACGAGACGCTTCGCGAGGCCGCGGAGGAGCTGGCCGACACGGTCGCTCCGAATGACATCGTGTTCCTGCACGACCCGCAGACGGCGGGCCTCGTCAAGGCGGTCCGCGAGACGGGGGCGACGGTCGTGTGGCGCTGCCACGTCGGCCTCGACCTGCCGAACGACCTCGCTCGGCAGGCCTGGGACTTCCTGCGAGGCTACGTCGAGGAGGCCCAGGCATACGTCTTCTCGCGAGAGGAGTTCGTGTGGGAGGGGCTCGACCGGGAGAAGGTCTGGATCGTCGCGCCGTCGATCGACGCGTTCTCCCCCAAGAACCAGGAGCTCGGCGCGGAGGCGGTGAAGGCGATTCTCGCGGTCGCCGGCCTGCGCGAGGGCGACGACGTGACGCGGGCCACGTTCACACGAGAGGACGGCTCCCCCGGGCGGGTGGACCGTGCCGCGGAGATGTTTCAGGAGGGGCCGATTCCGGACGACGCGCCCCTGATCACCCAGGTCTCGCGATGGGACCGCCTCAAGGACCCGATCGGGGTGGTCCAGTGCTTCGCAGCGCATCTCGACGACCCCGATGCACGGCTGCTTCTCGCCGGTCCGTCCGTCGCGGCGGTAAGCGACGATCCGGAGGGCGCCGAGGTACTCGCCGAGGTCAAGTACTACCGCCAGGAGCTCGAATCTGCGGTGCGCAGGCGGGTGCACCTGGCCACCCTGCCGATGGACGACGTCCAGGAGAACGCGGCGATCGTCAACGCGATCCAGCGGCGATCGGACATCGTCGTCCAGAAGAGCCTGGCGGAGGGCTTCGGATTGACGGTCGCCGAGGCGATGTGGAAGGCGCGGCCGGTTGTCGCGACGAAGCGGGGCGGCATCCAGGATCAGATCGTCGACGGCGAGAGCGGAGTCCTGCTGGACGATCCGATGGATCTGGAGACGATGGGCCGTGTTCTCGTGCGCCTCCTGGGGGATCACGAATACGCCGGCCGCCTCGGAGCGGCCGCCCGTCAGCGGGTGGAGGACCAGTTCCTCGGGACGCGGAGCCTGATCCAGTACGCGCAGCTGCTCGAGGAGCTCCTGAAACACGTCGGCGCGACCGGCTGAGCGGCTGATCGGAGCTGGCTGATACCCCACCGCTAGTCTCGGCGGCTTGACCCGCTCCGAGCGCCTGACGTCGATGAGCCTCGTCATGGGGGCGGTCGCCTCCGTGCAGGTCGGCGCCGCGATCGCGACCACCCTCTTCGACGAGCTCGGCCCGGCGGGGACCGTGCTCCTGCGCACCGGGTTCGCGGCCCTAGTCCTCGTCCTGCTGTGGCGCCCCAGCCTGCGCGGGCGCTCGACGGTCGCCCTCCGGGACGCGGTCCTGTTCGGCCTCGCGCTCGCCGGGATGAACCTCAGCTTCTACGCCGCGCTCGACCGCATCCCGCTCGGCATCGCGGTGACCTTGGAGTTCACCGGCCCGTTCCTGGTGGCGGTCGCGGGGTCCCGCCGTGCGAGCGACCTGCTGTGGGTGGCCCTTGCCGCCGGCGGCATCGTGCTGCTCGCGCCCGGCATTCACGGGTCGCTCGATGTCACCGGATCCCTGTTGGCGCTCCTGGCGGGGGCGTTCTGGGCTGCCTACATCGTGCTGGCGGCGCGCATCGGGCGGGCGTTCAGCGGCGGACAGGGACTATCGATCGCGATGGTCGTTGCGACGGTGGTGCTGCTGCCGAGCGGAATCGTGGCGGGCGGGAGCGACCTCGGCGATCCTGGTCTTCTCGCGGTCGGCTTCGCCGTCGCCCTGCTCAGCTCGGCGATCCCGTACTCGCTTGAATTGGAGGCGCTGCGCCGGCTTCCCAAGGGGACCTTCGGCGTCCTGATGAGCATGGAGCCCGCGGTCGCGGCGCTCGTCGGCCTCATCGCGCTCGGGCAGGACCTGAGCGCGAACGAGGTTGTGGCGATCGGGCTGGTGGTCGCCGCGAGCGCGGGCGCGCTCAGCGCCGCGGGGACTCCGGCGCCGGTGGAGGCTTGACGGGCTCGTACCCCGGGCAGCTCGCCACCGGCAGCCGCGGGTAGCGCGGAAACGCCGGGTCCGTCCTCGAGCGCTCGCAGAGCGAGAAGACCGAGCCCCGCGTGTTCTTGACGATGCGCTGGTGAATACACGTGTCGCAGAGGCCGGCGGGCGGTCGTGCCATGCGGCAAGTATTGCCGTCGCTCGATACTTCACTTTGTATAGTCGAGTGTCGTGACCACCTTCAGGCGGCTACTCGGTTTCCTGCGCCCATATCGCCGCACTGTCATCGCATCGCTGGTGTTCGCCTCGCTGGCGATGGTCATGACCGTGCTTATCCCGTGGCTCGTCGGGCAGACCGTGAACGCCATCGAAAACCACGACAAGTCGCAGATCCTGCCGTACGTTCTCGCGATCGGCGGGGCCGGCCTGCTCCGCCTGGGCCTGACCGTGATCCGTCGCCTGATCGCCGGCAAGGTCTCGGTGAACGTCGAGTTCGACCTGCGGGAGCGGATGTACCGGCACCTGCAGTCGCTGGAGCTCGGCTTCTTCGACTCCCAGCAGACCGGGCAGCTGATGTCGCGGGCGACTATCGACCTGCAGTCGATCCGGTTCTTCCTCGGTTACGGGCTGATCTTCCTGACGCAGAACGCGCTGACCCTGGCGCTGGCGAGCGTCGTGATGTTCACCATCAAGCCGGATCTGGCGGCGCTGTCCCTCGCGCCGGTGCCCTTCGTGGTGCTATCGGCGATGCGCTACAACCGGCGCTCCCGGCCTGCCGTGCAGGAGATCTCGCAGCGGCTCGCCGAGCTGACGGCCGAGGTCGAGGAGTCGATCTCCGGCGTCCGGATCGTCAAGGCGTTCGCTCGCGAGGAGCACATGCTCGGGCGGTTCCGCCGCTCGGTGCTGCGGGTGTTCGACCAGAACATCTACTCGACGCGCCTGCAGGCGTTCTACTCACCGCTGCTCGGCTTCCTCCCCAGCCTCGGCCTCGCGGTCGTGCTCCTGGTCGGCGGCCGCGAGGTGATCAACGGCGGGCTGTCGCTCGGTGACTTCGCCGCGTTCTACACCTACCTGATCATGCTCACCGGCCCGATGCGCATGCTCGGGGTCTCGCTGGGAATGGCGCAGCGGGCCGTCGCGTCGGGCAATCGCGTGTTCGAGATCCTCGATCGAGAGCCGCGGATCGAAAGCGCACCGGACGCGCCCCCGCTTCCCGACGGTCCCGGCGCGGTCGAGCTGCGCGACGTCTCGCTCGCCTACAACGGCGGCGCGCCCGCGCTCGAAGACGCGGAGCTGAAGGTCAGCGCGGGCCAAACGGTGGCGTTGGTCGGTCCATCGGGGTCGGGGAAGACAAGCCTGGTCGCCCTCCTCGCGCGGTTGTACGACCCGACCCGCGGGTCGGTGCTCGTGGATGGCGCTGACCTGCGGACCGTGGACGTCAGGTCGCTGCGCTCGCAGATCGCCTTCGTGGCCGACGACAGCTTCCTGTTCTCCGCTTCGGTGGCCGAGAACATCGCCTACGCGCACCCGGAGGCGACGCAGGAGGAGATCGAGACCGCGGCGCGCCGCGCGCAGGCGCATGGCTTCATCGAGAGTCTCCCCGACGGCTACGCGACGCTGGTCGGCGAGCGCGGCCTCACGCTCTCGGGTGGGCAGCGGCAGCGGATCGCGATCGCCCGCGCGCTCCTCGCCGACCCGCGGATCCTGATCCTTGACGACGCGACCTCATCGGTCGACGCACGCACCGAGGCCGCGATCAAGCGCGGCCTCCGCGAGGTGATGGCCGGGCGGACGACGTTCATCGTGGCGCACCGGATGTCGACGATCTCGCTCGCCGACGAGATCGTGGTGATGGACGCCGGAACGATCGTCGACCGCGGCTCCCACGAGGAGTTGCTCGAGCGGTGCCCGCTCTACGCGGAGATCGCCGAACACGGCATGGCGGACTCGGTGTTCCTGCAGCGGGACCTCGAGCGGCGGGAGGAGGTGGCACGGTTGTGAGCGAGAACGGCAAGCCACCCCGCGACGACGATGCGGTGACCGAGCGCGATCCGGAGACCCAGGGCTCGGACGTCGCCGAGGCCACCGAGGACGAGGCGAATCAGCCCGGTCAGCTGATGGGCGTGTTCCTGCTGTTCCGGGACCTGTGGCGGCTGTTCCGGGGCGAGAAGCAGCGCACGCGCAAGCTGCGCTGGCTGTTCGGTCTCCTGCGGCCCTACCGCGGGCGCGTGATCGTGATGGGGATCGCCCTGCTCATCGCGACCGCGGCGGGGCTGGCGCCGCCGTACCTGGCAGGGCTGGCGATCGACGAGGGGATCAGAAAGGGCGACCTCAGCACGCTCGACTGGATCGTCGCCGCGTACGTGCTCTCCGCGGTCATGTTTTGGGCGGCCACCTACGCGCAGACCTATCTGGTCGGGTGGGTCGGGCAACGGGCGCTGCAGGACCTGCGCGAGCAGATCTACACGCACCTCCAGACGATGTCGATCGGCTTCTTCACGCGCCGCAGGCCGGGCGTGCTGATCTCGCGGATGACCAACGACGTCGAGGCGCTCGACACGCTGGTGACCGACGGGTTGATCACGCTCGTCTCGAGCACGCTCACGCTCCTGGGCGTGGTGCTGATCCTGCTGTTCCTCGACTTCCAGCTGGCGCTGGTCACGTTCGCGACCTTCCCGATCCTCGCGATCGGCAGCGTCATCTTCCGGATCGCGTCGGCGGGCGCCTACCGGAGGACGCGGGAGAAGATCGCGAACATCACGGCCTATCTCCAGGAGACGCTGTCGGGGGTCCGCGTGGTGCGGAGCTTCGCGCAGGAGCCGCGGCACCTGAGGCGGATGTCCCGGCTCAATGAGGAAAACCGGCAGGCCAATATGGCAACGGTCTACCTCAATGCCGCGTACTTCCCGGCGGTCGAGCTGCTGTCGGCGATCGGGACGGGAGTGATCCTGCTCTACGGCGGCTATCTGGCCGTTGAGGGCCATATCCAGATCGGCGTGGTCGTCGCGTTCGTGGGCTACCTGAACGCGTTCTTCGACCCGATTCAGCAGATCTCGCAGCTCTACACGACCTACCAGCAGGGGATGGCCGCGCTGGACAAGATCTTCGAGCTGCTGGAGACGGAGCCGGACATGGTCGACAAGCCGGGCGCGCTGGACCCGGGTCGGATTCGCGGCGAGATCGAGCTCGATGGGGTGCGGTTCTCCTACGGTGGCGACGCCGGGATGGCGCTCGACGGGATCGACCTGCACGTGCCGGCCGGGCAGACGGTTGCGCTCGTTGGTGAGACCGGCGCCGGCAAGTCGACGCTCGCGAAGCTGGTGGCCCGGTTCTACGACCCGCAGGAGGGGCGGGTGCTGGTCGACGGGCACGATCTGCGGGATCTGAGCTCGAGCGCGCTGCGTAGCCAGCTCGGCATCGTCCCGCAGGAGGGGTTCCTGTTCTCGGGCACGGTGCGAGACAACATCGCGTTCGGACGCCCGGACGCCTCCGAGGACGAGATCCACGCCGCCGCGGCGGCCGTGGGCGCGGATCGGTTCGTCGAGCAGCTTCCGGATGGCTACGAGACCGAGATCGGCGAACGCGGAGTGCAGCTTTCGGCGGGGCAGCGGCAGCTGATCGCCTTCGCGCGGGCGCTGCTGGCGGAGCCACGGATCCTGATTCTCGACGAGGCGACGTCGAATGTGGACGTCCGGACCGAGCGGATCATCGAGCAGGGGCTAGAGCGGCTGCTGCTCGGCCGCACGGCGATCGTGATCGCCCACCGGCTTTCGACGATCCGGCGGGCCGGGCGGATCGTGGTGCTCGAGCACGGCCGGATCGCGGAGGCGGGAACGCACGACGAGCTGATGGCCGCGGGCGGCGCTTACGCGCGTCTGTACGGCGCCTGGGCGGAGTCGGCCGCGGCGTGAGTCTTCGGGCTAGGGCGTGACGCCGCCCGAGCCGCCGGTGCCGCCGTTGCCGGTCCCGCCGCCGGCCCCGCCACTGCTGCCACCGGTCCCGCCACTGCTGCCACCGGTCCCGCCGGTCGGCGGGGCGGGCGCCGGTGCGGGTGCGGGCGCCGGAGTCGTGGTGGGCGTGACCGGTGTGGTGGCCGTGGGGGTGGTCGTCGGGACCGGCGCGGTGGTCGTCGGGACCGCCGTCGTGGCGCCGCCACCGGACTGCGTGTGGCTCTTCGCGTTGCCGCAGTCCTTCATCCCGTACTGGGTCGCCGCCGATTCGGCATTCTGCTTGGCGCTGGCGAGCTCGGCGTCAGCCGAGCTGGTGTCGCCGCCGCTCTGAACCGCCGTGTTGGCGCGGTTGAGGGCGTCGACCTCGTTCTTCTTGGCGGTGAGGAAGTCGTTGAGCGTGGCGCGGTTCTCCTGCGGGGGCGTCAGCGCCTGGAGCGACTGGAGCTCGCTGCGGGTGATGTCGAGCTCCTGCGAGACCTGGAAGGACTGGTCGGAGGAGGTGCCGGCGCTGAGGCTGTCGACAGCCGAGTTGGCCTCGGCGCAGATCTGGTCGGCCTGCTTGATGAAGGCGGCCTTGGTCAGCCCGCTCGCGCCGCTTGCACCGCTGGCCCCGCTCGCGCCGCTGGCTCCCGTGACGGGCGCCGAGCTGCTGCCTCCGCAGCCGGCGGCAGCCAGAATCGCGACAAGCGCGCCGCCCAGCGCCAGATATACGCACCTACCCCACACTCAGCGGCTCAAGGTAGCAAGGCAGCCGGCCCGCTCCGCTACAGAGGACCTGCGTGTGAACGCATTCAGGCAGCCTCGGCGTCAGCTTCCGGACGCCGCGGCCAAATCTCGAACGATGGATGGATAACGGCGTCTATGTCGCCGAAATCCATCCATCGCCGGTGCTCGACCCGCTTCAGCGATGATCGAAAGACTGCGGGCCAGGGACTCGAACCCCGAATACCTGCTCCAGAGGCAGGCGTGTTGCCAATTACACCAGCCCGCACCGACTGCGCAGACCCGTTGTCGGCGGTCGCGCGCGCGGCTAAGCCTAGCTGGATCCGACGGCTTCCAGATCGCTGTCGACGTCCCTCAGCGCGTCCTTCTGAGTCATCACATCGGCCCCTGACTCGAGCAGGCGCCGGGCTTGCTCCAGGTCCTCCGAGCGGCCGACGCTCAGCGCCGCCGCCACCCGGCCGCCGTCCAGGTACCAGACCAAGAACTTGCCGGAATCGGGCGTCCCCCGCCACACCAGCTCGTCCCACTTCTCCGCCGGGCCCACGTACTCCAGGCTCGCCCAGTCGGACAGGTCGCTGAAGAAGTAGGGCACCACCCGATAGGGCTTCGTCTCCCCCAGCATGCCCTTCGCCGCGTGCTGACCCTGCTGCAGCGCGACGTCCCAGTGCTCGATCCGCAGCCGCCGCCCGTGGATCACGCTCTCGTAGGAGCACACGTCACCGGCCGCGAAGATCCCCTCCGCCGAGCTCTCCAGCTTCGCGTCGCACGTGACCCCGTTGTCCACCGCGAGGCCTCCCCGCTCGGCAAGCATCGTCTCCGGGTGCACGCCGGCCCCGATGACGACCATCGCGCACTCGATCTCCCGCCCGCTCTTGGTCCTGATCGCCCGCACGCGCTCATCGCCCACGAACGAATCGAGCTCCTCGCCGCCGACGATCTCGATCCCGTGCGACTCGAGGACTTCGTGGAAGTACCGGCCCGGCTCCGCCCCGAAGGTCCGCGACAACACGATCTCCTCGAGCATCACCATCGTGCACTCGACGCCGAGCCTCGTCAGCGACGCCGCGACCTCGCTGCCGATGTAGCTCCCGCCGACGATCGCGACATGCCCCGCCACCTTCGCCTCCTCGCGGATCGCGTCCGAGTTCCCGAGCGTGCGCAGGTAGTGAATCCCGTCCAGGCGGGCCCCCTCCAGGTGATGCAGGATGTTCACCCGCGCTCCGGTGCCGAGCAGCGCCTTCCCGAATCGCACCTGCTCGCGCGTCTGGAGCTTCGCCGTCCGCTCACCGGCGTCGAGCGACATCACGCTCGTCTCCGTGAGCAGCTCGACCCGGTTCTCGTCGTACCACTCGCCACCGTTGACGTAGGTCTCCTGCTCGGCGATCTCGCCCCGCAAATACTCCTTCGAGAGCGGAGGCCGCTCGTACGGAACGTGCGGCTCACGCCCGACGAGCAGGATCGATCCGTCGGCCCCACGCCTTCGCAGCGTGGAGGCGCAGTGCGCGGCGGCCATCCCCCCGCCGATCAGCAGATAGTCGACCTCGCGGTCGGCCACTAGTCGGGGGACGTCCCGTCCGGGCCGAAGTAGGTCTTCAGCTCCTCCTCCAGCCCTGGGTCCAGCACGGCGAGGACCTCGTCACCGGACTCCAGCACGGTCTCCGGGCTGGGCACGAAGCCGGTGCCGTCGCGCAGCACCGAGATCAGCAGGCTCCCCTCCGGCAGCTCGAGGTCGGCCACGCGCCGGCCTGCGACCGGCGAGCCGTCGCCCAGCAGTAGCTCGATAATCTCGAGGCGCTCGCGCGGGAGGTCCAGCAGATGGACGAGCCCGTACTTGGGCACCTCGTGCTCGATCAGCCGCAGGATCAGGTCGGTCGCCGAGACGACCGGCGCGATCCCGAGCAGCTCGAACCACTGCTTGTTCCGTGGGTTGTTCACGCGGGCGATGGTCTGCTCGACCATGTACTTCTCCTTGGCGACCTGGCAGATCAGCATGTTGTCCTCGTCGTCCCCGGTGACGGCGATCACCAGGTCGGCTCGCGAGACGCCCGCCCGCTCCAGCACCCACAGCTCTGAGGCATCCCCGTACTGCACGTTGTGCTCGAGCTCCTGCTCGACGGTCACGTAGCGATCGCGGTTGTTCTCGATCAGGGTCACCTCGTGCCCCTTGTCGAGCAGCTCACGCGCCAGGTTCCACCCGACCTTCCCGGCTCCCACGATCAATACGTACATCGGGTCCCCCTGATCACGACACTAGCCGCCCGCAACCTTCGCGGCGGCCTCCTTCACTTCGGTCTCCAGCATCTCGATCGCCACCCTCGTTGGGCAGATTGTGTGAAGCCCCTGCTGCTCGTACCACTCCGCCCGGTACGGGTCGAGGATGCGGGCGATCACGGTGGGCACCTTGAAGCGCATTTTCGCGATCTGAGCGATCACGATGTTCGTGTTGTCGCCGTCCGTTGCGGCGACGAACGCGTCGGCGCGCTCGATCCCGGCCGCCTGCAGCGCCTCGATCTCGAGCCCCGTGCCCACCGTGAACTGGCCGCCCACGTCCTCCCACGGCTTCTCGAGCCCAATCTCCAGCCGCGCATGCGCCTCCGGGTCCTCGTCCAGGCACGAGACGGTGTGCCCGTCGCGCAGCATCGCCCTCGCGAGGGACGAGCCGACCCGCCCGGCACCGACGATCATCAGAAACACAATCTGGATGCTATCCCGCGGGAGGCCCGATGAAGCCCCGCCTACGCCTCTGGCGGAGCCGTCACCAACACGGGGCACGGCGCCTTCTTCAGGACGTACTCCGTGACGTCGCCGACCTCGGCGGGCCGCGAGCCCCCGAGGCCCCCCAGCACGGCCCCGCCCTTGATGCGACTCGGCGGCTCGCTGCCCATCACGATCACCTCCACGTTTCGGCGCCGGGCCTCCTCGACGATCCCGGCCCCGACGCTGCGCGCGGGGATCACGTCGGTCTCGACTTCCACCGAGTCGTACTCCTCCCCCACCTCCTTGGCGCGCCGAAGCGCCGCCCTGGCCGCCTCCACGCGCTCCCGCGGCGGCGGGGCGTCGAGCGGGACCGTCAGCGGCAGCTCCATCACGTAGATCACGTCGAGCCGCGGGCGCTCCTCACCGGGCTCGTCAGCCGCGTCCGCGAGCCGTCCCGCCGTCCCGACAATGTCGTCGTCCAGCTTGGTCCCGAAGATGGGCACGAGGATGTTCCCGTACTCCGTGGGGCGCACCGCCTTGCGCAGCGCCTGCTCCGGCACCGACACCCGCTTGGTCAGCGGGACGCCCTCCACGTACTTCCGGTAGATCACGTACCCGATCAGGCCGAACAACATCCACCCGCCCCCGACCCACCGAGCGCGGGCGTGGAACACGATCACGGCCAGCCACAGGAGCGACATCAGCACCGCGCCGAGCACCGCCGGAATCGGGATCGCCTTCCCCCGGAACGGGACGTTGAAGGGGATGCGGTACGGCCTGTCCTTGCTCGGGTTCTTCCAGCGGAGCCACAGGATCGAGACGTGCGCGATCGCGATCGCGAGGGTTGCCCCGAACGCGTAGATCTCGGCGAGCAGGGCCACGTCGGTCGGCAGCGCGAGACCGAACGCGATCACCGCGGCGATCAGGATCGCGATGTAGGGCGTCGACCGCGGACTGAGCTTGCCCAGCCAGCTCGGCACCTGCCGGTTTGTGGCCAGCGCGTACACGTGCCGCGAGAGGCCGAGCATCGACGTCGCCGCCGCCCACGTCAGGACCATCGGCGCGGTCGCCACCACTCCGATCTGCAGCAGCACCGACAACCAGTGCGGGTCGTAGCTCTGGACCACCCCCAGGATCGGCTCCTCGATGTACCTCTCCCCAAGCGCGGTCTGTGGCCCATGCGGCGTCTCCACCACCGGCACCGCCATCAGGGCGATCGCCGCCATCCCCGCGTAGATGACCGGCAGCAGCATCGCGCTGGCGCCCACTACACGCCGCAGGTCCCGGCGCCGCCAGCTGAAGTCGGGCGCGAGGTCCGATGCCGCCTCGATGCCGGCGAACGCCAGCGTTGAGACCACCAGGGCCTCGACGAGGTGCTTCACCGATGGCGTGGTGAACAGGTCGATGTGCGCCGTGAGCCGATCGGGATGGAAGGCGACGATTGCCCCGACCACGATCACGGCCCCCTGGAGCACGACGTCGGCGAGCGCGATCAGGATCAGCGGGCGCTGCCGCACGTACCTGGTGAAGCCGCCGATATTGATCGCCGCCGCGAGGGCGATTACCGCACCAGCGACGACGATCTCGGCCCAGCCGTGGGTGAATCCGCCCCAGATCGGCCCGATGTAATGGGCGACCGAAATCGACGCGAACGCGACGATGATGATGTAGTCGATGAGGATCGCCCAGCCGGCGATGAAGCTGATCAGCTCGTTGAACGCGTGGCGGGCGAACGACGACGAGCCCCCTCGCTCGCCGAACATGCCCGCACCCTCGACGTACGTGAGGGTGGCCAGCACGAGCAGGAGGCCCGCCGCCAGGAACACCAGCGGGGTGAGGCCCAGGCCGAACCCCGCGACGACGCCGATCGAGAAGTAGAGCGAGAACCCGATCGCCGCGTACGCGACCGCGATCTGAAGCGGGACGCCGAGAAAGCCTCCGGTCAGCGGCCCCGGGCCGACCTTGACGCGCGGCAGCCGCCGGCGCCACCGCGACCCCCCACGGGCGGGGCCTCCGTCGCCGCTACCCGACGGGGGTTGAGGTTGGGAGTCCTCGCTCAACTCCGCGACCGCAGCGCGATATAGAGACGAGCAACGCCGATCCCGATGAACAGGAGCCCGAGCCACAGGCCGGCCGCGCCGATGCCACCCCCGTTGGCGAGTGTCACGACCAGGATGACGAGCCCGAAGCCGATGATCACCACCGAGAAGATCAAGGTGACCGCGCGATAGAGCTGATCCGGAGGGGCCGCCATCTGAAAGGGAATTTTACGTTCAGCTAGGCGCTGGTCAGGCGATGGTTGGCTGCTGTTCTCCCGGCTGGGCGGCAACGATCACGCGCGTCGGGCGCTTCGCCAGGACGGTCTGGAGCGCCTTGCCGTAGAGCGGCTTGCCGTTCCGGTAGCGCAGCGGCATGACGATGGCCGCTGCCTTGATCGAGCGGGCCTCCTCGATGATCGCCCTCGCCTCCTGTCCCGGGCGCACCCTCTCTATGTGCCCCGTGACCCGCAGCCCGCCGATCAGCTTCGCCTGTTCGATCAGGCTGTTCGCCTCCGCCTCGGCGTCCTCCAGCGGCGCGTCGAGCGGCAGGTGGGTCGGAACGGGGACGATCGCGAATACGTGGATCCCCCGCCGCCCGCGCCCGGCGAGCCGCGCCGCCGTCGCCACGGCCTCCTGCGAGAAGGAGGTGTCCTCGAAGACCATGAGCACGCTCTTGTACTCGACCTCCTCCACGCCCAGCGGCTCGGGCGTCACCACCTTCACGGTCTCGCGAAGCGGCAGCTGCTGGCGGCGCCGGTAGGCCCAGTAGACGAGCAGCCCGAGGAGCATCCACCCGGCTCCGACCAGCCCCGTGCTCGTGTGCAGCGCGATCACGATGATCCACGCCGCGAACGTCCCGAGCCCTCCGAGGACCGCGGTGATCGGGATCTCGAACCCGAACGCGCGGAAGTTGAGCGGCGGCTTCCACAACCGCTGCCGCTCCGGGTGTCGCTGGCGTAAGCGGATCACCGAAACGTGCGCGATCGTGAACGACAGCATCGCGCCGAACGAGTACATCGTCGCCAGGAACGCCGTCTTGCCCGGCAGCATCGTGAGGATGGCCACGCCGGAGAACGCGATGATCGCGATGTACGGCGTGTGGAACTTTGGGTGGACCTGCCGGATGCGGTCGGGCAACTGCCGGTGCTGCCCCATGGAGAACGTGAGCCGCGACACCCCGATCAGGCCCGCGTTCGTCGCGATGATGAGGATCACCGCCGCCAGCACACCGACGTAGTAGCGCAGGATGTGGGTAAAGGCCTCCGACAGCCCGAGGTTCTCGACGATCCCGAGGACGGGGTCGTCGGCGAATTTGGTGCCGAGAACGGTGCTGTAGTGGCCCGCGGCGTTCTGGGTCACCGGCATTGCGGAGAGCGCCACGACTGGGATCAGCACGTAGAGCACGAGGACGGCGACCACCACCAAGCCGACGCCGCGCGGGATCGTCCGCGGGGCATCGCGGGCCTCCTCGGACATGTTCGAGATCGTCTCGATCCCCGTGTAGGCGATCATCCCCACGGCGATCCCGAGCGCGAAATCCCCCCAGCTCGGCGCCACGCCCAGGTGGACGTTATTGACGAGGATGTCCGGGCTGAACACGAGAACGATCCCGATGCCCACCAGGATGATCTGGGTGCACAGGTCCCCGATGGCGAGGATCAGGTTGAGCCGGGAGGACTCCTCGGTGCCCTTGACGTTCAGCGCCGCGAGGATCGCGACGACCACGATGCCGCCGAAGATGTCCCCGGGGCCGTGGCCGAGCGCTGGCCAGAAGACGCTCAGGTAGTGAGGCACGAAGAACGCCGAGATGGCGACCGTGATCACGTAATTGAGCATCTGCGCCCAGGCCGCGACGAACGATGCGAGCTCGTTGAACGCGTGCCGGGCGAAGCTGGAGGACCCGCCGGCCTCCGGGTACATGACCGTCGCCTCCGTGTAGGTGGCCGCAGTGAAGGCGAAGATCACGCCCGCGACCACGAACGCGATCGGCGTCAGCCCGAGGGCGAAGGCCGCGGTGACACCCAGCGCGTAGTAGATCGACGAGCCGACGTTCCCGTACGCCGCCGCGAACAGCGCGCCGGTGCCGTGCACACGACGCAGCGTTTCCTCTCTGGGATGCCGCTCAGCCATGGGTGTTCCCGACTATAGGCCCGGCGGCGTTGTCGGCCGGGGCTACAGGTGGACGATCGGGATGATCAGGATCGCGACGATGTTCGCGACCTTGATCATCGGGTTGATCGCGGGGCCGGCGGTGTCCTTGTAGGGGTCGCCGACCGTGTCGCCGGTCACCGCCGCGGCGTGGGCCTCCGAGCCCTTGCCGCCGAAGGCGCCGTCCTCGATTAACTTCTTCGCGTTGTCCCAGGCACCGCCGCCGGCGGTCATCGAGATCGCCGCGAACAGCCCGACCACGATTACCCCGATCAACAGCCCGCCCAGCGCCTCGGCGCTGATCAGTCCGACGATCAGCGGGATCACGATTGCGATCAGCGCCGGTGCGATCATCTCCCGCTGCGCGGCCGCGGTGACGATGCTCACCGTGCCGCCGTACTCCGGGCGCTCGGTGCCCTCCATGATCCCCGGGTTCTCCCGGAACTGGCGGCGCACCTCCTCGACGACCTGACCCCCCGCGCGACCCACGGCCTCGATCGCCATCGAGGTGAAGAGGTAGACCATCATCCCCCCGATTAACAACCCGATCAGGATCGGGGGCGACGTCAGGTTGAAGTTGAGCACGTGCCCGGCCCCCGCCTCGGCCTGGAGCTCCTGCTGGAACGCCGTGAAGAGGACGAGGGCCGCAAGGGCGGCGGAACCGATCGCGTACCCCTTGGTCACCGCCTTGGTCGTGTTCCCGACCGCGTCCAGAGGATCGGTGACGTTGCGCACGTCCTCCGGCAGGTCCGCCATCTCGGCGATGCCCCCGGCGTTGTCGGTGATTGGCCCGAACGCATCCAGGGCGACGATCAGCCCGGTCAGCGACAGCTGCGCCATCACGGCTACACCGATCCCGTAGATGCCGGCGAGTTGGTTGGCGCCCAGGATCGCCAGAGCGAGCAGGATCGCCGGGAGGGCCGTGGACTGCAGGCCCTGAGCGAGCCCCTGGATGATGTTGGTCGCGTGACCTGTAACCGACGCCCGGGCGATGGTCTTCACAGGCCGGAACCGAGTCGATGTGTAGTAGTCGGTGATGACGAATAGGCCGGCCGTCACGGCGATCCCGATGAGGGCACAGAACCAGAGGTCAGTGGCCGTCGGGGCGCTGTTCAGGTTCGCGGCCTTGAAGGTGATGTCCCCCATCAGCCATTG
>Ga0207693_10001178_pt1 | contig 23346 bp, 22 predicted proteins | sample LARL81metaG_FD_184347 | JGI IMG/M metagenome (GOLD analysis project Ga0207693, IMG submission 184347) | Corn, switchgrass and miscanthus rhizosphere microbial communities from Kellogg Biological Station, Michigan, USA - LAR L8-1 metaG... | ecosystem: Host-associated > Plants > Roots >... | reverse complement strand
TTCAAGAACGACCAGCTCGAGCAGCTCGGCAAGTCGTTGCAGCCGAACACCTCTGCGGTCGTGGTGGAGATCGCCGGCGACGCGATCGACACGGCGAAGCAGGTGCTCGAGCCGCTCGGCGCCCAGAACTTCGTCGTGGAGGATCTCGACGAGAGCGTCGCTTCGCTCTTCGCGCAGGACGCGGAGCCCGAGACCGAGCCCGAGCCGGCCGCCGTCTCGACCGAGTCATCGAGCTAGCGCAAGGGAAATCGCTCTCGCTTCGGCCTCGACTCGGAGGCCTCTAGTTGAGAACGCCCAGCTCGTCCAACGAGCTGCGCAGCTCGGCAGCGTCACGGTAGACGCGAAAGGCGCCGGCGCTGGTCAGCTCGTCTTCGCCGTAGCCGCCGCTCAGCAGACCGACGCTGAGCATGCCGGCGCGGCGGGCGGCGAGCAGGTCCCAGACGGCATCGCCGACCACGTAGCAGTCGGCGGGCGAGACGCCGAGCCGCTCGGCGCAGGTGAGAAAGAGATCCGGCTCCGGTTTCGCCCGGTCGACGTGGCCGCGCTCGACGACCACCGTCTCATCGGCGACGCCGAGCGCCTCCAGCGACGCGTCGATCTCCGGCCGGCGGCCGGAAGTGGCTATCCCGTACGGGATCCCTTCGGCTCGCAGTTCGGCGAGCAGCTCGACAGCCCCGGGCAGCGGCCGCCGCTCGGGCAGCAGCTCGCGGTAGAGCTCGCCGTGCCGGTTCTGGAGTGCCTCCGTCTCCTCCCCAGATAGGGGGCGGCCGATCTCGCGGGCCGCGGCGCGGGCGAACAGGCCGCCGCTCATCCCGACCCGGCGATGGATCCGCCAGCCGTCGATCGGCAGCCCCACCTCGGCGAAGGCGCGCTGCCAGGCGAACACGTGCGCGTAGACGGTGTCGACGAGCGTGCCGTCGAGATCGAAGATGAGCGCCCGCTGAGCCCGCGCCAAGCCGAAGACGTTATCGGCTCAGCCGTTCTTCCAGGGGTCGAGATAGACGTCGTCGATCCGCCACGAGGCGGTGCCTGACGGGACGAACTGGAACGAGACGGAGTCCGTTGCAAGGATTCCCGTCAGATTCGTCAGCAGCAGAGCGAGCCGGGGCGACGGCTGCCACGTCGAGTTGGACGAGATCTTGCCGCCGTCGAGAATGCTCAGAACGCCGAGCAGGCTCTTGACGCGAACGCGCACCTGGAGCGACGAGAGGGAGCTGGACGAGCTTGCCGCAAAGAAGCGCATGTGCCAGTCGCCGGGGGCGAAGCACATCGCCGGGGTCGTCGCGGAGCTGCCGCTGGGGATGAAGAGCGAGTGGCTGTCCGACGCGCCGTGAACCTTCCACGGCTCGTTGCCGGAGACGACCGCAGCGTTGCGGCCCAGCGTCCAGCCGGGCGCACCGGCCTCGAACGACCCGCCGGGGACGAGGACGTAGTTGGAGTAGTCGCCGTCGACCTTGGCGAAAGGCTGCGACGAGCTTGTATCGCACGTCGTCGGAGTGTCAGAGGGCGAGACGAGCCCTGGCAGAAGACCCGAGAGAAGGCCCGCGTGCGCGAGCGGAGCACTAAAAGCGAACAACACAACCGCACACACAGAGACACGAAAGACCAACCGCAGAGACGCCACAGACCCTCCTTTATCGACCTCGTGCGAGCCCCGGTTCCGAAGCTCATGCTCAGCGTCTCCGGATCGCGCTTTCACGCATCCCCCTTCCGAGGCGCCTCGATCCCTCACACGAGTGATTTCCGGCCTTCTTCCTCAAGAGGAGCCCACGTCAGGACGATCCTTGAGTTGTGGCGACTGCGGCGACGGAACGGCAAACCCACCCGGTTATTGCCAGGGAAGAGCACGCGCCGATCGAGGCGCAACGCGCTCGACAGACGGCCCCGCTGCCCCACGCCGATCGCGTGCTGGCCGGCGTGCTCGGCGGCGGCTTCTTGGCGGTTGCCGTGCCGCTCTCTCTCCTGCTGCCGAGCGGGCGATCGCCTTCGACGCTCGTCGTCCTCGGCCTGATCGCCGCCTACGCGGCGGCCTTTCGCCTCGACTTCGAGGTCGGGGCCGGCTTTGCAGTGCCGACTCAGCTCGTCCTCGTGCCGATGCTGTTCATCCTGCCGCTCGGCGTCGTTCCGATCTGCGTGGCCGGAGCGATCTTGCTGGCTCGCGTCATCGACGGCGCCCGCCGGGCCTTGCATGTCGAGCGGACCCTGCTCGGCATCGCCGATGCCTGGTATGTCGTCGGCCCGGTCGTCGTGCTCGCTGTTGCGGGGCAGTCGTCACCACGCCTCGCGCTCTGGCCGGTGTACGTCGCTGCGCTCGCGGCCCAGTTTCTCGTCGACTTTGTCGCCACGGCAATTCGCGGTCGCGTCGCGCTCGGCATACCCGCGCACGAGCAGCTGCGCTCCTTCGTGCCCGTCTGGATGATGGATTCGGCACTCGCACCGGTGGGGCTGGCAGTCGCGATCACGGCAGTCGAGACGTCGTATGCCTTTCTGCTCGTCCTTCCGCTCGTCGGACTGCTCTCCCTCTTCGCGCGCGAGCACCGAACGCAGATCGATCGAACGCTCGAGCTCAGCCACGCCTACCGCGGTACCGCCTATCTGCTCGGCGACGTGATCGAGGCGGACGATGCGTACACCGGCAGCCACAGCCGCGACGTCGTTCAATTGACGATGCAGGTCGCCGAAAAGCTCGAGCTCGAGCCGGACGAGCGGCGCCAAGCCGAGTTCGTCGCGCTCCTGCACGACGTCGGCAAGGTCCGGATTCCGAACGAGATCATCAACAAGCCGGGACCGCTCACCCCGGAAGAGCGCGGGATCATGAACGCGCACACGATCGAGGGCGAGAGGATGCTCGAGCAAGTCGGCGGTCTGCTGGGGGAGGTCGGCAACCTTGTCCGCTCATGTCACGAGCATTACGACGGTTCCGGGTATCCCGACGGACGCGCCGGCGACGAGATCCCACTCGTCGCGCGAATCGTCTGCTGTTGCGACGCGTTCCACGCCATGACGAGCGACCGGGCTTATCGGAGGGCGCTGTCGCAGGAGGTTGCGCTCACCGAGCTCCGCGCAAACAGCGGGACGCAGTTCGACCCGCGGGTCGTCGAGGCCCTCGAGACTGTCGTCGCAGACAGCTCTTCCTGAGGGGCTAAGAGCCGAGCTCGCGAAGCAGGGGCGCTGTATCGAGCGGCTGGTAGCCGAGCCGAGCGGCGACCTCTTCGCTCGATGGTCGCGTTCCCTCGGCGAAGAGCGCCCGCAGGCGATCGCCGGTCTCGGCGTTCCGCCACCAGTCCGGGCCGATCTCCCTCACGAGATAGTGGCGCAGCTGCGCCGAGCGGATCCAGGCCCGCAGGTAATCGGCGGAATAGAAACCTGCGTCCATGTCGGCCAGGTAGGCGTCCTCGCGGTACCTGGCACCGGTGGCCTCGGTCAGACGTTCGGAGTAGCCCTCCGGCCCGCCCCCTCCCTCCTCGTTGAAACGCGCCCAGAACTCGAGCTCGAACTGGAGCTTGGCCGCGTAGCGGCGGAAGAGCAGGGCCTCGAGGAAGGTCGTCGCATCGGCATTCACCGCCGCCTCCTCGTCCGAGAGCCCGAAGTAATGGCTATGCCATTCAGGTTCTCGCGTCACCGCCTCGAAGATGTACGAGTAGATCTCGGTCAGCGCATGGTCGCGCGAGAGGTTGCGAAAGGTGTACGGGAGGGTCGGATCGCAGCCGGCATAGTGCAGCGCGTGGCCTGCCTCGTGCAGGAACGCCTGGTAATCGTGGAGACCGCCCTGCGCGCGCGTGATCAGGTGTACGACTGCGGGCGGGTCCGAGGGAATCACACAGGCGCGCGGTGATTTCTGTGGCCGGTCGTCCAGGTCGAGGCGGATGTTCGGCTGTGCCTCAAGATCGAAGCCGAGCTGCTTGATCGTGTCGAGGCAGACCTCGACGGCGCGGTCTTTCGTGTACGTCGACTCGAGCGGCGAGAGGCGGCGCAGGTAGGCGACGTGGTACGAGGACGGAACGTGCTCGCGCTCCGGCCCGAGCAGCCGCTCGAACCAGCGATCCCGCAGAAGGACGTAGGCGTCGGTAGAGCGCTCACTTGTCTGCGCGAGCACGGCCTCGAGCTCGCGTAGCGAGACGCCCTTTTCTTCTTCGTTTCGCGCGATCGCATCCGGCTGGCCCGAGATCTCGGCCTCGAGCTCCTCACCCGCGCGCAGCACGTCCAAGCGCTCGGAATTGAACTCGGCCGAGAGCTCGGCCGTCAGCTTGCCAAGCGCTTCGCGATCTTCGTACTCAGGGAGAACGGCCAGAGTCGCCTGCGCGGAGCGGAGTGGCAATTCCTCGTCCTTGAACTCGAGTCGCGCAGCGAGGATCGCGTTCTCGAGCGCGTCCTCTCGCTCGGCCATCTCGGCCGCAACGACTCCGGCCTCACACGTCTTCCGAAGCCGGTACAGCCGCTCGCGGTCGTCGCCTCCAGGTGCGTCTTCTTCGGCCGAGCGAAGGGAATCGAGCTGCTCCCGGCTGAAGAGGTCGCGATAGCGGACGATGATTTCCGCCCGCTCGGAAACCTCCTTTTCGCCGACCCGCACGGCCCGGCTCTCCTCCGAGCGGTCGTAGAGGTAGCGCCGAAGCTCGGACTCGTACTCGGCGGGGGTGCGAACGGCTGTAGTGCTCATGGGCGGTGCAATCTAGCGAACCGCCGCTGCGAGCCGACCGACGGTCTCGGAGAGCTCGGCGATGGTGAACGGCTTCTTGAGGACGGCGTCGACCGCCTCCGCGCGCCGCTCATCGATCTGGAAGCTGCCGGTGAAGAGCGCCACCCGCTCAGCGTCAAGGTCGCCGAGCACGCTGAAACCGTCGCCCGAGCCAACGTGGACGTCGAGCAAGACGACGTCGACGTCCTCGTCATGGAGCAACTGCTGTGCCGTCTCCACTGTTGGCGCTTCCAGCACGCGATAGCCCTCGAGCTCCAGATTGATGCGGCAGAGCATGCGCAGACTGTCATCGTCGTCCACGACGAGCACGGTGTGTCCGGCTCCCCCCATCTGCCTGAAGCCACTGTAGCGCTAAGATCGCGCTGTGAGACCGGGCGTCGCGAGTGGGCAGCGCGAGGGGTACGTAGCAGCGCTTACCGGATTGTGGAGGCGCCTTGCCTGGGCGCTCACGGAGCTCGAGTCGATCGCCTCCGATCCAAGTGAGCTCTTCGACGAGGAAGCCGTGCTCGAGCGGCTACCGCCGCTCCAATACGCTCTTCACGCTGCGAGCGAGCTCGCCCTCGGTCTTCGTCCTCCGGCAGGAGCCGAAGCGGCGCATGCCGAGCTCGCCGATGCCCTGGCGGGAGCGAGGGACGCGACAGCCGAGGTCGCCGAGGTGCTCGAGCTAGGTGGCGCCGGTGTCGCGGAGACCCTCCTGCCCGAGTGGCGCGGAGCACTCTTCCGAGTCCGGCTTGCACGTCTTCGGGTGGCCACGCCGAAACCGCTGCCTGCGGAGCCGGTAGCCGCGCCCGAATCGCTTGGACACGGCGACGCACTCGCCGCGACGGTGCTCGCCGTCAGCGGTGCCGGGGTCTTCGCTGCCGGAGCCACACTCGGACTTTGGCCGGTCTGGGCGCTGGGGCTGGCGCTCTTCGCGAGCGGCGTGCTCGTTTACTCGCCGCGCCCGTAACCGTTCTGCGCCTTCGGGCGTTTATGTGTAAGAACCGGTAAACGTCGATCTGCGGACCGGCCCGTCTCGAGCAAACGTGCTGCTGCCTCGTCCCTCAACACAATTTCGCCGGCGCGCCTGGCTTGAATTTCAGCGCGCGCTCGACCCTCTTGCGCCCCCGAAGCCCCTCCCGGGAGCTGTGATCCGCGCGATGGATTCCTCCTTGCCGAGCAGCTCCAGGCTCTCGAAGAGGCCCGGGGAGATCGTCGATCCGGTCAAAGCAAGGCGGATGGGCTGGAACGCCTGACGAGGCTTTAGCTCGAGGCTCTCAGCCAGATTCCGTAGTGCGACCTCGATCGTCGCCGCCTCGAACGGATCGACCTCCGCCAGTACCTCGGCTGCGGCTGGGAGAACGGAACCGTCTTCGAGCGGTTGTTCGAGCGACACGGGCTCGAAAAAGAAGCGGGCGAAGCTCGGAAACTCTCCCAGCGTCGCAATCTTCTCCTGGACGAGGGGCGCGGTCTTGCGAATCAGCTCCTCGTCCCACTCATAGCCCTGCTCGCGCAAGTAGGCCACGAGCCGGTCGGCATACTCGTCGGGCGGTAGCGCCCGCAAGTAGACGCCGTTCAGGTGCGTCAGTTTCTCGTAGTCGAAGGTCGCCGCGCTCTTGCCGACACGCTCGAGCGAGAAGCGCTCGACCAGCTCCTCGCGGCTCATCAGCTCGGTGTGGTCGTCGTAGCTCCAGCCCAGGAGAGCGAGATAGTTGACGAGCGCCTCGGGAATGAATCCCTGGTTGCGGAACTCCTCGACGGTGATCGCGCCGTGTCGCTTCGAAAGCTTCTTCCCGTCCGGGCCGTTCAGAAGCGCGACGTGGGCGTACTCCGGCAGCTCCGCGCCGAGCGCGGCAAGGATCCGAAGCTGCTTGGGCGTGTTCGACACGTGATCCTGCCCACGGATCACGTGCGTGATCCCGTCGAGCATGTCTTCCAGCGGCGAGACGAAGTTGTAGGTGGGCCGTCCGTCCGAGCGGACGATGACGACGTCCTCGAGCTTCTCGTTCGGATACTCGATCGGGCCGAGGATGAGGTCGTTCCAGGTCGTGGTGCCCTCGTCAGGCATCCGGAAGCGGATCGCACCCTCATCCAGGTAGGCCCTGTCCTCCTCGACGAGCCTGTCGGCTACGGTCTGCGCTTCCTCCATTCGATCGAGCTGGAACGTGACCTCCCGGTCCCAGTCCAGGCCCAGCCAGCGCATCGACTCCTGAATCTGACCGGTTGCCTCCTCGACCTCGCGGCTCGTGTCGGTGTTCTCGATCCGCAGCCGGAACTCGCCGCCTTCGTGGCGGGCGAAGAGCCAGTTGAAGAGCGCCGTGTGGACGCTGCCAATGTGCAGGAAGCCTGTCGGGCTTGGCGCAAAGCGGACTCTGACGGCCATCTGAGTAGCGTACTTCCGCAGCCGAGCACCCCTGCGCTAGCGTCCATCGGGTGCAGCTCGGCGCCCATGTCTCGACCTCAGGCGGCATCCATACAGCGATCGACCGCATCGAGGAGATGGGCGGCGACTGCGTCCAGATCTTCACCCAGAGCCCGCGCACCTGGCGACCGACGAACCACGACCCGGCGAACATCGATCGTTTCAAGAAACGCCGCGCCGAGGCCGGAATCGGCGGCGTTGTCTGCCACGCCGTCTACCTGATCAACCTCGCCAGCCCGAACGACGAGATCTACGAGAAGTCCGTCGCAGCGCTCGAGAACACGATGGAGATAGCCGGGGCGATCGAGGCCGACGGCGTTGTCTTCCACGTAGGCTCCCACCAGGGCGCCGGTTTCGAGGCCGGGCTCGAAAGAGTGGTGCCGGCGCTCCGCAAGGCGCTCGAGCTCACCTCCGACGGCACCTGGCTGCTGATCGAGAACACGGCCGGCGCCGGAGACACGATCGGCCGCTCAATTGACGAGCTCGCGGCTCTGTACACAGCGCTCGACCGGCACGAGCGGCTCGGCATCTGCCTCGATTCGTGCCATCTCTATGCCTCCGGCTACGACGTGACCAACCGCAAAGAGCTCGACCGCGTCCTCGCGCAGCTCGACGAGCTCATCGGGCTCGAACGATTGCGCGCGTTGCACGCGAACGACTCGAAGGCGCCGCTCGGCTCGAACCGCGACCGCCACGACAACATCGGCGACGGCCTGCTCGGCGAAGATCTCGGCGTGTTCCTGGCACACCCCAAGCTGCAGGGCCTGCCGGCCTTCCTCGAGGTTCCCGGAACGGACGGGCACGGCCCTGACGCGGAGCAGGTCCGGAAGCTGAAAGAACTACACGCCCGAGCTACGAAGAAGCGGCGGGCCGGATCTGGGCAAAGACCCGGAAAGTCGGTTCCCCGACGGGGAGCTCGTAGAACTCCGGGTTGAGGCAGCCGACATCCTCGGTGCGGCTGTCGTAGCAGCTCTCGACCTCGACGCGGCACATCGGTAGCGGCTTGTGCGTCGCCTTGACGGCGCCGAACTCACCACTCGCCTCCGCGGCTCGGAGGAGATCGAAGTCGATCTCGACGTCAAAGACCTTCTGCATGCAACCCACGTAGGTGTGGCCGAATTCCTCGTACGAGTAGAGGAAGGAGCACCCTCGCTCTGCGCAGGCCGCGGGGTACACCACCTTGTCACAGTGCACGCCGCAGCGCCGGCACTCGACCTCGTCCTGGGGGTGGAGCGGCAGCTCACCGGCCCGGGTGACGAGGTCGCGCTTGGTCTCCATATCGGAATTTTGGGCGAACGGATACGTCCTCCGCAAGACTTGACAAGCACGCTGGAACGGGCTAGGGCGCCCGGCAGTGAGAGTGTCAAGCGGCTGCTGAGAGCCGCTCGACGACGTTCAAGACGTCCATCTGCGTGAACGCCTGGAAGTCCGGCTCACCGCCTTCGGGATGCTCATCGGCGCGGAACCAAAGCGCCTGCACGGTCGTCATTCCGAGCTCGCCGGCGCCACGTACGTCCTCGAGCAGGCGGTCGCCCACGAAGACCGAGTCGGCAGGGGCGACCTCGAGCGCCTCCAGCGCGCGCTCGAAGATCGCCGGATGCGGCTTGCGCTTGCCCACCTCCGACGAAAAGACGGCAAAGTCGAGCCGCTCCGCCAGCCCCATCTGCTCGAGGTCGCGGTGGAGGAGCCAGCCCGGGTCGAAGGCATTGGAGACGAGTCCGAGCTTGAGTCCGCGCTCGCGCAGCGCCTCGAGCAGCGCCGGAGTGTGCACGGCGACCTGCCTAGCGGGGTCCCACGCCACGTGCTCGGCCTCGAGGAATCGGTTCAACTCCTCGTCCGTGACCTCGACGCCGAAATCGCCGAGGAGCTGGCGGACAAGTTGCGGGTACTCGAGCTCCTCGACCGTGCCCGGAGCCCAAAAAAGGGGCTCGTAGCGCTCGCGGAAGTGACCCGCCAGGCGCTCGACCTCCGGAAGGTCCTTCCGTTTCAGCGCCGCTAAGCCGGCGCGATGGCCGGCCTCGACGAGCGCCTCGTCGTAGACGAAGCGAATGAGTGTGTCGCCCCAGTCGAAGAGGACCGCCTCCGGCACGCCGTTAGGCTACCGGCGTGGCGCGAAAGCTCCTTTGGGCGTCACTCGCGCTCGTCCCGATCACCTTCATCGTCGACTTCGCCTTCCATCCGGGGGACGTCGCACTGTTCGTGCTCGCCGCCGCGACGCTCGTCCCCCTTGCCTGGCTGATCGGGGAGTCCACCGAGCAAGCCTCCGAGCACACGGGCCCAGGGATCGGCGGCTTCCTCAATGCCAGCTTCGGAAACGCACCGGAGCTGATCATCGCCACGTTCGCGGTCGCCGATTCGCTTCCGAACGTCGTCCGCGGCTCACTTGCCGGCAGCGTCATCTCGAACCTGCTGCTCGTGCTGGGCGTCGCGATGGCGGCCGGCGAGACCGGCAAACGAATCGACCGGAACTCGCTCCTGCTCCAACTGGGCCTCGTCGGGATCGCCGTGGTGCTCTTTCTCGTGCCTTCGGTCGGCGGCTGGCACGGAGATCCCGAGCGGCACTCGCTCGCTGTTTTGAGCGCGCCGATCGCCGCTGTCCTGCTCCTGATCTACGTCGTCGTGCAGACGTGGCAGCTCCGTGGCTTCCGGCGGAGACACGCGGCGTCGGGACACGACGAGCGCGCCGGCGCCTGGCCGCTACGCCGCGCCCTGTTCGCCCTCGGGCTCGCGACCGCAGCGACGGCGCTGACAAGCGAAATCCTCGTCCATTCACTCGATGGTTTCGCGAAGGCGGCCGGGCTCTCTCAGTTCTTCATCTCGATCGTGGTCGTCGCGGTGGTCGGCAACGCAGCCGAGCACGGCGGCGCGATCGTGATCGCCGGCCGCGGGAACATGCGGCTCGCGACCGAAATCGCCGTTTCCTCGAGCGCCCAGGTAGCGCTCTTCGTCACGCCCGCCATCGCCTTGCTCTCCTGGGCGGTGTCCCCGCCGGTCCCGCTCGCGTTCCGCTGGGAGGAGCTCGCCGCGATGGCGCTGGCAACCGTCGTGGTCGCAGTGGTCGTCTTCGACGGGATCTCGAAGCGCTGGGAGGGCCTCGCTCTGGTCTGCCTGTACGCAGCGCTCGTGGTCGGCTTCGCGTTCGCCGGCGACCGCTAGACCGCAGGAACGCCCCTCCGCGAACGCAGCGGCGCGGAGCGCCCAAGAGTCACGTTTCCGGCGCAATCGAGTCTCACACCCGTGCGCTCCCGATCGATACGCTCGCCGCGGGGAGGAGGCCGGGTGCGCCTGAACAAAGCGCCTGCGAACCGAAGAGCCGCGAACCGGCGACTCAAGCTCGAGCGGGCACGCCGACTGCCCGCGGTACGCGCTCGATCGCCTGCTCGATGTCGTCGTCGTCGATGTCCAGGTGAGTAAGCGCGCGCAGGACACCCGGGTGGGGAGTCATCGAAAGGCCGATGCCTTCTTCGGCCAGTCGAGCCAGGGCATCGGTCGTATCGAGCCCAAGTGCACCGACGTCGACCTGGACGAAGTTCGTCTCGACCTGCTCGAGGTCGACCGGAACGCCGGCAGCTTGCAATCCCTCCGCGAGCCGACGCGCCCGGGTGTGGTCGTCCGCCAGGCGCTCGACATTGTGGTCGAGCGCATAGATCCCGGCGGCGGCGACGATCCCGGCCTGCCTCATCGCTCCACCGAACTGGTGCTTGAAACGGCGCGCCTTTCGCATCAGGTCATGCGGCCCGGCAACGAGCGCCCCCAGCGGACAGCCGAGACCCTTCGAGAGGCACAGCGTCACGGTGTCGAACTGCCCTGCGATCTCCGCCGCCGGCACACCGCTCGCGACTGACGCATTCAACACCCGCGCGCCGTCGAGATGGACGGAGAGCTCGAGCTCGCGGCACGTTGACACGAGCGCCTGAATCTCCTCCAGGGGCCAGACCCGTCCGCCGGACGCGTTGTGCGTGTTCTCGATCGCAACGACTCGTGTCGGAGGGGTGTGCGTCTCGTCCGTCCGCCGCACCATCCGCTGCACCTCGTCCGGTCCGAAACGGCCCCGCTGACCCCGGATCGGCCTGGTCATCAGACCGGCGAAGACCGCCGGCCCGCCAAGCTCCGAGAGCAGCAGATGGGCGTTCTCCTCGGCGATCAGCTCGGCACCCGGGTCGGCAAGCGTGCGGAGCGCGATCTCGTTCGCCATCGTCGCGGTCGGGACGTAGACAGACTCCTCCTGGCCCAGGAGCTCGGCCACTCGCCGCTCGAGCTCGTTGACGGTCGGATCCTCCCGCCGCTGCTCGTCTCCGACCACGGCGGTCGCGATGGCCTCCCGCATGCCCGGGCTGGGCTGCGTTTTCGTGTCGGAGCGGAGATCGATCACGTCCGTATTCTGCAGTCGTGGACATGGCGGCCTTGCAGCAGACGCTCGAGCTCCACGGCGAGCCCGGCTTCCGGGCGCGCCAGGTGTGGTGCTGGACAGCGCGCGGCGCGGCGAGTTATGACGAGATGACGGACCTTCCGGCGCGGCTTCGCGCCGAACTGACAGAGCAGATTCCATTCTCGACGCTCCAGGTCGAGCACGAGGCCCACTCGGCTGACGGCACCGTGAAGGCCCTGTTCCGAACAGCCCACGGAAATCCGGTCGAAGCCGTGCTGATGCGCTACCGCGACGGCAGGCGCTCGGTCTGTGTCTCCTCGCAGAGCGGCTGCCCCCTTACCTGCACCTTCTGCGCGACCGGCCAGATGAGCTTCCATCGCAATTTGAGCGCCTCCGAGATCCTCGACCAGGCTCTCCACTTCCGACGGCTCGAACCGATCGATCACGTCGTCTTCATGGGCATGGGCGAGCCGATGCTCAATGTCGACGAGGTGATCGCAGCGGCTCGGCATCTACCCGACCTTGGCGTGACGCATCGCCGAACGACCGTGTCGACCGTCGGCTGGCTACCTGGGCTGCGGAGGTTTGTAGACGAGGTCGACGAGCCGGTCCGGCTGGCGCTGTCGCTGCACGCCGCCGAGCCGGCTCTGCGATCCCAGCTGATGCCCGTCAACGACCGGTATCCACTGGCGGACGTGCTGGTCGAGTGCCGGCGCTACTTCGAGCTTCGCCGGCGCAAGGTCTTTATCGAATACGTGCTGCTCGCGGGCGTGAACGACCGGGTCGAACAGGCGCAGACGCTGGCCGGAATGCTCGACCGGAAGGTCTTCAAGGTGAACCTGATTCCGTACAACCCGACAGGCGCTTTCACGGGGTCTTCGCCAAAGGCGATTGCCGCGTTCGAGTCCGAGCTGCGGCGCAGCGGGATCCCGACGACGGTCCGCCTGACCCGGGGCCGCGACATCGCCGCCGCCTGCGGCCAGCTGGCGGCCTCCTCCTAAGCGCCTTTTTGAGCCTCGAGCTCCCGAGGCTCGTCTGATCCCTCCGGTTCGTCGTGCTCCCCGAACAGGTAGCGGAGGATCGGACGCTTCGCGGCACGCACCTCGTCCAGCCTCTTCACGGGCCGGACGTGCGGCGCCTCCTTCAGCAACTCGGAGTGCTCTGCCGCCTCGCGCGCGATGGCAAGCATCGCGTCGGCGAAGGCATCGAGCGTCTCCTTCGGCTCGGTCTCGGTCGGCTCGATCATCAGTGCCTCGGGAACGATCAGCGGGAAGTAGATCGTCGGTGGGTGGAAGCGGTAATCCATCAGTCGCTTGGCGACATCGAGCGTCGTGACGCCATGCTCACGCTTCAACCGCCTCCCCGAGAGCACGAACTCGTGCATGCAGTGCCTGTCGAACGGGAGCTCGTACGCGTCCCTTAGCCGCGCTAGCAGGTAGTTCGCGTTCAGGACGGCGACCTCCGACATCTCCTTCAGCGCCGGGCCGTACGAGCGGATGTAGGCGTAGGAGCGGACGAAGACCCCGAACGGCCCGCAGAAGCCGCGCACCTTGCCGATCGTCTTTGGCCGCTCGTAGTCCAGTCGGAACGCGTCACCTTCGCGGACGACTGCCGGCACCGGCAGGAACGGCTCGAGGCGCTCGCGGACGGCGATCGGGCCACCACCCGGCCCCCCACCGCCGTGAGGCTGCGAGAACGTCTTGTGCAGGTTGAAGTGAACGATGTCGAAGCCGAAGTCTCCGGGCCGGGCAATGCCGCAGATCGCGTTCAGGTTGGCGCCGTCGTAGTACATGAGCGCGCCCGCCTCGTGGAAGATCTTCGTGATCTCCTCGATCCCTTCGTCGAAGAGCCCCAGCGTCGAGGGATTCGTGAGCATCAGCCCTGCCGTCTGAGGCCCGACCTTCTCGCGGAGGTCGTCAAGGTCGACGTTTCCTCGAAAGTCGGTCTTGACGCCGACAGCCTCGTAACCGGCCATCGTGACGCTTGCCGGATTCGTGCCGTGGGCCGTATCGGGGATCACGATCTCTCGCCGCTCGTGCCCTTCGCCCCGGTCGGCGAAGTAGGCGCGCATCAGGAGCAAGCCGGTCAACTCGCCCTGCGAGCCGGCCGCGGGTTGTAGCGACACCGCGGGGAGACCGACTACCTCGGCAAGGATTTCCTGGAGCCGCCACATCAGCTCGAGCGCTCCCTGCGAGGCGTCCTCCTCCTGCAGCGGATGCAGGTCGCGGAAGCCCGGCAGGCCGACGACGCGCTCGTTGACGCGGGGGTTGTGTTTCATCGTGCATGAGCCCAGCGGATAGAAGCCGGTGTCGACGCCGAAGGTTCGGTCGGCCAGCGCCGTGAAGTGGCGGACAAGCTCCGGTTCGGAGATCTCCGGCAGACGAGGCGGGCTCGAGCGGCGAAGCTCCTCGGGGACCTCGGCGGGTGGCAACCCCGGCTGCGGCAGCGACGAGGCGCGGCGCCCGGGTTTCGACTTTTCATAGATCAGCTTCATGCCGCCAGGACCTCGGCGAGCAGGTCGATCTCGTCGGTGGTCCGCTTCTCCGTCACGGCGACGAGCACAGCATCGTCCAGTCCCGCGTAGTCGCGGCCGAGCGCGTAGCCGGGATGCACTCCGGCCGCTAGCGCTTCTCGGATCGCCTCCCTCGCCGGCCGTCCGACGCGTACGGCAAACTCCTTGAATGTTGCCCGTTCAGGAAACACCAGCTCGAATCCGGCGTCACTCAGGCGCTCCTTTGCGTAGCGCGAGAGCGCGAGGCAGGTCTCCCCCAACTCACGCAGTCCTTGCGGTCCCAGCCACGAAAGGTGCACGAGGCCGGCCAGCGCAAGCAATGTCTGATTCGTCGTGATGTTCGAGGTGGCCTTTTCGCGACGGATGTGTTGTTCCCGGGTCTGCAGGGTCAGGACAAAGCCACGCTTGCCGTCGATGTCCACGGTCTCGCCGGAAATCCGCCCCGGCATGCGCCTGATGAACTCGGATCGCGCCGCTAAAAATCCATAGTGCGGGCCGCCGTACGACTGATAGTTGCCGGCCGCCTGGCCTTCGCCGATTGCGAGCGCGCATCCATACGCGCCTGGAGCCTCGAGCACACCCAACGAGACGGGATCGACGTGGGCCACTGCGAGGGCCTCCGCATCGTTTGCCGCCGCCGCGAGATCCGGCGCCGGCTCCAGGCACCCGAAGAAGTTCGGCTGCTGAAAAATCACGCAGGCCGCATCGGTCGCCGCCTGTCGCAGCTCGTCGGGATCGATCGTTCCCTCTCTTTGCGGAACCTCGATCACTTCGAGCCCGAAGCCCGGCGCGTAGGTCTTGACGACCTGGCGGACCTGCGGGTTCAGCGTTTCTGCCAGCACGACCTTGGTCCGGCCTGTCGCGTGCTTGGCGACGTAGCAAGCGTCGGCGGCGACGGTTGTTCCGTCGTAGCCCGACGCGTTCGAGACGTCCATTCGGGTGAGCTCGCAGATCGCGGTCTGGTACTCGAAGATCGCCTGCAGCAGCCCTTGGCTCATCTCGGGCTGGTAAGGCGTATAGGCGGTCAGGAACTCGCCGCGCGCAAGTACCGCGTCGACCACCGCCGGAACGTAGTGGTCGTAGATGCCGGCGCCGAGAAACGAGACCTCGCGGCCGGTATCGACGTTGCGGGCCGCCAGCTCGCTCAGGTGGGCGACCAGCTCGGGCTCCGAAAGCGCCCGCTCGAGCTCGAGCGGGCGACCGAGCCGGACGCCGGACGGGATCTGCTCGAAGAGCTCGTCGATCGAGTCGACGCCGATCGTCTCGAGCATCTGCTCGCGATCCTGTTCGGTCAGCGACAGGAAGCTCATGCGCTTGTGCCCGTCTCTACTGTTCTTCGAGGATTTGCTTGTAGGCGGCAACGCCGAGCAGGGAATCGGCTTCACCTGGGTCGGAGAGACGGATCCGAACGAGCCAGCCCTCGCCATAAGGATCCTCGTTGACAGTCTCCGGAGCCTCGACGGCCTTCTGGTTGACCTCGACCACCTCGCCGGACAGCGGTGAGATCAGGTCGGAGACGGCCTTGACGGACTCGACCTCGCCATACGGCTCGTCCTTGAGGATCGTGGCACCCGGCTCCGGCGGCTCGAAATGGACGAGCTCGCCGAGCGAGTCTTGGGCAAACCAGGTGATCCCGAGGACCGCCTCACCGTCTTCGATTCGGGCCCAGTCGTGCTCCGCGTGGTACTTGAGCTCGTCGGGGTAGGTCTCAATCGCCGCCACTCGGGCTCGCCTCCCTTTTGTAGATCGGCTTCTCGACGACGCGGGCACGCCGGGGCTTGCCGCGTACGTCGATCGTCAGCTCGGTCTCGGGCTGCGCGAGCTCGGTCGGCACATAGCCCATGCCGATGCCGCGGTCGAGCATCGGCGAGTGCGTCCCGGAGGTGACTTCGCCCCCGCCCTCGATCGGCATTCCCTGGCGCGGGATCGCGCGCTCCTTCATGACGAAGGCGACCAGACGTCGGTCCGGCCCTTCGTCCTTGATCCTTCGTAGCTCTTCCACGCCTTTGAACTCCTTGTCGAGCGCGCACACCCAGCCGAGCCCGGCCGAGATCGCATCGCTGTCGGGGCCGATGTCGTTGCCGTGCAGCGGATAGCAAACCTCGAGGCGGAGCGTGTCGCGCGCTCCGAGGCCGGCCGGCGTTGCGCCGCGCTCCAGGACCCGGTCCCATAACTCGGGCGCGTCCTCTGCAGGCACCATCAGCTCGACGCCTTGCTCACCCGTGTAACCCGTCCGGTTGATCATGCAGGCGACGCCGTCGATCTCGCCCTCGGCAAACGTGAACGCCCGGGCCTCGTCGAGCTGCAGGCGCCCGAGCGAGCGAGGGCCTTGCACAGCCAGTAGCGCGTATTCGTCCGAGACGTCGCGAACATCCGAGCCGGCGATCTCGTGGTCTTTCAGCCACTCGAAATCGCTCTCTCTGTTCGCCGCGTTCACGATCAAGAGATAACGAAAGCCACCGAGCCGATACACGATCAGATCGTCGAGAATCCCGCCTGCCTCGTTCGTCAAGAGCGTGTACTGGGCATCGCCGTCCTCGAGGCGGCCGAGGTCGTTGGAGAGCAGCGACTGCAGGAGTTCCTGGGCGCGGGGGCCCTCGACCTCGAGCTCGCCCATGTGCGAGACGTCGAACACACCGCAATCCGCGCGGACCGCTCTGTGCTCCGGGATCACGCCCTCGTACTGCACCGGCATCTCCCAGCCGGCGAAGGGCACCATGCGCGCTCCGAGCGCGACGTGGCGATCGAACAACGGGGTCCGCAAGAGCGTCTGCATCCGGCCGATGATGCTAAAGGAAGCCGCCCCGGTCCCCCCGCCAATCGGAGGGGCCGGGACGGCCGGACCGGGTCATCGCGGGCCCCCGCTTAATGCGGGTGGCCCGAGAGGGCAGATGCGGGTCTACCGCAACCGCCGCGTTTCTAAACCTCGAGCGCTACGGGTCGCGCAGGAACGAGGGCACTTCGAGCACGTCGTCCGGCACTTCGAACCCTTCGCTCCGGGCCGCCTGCGGCTCCTCGGCACCGAGCTGTTCGGGCTCGGCGACCTGCGCGGGGCGGCGCCTGCGGGAACGGTGCGGGCCGAATCCAGTCGCGATCACCGTGACGCGCACCTCGTCGGAGAGCGATTCGTCGATGACCGCGCCGAAGATGACATTCGCGTTCTGATCCGACGCCGCGGTGACGACCTCCGCGGCCTCGTTGACTTCGAAGAGACCGATCTCCTTGCCGCCCGTGACGTTGAGCAGGATCCCTGTGGCTCCTTCGATCGAGGCCTCGAGCAGCGGCGACGACACGGCCGCCTGCGCCGCCTCAGTGGCCCGGTTTTCTCCGGAAGCCGCTCCGATTCCCATCAGTGCCGATCCTGCACCGCGCATGATCGTGCGGACGTCGGCGAAGTCGAGGTTGACGAGACCGGGAATCGTGATCAGGTCAGTGATTCCCTGCACGCCTTGGCGCAGTACGTCGTCGGCAAGCTTGAACGCGTCGATGATCGACGTTCGCTTCTCGACGACCTGAAGCAGACGGTCGTTCTCGATCACGATCAGCGTGTCGACCGTGTCGCGGAGATCCTCGATGCCGCGCTCGGCCTGCTGGGCGCGTTTGCGGCCTTCGAACGAGAAGGGCCGTGTCACGACGCCGACCGTGAGCGCCCCGAGCTCTTCAGCCGCGAGTTCGCCAACGATCGGCGCGGCGCCGGTCCCGGTGCCGCCGCCCTCGCCGGCCGTGACGAAGACCATGTCGGCGCCCTTGAGCGCCTCTTTGAGCTCGTCGCGACTCTCCTGGGCGGCTGCCTTGCCGACCGCAGGATCCGCGCCTGCTCCGAGACCCCGAGTCGCCTGCGAACCGATGTGGATCTTGACGTCGGCGTCGCACATCAGGAGCGCCTGGGCGTCCGTGTTGACGGCGATGAACTCGACCCCGGTCAGGCCGGCATCGACCATGCGGTTGACCGCGTTCGTACCGCCGCCGCCGACACCGACGACTTTGATCACGGCGAGGAAATTCCCGGTTTGGTCTCGGACGCTCAAGGTTGCTCGACCTGAAGCTTTACTGGAGCGTGGGTTTGTTCGCTCCATTCGACGCATGAGAGTACGTGGCTTCGCCAGCGCTGTCAACGTCGACAAGCGGTCTCAACGGTCGACCTCAACCTCCGACTTGAGGGTTTACCTTTGCGATCGGTCGGGCCGGGACAGTGACGTCCACGTAGCCGCTCGTTGCTCCTCCGACGAGAGGAAGCACTCGTTCGGCAACGGCTAGCTTGAGGGGCAGCGAGCTGGCGTCGCCGAAGCGGAGCTCGACTCCTCCGGGGAGTACGAACGTCAGCTCGTTGGCGGTCGCCCGGATCGCCGCGATCCGGGCTCCGAAGCCCGCGCTGCGGGCGATGGCAAGCGCCCGAACGGCGCGCGCTGCCGCGTCGTCGCTGAGGGCCATGCCGACGTCGACGCTGCCCGCTCGGGGAATCCAGACTCGCGGGAGCCGGGGAGCGGCAAACACTCCAGCTGTCCGCACGACGCGCCCGTCGCTCGAGACGATCCAGGCTGAGGCCCCGCGCCGAAGGACGGCGATTGAATGTGCCGGTGTCACGTACACCCGAAGCGTGTGGGGAAAGCGGCGGTCGATCGAAACCCCGGCGACGTCCGAGAGTCCGGCGAGCCGCTGCTCGACCTCTGCCCTGTTCAGCGCGAGCAAGCTGCCACCCTCGAGTGGGCGCAGCGCCGCTCGCACGTGCGCCGCAACTCGCGGCGGCGCGCCACGGACCTCGACCGACCGTAGCGCAAAGACTGACGATTCGCGCGCGCCGACATACACGAGCACACCCGTCCCTAGCAGTGCGAAACCGAGCAGAAGCGCGCGGCCGGAGGGCAGAGCTTTCCGAAGCGTGAGGTCGCGAAGTTGGCCGGCGCCGGGAAACGGAAGCACGGCCGCTCGTGCGCGACCCGATCTCGAGACCGCCCCCATCGGAGGTCCCTTCGCCACGCCATGGTGTCCTCCTACCGGGAAGCCCGTTCTACGCGGCCGAAACGAGGTGGTGTTTCAGGTACACGCGCGCGCACCCCCGCCCTTAATTTGGGAGGGGCTCCTTCCCGCCTCCCTCTGCGATCGAGCCTAGCCCGGAAATCGAGACGGGTGGGTGACGGGACGGCGTCAAGTTGGCGCCATATCGTGACCCGGCAACGCGGACGGGTGCGGGGTGCGCCTGGAAAACCGCCGGGACGCTTGAAGATGATCGTGGTGGGTCCGCGTCGTCCTCGAGCGCGCGCCTGGCCGAGCGAACGCTCACAGCTCAGGCAAGGCCAGCGGTCCGAGGAACTGGACCTCGTGCTCGAGCTTCACCCCGTACTGCTCGCGAGCGCGCCGGCGGGCTTCTGCCATGAGCGCGATCGCGTCGGCGGCGCGGGCTCCGTCGGCGTTCTCGATGAAGTTCGCGTGGCGCGGCGAGATCTGGGCGCCGCCGATCCGGTGCCCCTTCAGCCCGCAGGCCTCGAGCAGCCGCCCGGCGCTCAGCTCGTGGTCCGGGTTCTTGAAGACGCTGCCGAAGGTCCGCTTGTTCGTGGGCTGGGCGGCCTTCCGCTGGGCCTGCAGCTCCGCGACCTTGGCCTTGATCTCTGCGGGGTCACCGGGCTCGAGGCGGAACTCGACTCGGGCGACGATCTGGTCGCCGCGGAGTTCCGAGTGGCGATACGAGAGACCGAGCTCGGCCGGCGTCAGCCAACGAGCTCCGTGCTCGTCCACCACCAGGGCTCTGACCAGAATCTCGGACCAGTCGCTGCCATAGGCGCCTGCGTTCATTCGGACACCGCCCCCGGTCGTCCCGGGAATCGCACAGGCGAACTCGAAACCGCTGAGCGCGGCCGCTCGCGCGCGGTGTAGACAGACGGCGTTCGGCGCCCCGCCGCCGGCGACCAGGAGGTCGTCCGCCACCACCGCCGACGCGAGCTCACCGTCGAGCTTGAGCACGAGCGCCTCCACTCCGTCGTCGGCGACGAGCAGGTTGGAGCCGAGCCCGATCGTTGCGACCGGCAACTCGCGCTCGCGGGCCCAGGACAAGGCTTCCTCGACCTCCTCCACGGTCGACGGCCTTGCGAACGCACGTGCCTTGCCGCCCGCGCCAAGCGTCGTATAGCGCCCGAGCGGAGCGTTCGACTCGATCTTCAACCGAGCGCCTCCAGGATGAGCGCCGCCGCTCGGTCGACGTCGCCCGCCCCGAGCGTCAGCACGCGGTCGCCGGACCGCGCGCGGCTCGCGATGAAGCTCGCGCCGTCCTCCACTGTCGGGGTCCACCCCAGCTCCAGGCCCGGGCGCGCCTCAGCGGCTGCGTCGACGACAAGCTTTCCGGTCACGCCCTGGACCGGCTCCTCTCTCGCGCGGTACACGTCCGTGACCGCGACGACGTCGGCGGAAGCGAGCGCGGCGCCGAACTCATGCGCGAGGTGTCGGGTCCGGGAATAGAGGTGCGGCTGGAACAAGACGAGAATTCGGCCCCCGTCGCGCATGGCCGCGATATCGGCGGCGAGCTCAGCCGGGTGATGCGCGTAGCTGTCGATGACCTCGACGCCTCCCGCTTCGCCGCGCGACTCTAACCGGCGGCCGACGCCGCGGAACTCCCCGAGCACCGTCGCAGCCTCGTGGCGGGAGAAGCCGGCGAGCTCGATCGCCGCGAGCGCCACCGCTGCGTTCTGCCGGTTGTGCTCCCCGCGAACCGCCAGCTCGAGCTCGACCGGCTGGAGCTCGTCGCCCCGCACCGATTTCGGCGCCGCCGATAGCCATCGGGCGAACATGGACTCCACCTCTGCGCGCGACGCGAACTCGCTGTGGTGGTCGAGGTCGACATTCGTGACCACTGCCACCTCTGGGCGGAGTGCCGCGATCGTCCGGTCGGACTCGTCGCCCTCGACGACGAGCCATCCTTTGCCGGCTCGCGCGTTGCCGCCGAGCTGAGGCACCTCGCCGCCGATCAGAAATGCCGGGTCGTCGCCGAGCCGGTCGAGGCAGAACGCGATCATGGCGGCGGTGGTCGTCTTCCCGTGCGCGCCGGCGACCACGATGGAGTGCTGCAACGAGACCAGCTCCGCCAAAAAATCGGCGCGAGACCTGCCCTCGGCCTGGTCGCGGTACGCCGTCGAGACGACGACCTCGGCCCAGCCTTCTGGCACAACGGGCTCGGGGGCAAGCTCGATCGTCACGCCTCGAAGCGAGTCCAGATACGGCGTCTCGACCCGGTCCCAGCCGCCAACCTCGGCGCCCCACGCGCGAGCCAGGAGCGCGTACCCGGACAATCCGGCGCCCCCTATGCCGACGAACCAGATCCGGCGACCTTCAAGCCGAGGCAAGCTCCACCAGCTCCGCCGCGATCTCCGCGGCGGCGTCCGGACGCGCGATCTCGAGCATCGCGCGGCGCATGCTCTCGCGGCGCGGCACATCGAGCAGGAGTTCGTCCACGACCGCCGGCACCCGCCCGAGCTCGGCCTCCGGCACGACGACCGCGCCTCCCGCGACCTCGAGCTGACGCGCGTTTTTGGTCTGGTGGTCCGCTGTCGCGTGCGGATAAGGGACGAGCACGGCCGGAAGTCCGGCGGCGGCGAGCTCCCAGACGGACCCTCCGGCACGGGCCAGCGCCAGGTCGGCCGCACCGTAGGCCGCGCCGATTTCGTCGGTAAAGGGAAGCAGCCGGTAATCGGGCCGCGACACGCGATCGCGAAGCGCGGCGTAGTCGCGCTCCCCACTGAGATGAAGAACGGCGGGCCCGGATTCGGACCATTCCTCGACCGCGAGCTCGTTCAGGCTCCTCGCGCCCAGGCTGCCCCCGAGCACGAGCAGAACGGCCCCTTCCGCCGGCAGGTCGAACAGGCGCCGAGCCTCGGCGGCGGGCACGGCTCGCGAGCGCTGCGGCACCGGTCGCCCGGTGACCCGGTATTTGGAGCCGTCGCGGCCCGCGATCGGTGCCGCCAGGAAGACGCGTTTCGAAAACGGAGCCGCCAACCGGTTCGCCAGCCCGAGGTGCGCATCCGCCTCGAGCAGCGCGGCAGGCGTCCTCTCCAGCCCGGCCGCGAGGACCATCGGACCCGAGACGTACCCGCCGGCGCCGAGCACGACGTCGGGCTGTCGGCGGCGCAGGATCTTCAGGCAGGCGGCGGGGGCCACGAGCGCCGTCGCGAGCGACCGGACGAGCTCCGCCCCCGCCCGGCGCGGCAGCCCCGAGCTGCGAAATGCATCGAACTCGTAGCCGGCCTCAGGAACGAGCTGCGCCTCGACGCGATCCGGCGACCCGGCGAAGCTCACCAGGACGCCGTGCGCCTGCAGCGCCTCGGCGACCGCGAGCGCCGGCAGCACGTGACCTGCCGTCCCCCCGGCCGCTATCACGCACTTGAGCTCTCGCCTCTCCGCCATGGCCGACCGCGATGTTAAGGAGGATCCCCACCGACGCGAGCGCGACGACCAGGCTCGAACCGCCGTAGGAGACGAACGGCAGCGGAATTCCGGTCAGCGGCGCAAGGCCCATCACGGCCGCGATGTTGATGGCTGCCTGGCCGCAGACGAGGATCGTGAGCCCGGTCGCGAGCGCCTTGCCGAAGGGGTCGCGGCAGCGCAACGCGATGCGGAGGCCGACATAGGCGAAGGTCGCGTAGGCGGCGATCAAGGCAGCGGCGCCGACCAGCCCCAGCTCCTCGCCGATGATCGCGAAGATCATGTCGGTGTGGGCCTCGGGGAGGAAGTTCGCCTTTTCGATGCTCTGGCCGAGCCCGCGGCCGAAGATGCCGCCCGAGCCGAGGCCGATCATCGCCTGGACGATCTGAAAGCCTGCGCCCTGGGCATCGTGCCAGGGGTTGATGAAGCTGAAGATCCGCGCCCGGCGGTAGGGCTCGAACCAGATCGCCGCCACGCCGAGGGCTGTCGCGATCGACAGTCCGGCGCCGAGGACGCGAACCGGAGTCCCGGCAACGAGCAGCATCCCGGCGAGCATCACGAAGATCGCGATGGTCGTTCCCAGGTCGGGCTCGAGGATCAGCAGCCCGGCGAAGACGCACGCGAGCGCGCCGACCGGGCGCCACAGCTCCTTGAGCGTCATGGGCGGCCGGCGCCGCGACAGGTAGGACGCCGCCCACACTGCGAGCGCGATCTTGGCCAGCTCGGAAGGCTGGAAGACCGCCGGGCCGAAGCTGATCCAGCGTCGGGCCCCATTCACCGCGGAGCCAAGGACGAGGACCGCCGCAAGCAGACCAAGACTGGTCGCCACGAGCACGGGAGCGAGCCGGCGCAAGGCCTGAAAACGAAAACGCGCGAAGAGGAACATCAGCACGAGCCCGAGCGCGGCGTAGATCGCCTGTCGCTTGACGTAGTAGGCGGGGTCGCCGTTCTCGAGCGTCGCC
>Ga0207693_10001177_pt1 | contig 23356 bp, 29 predicted proteins | sample LARL81metaG_FD_184347 | JGI IMG/M metagenome (GOLD analysis project Ga0207693, IMG submission 184347) | Corn, switchgrass and miscanthus rhizosphere microbial communities from Kellogg Biological Station, Michigan, USA - LAR L8-1 metaG... | ecosystem: Host-associated > Plants > Roots >... | reverse complement strand
CCTGGCCGTCGCGTCGTTGGTCGCTGTGCACGAGTTCGTGACCACGGCGCGACCGCTGCGACCGCTCGCCCCTGCGGTCTACGCCGGCGTGCTGCTCGCGCTGTTCGGTGCGGAGAAGGGAGGCGTCGTGTGGCTGCTCGGCGGCTTCCTCGCAACCTTCGTCCTCGCCTTCGTGCTCTACGCGGTCTCGAGCACGCGGGCGCCCACGACGGCTGCCGTCGGCTCGACGGTTCTCGGCGCGGCCTGGATCGGGCTGGGGCTCGGCTTCGTGCTCCTACTGCGGGAGATGCACGACCATGGCCGGCTGATCGCCTTCACCGTCGTGCTGACGGCGTTTGCGGCGGCCACATTCGCCTACTTCGGCGGACGGCTGGTCGGCCGCCACAAGCTCGCGCCGCGCCTGTCGCCGAGCAAGACGTGGGAGGGGCTCCTGATCGGCGCCGTGGCGGGCGTCTTCGTGTCCTTCATCGCGCTCTACGACACGCGCGACAAGTATCTGAGCGTCTGGCAGGCGATCGTGCTCGGTCTCGTGCTCGTGCTCGCAGAGGTGATCGGAGACCTGTTCGAATCGGCGCTGAAGCGCGACCTCGAGGTGAAGGACACCGGAAGGCTGCTCGGCGGCCACGGCGGCATGCTCGACCGGATCGACGGGCTCCTGTTCGCGGCGCCGGCTGCGTACTTCCTCGTCGTCGCCTACGGCTTTCACTAGCCAGGCCCTCCTCTCTCCCTACACTTGGCGGGTGAAGCGCGTCGCATTGCTCGGGGCCACAGGCTCGATCGGGCGCCAGGCGATCGAGATCGTCGAGGCGCATCCCGACCTCGAGCTGTGCGCCGCGGCCTCCGGTTCGACCCCGCTCGACGACGTCGACGCGCCGCTGAAGGAGGTCGGCGGCGACCTGACCGAGCTGCTCGAGCGCGCGCAGCCCGACGTCGTCCTCAACGCCGTCGTCGGCTTCGCGGGAGTCCACGCGACGCTCTGGGCGCTCGAGCACGGCGTCGACCTCGCGCTCGCGAACAAGGAGAGCCTCGTCGCCGCCGGAGAGCTCGCTCTCGCCGCGCGCGAGCGAGGTCGCGGGCGCATCCTGCCGGTCGACAGCGAGCATTCGGCACTCTTCCAGTGCCTCGAGGGACGCGAGTCGGAGCAGGTCGACACGCTCGTGCTCACCGGCTCGGGCGGCCCGTTCCGCGGCCGCTCACGCGCCGAGCTCGAGGATGTGACGCCCGAGCAGGCGCTCGCACATCCGACCTGGCGCATGGGCCCGAAGATCACGGTGGACTCCGCGACGCTCGCGAACAAGGGGCTCGAGGTGATCGAGGCGCACTATCTGTTCGGCCTTCCATACGACCGCATAGAGGTGGCGATCCAGCCGACCTCGATCGTGCACTCGCTCATCCGCTTCCGTGACGGCGCCGCCCTCGCGCATCTCGGCTATCCGGACATGCGCGTGCCGATCTCCTATGCGCTCACGTACCCCGAGCGCGCAGCGACGCCGCTGCCGCCGCTCGACCTCACGGCGCTGACGCTGGAGTTCTCGCCGCCCGACACGGAGACGTTCCCGATGCTGTCGCTCGCGCGCGCCGCCGGGGACGAGGGCGGCAGCGCGCCGTGCGTCTACAACGCCGCGAACGAGGTCGCGGTGGCCGCGTTCCTCGCCGGGCGCCTGCCGTTCCTCGCGATCCCCGAGGTCGTGGGGGAGACGCTTGCGGCCGCGGGCACCGACCCGGTCCGCGATGTCGGCGACCTCGTCGAGGCAGATCGCGCCGCGCGCGAGATCGCCCAGGGAGCGCTGGCGACGGCATGACGCTGCTGGTCGTGATCGCAGGTCTCGTCCTGCTCGTCTTCCTCCACGAGCTCGGGCACTTCACGGTCGCCCGCGCGGTCGGGATGCGGCCGCGGAGCTTCTACATCGGCTTCCCGCCGGCGCTCGTCAAGGTCAAGCGCAAGGGCATCGAGTACGGGATCGGGATGATCCCGCTCGGCGGGATGGTCCAGCTGCCCGGCATGAACCGGCCGGCCGCGCGCGACCTGCGCACGTTTCTCGAGCCCGCAATGCGGGAGGAGCCGGGCCTTGCGCCGGCGGTGGGCGCCGTGCGGCGCGCCCTGGAGGCCGAGAACTACGACGACGCGCGGCGCGCGGGCTTCGAGCTCGAACGCGAGGTCGGCGCCGCCCCGCTGTCGCCGAGCGCGAGGCGCTCGGCCGAGCGAGGCCTCCGTGAGGTCGCGGAGGGGACTTCACCCGAGGCGTACTGGCACTCGCCGACCTGGAAGCGCGTCGCCGTCATCGCCGCAGGGCCGCTCGCCAACGTCGTCGTGGCGTTCCTGATCCTCTTCCTCGTCTTCGCCATCAGCGGCGGCCCCTCGTCGCGGCCCAGTGCCGAGGTCCTGGCGGTGCAGAGCGGCACTCCGGCGGCCGCGGCAGGTCTCCAGCCCGGCGACCGGATCGTTGCCGTCAACGGCAGGCGTGTGGGCTCGTTCGACACCGCCTCGCACCTGATCAGGTCGAGCCGCGGCGGCCCGGTGACGCTGCTGGTCCTGCGCGACGGTCGGCGGGTGGCCGTCGGCCCGCACGACACCGTCAAGCAGGACGGCCGCTGGATCTTCGGCTTCGAGCCGGCGGCGCAGACCGTCCCGTACTCGACCGGCGCGGCTGCCCGGGCGGCCGGATCGGACCTCTGGGGCGTCGTGACCGACACGGCGACCGGAATGCGCGGGCTCTTCACGAAACAGGGGCGCGGCCAGCTCTCCGGACCGGTCGGGATCGTCCGAGTCTCACAGCAACAGCTGCAGGTCGGCCTGACGCACTACCTCGAGATCCTCGCGTTCGTGAGCATGTCGCTCGCGCTCCTCAACCTCCTCCCGCTGCTGCCTCTCGACGGTGGCCACATTCTGTTCTCGCTCATCGAGGCCGTCCGGCGCCGCGCCCTGGCCCGCGAGGTCTACGAGCGCGTCTCGCTCGTGGGATTCGCGCTCGTGCTGCTCCTCCTCGTCATCGCGTCCTCGAACGACTTCGGCGGCAGCCCGCACTGAGCCGCCTCAGCGTCCTCTGAGGGCGCGATCCGGCGGGAATCCGCCGGGCTAGACTGACTCGCGGATGGCCAGCAAGCGGCAGATCAGCGTCGGGGACGTCAAGATCGGCGGCGGCGCGCCCGTCGTCGTCCAGTCGATGACGACGACGAAGACGCACGACGTCGAGGCGACGACCGCACAGGTGGCGGCCCTGGCCAGCGCGGGCTGCGAGATCGTCCGCGTTGCGGTGCCGAAGACCGAGGATGCGGAGGCGCTCTCGAGGATCGTCCGCTTCTCGCCCGTCCCGATCATCGCCGACATCCATTTCAACGCGAGCCTGGCGCTGAAGGCGATCGACCAGGGCGTCGCGGCTGTTCGCATCAACCCGGGCAACATCGGCGGCTCGGACAAGGTCGCCGAGGTAACGCGCGCCGCGAAGGCCAAGGGGATCCCGATGCGGATCGGCGCGAACTCCGGCTCGCTGCCGAAGCATCTCGAGGAGCTGGCACAACGGGACCAGGCCGAGGCGCTCGTCGAGGCCGCGCTCGAGGAAGTGCGGCTGCTCGAGAGCCTCGACTTCTACGACTTCAAGATCTCGGTCAAGTCGAGCCACGTGCCGACGATGATCCGCGCCTACCGGATGCTGTCGGAGAAGGTCGACTACCCGCTCCATCTCGGCGTGACCGAGGCGGGGACGGTCTTCGCCGGCTCCGTGAAGAGCGCCGTGGGGATCGGCACCCTCCTTGCCGAGGGCATCGGCGACACGATCCGAGTCTCGCTCGCCTCGGATCCCGTCGAGGAGCCGAAGACGGCGTACGAGATCCTCAAGGCGCTGGGACTGCGCGAGCGCGGGCCGGTGATGATCGCCTGCCCGAGCTGCGGTCGCGACAACGTCGGCGTGCACACGCTCGCCGAGGAGGTCGAGCTACGCCTGCAGGAGTACCCGCAGCACTTCGAGGTGGCCGTGCTCGGCTGCGCGGTCAACGGGCCGGGCGAGTCCGGGGACGCGGACTTCGGCATCGCCGGCGGCCGCGACGTCGGCTTCATCTACGCCCACGGGCGCGTGCTGAAGAAGGTCAGCTCCGACATCCTGATCGACGAGCTCTTCCACGAGATCGACAAGTGGATCGCCGACGGGATGCACCGGCCGAAGCGCCTCAAGATGGCGAAGCCGGCCGCTTTGGCCATGGCCGAAGCCTCGCTGATCCCGCTCGAATAGCCTAGGGCGACAACGCCGATGATCGCCCGAGCCTCTCAGCTCTTCCTGCCGACCCTGCGCGAGCCGCCCGCCGACGCGGAGGCTGCCTCGCACCAGTTGCTCGTGCGCGGCGGCTTCATCCGCCAGATCGGTGCCGGCCTGTGGGCCATGTTGCCGCTCGGCTGGCGGGTTCACATGCGGATCGAGCAGATCATCCGCGAGGAGATGAACGCGATCGGCGGCCAGGAGATGCGTGCTCCGACCCTCACGCCCGCCGAGCTCTGGGAAACGACAGGGCGGATCGACGTCCCGATCCTCTTCCACCTGAAAGACGGCAGCGGGCGGCCGTTCGTGCTCTCGTGGACGCACGAGGAGTCGATGACCTTCCTCGCGCGAGAGATCCAGTCGTACAAGCAGCTGCCGCAGGTCTGGTACCACTTCTCGACCAAGGACCGCGACGAGCCGCGGCCGCGGGGTGGCCTGCTGCGCCTCCGCGAGTTCATCATGAAGGACGCGTACACGTTCGACGCCGACGAGGCCGGGCTCGACGCAGCGTTCGCGAGGCACGAGGAGGCGTACAAGCGGATCTTCGAGCGCTGCGGGCTCGAGGCGTATCTCGTCGAGGCGGAGTCGGGGGTGATGGGCGGCAAGGAATCGCGTGACTTCCTGGCGCCGACGGGCTCGGGCGAGAACGAGCTGATGCGGTGCGAGAACGGCGACTACTTCGCCGACGCGGAAGCCGCGCGCGGGGTCGCCCCTCCGCCCGACCTGCCTCCGCCTCTCGACGGGCCCGAGGTCGTCGAGACGCCCAGCGTGGGGACGATCGACGAGCTCGCCGAGTTTCTCTCGATAGCACCGTCCGCGACCTCGAAGGCGCTTCCCGTCGTCACCGGAGGCCGGCTCGTGCTCGCGCTCGTGCGGGGCGACGACAAGCTGAGCGAGGGGAAGCTCGAGACCTTTTTCGAGGCCGCGTTCCGGCCGGCAACCGAAGCGGAGATCCGCGAGGCTTTCGGCGCGGGCGGAGGCTCGCTCGGGCCGGTCGGCGTCGACGTCGAGGTGGTCGCCGACGAGGCGCTCCACGAGGGCCAGTACGTCGCCGGGGCCAACGAGGACGGCAAGCATCTCCGCGGTGTCCAGGCCGGCCGCGACTACGAGCCGACGTTCGCCGACATCCGCCAGGCGAAGGACGGCGACGCCTGTCCCGAGTGCGGCGGCACGCTCCGCATCGAGACCGCGATCGAGGTCGGCCACATCTTCAAGCTCGGCACCTTCCACTCGAAGGCGTTCGGCGCAACGTTTCTGGACGAGGACGGGAGGGAGAAGCCGCTCATCATGGGCAGCTACGGCATCGGCCTCGCGCGCACGATGGCGGCGATCGTCGAGCAGTCGCACGACGAGAACGGGATCGTGTGGCCGCAGGCGGTCGCGCCGTACGACGCGCACGTCGTGGTGCTGCCGGGCGCCGAGGAGATAGCGCTCCGGGCCGCGGAGTCGCTCTCGGCGGCCGGGCTCGACGTCCTGCTCGACGACCGGGACCAGAGAGCGGGGGAGAAGTTCGCCGACGCGGACCTGATCGGCTGCCCGCTCCGCATCACCGCAGGCCGCAAGAGCCTCGAGGACGGCAAGGTCGACGTGAGGAACCGCGCAAGCGCGGCCGAGAACCGGTTAGATGTTGCCGAGCTCGGCAAGGAGGCTTAGCGATGGCAAAGCGCCGCCGGTTCAGCGAGGAGGGATTCGGCGAGACCGTCCAGCGCCTGATGGACGAGCAGGGCGTGACGTACCGGCAGCTCGCGACGCGTACCGGGCTCTCCGCCGGCTACCTCAACCACCTCGTGCACGGCAATCGTCCCGTGCCCTCGAACGACGTCGTCGCCACGCTCGCAGATTCGCTCGAGGTCGAGCCCGAGCACTTCCGCGAGTACCGCCTCCGCGTGATCACCGAGCGCCTCGAGGCGATGCCGGGACTGATCGACCGCCTCTACCGGCAGCTCAACCGGCGGAGCTAGCGAAGCCCGTAGCGGAGGAAGAGGTGCGAGCCGTGCGTCCGCACCGAGCGGAGCCGGCCGGCGATTCGGGTCTGCGGCACGAGCTCGACACCCTCGACGAGCCCGAGCCGCGCGGTGGGGCCGCGGCCGGCGAGGACGGGGGAGACCGTGAGGAAGAGCTCGTCCACGAGCCGAGAAGCGACGAGCGATCCGAAGATCGACGGGCCCGCCTCGGTGAGCACCACGGGGCAGCCGCGGTCGTGCAGCAGGTCGACCGCGCGGGCCAGGTCGACGGTCTCGCCGTCGTTGACCCCGACGACCTCGGCCGCCGCGGGGAGAGCAGCCCGAACGCGAGCCGCGGCTCCCTCCGTCGTGAGCACGAGCGCACCCGACTCGAGCACCGGGTGGGACGGATCGAGGGAGGCGCCGGTCGTGACGACGACGACGAGCGGCTGCTCGGAGCGGCCGCGCCGGGCCCGCAGCCCGGCGAGCGCCTCGGCGGCCGGCGGATAGGCGCGGTCGATCCGCCAGGTCCCCCTCGGCGAGGCAAGCAGCGTGCCGGAGCCGACGACGACCGCATCGGCGCACGCGCGCATCAGCGCCAGGACGAACCTGTCCGCCTCGCTCTCGTCGCCGATCACCGCGTGCGAGCGCGGCAGCCGCGGCACCGCGACCACTCCGTCGAGAGACTCCACGAAGTTGGCGACGACGCAGGGCTCGTCGAGACCGATCGCGCCGCCGTAGAGCTCCGCGAGCTGCTCGGGGACGTCCCACCGCGGCAGGTCCTCGGCTTCCGCGAGAACCGTGAAAGCCTCGATCACCGCGTCAGCGTAAGGAACTCCGAGCGCAGGGCGGCGTCCTCGTCGTAGAGGCCGCGCCACACGGTCGTGACCGTGAGAGAGCCGTCCTCCTCGACGCCGCGCATCGCGGTGCACATGTGCGCCGCCTCGAGCCTCACCGCGACGCCGCGCGCGCCGGCGAGCTCGCGGAGCCCGTCTGCGATCTCCTCCGCCATCCGCTCCTGCACCGTGAAGCGGCGCGCGTAGAGGCGCACGAGTCGCGTGAGCTTGGAGATGCCGAGGATCTCGTCGCCGGCGACGTACCCGACGTAGGCGCGGCCGTGGAACGGCAACGCGTGGTGCTCGCAGAGCGCGTAGAAGCCGACAGGGCCCTCGACGATCTGGGAGTGGATCCCCTCGACGCCTTCCGGGCGCTCGGTGGGGAACACCGTGCGCAGCTTCGGGTCGCCGTCGTAGCCGGCGGTCGCGTCGTAGAGCGCACGCACGAACCGCTTCGGCGTCTCGCGCGTGCCGGGCGTGTCGAGGTCGAGGCCGAGCGCCGAGAAGATCTCGGCAGCGTTCCGCTCGAGACGCGCCCAGTCGGCGGGCGAGAGATCGCGCGCCTCCTCGCCGCCGTGGGCCGGAAGCTCGAAGACGTTACTGCTCACGCGATTTCCTCCTGTCTGCTGGGCGCGCGGCGCGCCAGGAGCGCGAGCGCGATTGCGGCGACCTGGGCCAGCGCGACCCAGGCGAAGGCGAGTGGATGTCCGACAGCGATCAGGAGCCCGAACGCAGCGAGCTGGGTCGACATTCCGAGGTTGGCGAGCAGCGAGACGGCGCGCGGGCTCGTCAGGGCGGGACGCCGCGTGACGATCGCCTCCGCGAGTCGGTCCTGCGGCGCGTACAAGAGCCCGTAGACGCGGCGGAGCAGCGCGGTCGCCCGACCGTGTGCCTCGGGCTCCGCCACGGCCGCGCGCGACAGCCGCTCGGCGTTGAAGTTGAGGCTGAGGACGCTCGTGAGCGCGAGGAAGCCCGCGAGCGCGAGCGCCGCCTGCCCGGCCGTCCACGCGAGGGCGGCGAAGAGCGCCGCGTTCACGAGCAGGTCGACCTCCGAGTCGAGATACCGCCCGAAGGCCGTGATCCGGCCGGTGAGCCGCGCGAGCTGGCCGTCGGCATTGTCGAGCAGCGTCTTGAGCTGGATGAGCAGGGCGGCCGCGAGCAGCGAGCCCCGGCCGAGCTCCACTGCGGCCGCGAGGCCCGCCGCGCCCGCACCCAGGACGACGACAGGCGGCGGCACGCGCAGGCGCGCGAATGCGAGGACGAGCGGATGCGCGAGCGGCCGGAAGACCTTCTCGCACACGAGCTCCGTCCCGCGGCGCGGCTTGCGCGACCGGGCGAGCGCCTCAGACGACAAGGGCTCCCTCTCCGGCGCGGAGCAGGTCGCGGGCGGCGTCGAGCTTGTCCCACACGTTCCAGAGCAGCACGCCGCGCGGCTTGCCGTCCTCGACATACGTGACGACGCCCTTGCGGTTCGGCTCCTGCCAGTCCTCGACGACCTCGAGCCGGGAGTCGACCATCCCGACGGCCTCGTAGCCGAGGTCGAAGAGATCGGAGTAGAAGAACGGCAGGTGATCGTACGGGGCGTCGGCGCCGGCCATGTTCGCTCCCACGGCCTTGCCGTGCTCGTTCGCGTGATCCTCGTGCTCGATCCGCATCGTCGTTCCGAGCGCGCGGACCGGGAAGCGCGCGACGTCGCCGGCGGCGAAGACGTCCTCGTGCCCGGCTACGTGCCCGTACTCGTCGACGACGATTCCGTCCGCGACCTCCAATCCGGCCGACTCTGCGAGCTCCGTGTCCGGGATCACGCCCAGGCCGGCGACGACCGCATCCGCCTCGAGCGTGAGGCCCGACTCGGTTTCGACGCGGTTGCCCGAGGCCGACGCCACCAGTTCCTCGGTGCGCACGTCGACGCCCTTCTCGCGGTAGTAGTCCGCGACGAACTGCGAGAGCCCGAGCGGGAAGAGGCGGAAGCCGATCCCGGGCTCGGGGAAGAGCATCGTGACGCGGGCGCCGTTGCCGACGAGGCCGGCCGCGATCTCGGAGCCGATGAAGCCGCCGCCGATCACGACGACGTGCGAGCCCTCCGGCGCGATCTCGCGCAGGCGGCGGTAGTCGTCGAGGGTGCGGTACCAGATGACGCCCTCCGCGCCGGGAATCTCGCGCGGCTTCGCGCCGGTGGCGAGCAGGAGCTTCTCCCACGAGTACTCCTCGCCGGCGTCGCTCGTCGCGGTATGGGCAGCCAGGTCGAGGGAGACGATGCGGCGACCGGTGAGGAGCTCGACGCCCTCGGCGGGCTCGCGCCAGATCTTCTCCTCGGGTGCGCCCTGCCACAGGCCCTTCGTGAGCAGCGGGCGCTTGTACGTCGGATGAGGATCGGCGCCGATCATCGTGATCGATCCCTCGGAGTCGTGCTCGCGAATGCCCTTCGCGGCCATGTCGCCGGTCATTCCAGCGCCGACGATCAGATACTTGGTCGTGTGCATCTCTGTCCTCTTTTCAGGAGACGGAATCGAGTTCCAGGAGCGCGCGCAGACTTTCGTGCTCTTCCGCGCACGCGGGACAGCCGACGAGGTGGGCACGGAGGCCCGGGACGAGCTCGTCGGCGGGAGCGCCTGCGAGCTGGAGCTCGACGTAACGGTCGAGCTGCTCGAAGCACTCGTCGCAGCCGATCTCCGGCTCGTTGCTGCCGAGCAGGCGCTTGAGCGTCGGATCGAGGTCGCGGCCGGTCATTCGTTCACCTCCGGGAATCCCGCCGCGGCGACATACGCTCGGAGGCGCCGCCGCGCGTCGTGGAGCAGCTTGTAGAGGGCGTTTCGGTTGGACTCGAGGCGCTCCGCCAACACGTCGATGGGGACGCCTTCCAGGACGGCTGCGACGAGCACCTGCCGTTGCCGAGGAGTGAGGGCCGTCCGGATGCCGTCGCGCACCGCCTCGAGCAAGGCTGCATTCTCGACGTCCTCGTCCGGTCCCGGCCCGGCGTGGGCGAGGCTCTCCCAGTGCTCCGGCTCGAGCGTCACCTCGCGGTCCCGCCAGGCGCGCCGGCGCACCTTCACCGACGCTTCGAGCAGCGCGAACTTGTACGCCCAGGTACGGAAGCTGCTCTCGCCGCGGAAGTCGTCGAGGCGGCGCAGCACCGAGACGGCTGCGTCGTCGGCGGCATCCTGGGCGAGCTCGTCCAGCTCGACCGCAGAGAGCTGCGGGAGAGAGCCTCGCCGCCGGAAGACCTCGAAGCGTGCGGCTCGGAGGAGGAGCCCGTGGAGGTGCGCCACCGCCTCGTCGCCGCGGATCCCCTCTGCGTGCAGGTCGAGATGCCACTCCTCGAGGCCGGGGGCTTGTGCGAGCGCGCTCACATCAGGATTAGTGTCCGAAGCGCCCAAGGTCTTACGTTCTACCGTCGTGGTTGCGCGCTACGCGGCGACAAGAGCGGATGTCCGCTCCGCCATGTCGCGATCCTTGGCGGTGACCCCACCCTCGGAATGCGTCGTCCAACGGACGGTGACCTTGCGGTACCGGATGTCGATGTCCGGGTGATGGTTCTCGCCCTCCGCCAGCTCGGCGAGCCGGTCGACGAAGTCGATCGCAGCGGGAAACGATGGAAGCTCGAACTCCCGCACGAGCGCATCGTCCTGCTCCTGCCAGTCCGTCACACCGGGAGTATTCCCGTTGCGGGACGCGCAAACGCCACTCGTACGTACCAGACTGCAGAGGAGTGCGTGAGCCAAGTGACCGAGATCTCGTGCGACGGGCGCGACGCGGCGACCGCGACGCCGCTGCGGTGCTCTTCCGCCGCTACTGGCGCGACGCCTGGCGCGCTGCATATGCGATCACCGGACGCCGCTCGCTCGCGGACGACGTGGCCGCCGACGGCTTCGAACGGGCGTTCGCGGCGTTGGGACGCTTCGACGACCGTCGTCCGTTCGGCCCCTGGCTGCACCGGATCGTCGCCAACCGCGCGCTCGACCTTCTCCGCGCGGAGCGCCGACTCTCCGACGAGGAGCTGCCCGACACGCCGGACCTCGCACCGGCCCACACGCCGGGAGACCGCGGCTTGCTCACCGCGGTGGCCGACTTGTCGCTCGAGCGCCGCGTCGTCGTCGTCCTCCGCTACGGGGTCGGGATGACGCCGAAGCAGATAGCCGCGGCGCTCGATCTCCCCGTGGGAACGGTCAACTCCCGCCTCGCGCGCGCGCTGGAGCAGTTGCGCGAGGCATTGGAGGTCGAGCATGTCGAGTGAGCTCGAGCGGCGGCTCGAGGCGACGTTCGCCGAGGCCCCGGAGCCCGATCCGGGCGCGGGAGAGGAGGCGCTGCATCGGGCGCTACGCGCGCTGCGTCCAGTGGCGGCTCCGAGGCGCGGGCTCCGCGCCGCCGCCCTCGCCTTCGCGGCGGCAGTCGTCCTGCTCGTGATCGCGGCCGGTTCCCTCGCGGCCGCCGGCGCGCTGCACGTCAGCTTCGGCGCCAAGCCGAAGCCGCATCGCGCGACGACCCAGCTCGTGCTGCCGAACGGTGCAAACGGCGTCGCGGCGATCGTCGACGGCCGACTGTCGGTGGTCACGAAGGACGGTCTCGGCCTGGAAGGACAGACGGTCAGTGCAGCGGCGCTGTCACCACGCGCGCTCTACGTCGCCGCCGGCATCGACAACTCACTCGTCGCGCTGGCGCCGAACGGACGCAGAGCCTGGTCACATCGCGCCGAGGGGAAGGTCGTGGCGATCGCCTGGGCGCCGGACGGCTTCCGCATCGCGTACATCGTCCACGCCGGGCATCGCTTCGTCTTGCACGTCATCTACGGCAACGGGATCAACGACACGACGATCGACCGCTCGGTGCGGGCGGTGCGGCCGTCCTGGCGGGGCAACTCGCTCGCCTTCGCGTACGTGGGCGGAGGCGGTCGCGCGATCGTGTACGACGTCGGCCACGAAAGCCGGCACGTCGTCCCGGTGAGCCCGCCGGTCACCGGCCTCGCGTTCGCGCCGGCGGGCGATGCGCTTGCGCTGGAGGGGACGAACGGCGTGTCGCTCGTGGAGCAATCGGCCTACCGCCACATCGCCGCTCCCGATCTCGAGGCGTTCGGTTGGCTCAACGGCAGGTTGGCCGTCGCGGTGCCCGGCCTGAACTCGGCCGTGATCCACTTCTTCGCACCCGATGGAGCATCGCGGGGCTCGTCCCAGGCGCACGGGATCGTGAGGTCCGTAACGCCGAAGCTCGTCATCGTGCAGCGAGGGCGGAATCTCCTCGCGGGCCACTCGACTCTCCTGACCCTCCCGCGCGGCGCGTCCGTGCGCGACGTTCAGGTCGGCTAGCGGTCCGGCCAGAGGGAGATCGCGACGTAGCGCGTCTCGGGCGCGACCTTCGCGGTCCAGAACCGTCGGAGCGTGCCGGCCTCGAGCTCCACGATCTGGCCTGTGAAGAGCGACGAGGTGACGACCTGACCGCCGAACGTGGCGAGGTTGAACGAGCCGTACGGCATCGGAACACGCCCGAGCCTGCGGTACGTGCGCCACAGGAAGGCCTGAAGGGATGATCCGTAGCCGCTCGTGACCAGCGCCCGCGCGCCCGAGAAGGCGATCTCCTGCGGAGCCCGCGCAGCGCGCAGGACTCGCACGACCTTGCCGGTTCGGGCGCTGTAGACCGTCACGTGGGGCGCTCGCGCCGAGCTGACCCAGACCGCACGACCGTCCGGTGCGAAGCCGATGCTGTGCCCGGGGAAGCGCGGGTGGAGGCGGCCGGCGACGTGCGGTCGCGCCAGGTTCGACGTGTCGAGCCGGACGATCGTCGTCGCCACCTCGCCGAGCGCGATCCAGAGCCGGCGGCCGTCGGGGCTGAACGACATGTGGTGCGCCTGCAGGCCGACGTAGACGCGGTCCACGATCCTCTGCCGGGCGAGGTCGATCACGGAGACCTCGCCGCTGCCGCCGTCTGCGACGTACGCAAAGCGGCCTCCGGGGGAGATCCTCGCCACCTGCGGATCGCTGAAGCCGTGGAAGACCTTGAGTGGCCGCAGCGAGTGCCAGCCGAGCAGCGTCACGGTCCCGTGGGGGTTCAGGACGACGGCGGGACCATGAAGCGCCGCTGCGACCATCAGCGGATCTTCGAGGCGAACCCTCTTGAGGACGTGACCTCCGTGCGGGCCGAGCGAGACCGCGAGAACCTCGTTTGCGGTCTCGGCCGCGACGATGGCGACGGGCCGATTCGCCGACGGGCCGGCGGACGCCGCCGGAACGAACAGGAGAGTGATGGCGAGTACGAAGAATCTGCGCATGCCACCCTTACGAGCCGACGGTCGGTCGCGGTCCCATGAGCTACGGTTTCCCACGCTGCGGGGCGTGGCGCAGCCTGGTTAGCGCGTTGGTCTGGGGGACCAAAGGTCGCGAGTTCGAATCTCGCCGCCCCGACTCAAATTCGACGGGTCCTGATCCAAGGAAGCATCGCCCGGGCGGTGTTCCGGAATGACCCCAGGGGCGTGCGCGAAGATGAGGGTGTGGCCCTGCCGCTTCTTCTCGTGGTCACGGGAATGCCGTCCTCGGGCAAGACGACGGTCGCCGAGGGTCTTGCTCGGCGGCTTGGTCTGCCGTTGATCGCGAAGGACGAGATCAAGGAATCCCTGTACGAGAGCCTGGGCGCGGAGGACGCCTCGGCCTCGGCTCGCCTCGGCACTGCCGCGTATGCGCTGATCTTCGGGCTGGCCCGGACGATGCTCGCTTCAGGTGTCTCCCTGATCGTCGAGGCCAACTTCTTCCGCGACCAGGAGCCGGACTTCGCGTCGCTGCCAGACAATCGGCTGGTGCAGATTCACTGCGAAGCTCCGCTCGCCGTCGTCCTCGAGCGCTACGCGAGCCGGTCGCGCCACGCGGGGCACCACGACGCGGAGAAGATCGAGGAGCTTCCGGCCCGATTCGAGAGCGGCGCACACTCGCCGTTGAGGCTTCCCGGCGAGCTCATTCAGCTGGACACGACCGAACCAGTCGAGCTGGACGCTCTCGCAGAGCGCATTCGCTCGGCGCTCTGACGAAGAGACTGGCGGGCCTGGTCGCCTGCATAACCGGCACGCTGGTTGTCGCGTTACCACTGGGCGCCTGGGAGTGGGACCCGGGGCTGACGGCCGACTCCACGGGCGACCCCCCAGGCGCTCTTCCCCGGGGCTCATGTCGTCGGCCGCGCAACGGAAGAACTGCCCCGCTTGCGAGAGCGGCGGCCTCCTACTGTGGCCCAGTGGAGACGCCGTGGTTCGGATCCCACGGAGTGCCGGGGCAGCTGCCCCAGAGGCCGAGGTGACGACTGCGGGCACGACGAGCGAGCCGCACCAGAAGACCCGCGTACCGCCCGCGGCGATAGTCGTAGAAGTACGGGGCGGCCGCCCCGACGCGGACGAGTTGAACGTTGATGTTGACGTCGCCGCGGACGCGGACCACATAGCGGAGCAAGCGTCCGTAGGAATCCACCGCATCGGTTTTCGGTTCGCGAAGGAGGCGCACCGCGGTACCGGGCGGGAGCAAGTGCTTCGTGATCGTCGACGCCTGCTTCCCGTAGCACTCCGCCGAGAAGTAGACCTCGGGCGTGTCGATCTGGACGAGACGGACGTGGCGTCCGTCGGTGAGCGCGACCGTGTCACCGTCGACGACGCGGTCGATGCGAGCGAGCTGGCCCGCGAGGGACCGATTTGCCGCTCCTCCGGCCGCCGGGGCGAACACCAGCACCGCGCCGAGCGAGACGAGTAGGAGTCGGCGCCACGGCATGGTGGGACTATCGGACTACGTCACCTCGACCTGTAGCTCCTTTTCAGTCCGTACCCGCGCGCGCGGCTTCCACGACCTGACCCAGCCACGGCCCGACTGCGAGATCCTGGCCGCCGTCGGCGGTGAGCTCGCCGACCACCCAACCGTCGACGCCGTGCGGCTCGTCCTCCCGCACCGGCCTGATGTAGATGCCGGAGCCGCGGTTGTGCATCTCCATTAGGAGATCGCGGACGGCAAGAAACGTGCGCTCCTCCTCGGGCGTCGACCACGTCCCCGCGTTCTCGTCCGAGTCGTGCGTGAAGTGATGCTCGTCCACTCAAAGCCTCCTCCGGTAGCCGCGGACGAGAACCTAGCGGGGGATTCGGAGCACATCGGCCGAGCAGCCCGCGACAAGCCCGCTCCGCCAGTCCTCGACGCCCGCGAATTGCGGGTGGTTCACGTCGACGGCCACCTCGGCCCACGATTCGAGCCCCAGCGCAGCCGCTCCGCCCGAGGAGCCGATCTCCAGGAGGTCGTCCACGGCGAACACGTCACGCCTGCCGGATTGCCGGCGCGCGATTCCGTCGAGCTCGCGCAGCTCCTCGAGCGGGTCGATCCGCACGTTCGAGTCCGAGCCGATGCACAGCCCGATGCCGCGGTGGAGGAGCCGCTCCACCGGCAGGAAGCCGTCGCCGAGATTCGCCTCCGTCGTCGGACACGCGCAGACACGCGCATCGGCCGCAGAAACCAGGTCGAGCTCGTGCCCGTCGGCGTGCGTCGCGTGCACGACAGTGGTGCGCGGCCCCAGGCAGCCGCACGCATCGAGCAGCTCGATCGGCCGCACACCGTGCTCGGCGAGGCACTCCTCGATCTCTCGCGCCTGCTCGTCGGCGTGCACGTGCAGCGGCAGGTCGTGCCCGGCGGCGTAGCGTCCGAGCTCCTCGAGCCAGTCACGGGGGCATGCGCGGACGGAGTGGGGGGCGATGCCGACGCGGATCCCGCCGGCCCGGAGCTCCTCCAGCTCGCGGAGATACTCGGCCACCGACTCCTGGCGGAAGCGGTCGATCCCTCCGCGCGCGTAGGCGACGTGGAGGAGGACGAGCTCGATTCCCGCCTCTGCGGCCGCCTCGGCCGCCGCGCGCGCCTCCTCGAGCCCGAGGTAGTGGAACTCGCCGACCGCCGTATAGCCGGCGGCCCGCAGCTCGCCGTAGACGTCCACGTACTCGCGACGCACGCGCGCCGGCGTCTGGGCCGCCGCGAGCTCGAGCATCGTCTCGCGCCACGCCCAGAAGTCGCCGCCCTCGGTCCGCCCGCGCAGGGCCCGCTGAAACGCATGGCAGTGCGCGTTGACGAAGCCGGGGATCCTGGGCTGCTGCTGCACGCCCGTATCCTTTCCACATGGAGGCTCAGGCTCCCGCGGTGTCGACTCCGCTCGCGTTGATCCCGAACGCGCTCACGATCGCGCGCCTCGCGCTGATCCCGGTCTTCGTCGTGCTGATGGTGCGCGCCGGCCACGCCCCGAGCTGGCCCGCCGGCATCGTCTTCGGCATCGCCGGCATCACCGACCAGGTGGACGGCTTCCTCGCGCGCCGCTGGCACGTCGAGTCGCGCTTCGGGCAGATCGCCGACCCGCTCGCCGACCGGCTGATGATCGACGCCGCCGTGATCCTCCTCGCGTACTACGACCGCCTGCCGTGGGTCGGGCTCGCCGTCATCATCGGACGCGACGTGCTCCTCCTCGCCGGTTCGCGCCTGCTCGCCCCCCGCGGCATCGAGATCGAGGTCAACACGGTCGGCAAGGCCGCGACGTGGGTGCTCTACGCGGCGATCGCCTTCCGCATCGTCACGCAGCCGGCCACGCAATGGCCGCTCTACCTCTTCTGGGCCGGCATCGTGCTCGCCGTCGTCGCCGCCGTGTTCTACATCCGGACGGCGCGGAGAGAACTGCGCCGATGAAAGCCGTCGTCATGGCCGGGGGCGAGGGGACGCGGCTGCGCCCCCTGACCTCCAACCAGCCGAAGCCGATGGTGCCGATCGTCGGCAAGCCGTGCATGGAGCACATCGTCGAGCTGCTCAAGCGGCACGGCTTCGAGGACGTGATCGTCACCGTCGCCTTCCTGCCGCAGGCGATCAGGAGCTACTTCGGCAGCGGCGAGACGCTCGGCGTGGACATCGGCTACTCGGTGGAGGAGTCGCCGCTGGGCACGGCCGGCTCGGTGAAGCGCGCGGCGGGGAGGCTCGACGACACGTTCCTCGTCATTTCCGGCGACGCGCTCTGCGACGTCGACCTGAGCCGGCTCGTCGAGGCGCACCGCGAGAAGGGCGCCTCGGTGACGATCGGGCTCAAGTCGGTCGAGAACCCGCTCGAGTTCGGGATCGTCGTGACCGACGAGGACGGGCGTGTCGAGCGCTTCCTCGAGAAGCCCTCGTGGGGACAGGTCTTCTCGGACACGATCAACACCGGCATCTACGTCCTCGAGCCCGAGGTGCTGAAGCACATCCCGCAGGACCGGCCGTACGACTTCTCGAAGGAGCTCTTCCCGCTGCTCCTCGAGATGGGCCGGCCGATCTACGGACACGTCTTCGACGGCTACTGGCAGGACATCGGCAACCTCGACCAGTACCGCCAGGCGAACTTCGACGCGCTCGACGAGAGCGTGCAGCTCGAGATCGACGGGATCCGCATCCGCGGCAACGTCTGGCTCGGGGACGGGGTGGACCTCGACGACCTCGAGGCGATCCGAGGCCCCGCGTACCTCGGCAACTACTGCCGGATCGCGCGCGGCGCACACATCGGCCCCTACACGGTGCTGTCGAGCAGCGTCACGGTCCGCGAGCGCGGCCGCGTCGTCCGCTCGATCATCGACACGTCCACCTACGTGGGCCGCAGCAGCGACGTCGAAGGGGCGATTCTCGGCCGCGGCTGCGACGTGCGCGCCCATGTGCGCGTGCACGAGGGAGCCGCGATCGGCGACGAGGTCACCATCGGAGCCGAGAGCGTGATCCTGCCCGGAGTCCGGGTCTATCCGTTCAAAGAGGTCGAGACCGGCTCCACGCTGCACGAGAGCCTCATCTGGGAGTCGCGGGGCACGACCCGCGTCTTCGGCAAGTACGGCGTCGCAGGGATGGTGAACGTCGACCTGACGCCGGACGTCGCCGTGCGGCTCGCCGCCGCGCTCGGGACTGCGCTGAAGAAAGGCGCACGCATCGTCGCCAGCCGCGAAGGCGCCGCGGCGTGCCGCATGATCAAGCGGGCGATGATCTCCGGGATCTCGTCCACGGGCGTGCATGTCGCCGATCTCCGCGTCAGCCCGGCGGCCGTCGCGCGTCATCTCGTGAAGTCGGAGGCGCACGACGCCGGCTTCCACGTCGGCGTCAGCCCGAACGACCCCGAGGTGATCCGGATCCAGTTCTTCGAGCCGCCCGGAGTCGAGATGAGCGCCGCGATGCAGAAGGAGGTCGAGAAGCACTTCACCCGCGGTGAGTTCCGCCGTGTCGCCGCAGCCGAGGTGGGCGGCATCACCTACCCCGCGCGCGTGCGCGAGACGTACGCGGCCGAGCTGCTCTCCACGATCGATGCCGCCGCCGTGCGCGATCGCCGCTTCCGCATCGTCGTCGACTACGGCTTCTCCGGCGCCTCGTACGTGCTTCCCCTCGTGCTCGGCCCGCTCGGCGTCGAGGTCGTGGCGGCTCACGCCTTCACCGGCGAGGGGCCCGACTACGCGGACGCGGCGCCCGGGCTCGCGGCGTCGATCGGCCAGACGAAGCGGCTCGTGCCCGTGGTGGGAGCCGATCTCGGCGCCGTCTTCGATCGCTCGGCGGAGCGGCTGCACCTCGTCGACGAGCAGGCGCACGAGATCCCGGTCGAGCAGGCGCTGCTGCTCTTCCTCCGCCTGCTCGGCTCGAACGGACGCCGCGGGAAGCTCGCGTTCCCCGTCACCGTGACGAGCCAGGTCGACCGCCTCGTCGAGAACTCGGAGCTCGAGGTCGTGCGGACCCCGACCTCGCTGCCCGAGCTGACACGCGCCGCGGCCGAGGGGGGAGTCGTCTTCGCGGGCGCCGTGGGCGGGGGCTACGTCTTCCCCGAGTTCCTCCCCGGCTACGACGCGGTTGCGAGCCTCGCCAAGCTGCTCGAGCTGCTCGCGCCCGTCGATCGCCCGCTGTCGGAGCTGGTGGCCGAGCTCCCCGAGCCGACGCTCGTCCACCACCAGGTGCCCTGCCCATGGGCGCTCAAAGGTCTCGTGATGCGCGTGCTGAACGAGCGCCTCGCCGGACGCGACGTCGACCTCACCGACGGGATCAAGCTCTTCGACGAGCGCGGCTGGGCGCAGGTGCTGCCGGATCCCGACGAGCCGCTCCTCCACCTCTACGCCGAGGGTGAGACGCGCGAGCAGTCGGACGAGCTCGCGCGGGAGCTGCGGACGCTCGTGGACGAGATCGAGCAGGGAGAGGCAGCCGCAGCCCGTGCGTGACCGGCCTTTGCTCCGGCCGAGGGCAAAGGCTAAAGTTCAGCTTCACCCTCCAGTAGAAAGGGCCTGATGGAACCGCTGCCGGATCTTGCGACGCTGAACGACGAGGACCTCAAGAAGCTCATCGACGAATTGACGCGCGAGGAGCAGGAGGTTTCGTACCGCCGGCGGCTCCTGCACGGAAAGATCGACATCCTGCGGGCCGAGCTCGTGGCCCGGCTCCAGGAGACGCAGGGGAGGAGCGTCCTCGACTCCGTTGACGTCGACTCACTGACGGAGATCCTCACCGGCAAGGCCGCTCCGCCTGCCTGATGGCGAACGTCTACTGCCCCGAGTGCGGGTACAACAACCCGGAGTCCGCCCACTTCTGTGCGAAGTGCGGCGCGGCGCTCGTCGTCCCCGATGAGGGGGAGTCGACCGAGGCCTTCGCCGCTCCCGAAGTGCCCGAGAGCCTCGATCCGCTCGAGGATCTCGGTATCCACGGCGCGGCACTCATCGTCCGCTCGGGCGGTGGACGGGCAGGGGAGACGTTCGCGCTGGAGGAGGGCCCGACGACGATCGGGCGCTCGCCCGAATGCGCGATCTTCCTCGACGACGTCACCGTCTCTCGCAAGCACGCCGTCTTCACGAAGGACGGCGACCGCTGGAAGCTCGAGGACCAGGGCAGCCTGAACGGAACCTTCGTCAACCGCGACCGGGTCGAGACGGCCGATCTCAGTGACGGCGACGAGCTCCAGATCGGCAAGTACCGGCTCACCTTCCTCCAGAACTGATGGCAATGACCGAAGCCCCCTCTCGCCGCCGGCTCCTCACGATCGGGACGGTGTGCAACCGGCTCCAGGACGAGTTCCCGGAGGTCTCGATCTCGAAGATCCGGTATCTCGAGGACCAGGGACTTCTGAACCCGCGGCGGACCCAGGGCGGCTACCGGCTCTTCTCCGAGGACGACGTCGAGCGGCTGGAGACGATCCTGCGCCTGCAGCGCGACGAGTTCCTGCCGCTGCGCGTGATCAAGGAGGAGCTCGAAGCAGGTGCCGGCAAGCAGCGGCGCCGGCGCCGCAGCGTGGTCGACGTGGGGGAGGAGGAGCTCGACCTCGCGGAGCTCTGCGAGCGCGCCGGCATCACCGCCGAGCGAGCCCGCGAGCTCGAGGAGTACGGGTTGCTCGAGCCGCGCATCGAGGACGGGCAGCGGATCTATGCCGAGAGCGACGCGGAGATCGCCGCGGCGTGCGAGGCGCTTGCCCGCTTCGGGATCGCACCGCGGAACCTGCGCGCCTTCCGTACGGCGGCCGACCGCGAGAGCAGCCTGCTCGAGGCGGTGATCGGCCCCGCCCTGCGTTCGCGGAGCGCGGAGCGCCGTCAGGCGGCCCTCGGCGACCTGCAGAGGCTCGCGCAGAGCGCCCAGGAGCTGGCCGACCTGCTGTTGCGTCGCAACGTGCGCCACCTGGTGGAGTAGCCTCGCCCGAGTGACGGAGATCGATCTCACGACACGCGTTCGCGAGGTGCCGGACTTTCCGGAGCTTGGCGTCGGCTTCAAGGACATCTCGCCGCTGCTCCTCGACCCCGAGGCGCTGCAGCAGGCGGTCGGCCGGCTCGCCGACTGGACGCGCGAGCGCGGGGCGGACCTCGTCCTCGGCGCCGAGGCCCGTGGCTTCTGGCTCGGGGCGGCGATCGCGGTCGAGGTCGGCTGCGGCTTCGTGGCCGCGCGGCGTCCGGGCAAGCTGCCGCCCGAGACCGTCTCCGCGACGTACGCGCTCGAGTACGGCGAGAACACGCTCGAGGTCGCGGCCGGCGCGATCGGAGGCGGCGCCCGCGTCGTCATCCACGACGACGTGCTCGCAACCGGAGGAACGGTGGAGGCGATCGCCGGTCTCGTCGAGCAGCTGGGCGGCACGGTCGTCGGGGTCAACTTCGTGATCGAGCTCTCGTTCCTCGGCGGCCGCCAACGCCTCGAGGAGTACGACCTCTACTCGCTGATCACGTACTGAGAATCGGGCGGGTGGCCGTCCGGCGTTGTCTCTACAACGTCCGCATGTACGACCCGCTCACGAGCCGCTACGCGTTCCCCTGTCCGGTGCGAGGCGAGACGCAGGTGCTGCTCTCGGCCTTCCGGAGCATCGAGCAGCTCCCCGGCGCCACGCACCCGGCCGTCTTCCGTGTGCGATTCGACTGCGGCTGCGGCGAGGAGCACGACGGCCTTCTGACGCACGAAGAGCTCGACTGGGCTCCGCTCGGCCTGGGCGGCGCGGGTGAGTTCCTCAACCTCATGACGGCTCACCTCGATCCCGTCGCGGCCGAGCTCGGCGAGCTCGCCGCCGTGCACATCAGGCGCGGCGAGTGGCCGTGGAGCTTCTTCTGCTACCCCGAGGAGCAGCCCCGTCCCGTCTTCCCGTCGTCGTTCACCCTCCTCACGGCGACGGACGGGACGGTGGGGCTCGCCGTGCGGTGCCCGAGCTGCCGCCGGCTGTCGCTCAACCTCGTCTCGCATCCGCACGTCGACGTCCCGTTCCACAACGACCGTGAGATCGGGGTGGTGGAACATATGTTCGCCGAGGATGCGCTCGCGACGCTCGACGAGTTCCGCGCGGAGCTCTGGTCGGCCTCGTTCGACGCCCGCAGGCTTGCACTCGAGTAATCGGGGGTAAGCGCACCCCGAGGTGGGACTCCGTCGTTCCACCCGCAACGGGCAACGGAACGAGGTGAGAAGAATGCGCAGGTACGGCATGTACGACGCGTCCCGCGGGCTCACGCTCGCTCTCGCTGCGGCGCTGGCGGGACTAGGACTCTGGGGCGCAACCCAGATCGGAATGCAGACGACGGGGCGCTTCTGGCTCTCGATGCTGATCGTCGCCGGAGCAGGCTTCGTGATCGCAACGGCGACCCACGTCGGGACGTGGACGAAGGGGCTCAGGCTGCGGCTGTCGCCGAGCACGTTCGCGCTCGCGTTCCTGCCGGTGCTCATCGTCGGGGGCTGGATCCTGGTCGCAACGCAGCCGGGCAACGGCTGGGAGGAGGGGAGACTCCACTCCTGGAGTGACTCGATCGGGATTCTCGGCGTCGTGCACTCGGTCGGCCTCTGGCACGGTGTGCTGGCGTTTGCGATCGGTCTGATGCTCGGCCTCTCGCTCGACGGCGTTCCCGCGCCGGCGACGGAGGAGGAGGTCGCGCCGGCGTACGCCGGGACTGCGCCCGCGGCGGACGAGCCGGTCGCGGCCGAGCGCCGCTACGCGGGCCAACCCGGGCCGGCGAACGGCCCCACTGCTCCGCCTGCGGAGACTCCCACCGAGGAGACGACGCAGACGCGGACGCGGACCCGGATCCCCACTCGCTGACCCCGCGGATCGATCCGCGGCCGCCGCTCGAACGAGTGATGCGGCCGCGGATCCCTGCCGGGAGGGATCACGCTAAAGGGGTAGGTCCCCCGATACACAGGACTGAGATGAACGTCTTGGCCCAGAAGACGACTCGGCGAGGAGCACAACTCCTCCTCGCACACCTCGAGAGCCTCGATCCGCGGGCTCTCCAGGCACGCGACCGCCTCGACGTGCTCCTCGGGAACGAGCTTGCGCACAGGCTCGTCTTCGCGCTGGGCGGGCCGCGCGGCACCGACCGTAGAGCGGCCTAGGCTAGGAGCGCCGTCGGGGGCGGCGCACCGGCTCCTCGCCGCGCAGCCGCACGACGAGCCAGATCGCCGCGAACGAGACCAGCGCGATCACGATTGCCGTCGCACCGCTCGCGCCGACGGCGAGGAGGCCGAAGTAGATGTAGATACCGAGGCCGACCGCCCAGATCACGGCGATGACGCCCTGGTCGATGCTCGGCGGACGAGGCGGGTGCATCGCGGCGATCCTAGACGAGCCGGAAGATGCGGCGCCGCAGCGGGCGAATCGGACCAAAAAAATTCGCCGAGCCGGTCGCGGTTTCGTCCACAACCCCGGTCGACTTTCCGTTTCGGCCCTTGCGAGCCGCCCCGTACGACCTCCCGGTGCTGCTTCGTCCTACTCCCGCGCCGCGCTCGGCGCAAGAGGGAATGTATGGCCTCTTGAGACACGGTGCAAGGGGTCGCAAAACGGAAAATGCCGCAATTTGCGAACGTTGAATAATCAACATTTCCACAGCACTCTGTGCATCCTGTGGATAAGTCGG
>Ga0207693_10001175_pt1 | contig 23359 bp, 20 predicted proteins | sample LARL81metaG_FD_184347 | JGI IMG/M metagenome (GOLD analysis project Ga0207693, IMG submission 184347) | Corn, switchgrass and miscanthus rhizosphere microbial communities from Kellogg Biological Station, Michigan, USA - LAR L8-1 metaG... | ecosystem: Host-associated > Plants > Roots >... | reverse complement strand
TGGTGCCCGGGAGAGGACTCGAACCTCCACGGTGTTACCCGCTAGTACCTGAAACTAGTGCGTCTACCAATTCCGCCACCCGGGCAGGTGAGGAAGGCCGCGCAATGTACGCACGGGGTCGGAGACTGTCAATTGACGGCCAGTAGGGGAAAGTTCGGCAGGCGCCGCAGCGGGGGATCGGGCGCGAAGCCCCGGGGCGCGGCGCCCGCGGCCCGCAGATCCGCCGGCGCCGCCGCGCGCCCCAAGGAGCGCACGCACGGCACACCCGGCAAGAGCGTGTCCGGGGCGCACGTCAAGCCCGGAGCCGTCGTGGAAGGTACCGTCAGCGCCAATCGCGCCGGCTACGGCTTCCTGCGCGTGGAGGGTTTCAAGGACAGTGTCTTCCTGCCGCCGCCGGAGATGCGCGGCGTCATGCACGGCGACCGGCTGCGCGTGAAGGTGTCGCGCGATGCCACCGAGCGCTGGTCGGGCACGGTGCAGGAGGTGGTCGGGCGTGGCGTCACCGCCTTCCTCGGCACGGTGGAGGTCCAGGGCCGCAGCGCCTGGGTGAACGCCGCGGACCGGCGGCTGCAGCTGCGCTGCGCGGTCGCCCCCGCCGATCTGAACGGTGCGCGCGGCGGCGACTGGGTGATTGCGCGCATCACGCGCCACGCCGGCTCCGCCTCGCCGGCCCAGGCGGTGGTGGCGAAGCGTCTGGACCCGGACCGCCCGGTGGCGCTCGCCACCGAGTCTGCGATCGCCCGCTTTGACCTGCCGCACGAGTTCTCGGCCGCGGCGCTGCGCGAGGCGCACGCCTTCGGCGCGGAGGTGGACCCGGGCACGGCCGAGGCGCGCGTGGACCTTCGCGGCCTGCCGCTCGTGACCATCGATGGCGAGGATGCGCGGGACTTCGACGACGCGGTCTACGCCGAGCACCACCCGGCGGGCTTTCGCCTCATCGTCGCGATCGCGGACGTCAGCCACTACGTGCGCCCGGGCAGTGCGCTGGATGCCGGTGCGCAGGAACGTGCGACCTCGGTGTACTTCCCGACCCGCGTGCTGCCGATGCTGCCCACGGCGCTGTCGGACCACCTGTGTTCGCTGGCACCGCACGTGGATCGCCTGTGCCTGGTGGCCGACATGCTCGTCAGCAAGTCCGGTGCCCTGAAGGAGGCGAAGTTCTACCCGGCAGTGATGCGCTCGCAGATGCGCCTGACCTACGGCCTCGCGTACGAGGCGCTGTTCGAAGGCCGTCCCGCCGCGCGCGACAGGCTCGGGCCGCTGTACGACAAGCTCACCGTGCTGGTGGAGGTCTATCGCGCCTTGCACAAGGCGCGCAGCCGCCGCGGCGCGCTGGACTTCGACGCCCCCGAGGCGGAGTTCGTCATCGATGAGGCCGAGCGCGTGCGCGCCATCGAGATGCGCAGTCGCAACGAGGCGCATCGCCTCATCGAGGAGTGCATGATCCTCGCCAACGTGGCGACCGCCGAGGCACTCGAGCGGGCGCACATGCCGAGCCTGTACCGCGTGCACGGGCAGCCCGAGGACGAGAAGCTGGAGCGCCTCACCTCGACCCTCGGCGCGCTCGGCATCGAGGCGCGCATCCCCAAGACCGTCACCACGCGCGATCTGCAGGCGATCGCGCGCCGCGTGCCGGATGCGGCCGAGCGGGCCTTCGTCGAATCGCTGGTCGTGCGCGCGATGCCCCAGGCGGTCTACCAGCCGACCAACATCGGGCACTTCGGCCTCGCGCTCACGCACTACGCGCACTTCACCTCCCCGATCCGCCGCTACCCGGACCTCATCGTGCATCGCACCATCAAGACCCTGATCGGTGCCAAGGGCGGGGCGGCGGTGCGCTACGACGTGCCGGCCCTGGGCGCACTCGGCGAGAGCACCTCGCGGCTGGAGAAGCGCGCCGACGAGGCCGACCGCTACGTGTCGAATTTCCTCAAGTGCACCTACCTGCGCGAGCGCATCGGGCAGACCTTCCAGGGGCTCATCACGACGGTGGTGGAGTTCGGCTGCTTCGTGCAGATCCTGGGGGTGGCCGTCGATGGCCTGCTGCACATCGACAACCTGCGCGACGATGACTACGTCATGGAGGACAACGGGCACGGCTGGCGGGGCAAGCGCAGCGGACGGCGGCTGCGGGCCGGGGGCCACGTGCGCATCGTGGTGACCGCCGTCAACCCGATCGAGGGACTCATCGACCTGGCGCTGGCCGAAGAGGCCTAGGGCGGGCGGCGCTGGTGAAGGGCACGGAAACCATCTACGGCATGCACGCGGTGCGCGTCATGCTCGAGCGAGCTGCGCACCGGGTCGTAAGCGTACGCCTGGCGCAGCAGCGCGCGGATCCGCGGGCGCGCGCCATCGAGGACCTCGCCCGCCGCCATGCGCGCCCGCTGGAACGCGTCGATGCACGCGTACTGCAGCAGCTCCTGGGTGAGGTCGCCCACCAGGGCGTGGCCGCGGAGATCACCCGGCTTAGCCCCTGGAGCGAGGATGACCTGCTCGCCGCGCTCGCCGACGTGCGCGCACCGCTGCTGCTGGCGCTCGACGGCGTGCAGGACCCGCACAACCTCGGGGCGTGCCTGCGCACTGCGGATGCCTGCGGGGCGCTCGCGGTGATCGTGCCGCGGGATCGCGCCGCGCAACTCACCCCGAGCGCGCGCAAGGTGGCCGTCGGCGCCGCCGAGACCACCCCGGTCGTCACGGTCACGAACCTGGTGCGCACTCTGAAGCTGCTCAAGGACGCGGGCCTTTGGGTCGTGGGCGCGGAGGCTGCCGCTGAGAAGGCGGCACGCGAGGTCGATCTGAGAGGTCCGCTGGTGCTGGTGCTGGGCGCCGAGGGGACCGGACTGCGCCACCTCACGCAGGCCAACTGCGATTTTCTGGTGCGGCTGCCGCAGCGCGGGGCGGTGGAGAGCCTCAACGTGTCGGTCGCGGCCGGCATGCTGCTCTACGAGTCCCTGCGGCAGCGGGAGTCCGTATGAAGGCGGTGCTTGCCCGCGAATTCGCAGCCCTCGAGAAGCTCACGCTCGAGGAAGTGCCCGCGCCGCAGGCCGGCCCCGGGCAGGTCGTGATCGCCACCCGCGCCTGCGGGGTCAACTTTCTCGATGGCCTGATCGTGCAGGGCAAATACCAGAGCAAGCCCGCGCTGCCATTCTCCCCGGGAGCGGAAGTCGCGGGCGTCATCAAGGCGGTGGGCCCCGGGGTGGGGCTCGCCATCGGCATGCGGGTGCTGGCGATGGTGGGCCACGGCGGCTTTGCCGAGGAGGTCGTGACCGAGGCTTCGAACGTGATGCCGCTGCCGCCGCAGATGGACTTCACCACCGCCGCCTGCTTTCCGATCGTGTACGCGACCTCGCACCACGCGCTCATTGAGCGCGCGCAGCTCAAGAGCGGGGAGACGTTGCTGGTGCTCGGCGCCGCCGGTGGCGTCGGACTCACTGCGGTGGAGATCGGCAAGATCCTGGGCGCGCGCGTCATCGCGGCCGCCTCGAGCGAGGACAAGCTCGCTCTGTGCCGCGAGCACGGTGCCGATGCGTGCATCAACTATGCGAGCTCGGACCTGCGCGCGCGCGTGAAGGAACTCACCGCCGGCAAGGGTGTGGATGTCATCTACGACCCGGTCGGCGGCGCCTACGCGGAGCCCGCGGTGCGCAGTCTCGCCTTCCTCGGTCGCTACCTCGTGATCGGCTTTGCGAGCGGGGAGATTCCGAAAATTCCGCTCAACCTGCTGCTCCTGAAGCAGGCCTCCCTGGTCGGGGTGTTCTGGGGCGCCTACGCCAAGGCGCGACCGGCGGAGAACGCCAGGGGCTTCGCCGAGCTCTTCGACTGGTACGCGCAGGGTCGACTGCACCCGCACGTCTCGGCGACCTTTCCGCTCGAGCGTTTTTCGGAGGCGCTGCAGATGGTGATGAACCGCCGTGCCCAGGGCAAAGTCGCGCTTCTCGTGGCGTAGCACGGGCACATCCCTTTTCGCATGACGGCCCCGGTTACCGTTAGCATTCACGGCGCGATTGCGGTCGCAGCGATCGACAGTCCCCCCGTGAATGCCCTCTCGCAGGGCGTGCGCGCCGGGCTCACCGCGGCGCTCGCGCGGACCGCCGCGGACACCTCCCTCCGGGCGCTCGTGATCATAGGCAAGGGGCGGCTCTTTTCCGCCGGCGCCGACGTGCGCGAGTTCGGCCGGCCGATGCAGCCGCCACACCTCGGTGAGGTGATCGCGGCCACCGAGGGAAACGCCAAGCCGGTGATCGCGGCGCTGCACGGCAGTGCCCTGGGGGGTGGCCTGGAACTGGCGCTCGCCTGTCACTTCCGCATCGCGCTTGCCGGGAGCCGCCTCGGCCTGCCGGAGGTGAAGCTCGGCATCATTCCCGGCGCTGGCGGCACCCAGCGCCTGCCGCGGCTGGTGAGCGCACGCACCGCGCTCACGATGATCGCCGCCGGCAAGGAGCTTCTCGCCGCGGAGGCGCTGACGCTGGGACTCATCGATGAGTGCGTGGAAGCGGACCTCGAGAACGCCGCCGTGGCCTTTGCGCAGCGTCTGGTGCGCGAGGGACGCGCCTGCCGGCGCACCAGTGGCCTTGAGCCGCAGCCCGCGGAGCCGGGCGTGTTCGAGGAATTCACCCGCACGCTGGGCAGGAAGCAGCGCGGTGAGCTTGCGCCCCTGGAGGCGGTGCAGGCGGTGCGCATGGCCTACGAGCTGCCCTTCGCCGAGGGCCTGCGGCGCGAGCACGAACGCTGCCTCGCGCTGCTTCAGGGGCCGCAGTCGCGCGCGCTGCGCCATGCGTTCGCCGCGGAGCGCGAGGTGGCCAGGATCCCCGGGCTCGCCCCGGACACCGCCGCCCGCGAGATCGTTGCGGCCGCGGTGGTGGGGCCCGGCACCATGGGGCGCGGCATCGCCATGTGTTTCGCGAGCGCGGGGATCCCGGTGCAGCTCCTGGGGCGCACGCCCCAGGATGCCGCGCAGGCGCGGGCCGCGATCGAGACCTTCTACGCCGCCGCCGCCGCGCGCGGTTCCGTCACGAGCGCCGAGGCCGCACAGCGGCTGGGGCTCATCCGCGCCGCAGCCGGCGAGGCTGACCTCGCCGCCGCGGACGTGGTGGTGGAGGCCATCAGCGAGGACCTCGCCGCAAAGCAGCAGCTGTTCGCGCGCCTGGCGCGCGTCTGTCATCCGCAGGCGATCCTCGCCAGCAACACCTCGTTCCTGGATCTGACGCAGCTTGCGCAGGGCAGCGGCCGCGCCGGGCAGGTGGCGGGCATGCACTTCTTCAATCCCGCGCACGCCATGCGCCTGCTGGAGATCGTGCGCACGGCCGACACCACGCCCGAAGTCCTCGCCACGCTCATGAAACTCGGCCGGCGCCTGGGCAAGGTGCCGGTGCTGGTGGGCGCCGGCGAGGGGTTCGTCGCCAACCGCATGCTGTCGCGGCGCTCGCGCGAGGCGCTGTTCATGCTCGAGGAGGGCGCGGAGCCTGAGCAGATCGACCGCGTGCTGGTGGAGTTCGGCTTTCCGCTCGGACCGCTCGCGGTCGCGGACCTCGGCGGCCTGGATGTCGTGCTCGCCACGCGCCGGGCGCGCTGGTCGCGCCTCACCCCGCGCGAGCGCGCCGCGGACCTGCTCGAGCAGCTGAACGCCCTCGGCCGCTTCGGGCAAAAGAGCGGGGCGGGCTGGTACCGCTACGACGCGGAGCGCCGCGCGTTGCCGGACCCGCTGGTGAGCGCCCTCATCGCCCGGCACTGCGCCTCGCGCGGCATCACGCGGCGCGCCATCGCCGATGCGGAAATCCTCGAGCGCTGCCTTTATGCCATGATCAATGAGGGAGCACGCCTCATCGAGGAGGGCGTGGTACCGCGGGCGCACGAGATCGACGTCATCTGGCTGCAGGGCTTGGGCTTCCCGGCCTACCGCGGCGGCCCGATGTTCCATGCCGATGAGATCGGCCTTAAAGTCATCCACGAACGCCTGCTGCACTACTGCGGGCAGGTGGGCGCGGAGTACTTCACGCCCGCGCCGCTGCTGGCGCATCTGGCGCGCGCGGGCAAGGGTTTCTACGGCGGCTGAGCCGCCCGCCCGGGGAAGAGGAGGCAGCGTGGATTTCGAATTCAGTCGGCGCAGTCGCGAGTACGGTGGTCGGCTGGCGGCCTTCATGGACGAGCACATCTACCCGAACGAGGAGCGCTTCTACGCGCAGCTGCAGGAGGGGGATCACTGGGAGGAGCCGGCGCTGCTGGACGAACTGAAGGCGAAGGCGCGCGCCGCCGGGCTGTGGAACCTGTTCCTGCCCGACTCGCGCCACGGGGCGGGCCTGAGCAACCTCGACTACGCGCCGCTGTGCGAGATGATGGGGCGCGTGCGCTGGTCGCCGGAGGTCTTCAACTGCTCCGCGCCCGACACCGGCAACATGGAGACCCTGGAGCGCTACGGCACGCCCGAGCAGAAGCAGCAGTGGCTGGAACCGCTCTTGGCCGGGACCATCCGCTCGGCCTTTGCCATGACCGAGCCGCGCGTGGCCTCGAGCGACGCCACCAACATCGAGAGCTCCATCCGTCGCGACGGGGACGCCTACGTGCTCAACGGGCGCAAGTGGTGGACCTCGGGCGCGGGCAGCCGCCATTGCCGGCTCTTCATCTTCATGGGCAAGACCGATGTGGAGGCGCCCCGGCACCGCCAGCAGTCGATGATCCTGGTGCCGCGCGACACCCCCGGGATCCGCATCCTGCGGCACCTGCCGGTGTTCGGCTTCGACGATGCCCCCCACGGGCACATGGAGATCGACTTCCAGGACGTGCGCGTGCCGGCGGCCAACATGCTGCTCGGGGAGGGCCGCGGCTTTGAGATCGCGCAGGGGCGCCTGGGCCCGGGGCGCATCCACCACGCCATGCGCCTCATCGGCGTGGCCGAGCGGGCGCTGGAGAAGATGTGCCGCCGGGTCAAGGTGCGCACCACCTTCGGCCGCCCGATCGCCGAGCAGTCCGTGACGCTCGAGCGCATCGCCGAGTCGCGCATCCGCATCGACCAGGCGCGCCTGCTGGTGTACCACGCCGCCTGGCTCATGGACACGGTGGGCAACAAGGCCGCGCGCGCCCAGATCGCGATGATCAAGATCGCGGCGGCCGATACCGCCTGCCAGGTGGTGGACTGGGCGATCCAGGCGCACGGTGCGGCCGGCTTGTGCGATGACTTCCACCTCGCCAACGCCTACGCGCACGCGCGCGCCATCCGCCTCGCCGACGGTCCCGACGAGGTGCACCGCAACCAGATCGGCCGGCTGGAACTGGAGAAGTACCCTTAGATGAGTGCGCAGGAGTTCGCCGGCACGATGCCGGTGACGCCGCAGCAGCGCTTCGACCTGGGCGCCCTCGAGCGCTTCCTGGCCGCGCGCATCCCCGGGCTGCAGAGGCCGCTCACGGTGCAGCAGTTCCGCGGCGGGCAGTCCAATCCCACCTTCCTCCTCAGCGCGGCCGACGGCGCGCAGTTCGTGCTGCGCAAGCAGCCCTCAGGACCGCTGCTGCCTTCCGCGCACGCCGTCGACCGCGAGTTCCGCGTCATCGGCGCGCTGCACGCGGCGGGCTTTCCGGTCGCACGCCCGGTATGCCTGGGGGATGACCCGGGCATCCTCGGCACGCTCTTCTATGTCATGCAGTACGTCGAGGGCCGCAACTTCTGGGACCCGACCCTGCCGGGGCTGACCCCACCTGAGCGGGCCGCCCTCTACGCGGAGATGAACCGCGTGCTGGTGGCGCTGCACGCGCTCGACTTCGCCGCCATCGGCCTTGAGGATTTCGGCAAGCCCGGCAACTACTTCGCACGCCAGATCGCGCGCTGGAGCCGGCAGTACCGCGCCTCCGAGACCGAGCCCATCGAGGCGATGGAGCAGCTGCTGGAGTGGCTGCCCAAGCACATCCCCGCCTCCGATGAGACGACCCTGGTGCACGGCGACTACCGCCTCGACAACCTGATCTTCCACCCGAGCGAGCCGCGCATCCTCGCGGTCGTGGACTGGGAACTCTCCACGCTCGGACATCCGCTGGCCGATTTTGCCTACCACGCGATGGTGTGGCGGGTGCCGGGGGGCGAGAACCGCGGGCTCGGCGGCGTCGACGTCACCGCGCTCGGCATCCCGAGCGAGTCGCAGTACCTGGAAGAGTATTGCCGGCGCACCGGGCGCGCCGGGGTCGCCCCCGACGTGTGGGAATTCTGCATGGCGTACAACCTGTTCCGCATCGCCTGCATCCGCCAGGGCATCCTGCGGCGCGTGCTCGATGGCACCGCGGCCAGCCGCCATGCGCGCGAGGCCGGCGCGCGCGCCCGCGAGACCGCGGAACTGGCCTGGGCCCAGGTACAGGCGCACTTCGCGCCCTAGGCGGCCGCGGGTTGAGGCCGGCGCGCGCGGCCCTTAAGCTTCGGGCCGCCCCCGCAGCGAAAGTTACGCATGCTCGGCATCCATGCTTACCCGGTGTTCGTGCTCACCGGGATCCTGCTCAACCTGACACCCGGGCAGGACACCATGTTCATCATCGGCCGCAGTCTCGCCAACGGCACGCGCGCGGGCGTGGCGGCGGCCTTCGGCATCTGCGTGGGCAGCATCGGGCACACGCTCCTGGCCGCGCTCGGGCTGTCGGCGATCCTCGCCGCCTCGCCGTTAGCTTTCACGCTCGTGAAGCTCGCAGGCGCGATCTACCTGGTGTACCTGGGCGCGCGGCTGCTGCTGACGAAGCACCCGCACCGGGAAGCGCGGCTCCCGGGGCCGCCGGCCCGGGCGGCCGTGCGCTCCGCGTTCACGCAGGGGATCCTGACCAACCTCCTCAACCCCAAGGTGGCGCTGTTCTTCCTCGCCCTGCTGCCGCAGTTCATCGATCCGGCCAGCGCCCGCAAGACGCTCGCCTTCGTGGCACTCGGGGCGACCTTCGTCACCACCGGACTCATCTGGTGCCTGGTGCTGGCGGCAGCGGCGGGGCGCCTGCAGGCCTTCTTCCGCCGCAATCCCAGCGCCGGCGTGCTCCTCGACCGTATGGTGGGTGCGCTGTTCCTGGCCCTCGGCGCGCGCCTGGCGTGGACGCGCTGAGGCGCGGCGTGGCGCGGGCGCCTCAGCGGCGCAGCTGGGCGGTGCGCTCGGCGAAGCGCCAGCCCTGCGGGGTGCGCTCGAGGATGTCGCGGTAGACCACCGAGCCGACCCGTCCTTGGGGACCGACGCCCAGACCCTTGGAGACGGCGCGCACCGTGCCGTCGGCATCCTCGCTCACGATGATGTTGGTCGCGTGGTGTGCGAGCGGGTGCATCGCCCCCGGGCGGCTCCACTGCTCGCGGATGGCCTGCGCGCCGTGCACCACGCCGAGGCCGAAGTCGCGCATGTCGTACACCGCGGTCGCGGTGAACAGCTCCCCGACACGTTCCCACTGGCGCTCATCGATGATGTGCCCGTAGAGCGCGAGCAGCTCGTGTATCGCCAGGAGGTCGGCCGTGTCCGGCATTGCGGGCCTTCAGGCCGCCGGCAGCACCACGGCCCGGCCGAGGAGCTGCCCGTGCGCCAGCTTCGCGTACGCTTCCGGCACCTGCGCGAAGCCGAAACTCTCCGTGTCGTTGCGCAGCCGTCCCTGCTCGGCCAGCGCCACCACCGCCTTGAGGTCCGCGATGGTACTGCCGGTGAAGGTGAACACTTCGCCATCCTTGGGCAGCAGGTGAAACCAGGGCTGCTCGAGCTTGCCCATGCCGGCGCCGATGAGTCCGTAGGCGCCGGTGCGGCGCACGGCGGCGAGCCCGGCGGCGATGGTGGCATCCACGCCGACGAAGTCGAGCACCGCGTGCGCACCGCGACCGCCGGTGAGGGAGGTAAGGTCAGCGCTCGTGCGCTCGCTCACACCGTTCACGGTCTCGTGTGCCCCGAGCGTGCGCGCGTACTCCAGCCGCGCCGGGTTCAGGTCCACCGCGATCACGCGCGCCGGCGACAGCAGGCGCAGGAACTGCACGGCGAAGCTGCCCAGGCCGCCGGCGCCGATGACGAGCACGCTGGAGCCGCTGGTCAGTCGCGGCAGCACGCGCTGCACCGCGTGCCAGGAGGTGGCGCCGGCATCGGCCAGCGGGCCGGCGTTGCGCGGGTCGAGGTTGCGCAGCGGGATCAGCGCGCGCGTGTTGCTCACCAGCAGGTACTGCGCCAGTCCCCCGTCGCGGCCGTAGCCGCGGCCGGCGGTGCCGCTGTCGCAGTTGTTATCAAGTCCCGCGCGGCAGAACTCGCAGGTGCCGTCGGAGTGCGTGGCCACGAGCAGCACCGGCTGCCCGGGGGAGAATCCGGCGACGCGGGCGCCGGTCTCCTCGACCCAGCCCCCGACCTCGTGCCCGAGCGTGAACGGCAGCTGCCACTCCGGAAACGGCGGCGGCGAAGCGCCCGGCTCCATGAGTCCGACGTCCGAGTGGCACAGGCCGTTGCCGGCGACCTTGATCAGCACTTCCCCGGTGGCGGGGCGCGGCACGCGCACTTCCTGCAGCTGCGCCGGGTGTCCGTACTCGACCAGCCGCCACGCCATCATCATGTCCGGTCTCGCCATGGCGCCAGTATGCCTGCTTGGCGCCGCCCTCAGTGGACTCCCCCGGAGCGGCGCTCAGCTCAACCTTGGGGACAGCGCGCCATCGGGTGTGCGAAATTGCGCCCATGACACGCTGGCAGCACCGACCTCCCGGCTCCAACTGGGGCGAGTTCGGCGCGGACGATCAGCGCGGACGCATGAACCTGCTGACGCCCGAGCGCCGCCTCGCCGGCGTGCGTGAGGTGCGCGAGGGGCGGGTGTTCTGCCTGAGCCTGCCGCTGGACTACCCGGGCGGGGTCGGCCTGTGGGACACGCGCTCACCGCCCAAGCTGAGCGCGACGCGCTTCGCCAACGGCGCGGCCGCCTATCCCTTTCACATGTCCGGTTACGCGCCGGGCGCGACCGATGTGGTGTGCGATGACGCGGTGACGCTGTGCCTGCAGTACTCGACCCAGTGGGATGCGCTCGCGCATTGCGGCTCGGAGTTCGATGCCGACGGCGACGGGGTGCCCGAGGCGGTCTTCTATAACGGCTTCCGGGCCGGCGAGCACATCCTCGGGCCCGAAGATGCCGGCGGCCCCGGGGCGCGTGCGCTCGGGATCGAGAACCTGGCGCGCGCCGGGGTGCAGGGCCGGGGCGTCCTCATCGACCTGTACCGTGAGTTTGGCCGCGCGCCGGCGAAGGTCGGGTACGAGGCGCTGGCGCGCCTGATGCAGGCGCAGCAGGTCGAGGTGGAGCCCGGGGACTTCGTGTGCCTGTACACCGGCTTCGCCGACCTGGTGCTCGAGATGAAGAAGCAGCCCGACCACCGCGTGCTGCACCAGAGCTGCGCGGGCCTGGACGGCAGCGATGCGCGCCTGCAGCGCTGGATCGATGCCAGCGGCCTCGTCGCCCTGTGTGCCGACAACGCGGCCGTGGAGTCGACGCACTTCGACGGCGGCACGCTCGAGCGCCACGCGCTGCTGCCGCTGCACGAGCTGTGCCTGTTCAAGCTCGGGATCCATCTGGCGGAACTGTGGTACCTGCGTGAGCTGGCGCAGTGGCTCGCCGCGCACCACCGTAACCGCTTCCTGCTCACCGCCCCGCCGCTTGACCTGCCGGGCGCCGTGGGCTCGCCGGTGACGCCGCTCGCCACCGTCTGAGCCGGCTGTCAGCCGAGCGCGTGCCGGGCGGCGAGGTAGCCGAAGGTCATTCCCGGCCCGAGCGTCGCGCCGGCCGCGGGATAGGAGTGCCCCATGACGGTTGCGGCCATGTTGCCGGCGGCATAGAGGCCGGGGATCGGCTCGCCCTGCGTGTCCAGCACCCGCGCATGCTCATCGGTGGCCAGGCCGCCGTTGGTGCCGATGTCGCCCGGGTATATGGGCAGGGCATAGAACGGCGGCGTCTCGAGCGCGCGCAGCGTCGGGTTCGGCTTGACCCGCGGGTCCCCGTAGTAGCGATCGTAGGCGCTCTCGCCGCGCCTGAAATCCGGGTCGCTGCCGGCGCGCGCGTGCTCGTTGAAGCGCGCGATCGTGGCCCGCAGGCGCTCGGCGGGCAGCTGCGTGCGGCGCGCGAGCTCGTCCCAGCTGTTCGCGCGCACCAGCACCGCGCGCACGGCCGCCGGCTGCAGCCAGTCCGGCAGGTCCGGGATCACAGGCCCCAGCGGGTAGCTGCGGCGCCAGGTGGCATCGAAGAGCATGAGCGAGGGGATGGTGCGGGTTTCCGGGGAGTCGTGGCTCAGCATCTCCTGGCCGGCGATGTGGTAGGAGGCGGCCTCGTTCATGTAACGCTCGCCCCGGGAGTTGACGATGATGGCCCCGGGCAGGGCGCGCTCGAAGGCCATGAGGCGGGCGCGCTCCTCGCCCGGCAGGCTCATCGAGGTACCCCACCACGCGGAGTCCATGTTGAGCGTCGCCGCGCCGAGGCGCGTGGCGGCGAGGATCCCGTCGCCGGTGTTGTTCACCTGCGAGCCGCTCCAGCGCGGCTCGGGTGACTTGGGCAGGTACTCGCGGCGCATCGCGGCGTTGCGCTCAAAACCGCCGGCCGCCAGCAGCACGCCCCGTGCTGCGCCCACCCGCAGCCGCCGGCCCTCGCGCTCGATGACGGCGCCGGTGACGCGGCCGTCCTCGCGCACCAGCTCGATGAGCGGGGCGCGCAGCCACAGCGCGCCGCCCACCCGGTCGAGGGACAGTTTCAGCCGCCCGAGCAGCGCGTTGCCGAGCGTCAGGCGCCGATCCCGGCGCGAGTGCCAGCGCTGCGGGAAGTCGAGCAGGTAGTTGCCGAAGATCGACAGCGCGACCTGCCACCAGCCGGGAGTGCGGAACAGCAGCGCGCCGGTCTCCTCGAGCGTCCAGCTGACACGGCCGAGGAACTGCACCGCCGGGTGCGGCGGCCGCAGCTGCTCGAAATCGGCGCCGAGGTCGCTCGCGTGCAGCGGCAGCGCCTCGAGCGAGCGCCAGCCGGGTTTGCCGCCCGGCATTTCCGGGTGGTAGTCCGCGTACGGATGGGCACGCAGGCGCACCGCGGTGTGCGCAGTAAGCCAGGCCACCATCTCGCGCCCGCCGCGCACGAAGGCCCAGATGCGCGCATCGGGGACGTTGGCGTCCGAGAGCGCGCGCACGTACTGGAAGGCCTCCTCGGGCGTGTCGGGGTGGCCGCCGTCGAGGGCGAGCTGGGTCGCGGGAATCCAGATGACGCCGCCGGAGGTCGCCGAGGTGCCCCCGAAGAGCTCGCTCTTCTCCACCACCAGCGTGCGCGCGCCGTGCGTGGCGGCCACGACCGCGGCGGTCAGCGCGGCGGCGCCGGAGCCCACGACCAGGATGTCGGTCTGGACGTCCCAGGGTGCGGCGTCGGGCAAGTGCGGGGCTCCGGCGCTCAGGGTGTCGACAGTGGCAGCGCCGCGGTCGCCGGGCGCGCTCTTGCGGCGGGCGCGGCCACGCGCTGGTAGAGCGTCGTGCGCTGGTACAGTGGGCGGGCGAGGCTGGCCGCGAGCGCCGCCATGCGCGCGGCATCGAACTCCTGGCCGTTCACCCCGCCTGCCGCGCGCGTGATGGATTCGTTCATGAGGGTGCCGCCGAGATCGTTGGCTCCGGCACTGAGGCTCAGGGCCGCCGCATCCGCCCCCATCTTCACCCAGGAAGTCTGGATGTTGACGATGTGCGGGTGCAGGGTGAGACGGGCCACGGCGTGCATGAGCAGCGCCTCGCGCAGGGTGGGACCGGAGCGCGCCAGCCCACGGCGCCACAGCGGCGCCTCCATGTGCACGAAGGGCAGGGGCACGAACTCGGTGAAGCCGCCGCTCACGCGCTGCAGGTGGCGGATGGCGAGCAGGTGCCGCGCCCAGTGCAGCGGCTCATCGACGTGCCCGAACATGATGGTGGCAGTGCTGCGCAGGCCCGTGGCGTGCGCCGCGCGCATGACGGCGAGCCACTCCCCGGTGGTCAGCTTGTCCGGGCAGATCACCCGGCGCACCTCGTCGTCCAGGATCTCCGCCGCCGTGCCCGGCAGCGTGGCGAGGCCCGCGGCGCGCAGTTCGCCGAGGTAGCGTTGCAGGGACAGCCCGAGGGTTCGCGCGCCGTGGGTGACCTCGAGCGGCGAGAAGGCGTGCACGTGCATCTCGGGCACCGCGTCCTTCACGGCCGCCACTATTTCAAGGTAGGTGTTGCCGGTGTACTGCGGGTGGATGCCACCCTGCAGGCACACTTCGGTGGCGCCCGCGGCGTGCGCTTCGCGCGTGCGCCGCGCGATCTCCCCAAGATCGAGCCGGTAGGCCGCGCCGCGCAGCGACCGGGCACTCGTGCCCTTGGAGAAGGCGCAGAAGCCGCAGTGATAGAGGCAGATGTTGGTGTAGTTGATGTTGCGGTTGACGACGTAGGAGATCTCTTCCCCCACCGTCAGCCGGCGCAGCCCGTCGGCCGCGCGCAGCACCGCCTGCAGGTCCGCACCGTGTGCGCCGAAGAGCGTCGTGATCTCAGGCTCGCTCAGGTCGGCGCCGCGCTGCGCGCGGGTGAGGACCGCCGCGACCGGTCGGGTGATGCGCTCGCGGCGCCGGCGCGTGGCGGCGAGCTCGCGCGCCAGCGCTGGCGGTACCGCGGTGCCCGCGCCGGCGTACCAGCCATCGGTGCGGGCGCGCCCGAGGGCGTCCGCGCGCCGCGCGACCGCGGCGCGCAACCCCGGGTCAACCCACGCCTGCGCGTGCCTGACAAACGCCGGCGTGAGCGCGAGGCGCTCGGTGAGGTGGCGCCCCGCGGCGCGCGTGTCTTGCTCGAGCGCCTGCAGCTGCGGCCAGGGTGCCTCCGGATTCACGTGGTCCGGGGTGACCGGGGAGACCCCGCCCCAGTCATTCACCCCGGCGCGCACCAGCGCGGTGAGCTCGCCGGGCTGCAGGTTCGGCGGCGCCTGCAGCGACATGCCGGCGCCGAAGATCACCCGGGTGACCGCGAGCGTCCACTGCTGTTCCTGAAGCGACGGCTCGGGCGAGTGCGCCATGCGCGTGTTGGGCTTGGCGCGGAAATTCTGAATGATGATTTCCTGCAGGTGCCCGTGGCGCGCGTGCAGGGCGCGCAACGCCAGCAGTGACTCGAGCCGCTCGCGCCGCGTCTCGCCGATGCCGATGAGGAGTCCGGTGGTGAAGGGCACCGCGAGCGCGCCGGCCGCGGCGAGGGTGGCGAGGCGAGGCTGCGGCAGCTTGTCGGGTGAGCCGAAGTGTGGCCCCCCGCGCAGCGACAGCCGCTCGCTGGCGCTCTCGAGCATCAGGCCCATCGACACGGACACCGGGCGCAGCCGGGTGAGATCCGCGGCCGTCATCACGCCCGGGTTCAGGTGGGGCAGCAGGCCGGTGTGCGCGTGCACCGCGCGCGCGCAGTGCTCCAGATATTCGATGGTGCTCCTGAAGCCGAGGGTCTCGAGCGCGCGCCGCGCGAGGGCGTAGCGCAGCTCCGGCTTGTCGCCGAGGGTGAAGAGGGCCTCCTTGCAGCCGGCGGCGGCCCCGTCGCGCGCAATCTTCAATACTGCCTCGACGCTCAGGTACGGCTCTGCCAGTGCCCGCGGCGGCTGTGCGAAGGTGCAGTAGTGGCACACGTCGCGGCACAGCTGCGTCAGCGGGATGAACACCTTGCGCGAGTACGTGACCACCGGCCCGAAGCCGCTGAGCGTGAGCGCCTCGGCGGCCGGCAGCAGCGCGGCGAGCGGCGCGTGCTCCAGGGCGAGCGCGGCCTCGTCCTCGGGCGGGGTGCCCGCGCGGGCGGCGGCGAGGATCTCCGTGAGTGCAGGCACCGCGTTCAAGTGTGCGCGTCTCCCGATGGGTTCTGGCTATGATACGCGTGCCGGCGGGGCAGTTGGTCTGCCGCGGCGCCGGCGGGCACGCTTAGTCCAAACGGTGGAGCAAGACGATGAAGCCAGAAGTGGTCCGCAATGCGCTCGAGTCCTACGTGCGCGCCTGGGCGAGCGGCGACAAGGCCCTGGTCCTGTCGCTGTTCGCGCCCGACTGCGAGTGGTCCGATCCAGTGGGCACGCCGCCGTTTCGGGGCCACGAAGGTGTGGCGCGCTTCTGGGACTTCGCGCACCAGGACCCGACGCGTCTCATGACCCCGAAGGTGCATCGCATTATCGTGTGCGCCAATGAGGGCATCCTCAACTTCACCATGCAGGTGCGGCTGCCGCACCTGAACCAGGGACTCGACCTGAACATTACCGACCGTTTCGTGCTCAACGAGGCGGGGAAGATTTCCGTGGCGCAGGCCTACTGGGATGCGACCTGCGTGTCGGTGCCGGAAGGCATGCAGCTGTTCGCGCCCAACATCGAGGACGCCTACCAGAAGTAGCCGCGCCGTGGACTACGCCCTGGCACAGGTCGATTTCGCCCGCGACGAGCTGCCGGATCTGGAGGCACAGCTCGCCGCGCTCATCGAGGCGGGCCAGCGGGTGGTGCCGGTGCGCTACTTGGCGGGCACCGCGTGGCTGATCCTGCGCCACGAGGACGTGGCCCGCGCCTTCCGGGACCCACAGCAGTTCCCGGCCGCCGCGGCCAACCTGCGCTACTCGCTGCCGGTGCAGGGGCGCACGCTTTTGTGCATGGAGGGCGAGGAGCACCGCATCCACCGCGCCCTCGTCGCCGGGGCGTTTCAGCCGCAGGCGGTGCAGGAGTATGTGGGGCGGCTGCTCGTGCCCCTGGCCAACGAGCTGATCGATGCCTTCGGGGCGCGGCGCGAACTGGATCTGGTCGCCGAGTACTGCCACCGCTACCCGCTGCGCGTCATCGCGCGGCTGCTGGGGATCCCGGCGGCCAACGAGGAGCAGCTGTTCGCCTGGGTGCGCGGCCTGTTCGACTATCCGTTTCATCCCGAGGCCGCCCTCAGGGCGTGCGCGGAGGTGAACGCTTTCCTGCTGCCACTCATCCAGGCGCGGCGCGCCGTGCCGCGTGCGGATCTCATCTCGCGCCTCGCGGCGGCCGAGGTCGAGGGGCATCGCTTGAGCGATGAGGACATCCTCGGGTTCGTGAAGCTGCTGTTCCCGGCCGGCGCGGACACCACCTACCTCACGCTCGGCAGCATGATGAACGCGGTGCTGGGCGATGCCGCGCTGCAGGCGCGCCTGCGCGCCGACGCGTCCCTGATTGCGCCCGCGGTCGAGGAAACCGTGCGCCTCTTCGGGGCGGTGGCCCTGTTGCCACGCTACACCGAGACCGGCGCGCGCATCGGCGAGGTGCAGATTCCGCCGCACTCCTGGGTGCTCTTCGGCGTGCGCTCCGCGGGACGCGACGCGGCGCAGTACCCGCAGCCGCAGCGCTTCGAGCTCACGCGCCGCGCGCAGCGCCTGGTCAGCTTCGGCGGCATGCCGCACTTTTGTCTCGGCGTGCACCTGGCGCGCGCGGAGCTGACGACGTCCCTGGAGCTTCTGCTGCGGCGCCTGCCCGGGCTGCGGCTCGCGCACGGGCCGGTGCCGGCAAGCTCGGCGGTGCTGCGCGGCGTGCGCCGCCTGCCGGTCGCCTTCGATAACCTGCTGGCGGCCTAGCCGAGGAAGGCGTAGCGCGCCTCGGCGCGCGCGCGCAGCACGCCGACATCGGCGGGCTCATCGACGTCAAAGGAGAGCCCGGGCCGTTGCACGCGCGCCGGCTCCATCCCGAGCCTGCGTGCCTCCGCCACGTGCTGGGCGAAGCTGCCGGGCCCGAAGTGAAACGTGAGGCGCGCCGGCAGCGCCAGGCACGCCGCGTTGGTGCCCAGCCCGGTGTGATCCGGCGCGAGCGCCACGCCGTGCCGCTCTGCGGCCAGCACCAGGGCGGTGACGTCGTCGGGCGTGAGCTGCGGCAGGTCCGCGGACACGATGGCGATGCGCGTTGCGCCGCGGCCCTCGAGCACGGCAAGCGCGGCGCTGAGCGAGGCATTCATGTCCGCGCCCGCATCGGTGAGCAGCGCGACCTCGGGCGGCAGGCGGTCAGGATCGGGGCTCATCACGGCCACCTCATCGATCTGCGCACAGGCGCGCAGGCACTCGAGCACGTGCTCGAGCATGACCCGCACCAGCGTGGCACGCGCCGCCTCGGGCAGCGCCAGCGCCAGGCGCTGCTTGCCCGCGCTGCGCGCCTTCACCGGCACCAGCGCCCAGCAGCTCATGCCCGCGCCGCCGCCTGCGGCCGCAGTTCGCGTGCAAACGTGAGCACCTCGCGCGCGAGGCGCTCGCGATCCGCGAGCGTGACCATCACGCTGTCAGTCACCCGCAGCGCACAGCTGAACTGTCCGCGCAGCGCCGCATCGGTGGCATCCAGCACGAAGCCGTCGAGGAGCTCCCCGTAGTGGCCCGCGATCGTGGCCGCCGACAGCGGCACCCCGAGTTCCGCCATGATCTTCGCCGTGGGTCCCTTCACCGCGCGACCGCCGACGAGGGGCGTCACCGCGATCACCGGCGCCGCTGACTGCCGCAGCGCTTCAACGATCCCGGGGACGGCGAGTATCGGGTCGACGCTCAGGTAGGGATTCGAGGGGCACACGATGATCGCCTCAAGCGAAGGATCGGCGAGGGCGGCGCGCGCGGCCGGCGCCGGCTGCGCGCGCGCGGCGCCCTCGAAGCGCAGCGCCGTCACCTGCGGCTCGCAGCGGCGGCGCACGAAGTAGTCCTGGAAGTCGAGCTCGCCGTGCACGGTGCCGACCCGGGTGCGCACCGGGTCGTCCGTCATCGGCACGATGGCGGCGTGGATGCCGAAGCGCCGCGCGACGTCGGCGACGAACGCGCTCAGGGTCTCCCCGCCCTTGAGGCGCCGCGTGCGCTCCAGGTGCAGCGCCAGATCCTTGTCACCGAGCCGGAACCAGGTTTCACCGCCGAGGGCCGCGAGCGCCTCCATGAACGCCCAGCTCTCATCGCAGCGGCCCCAGCCGAGTTGCGTGTTGGCAAGGCCCGCCAGCGTATAGAGCGTGGTGTCGATGTCCGGGCAGATCCGCAGCCCCAGGTGGTCAAAGTCGTCGCCGGTGTTGACGATCACCGTCAGCGTGCCAGGTGGCAGCACGCGGTAGAGCCCGAGTGACAGCTTGGCGCCGCCGATGCCGCCGGACAGTGCCACGATGCGCGGGGCGCTCACGGGAACAGATCCTCTTCGGGCGAACGCAGCAGGGCGCGCGCGGGAGTCGCGGCGGCCGGCGGCGCGCAGCCGCGGATGAGCACCGCCGGCACCCCCTCGGCGGCCTCGCCCATGACGAGCCCGGCCGCGGCGGCCAGCGCATCCGCGAGCGCCACCTCCGTCACCTCGAGCGGCCGGCCCGCCCGGTCACCCTCACCACGGCGGTTCCAGAGCGAGGTCACGCCGGCCGCGCCCAGTGCGACGTTCACGACGCCCTTGCGCCAGGCGCGCCCGAAGCTGTCACTGACGATGACGCCCGGGGCGTGCTCGTGCGTGAGCGCGGCCCGCAGCGCCGCGGCCGAGGCGTCCGGGTCGCGCGGCAGCAGCAGTACGCGCGCGCCGGCCGCGCCGTCACCCACGTTCGAGCGGTCGATGCCCGCATTCGCCATCACGAACCCGAGCCGGTGGCGCACGATGAGGACATCGCGCCGCGCGCGCAGCACCTTCACCGACTCCGACAGCACGAGTTCCACCAGGCGCGCGTCCTTGCCCGTGATGGCGGCGAGTTCCTGCGCGCGTGCACCCGGGCTCACGGCGGCGAGGTCGACGAAGCGCCCCTCCGCCTTGGAGACGATCTTCTGCGCCACGACCAGGACATCCCCGGCCCGCAGCACGAGACCGGCCGCGCCCAGTGCCCGCGCGAGCAGCGCGGCGAGGTCGGTCCCGGGCAGGACCTCCGGGATGCCGGGCACGGGCAGCAGCGACAGCGAAGCGGGCGTCATTTGGCGTGCGGTTCCCTCAGGGCTCCCGTAATGGCCACGCCGGCACCGTCCACCGCGTAGGTCTTGTTGATAAAGATGAGTACCGAGGTGAGTGCCTCGGCCGCGGCGGAGTTTGCCAGCGCGCCGCCATGCAGGCCGCGCAGGCCGGCGGCGCGCGCGAGCTGCACGCCGCGCTCGCGCGCCGCCGGGTCATCGCCGAACACCAGCACGTCGCAGGCGACGGCCTCGTCGGTGGCGAGCTTGTGCGCGGCGACATTGTGGAACGCGGAGACCACCGACACGTCGGCGCCGAGGAGCTGCTGCGCGCGCTGGGCCGCGGAGCCCTCCGCGGGTAGCTGCACGCGCATGACCTTGGGGGGCATGAGGGGGACTGTGGTGTCGATGAGCACCTTGCCGGCGGCCGCCGCGCGGATCTCGACCAGCGTCGCCGCCTGCGCGGCATACGGGACGGTGACCACCAGCAGCTGCGCGGCTTGCGCGGCCTGAAGATTGGAGCCCGAGGCGACCGGCCGCCCGACTTCAGCGGCGAGCGCGGCCGCTGCCTCCTTCGCGCGTGCCGCATCGCGCGAGCCGATCATGACGCTGAGTCCGGACCTCGCCCAGCGGCGAGCGAGCGCCGCGCCGAGCTTGCCGGTGCCCCCGATCATGCCGATGAGCGGCTCTGCTGCCATGTGCCTGGAACTCGCGGTGGTGGTCGCCGCAGCAGTCTACCAAGGCAGCCCACCGCCCGAACGGACGACGAGGCGTGGCAGTGATCGTGGCAGACTGCCGCCGGGGCGTTGCTCAGGGTTGCCGTGATGACACAGGTCGCGATCGGTCTCTACGGCCTGCAGGGCTGGTTCGGCGGCGACTTTGCGCCGGTGACCGGCCTGGTGCGCACCGCGGAAGAGGCGGGCGTCGATCTGGTCAGCATCACCGATCACGTGGTGATGGGGGAGAACGTCCAGAACTATCCCTACGGACGCTTCCCGGCGCCGCTGGATTTTCCCTGGTTCGAGCCCTTGATCGTGCTCGCAGCTCTGGCCGGTGTGACGCAGCGGATCCGGCTGTCCACCGGGGTGGTGATTGCGCCGCTGCGCCCGGCGGTGCTCCTGGCAAAGCAGCTCGCCACGCTCGATGTCATGTCGCGCGGGCGCGTCAGCATCGGGCTGGGCGTCGGCTGGCAGAAGGAGGAGTACGACGCCTGCGGCATCCCCTGGGAGGGACGCTTCACGCGCCTGCTCGAGCAGGTGCGCGTCTGTCGCCTGCTGTGGCGCGAGGCGCCGGCCGCCTTTCACGGCGACAGCGTGAACTTCGAGAAGATCTATTCCTACCCGCGCCCGGTGCAGCCGGACGGGATCCCGATCTGGCTGGGACTGGCGCCGAGTGAGCGCAACATCGCACGCATGGCGGAAATGGCCGACGGCTGGATCCCGATGGAACAGGACCCGGCGAAGCTGGCGCCCGTCATCAGCCGCCTGCGCGCCGCGGTCGCCGCGCGCGGACGCGATCCTGGTGCCTTCACGGTGCGGGTCGTGCCGCGTTTCGCGTTCGCCGCAAACGGCACGCCGGACCTTGAGGCCACGCTCGCCGGCGTGCCGGCGCTGGTGCGGGCGGGTGCCTCGATGGTGGAGCTGTTTCCCGGCGCCTTCTGCCGCGGGCCTGAGGACTTCGCGGCCTTCTGCGCCCGCATCGTGGCGCTCAAAGACCCCTGAGGAACTCAAGGAGCGCCGCGTTCACCGCCTGCGGCTTTTCCTGCTGTACAAAATGACCCGCGCCAGGAACCAGCACCACGCCCCTGAGGTCCGGCACGCGCCGGCGCATGATCTCGAGCGCGTTTGCCGGGATCATCTGCAGCACCACGTCGGCGGCGCCGGCGATGAACAGCGCCGGCTGCGTGATGTTGGCATCCGCGTAGCGCGCCCCGAGTTCCCAGTTGCGGTCCGCCATGCGGTAGGAGTTGAGGCCGCCGATGAAGGTGCGCGCCGCGGCAGCGCGGGTGTACTCGCGCAGGTAGTACTCGAACTCCTCCTCGGTCAGCCAGCTCCACGGCAGCGGTGGTGCGGGCGCGAGCACGTCGAGGTAGCCGGTGCCGGCGGAGGGGTATTTCGACCAGTCCAGCAGGCGCCCCTCGGCGCTCAGGGCGTGCATCAGCCGCTGCAGAAACTCGCGCGGCGCGGCGCCGAGTTCGCGCTCCGCCGGCCCGATCTGCTGGAAGTAGTGCATGTGAAAGAAGTGCTGCCGGGCGCGGGCGGCGAAGGCCTGCGAGGGGCGCACGCCGGGCACGGCGAACGCGCCCGGGCGCGCCGCCTCGGCCGCGGTGGGGCTGGAGCCCGCGCCACCGCGCCCGGCGAGATCAAAGTCATACGGACAGCTCATGATCACGACCGCCGCCACGCGCTGCGGATGGCGCACCGCGAGGTTGCACACCTGCTGGGCGCCAAAATCGTGACCGACGAACACCGCGCGCGGCTCCCCGAGGGCATCGAGGAGGCCGAGCATGTCCTGCATCATATAGTCCGCGTCGTACACCGCCGGCTCATCTGGCCGGTCGCTGCGACCGTAGCCGCGCTGATCGGGCGCGAGCGCGCACCAGCCGGCGCTGGCGACCGCGGGCAGCTGATGCCGGAAGCTGTACCACAGCCCCGGAAAGCCATGGCAGAAGATCACCGGCACGCCGCTGCCCTGGGAGGCCACGTGCAGCGTCACGCCGTTGGTTTTGATCTGCCGGTGGGTCAGCGAACTCATCGGCCCATGATGCGCATCCCGCGCCGGAGCCGCCATGCCTCAGACTGACGAGTTGCCCGTGATCGCGCTGTGCTGGGGCACGGCGATCGGCACGCCGCTTGAGGTGCTGATCGAGGCGGCCGCGGGCGCAGGCCTCGGAGCCATCACGCTCACCGCCGGCATGTACGAGGCGAGCCGTGCCGCCGGCCGCAGCGACGCGCAGCTGCGGCGCCTGCTGAGTGAGGCGGGGGTGAAGGTGCACGCCATCGACCCGCTCATCAGCGTGCTGCCCGGCACGCCCCGGCCCGCCGACGTGCCGCCGGAGAACCGGGCCTATTTCGAGTTCACCGAGGAGCGCTGCTATACGGCCGCCGAGGCGCTGGAGGCGGAAACGATCAACCTCGCGCACTTCGGCGGCGGCGAGGTGCGCGAAGCGCAGTTCGTCGAGTGCCTCATTCCCCTCGCGCGGCGGGCACGCTCGCACGGCGTGCGCCTGACGCTCGAGTTCCTGCCCGAGAGTGCCATCCCGGATCTTGCGACCGCGCAGCGCATCGTGGCGGCGGTGGACGCCCCGTCGCTGCGCCTGATGCTCGATACCTGGCACCTGGCGCGCAGCGGCGGCACGCTTGCGCAACTGGCCGCGGTACCGAAGGGCCTGATCGGCGCCCTGCAGATCAGCGACCGGCGCGAGCCGCCAGCGGGCACCACCTACACGCCCATGGGAGGGCGCCTGCTGCCCGGGGAGGGGGAGCTGGCGCTCGTGGCGCTCCTGCGGACGCTCCTCACCCGTGAACCTGAGCTCACCGTCGGGGTTGAGGTGTTCAGCGACGAG
>Ga0207693_10001174_pt1 | contig 23373 bp, 25 predicted proteins | sample LARL81metaG_FD_184347 | JGI IMG/M metagenome (GOLD analysis project Ga0207693, IMG submission 184347) | Corn, switchgrass and miscanthus rhizosphere microbial communities from Kellogg Biological Station, Michigan, USA - LAR L8-1 metaG... | ecosystem: Host-associated > Plants > Roots >... | reverse complement strand
TCGAGCCGCATGCGCGTGAAGCGCTGGATCAGCTCGATGCCGCGCCGGCTGCGAAGGAAGCAGATCGTCCGCATCCCCTCGCCCACCAGGTCGGCCAGGAGCTCCGCGGCCTCCGAGAGAACCGACCGGCGGGTCATCGATCGCGGGTCGACGACCGGTGGGTTCCACATCCCGATTCGGCGCGGGGCGCGCGGGGCGCCGTCCGAATCCACCAGGCGGAACGGCTCCCCAACGAGGCCCTCGGCGAGCTCGAGCGGGTTGGCGATCGTGGCCGACGCGAGCACGAAGCGCGGCTCGGCGCCGTAGCGGCGCGCGACTCTGCGCAGGCGCCGGAGCACATTCGCGACGTGCGAGCCGAAGACGCCGCGGTAGGTGTGCGCCTCGTCGACCACGACCCAGCCGAGGTTCGCGAGGAAATCGCCCCAGCTCTTGTGGTGGGGCAGGATCCCGACGTGGAGCATGTCGGGGTTGGTGAGGATCAGGTTCGAGCGGCGGCGGATCTGCGGCCGGTCGTCGCGCGGCGTGTCCCCGTCGTAGATCGCGTGGCGGAGCTGGCGTAGCCCGAGCTCCGAGAGCTTCCTGGCCTGGTCCTGCGCCAGGGCCTTGGTCGGATACAGGTAGAGCGCTCGGCGGCGGTCGTCGCGCGCGAGCTCGTCCAGCACCGGGAGGTTGAAGCAAAGAGACTTGCCCGACGCGGTCCCGCTCGTGACCACGACGTTTCCGTCCCGCGAGGTCTCGAGCGCCTCCAGCTGGTGCGAGTAGAGGCCCGCGATGCCGCTGCCCAGGAGGGCCGCGTTGAGGTCGGGGGCGATCCAGCCGGGTATCTGGACCGTCTGGGCCTCCGCGCCCGGTTCCAGGCTCTCGGCGACGAGACGCCCGTTGGCGCGCCCGGGCTCGATCGCGCGGGCCCAGCCCGCCTCCGTGGTGGCGCTAGCGTCCATCGGCGATCGCGGCCGCCACTCGCATGGCGTCCAGCGCTGAGCGGTCGTGGAGTCTCACGACCTCCGCGCCGGACGCGACCGCCAGCGTCGTCGCCGCCGCGGTGGCCCATTCGCGCTCCGCCGCGGGCGCCCGGTCCTCCCACGAGCCGGCCAGGAGCGCGCCAAGGAAGTCCTTCCTCGAGAGGGCGACGAACAGGGGGCGCCCGAGGCGGCGAAGCTCGCCGATGCGGGCCAGGATCTCCACGTCGGCACGGACGGAGAGGTCGAAGTCGAACCCCGGGTCGAGAGCGATCTGGTCCTCGGCGATGCCTCGCGCGAGTGCGCTCTCGAGCCGCTCGGCGAACCACCCGATCAGGTAGGCGACCGGGTCGGCGTGCTCCAGAGGCTCGCGGTCGACGCGCGGCGGGCCCTCGATGTGCATGAGGACATAGCCGCAGCCCCGCTGGCCCACCACCTCGAGCAGCTCGGGGTCCGCCCCGCCGGAGATGTCGTTGATCGCCACGGCCCCCGCGTTCAGCGCCCGCTCGGCGACCTCCGCGCGGAAGGTGTCGGCACTGATCGGCACGCCGGCCGCCCTGACCAGGCCCTCGATCGCCGGAACGAGACTCGCTGCCTCCTCCTCGACGGGTACCGGCTCTCCCGCCCTCGCCGCTACCGCACCGACGTCGAGCAGGTCGAAGCCCTCGGCCACCAGGGCGAGGCCGTCCTGGACCGCGCGATCGGGGGTCCCGCTGCGCGCGCCCTCGAAGAAGGAGTCGTCGGTGACGTTCACGATCCCGGCCGCGAGCGGCGGCGGGAACTCCAGCACGCGGTCGGCCAGGCGCCAGCGGGTCACCGCCACCTAACTTAGGGCCTTAAGGCAGCCGCGGGCATGTACGGTGCGCGGCCGTGGCGCTTCGCTGCGTGTACACGGACCTCGACGGAACCCTCCTCGGCCACCAGGGCTCGCTGTTTCGCGACTCGGAGGGAGAGTTCTCGCTGCTCCAGGCCCGGATGCTCGAGGCCTGCCATCGGGTCGGAGCCGAGGTCGTGATCATGTCGGGCCGCCGCGAGGCTCAGGTGATGGCCGACGCGCGCCTCCTCGGCCAGACGTCCTACATCTACGAGGCCGGCTGCGGCGTCTTCATCGACGGCGAGCGAACCTTCCTGACGGGGGATTGGGTCCCGAACGACGACGGCACTCCGGCCGAGAGGATGCTCGCCGAGGGCATCCCCGACCTGCTCTTCGAGCGCTTTCCCGGCAGGCTCGAGTGGCACCGCCCGTGGCACCACGACCGCAAGCTCTCCCATCTGTTCCGGGGGAAGGTCGACGTGGAGGAGGCGAACGCCCTGCTGGCGGAGCGCGGCCATGATGACCTCCGCTTCCTTGACAACGGGGCGATCTTCCGGCCGGTCGAGGGCCTCGACGAGGTCGCCCACGCGTACCACCTGGTCCCCGGTGGGGCGAGCAAGGCGAAGGCGGTCGGCTTTCACATGCGGGCGCGCGGCTACGAGCCCGAGGAGTGCATCGCGGTCGGTGACTCGCTCGAGGACCTGGACTCGGCGGATTTCGTGGGCCGCTTCTTCGTCGTCGCGAACGGACCCGAGCGGGACCCGGCGCTGCGCGAGGCGATCGGTGGGCGCCCGAACGTCACCGTGACCGAAGGCAGAAACGGCGACGGCGTATACGAGGCGGTCGTCTCGACGCTCGCCGAGCGCGGCTAGGCCGGCGCCGCGGTCTCCTCGTCCCCGCTCGCCAAGGGGAGCGCGTAGAACGCGGCGACTGCCCCGCAGATCGCCAGGCTGACATACGGAGAGAGGACCGCGAGGATCGCGGCGGCGAGATAGGGAAGCAGGCCGGCGACTCCCCGGGTGATGATCGTCCGGCGGGTCGCGGCGTCGATCGGCCCGGCGAGCAGGTGGTCCTTGCGAAACAGGATCGTCCAGTTCATGGCGGCGAAGACGACCGACATCAGGAGAAACGAGCCGGCATAGATCGCCGCGGCAAGCGTCTCGCCCTCCGACTCCTTCAGGTACGCCGCCATCAGGGCGGTGGTGAACGGCAGCAGCCCCACGCACAGCAGCAGGAGCAGGTTGAGGATCAGGATCTCGTGGTCGATGGCCTTGATCCTGCGGAGCATCGCATGGTGGTTGATCCAGATGATCCCGATCGTGAGGAACGAGACCCCGTACGCGACATAGCTGGGCCACTGCGAACCGAGCTGCTGCGCCAGGTCCGCGGTCGTGCTCGGATCCGGCACGTGGATGTCGAGCACGAGGAGCGTGATCGCGATCGCGAACACGCCGTCGGAGAAGGCCTCGAGGCGGCCCGGGCTCATGCGGAGGGGTTCGCCGGGTCGGCAAGGGCTCCTGTCGCGCCCCATAATCGAGGGCGAACGTGACGCTGCTCGAACGGGTGCGAAAGCTGTGTCTCGCCCTCCCGGAGGCCTTCGAGATCGAGGCCTGGGAGCACCCGACCTTTCGCGTTGGCGGCGGCCGCGGAAAGATGTTCTGCATCGCCGCCGAGGACGGGTCCTCGGTCAGGGTGAAGGCCGACCCGATCGAGCGCGAGGCGCTGCTCGAGCAGGGCGATCCGTTCTACATGCCCGCCTACGTCGGCACGAAGGGCTGGGTCGGGGTCCAGCTCGACGACCGCGCCGACTGGGTGGAGGTCGCCGAGCTGATCGCGACCAGCTACTGCCTGATCGCCCCGAAGCGGCTCGCGGACGCCGTGACCGAGCCCCCCTCGCTCGGTTCGTGAATCCGCCTAGTTCTTGACGAGCTTCTCGTCGAAGCTGATCTTCTTGCAGCCGGCCTTGTGGAGCTGGTAGGTCCCCTTGGCCTCCGTCTTCGAGACGAACTTGCCGTCGATCGTCACCCGGTACGTCTTGCTGAGAGTGCCGCCGTCGGGAGTGTTGACGGCGTTCTTCTTGTCCCAGGTGAACTCGCCCTTGCCGTTGATCGGGATTGGGAAGACGACGGCGAAGGTGAACTTCGGCTTCCTCACGTCCGTGCAGCGACCGTGGAACTGGTTAATCGAGGTCGGAGGCTTGTTGACCTGCAGGCAGTCGTACTTGCCGCAGTAGTTGCCCAGCGGCTTTGGAGTTGCCCCCGAGGCCACCCCGGCGATTGCCAACGCGCCCACGAGCGCGAGACCAACCAGGGCGACGGAAAACTTGTGCATGAGAATCTCCGTTTCTCATCCCGGCGAACGCCGCCCCGACAACGAGCCCGCCTGCTCATCAGTTGCTGCGAGCTTAGATCAGCTGGCGGGTGAGCTGCTCGAGGAGCTGGACCACGTGGACGTAAGGACGACCGGTGGCGCGCTCCATGCCGATCTCGCAGGTCCGGTTGGTGGAGACGTGGGCGTCGAAGGTGCGTCCCTTGACCTCGGCCGCCTCCTCCTGCGTGGCCGACGCGGTGAGCTCCGGGTGCAGGAACCCGCGGTCGCCGGCGAACCCGCAACAGGCCGCCGAAGGCGGCACGAAGACGTCGTCCGCGAGCGCGGCCGAGAGCTTTCGCAGGCGGCGGTCGATGCCGAGGTGCCGGCCCGAGCAGGTTGGGTGAACCGCGACCGAGCGCGCCTTCGCGACCTCCAGATTCGGCAGCAGCCGGGCGCGCGCCCAGTCGGTGGCGTCGATGACCTCGAGCTTCGCATGCCGCTCGGCGTTCTCCTCGCTCAGCGCATCGCCGAGCTCGCTCGTGATGCCGTGGGTGCACGAACTGGCGTCGATCAGGACCGTGAGCTGACCCTCGTCGGTCCAGCGCCAGAGCCTGTCGACCATCTTGTTCGCCATCCAGGCGTGACCTTCGCCGTAGCCCTTGGAGCCCCAGGGAACCGCGCAGCAGTTCCCGGCCACGTCCGGCGGGATCCACACCGGCAGCCCGGCCCGGGCCGAAACGGCGACCATGGCCTCGACCACGCTCATCTCCGGGGCGCCGTTGACCTGCCGCGACGTACCGAACATCCGGTTTATGCACGACGGCACGTAGACGGCCGCCGCCCCCTCGCGGGCCGTGTCGGGAAGGTGGGGGGACGCCGCTCTCGGCATCCCCGGCCCCCACTCCGGCATCAGCTCGGAGCTGACGAAGCGGCGCTGCGCCCTGGTCACGGCTCGGAGCGGGCCGTCACCGAGCGCCCTCGACACGCCACTCCCGGTTCGAAGGGCCATTCGCGCGGCGCGCTCGAACCCGGCCCAGCGCTTCGCGGCCTTCAGCGCGGATCGCTCCGCCTTCTCGTCGTGCTCGCGGTTCCGGAAGTCCTTGATCAGCTTGCCGGTGTCGATCCCGACCGGGCACGAGAGCAGGCAGCTCCCGTCAGCGGCGCAGGTCTCGATGCCGTCGTACTCGTACTGCTCCATCAGCACCTGCTGGAGCCGCGAGCCCTGGGGCTGTCGCGCCATCTCGCGCCGGAGCACGATCCGCTGGCGCGGCGTGGTGGTGAGCAGGCGGCTCGGGCACACGGGCTCGCAGAAGCCGCACTCGACGCAGGTGTCGGCGACCTCCTCGATCGGGGGGTTCGCCTTCAGGTTCTGCAGGTGCGCCTCGGGGTCGCGGTTGAGGATCACGCCCGGCCCGAGCACGCCGTCGGGATCGGCGAGCTGCTTGATGCGCCACATGAGCTCGGTGGCCTTGGGGCCCCACTCCCGCTCGACGTAGGGGGCCATGTTGATCCCCGTGCCGTGCTCGGCCTTGAGCGAGCCGTCGTACTTGTCGACGATCAGGTCCACGAGGTCGTTCATGAACGCCTCGTATCGATCGCGGTCCTCGGTGAGCGCGAAGTTGGGGGTGAGCATGAAATGGAGGTTCCCCGCGGAGGTGTGGCCCGCGACGCCGGGGAGGAACCCGTGCTTGCCGAGGAGCCCCTGGATGTCGGTCGCCGACTCGGCGATGCGCTCCGGCGGCACGCACACGTCCTCGACGATCAGCACGGTGCCCGGCGGCCGCAGGCGCCCGACAATCCCGTGCAGGCCCTCGCGGGTCCGCCAGTACATCTCCGTGAGCTCCTCGTCGCGCGTGAAGTCGGGGCCGCGGATCGTCTCCCTGCCGGCGAGGGCCTCCAGGGCCCGCTTTTCCATGCCGTCGAGGTCGGCCGGATCGTCCGACCGGTACTCGATCAGGAGCGCCGCGGACTCAGGCGGGAGCTCGCGCCAGTACTCGGGCGTGCCCGGGATCGAGTAGCTCGCCGCGATCAGGGCCGGCGCCACCATCATCTCCACCGCCGTCGCGCCCGCGGCCACCAGGTCGGGAACGGGCTCGACCGTCTTGTGGATGTCGGCGAAGTGGACCCAGGTCGTCGTCGTGTGCGGCAGGAGGGGCACGGTGTCGAAGACGGCCTCCGCGACGAACGCGAGCGTTCCCTCGGAGCCGACCACGAGCCGGCGGAAGATCTCGAGCGGGGTGTCCCCGTCGAGGAACGCGCACAGGCGGTAGCCCATGGTGTTCTTGATCTGGAACTTGCGACGAATTCGCTCGGCGAGCTCGGTGTCGGCCCGGATCTCGTCGCGGATCTCGGCCAGGCCTCGAGCGAGCTCCGGCTCGAGCTCGGCGAACCGCTTCTCGGCACCAGGCGCTGCCGTATCGATCGTCGTCCCCGACGGCAGCACGAGCGTCAGCGAGCGCAGCGTGGAGTAGGAGTCCTGGGTCGTGCCGCAGCGCATGCCGCCGGAGTTGTTGGCGACCACGCCACCCACCGTCGCGAAGTCCGTGCTCGCCGGGTCCGGGCCGAGGCGGCGGCTGTACGGCTTGAGGACGCGGTTCGCGTGGCCGAGCGCCGTGCCCGGCAGCACCCTCGCCGCGGCGCCGTCCTCCTCCACCTTTGCGCCGGTGAAATGGCGGCGGACGTCGACGAGGATCCCGTCACTCTGGCCCTGGCCGTTCAGGCTCGTCCCGCCCGAGCGCAGCGTCACGGGGATGCCCTGCTCGCGGCCGAAGCGGAGCACCTTCGCGACGTCGCCGGCGTCGCGCGCCTCCACCACGGCCTTCGGGAAGAGGCGGTAGGGGCTGGCGTCGGAGGCGTAGCGGATCAGGTCCAATGCCCGGCTGCGGACGCGATCGGCCCCGAGGAGCGACTCCAGCTGGGAGAGAAGGGGCTGTGGCGTCCCCGACGCGATCCAGTCGGGTGCGGGGCCGGTGTCCGGGTCGGTCGACTCCGGGGCGATCCGCTGGACGTCTGGCTGCAGGAGGGGCACGGCGAAAGTCTTGTCTTAGAAGAGAGCCATTCCCGGCTCGACTCCCACCTCGATCAGCTCCGGATCGCTCGACGCGATCGCCGGCGCGAGCTCGGAGCGGAGCTCATCGAGGCCGCCGACCCTCCGCGCCTTCACCCCATAGCCGGCGGCGATCGCCGCCGTGTTGAGCGCCGGGAGGTCGAGGCCGGGCGCGCCGGTCACCTGCTCGGTGCCGGCGAACCACTTGAGGATCGCGTACTCCTCGTTCCGGAGCACGAGGAAGGTGACCGGCACCTTGTAGGCCGCGGCCGACCAGAACGCCGTCACCGCGTACTGCACCGAGCCCTCCCCCATGACGCAAACGACGGGCCGGTCGGGCTGGGCGAGCTGGACGCCCACAGCCGCAGCGAGGCCGAACCCCAGTCCGCCGCCGGCGCCGAAGAAGTAGCTGCCCGGGCGCGAGAGCCGCAGCTGGTTGCGGAGCGCCATCGTGCTCGAGGGCGACTCGAGCACCACGATGCCGTCGTCGGGGAGCGCCTGCCCGAGGGCCGCGTGCACCGTGGAGGGGCTCAGCGGGTCGGACTCCGGCGGCGCCTGAGGCTCGCCGAGCGGTTCGGGGGCCTCCCTGTCCGACTCCGGGACGGCCTCGACCAGCGCCTCGACGGTGAGCTTGACGTCCGCGACGATCGCGTCCCCCATCGGCGCCCGCGCCGCCTCGTCCGGGTCGCTCGTGATCGCCACGAGCTCCGTGCCATCCGGAAGCAGCGGCCCCGGGATGTTCGGGTAGTACGGGAAGACCGAGGTGCCGAGGGTGAGCACCAGGTCGTGGCCCTCGAGCATCTGGCCGAGCGGGCCGATCGCGGGCGGCAGCGTGCCGCGGAAGTTCGGATGGCCCTCCGGGAAGCCGATCCGGCCCCCGCCCGGCGCGGGCGTCGCCCACACGGGAAGGCGCTGGCGCTCGGCCAGGGCGACCGCGGCGTCCCATGCCCCGCTTGCGTCGACGTCGGGACCCGCAACCATCGCCGGGTTCCTCGCCTTCGCGAGGCGATCCGCCAGCGATCCGATCAGCTCCGGATCGGCCATCGCCCTTCCGCTCACGGAGCGCGCGATCGCACGTGCGACGTCGCCGTCGTCCACCTCGGCGTTCCAGTCGTCCATCGGGATCGAGACGAACGAGGGCCCTTTCGGCGGCAGCGAGGAGACGTGGACCGCACGCGCCAGAGCCAGTGGCACGTCCTCGGCGCGCGGCGGCTCGTAGCTCCACTTCACGAACGGGTCCGGGACCCGAATCGCGTCGCGGTTGGTGAGGTTGGCCTGCAGCGTGATCATCGCCCTGACCTGCTGGCCCGCCGTGATCACGAGGGGTGACTTGTTCGCCTGCGCGTTGAACATCGCGCCCACCGCGTTTCCCACTCCCGGGGCGGTGTGCAGGTTCACGAGGGTGGGCTTGCCCGAGGCCTGGGCATAGCCGTCCGCCATCCCGACCACGACAGCCTCCTGCAGGCCGAGCACGTACTCGAAGTCATCCGGGTAGGAGTGCAGCATCGGCAGCTCGGTCGAGCCCGGGTTGCCGAACATCGTCGTCATCCCGCGGGCGCGGAAGAGGTCGAAGGCAGCCTCACGTACGGTCGTCACGGGTCCCGGCAACCTATCCGAGCCGAGCTACTTCGGGGGTATGTCGCGGCACGGTCGCAGGGTCGAGGGGTTGGTGCCCTCCGACAGGAGGGTGCGATGGATGAGCACCGCCAGCCCGATGGCGGAGGCGATCACAGCCCAGAGAATCAGGAGCCGGAGGATCATGCTTAGTCGAGGCGCGGCGCCGCGGCGCGGCCGCGGATCCTCACCAACAGGCGGTCCGTCAACCGGGGCAGAAGGCCGCTGAGGCCCAGGACCCGTACGACCGGCGGGGCGTAGACCGCCCGGGAGTCGCTCTCAACGCCTTCGACGATCGCGTCGACGAGCTCGGAGACCGGGCGCTCCTCGTCGTTGCTGCGCCAGGCGGGCAGGCGCTCGCGCTGGTGGGCCAGGATCGTGGTGCCGTACTCGCCCGGGTAGACCGTGGTGACAGAGATCCCGCTGCCGGCGAGCTCATGGCGAAGCGCCTCGGCGAAGCCGCGGTCGAAGGCCTTCGTCCCGCCGTAGACGGCGCCCCACGGAAAGGAGCGCAGGCCGGCGGCCGACGACAGAACGACGATGTGGCCGCCGCTCCCGCTGAGCATGTGGGGAAGCGCCGCCTTCACCGTGTACATCGTGCCGAGGACATTGACCTGGACCATCGACTCGGCCTCCGCCAGCTCTTGCTCCGCGAAGGGCCCGTAGTGCAGGACGCCCGCGTTCACGACCAGCAGGTCGATGCCCCCGAGCCGCTTGGCGAGGCGGTCGATCGCCTTGCTCGTCTGGCCCCACTTCGACACGTCGGCCGCCGCGGTCACATGGGGGCCGTCCGGGCTCTCCGGCAGCTCGCCCGAGAGCTCGTCGAGCCCCTCCTTCCCGCGCGCCATCAGCCCGAGGCGGGCGCCGCGACCCGCCAGCTCGACGCTGAGCGCCCTTCCGATCCCTCTCGATGCCCCGGTGACGATGGCCCTCGTGCCGCGCTGGATCCGCACGCCGTGATCCTCTCATGAGGGCCGCCACTAGTATCGGTCGCGATGCCGCAGGAGCACGCAACGGTCGCCGAGGAGGAGTACCTCCAGATCATGTTCTGGCTCGAGGAGGCCGGACTGCCGATCACCGGCGCCAACATCGCGCGGGCGATGCAGCTCTCGGCGCCAACGGTTCACGAGATGATCGGCCGCCTCGAGCGCGACGGCTACGTGGAGCGGCGCGAGGACAAGTCGCTCACCTTCACCCAGAGCGGACGCGACCACGCACAGGCGATCGTGCGTCGCCACCGGCTGATCGAGCGCTTCCTCACGGACGTCCTCGGCATCCCGTGGGATGAGGTGCACGAAGAGGCCGAGCGGCTCGAGCACGCGATGTCGCCGGTCCTGGAGAAGCGGATGCTCGCTGCGATCGGCGACGCGAAGACCTGCCCCCACGGGCATCCCCTCGTGGAGGGAGTCCGGGAGGAGGGCGCGCTACTGGCGGACGTGGAGCCGGGAGCGACGGTACACGTGCTTCGGTTCGAGAACGAGGCCGAGGAGCTTCTTCACTACCTGAAGCAGGCCGGAATGCGCCCTGGGCTCGACGGGACGCTCGAGAGCTCCACCGACGACGAGGTCATTGTGAACTCGGGTGACGGCGAGCACGTGGTCTCGCGCAGCGTCGCGGAGACCGTCTCGGTACGCGCGGATCCGTCCCCGCCGCCGCGGGCTCCGCTGCCGGAGCAGCTCGAGCTCTCGAGCGACCGGTACGGCCGCTAGCGCGGCGCGCCTACGCGTCCAGCTCGCCGCAGATCTGGCGAAGCCTGCGGTAGAGCGCCTGGTCCTGCGGGCGGATCCCGTACTGCCGGCGCCGCACCAATGCCTCATGCTCGCGGACGGCGGACGCCAACGCCGAGAAGCGTCGCTCCGCGATGTTGCGCTCGCTTACCGGATCCAGCTTTCGATTGCCTTCGACAACGGTGACTGGAGTCATGGATGATCGCCTCCTCGGAAATAGTCCCAAACGGCTGAGCCAGGTTAGGCGCGTCGGCTAAGCGGCATGTAACGGCCGGGTAAAAGATTCGCGCGGTCTGCTCGCGGCGCCTATGGACCGAGGGCCAACCTTGCGGACGAGCGTTTGTCCGGGCGCTCAGGCCGGGCTTGCGGCGCGCACCCGCTCGAGAGCACGGGCGACGCGAGCGACGCCCTCGCCGATCTCGTCCGGGGGAACGCTCGCGAACGAGAGTCGCAGGCTCGAGCGGCCGCCGTCGAGCATGAAGTCGGGCCCGGCGATGAACGCGACGCCCTCCTCCTTCGCGGCGTCCTTGAGCTCGGTCGTGTCGACGTCCTCCTCGAGCGTCAGCCAGAGGAAGTAGCCGCCGCCCGGCTCGACGAAGTCCGCCTCGGGCACCTGGTCGCGAAGCGCGGCGACCAGGGTGTCCCGGCGCTCCTTGAGCGCCCCCTTCACGAAGGCGATGTTCTCGTCCAGGCCGCCGGAGCGGCAGAGCTCGTAGACCACTGCCTCGGCCAGCATGTTCGGCGAGATGTACAGCTCGTTGGCCCGCTTGGCGAGCTTGGCGATCTCGTCCGTGGGCCCGGCCAGATAGCCGACGCGCACGCCCGGGCTGACCGTCTTCGAGAACGAGGAGGCGTGAATGACCCGCCCTCCGTCGCCGGGCGCGAGCATCGTCGGCGGCGGATCGTCGTCGAAAGGAAGCTCGCGATAGGGGTCGTCCTCGAGGATCATGAAGCCGTGCTCGGCCGCAAGCTCGACCAGCCGCTCGCGCTTGGCCGCGGAGAGCGTGCAGCCGGCCGGGTTGTGGAAGTTCGGGATCACGTGGACGAGCTTCACGGGCGCCTCGGAGACGACCCGCTCGAGCTCTTCCACGTCGATGCCGTCGGCCTCGAGCGGCACGCCGACGCGGTCGGCGCCGAGACGCTCCAGGAGCAGCAGCGTGCGGTCGTACGACGGCTGCTCGACGACGACCCGGTCGCCCGGGCCGACGAGATGCTGGAACAGCATCGCCCCCGCCTCGAGCGAGCCGTTGGTGACCATCACCTGGGCCGGATCGGCGAGGCCATGGCGCTCGGCGATCCATTCGCACAGCCCGGGATGTCCGATCCCGGTGCCGTAGGAGAGCGCCCGCTTCCAGTCGTCCGTCAGCGCGCGCTGCGCGGCCTCACGAACAGCATCGACCGGAAGGATGTCGGCGCTCGGAGCGCCGCGAGCGAAGCTGATCACCTCGGAGGGCATGGCGGCCCGAGTATAGGTCGACACGAAGGTGCCACAAACCCCGGACCCGCCTTCTGGCCGGAGGCGCGCCTGGTCGGCGAAGTGGACAGCTGGGAGTTCCACAAGACGCGCGCGGCCCTCTAGCGCGACCGCACCCGAGACGCCGCCTTCTCGGTGCCGGCTACCGGGTCGTGCGGATCACATTCCTGCAGCTTCGCGATGACCCGGCCGCCGTTGCCACAACCATTCGCGCCCTGCTCGCCAAGGCGGCCTGACCCGGGGCGGCTAGGCCTTGGCCGACTGCAGCGCCTCGACGGCCAGTTGCGCCGCCTCGGTCGGCGAGCGGCCGACCCGAACTCCGCGCTCCTCGAGGGCCTCCTTCTTGGCCTCGGCCGTACCGGAGGAGCCGGAGATGATCGCCCCCGCGTGGCCCATCTGCTTGCCGGGCGGGGCCGTGAAGCCGGCGATGTAGGCGACGACGGGCTTGGCGACCTGCTCGGCGATGAAGTCTGCCGCGCGCTCCTCGGCGTCGCCGCCGATCTCGCCGACCATCACGATGAGCTCGGTCTCGTCGTCCGCCTCGTAGAGCGTGAGGATGTCGATGAAGTCCGAGCCGACGATGGGGTCGCCGCCGATGCCGACGATGGAGGAGTTGCCCACCCCCGCCTGCTTCAGCTCGTTGCCGATCTGGTAGGTGAGCGTGCCCGACTTCGACACCACGCCGATCGAGCCGGGGTCGAAGAACTGTGCGGGGATGATCCCCACGTTCGACTTCCCGGGCGAGAGCACACCGGGACAGTTCGGGCCGATGAGCCGGACGCCGGCCTCCTTCGCCTTCCAATAGGTGCGCAGCATGTCGAGGACCGGGATTCCCTCGGTGATCGCGATAACGGTGTCGACGCCGGAGGCGATGGCCTCGTCGATCGCCGCCGCCGCGAACCGCGCCGGGACGAAGATCATCGAGGTGTTGGCCCCCTGCTCCTCGACCGCCTCCTTGATCTCGTTGTAGACGGGGATGCCCTCGACGTCCTGCCCGCCCTTGCCCGGCGTGACGCCGGCGACCACGTCGGTGCCGTAGCTGCGGTTGCGCAGCCCGTGGAACGACCCCTCGCGGCCGGTGAGGCCGGAGATGACGAGCTTCGTGTCGTTGTCGACGACGATCGACATCAGCTGGACATCTCAACGACGCGCTCGGCGGCGCCGAGCATCGTCTTCTCCACATGGAGGTCGGGAATTTCGGCGTCCGCCAAGAGGCCGAGCCCTTCCTCCGAGTTCGTCCCGTCCAGCCGCACCACCATCGGGACGCCGATGTCGATCCGCCGCGAGGCCTCGATGATCCCCTTGGCGATCTCGTCACCCCGGGTGATCCCGCCGAAGATGTTGAACAGGATCGCGTTCACGTTCTCGTCGGAGGTGATGACCTCGAGCGCGTCGACGATCGCGTCCGCCTTCGAGCCGCCGCCGGCATCCAGGAAGTTCGCCGGCTTGCCGCCCGCCTGAGCGACCACGTCGAGGGTGGACATGCACAGGCCGGCGCCGTTGCCCAGGATCCCGATGTTGCCGCCGAGCTTGACGTAGGTGAGGCCCTTCTCCTCGGCCATACGCTCCTGGGGGTCCTCGGCGGACAGGTCGCGGAGCTGGGCCAGCTCCTCGTGCCGGTACATGGCGTTGCCATCGACGGTGATCTTCGCGTCGAGCGCGACCACCTTGCGATCGGTGGTGACGATCATCGGGTTGACCTCGATCAGCGTCGCGTCCTCGGCGAGGGCCGTGTCGTGGAGCTGCACCATGAGCTCGGCGACGCCGTCGGTGACGTCCTCGTCGATGCGGGCGTCGATCGCCATCTGCCTCGCTGTGTCGCTGGTGAACTCCTCGCCGGGCTCGATGTGGCGCTGGATCAGCGCCGCCGGGTCGGTCTCGGCCACCTCCTCGACGTCCATCCCGCCCATCCTGGAGAGGATCGCCAGAAGCTTCTTCTCGGAGCGGTCGAGGATGATCGACGCGTAGTACTCGGCGTCGATCTTCGAAGCCTGCTCCACCCACACCTCGTGGACCGTGAAGCCGCGGATGTCCATGCCGAGGATCGCCTCGGCGTGCTTCAGGGCCTCCTCGCGGTCGTTCGCGATCTTGATGCCGCCGGCCTTGCCGCGCTTGCCAGTCCGCACCTGCGCCTTGATCACGCACGGATAACCGAGCTCCTCGGCGGCCTCGACCGCCGCGGGAACGGTGTCTGCCTGGCGCCCCTCAGGCACGGGGACGCCGTGCTTGGCGAACAGCTTCTTGCCCTGATATTCGAGTAGGTCCATTTGCGGCCGCGGCAGCCTATCCGAAGCCGAGCCGGGGTCAGCGATCCGCCACTTGGCATAATCCCGCGGCTCATGCCGCTGCCAAAGCTCAAAGACATCACCTGGGTGACCACCGACTGCTACGGGACCCTGATCGATTGGGAGAAGGGGATTCTCGAGTCATTCCGCAGGGAAGCCAAGCGGGACGGGTTCAGCTTCGAGGAGGAGCCGTTCATGAACCGGTTCTTCGAGGTCCAGGCGGAGATCATCCGTGGCTCGTACGAGCTCTACGCCGAAGTCCTCCGCCGCGCGGCCGTCAAGACCGCCAAGGAGATCGGCTGGGAGCTCGAGCCGTCGCGGGCGCAGTTCCTCCCGGACAGCATCCCCGAGTGGGCTCCGTTCCGCGAGGCGAACGCCGCAATGGATCGCCTCCGCAAGCGCTACGAGGTCGGGATCGTCTCCAACATCGACGACAAGCTGCTGGGCGTCTCGCGGCGCCACCTGCGCACCGAGCTCGACCTGGTGGTGACCGCGCAGCAGGTCCGCAGCTACAAGCCCGATCCGGCGCACTTCAAGGAGTGCGCGCGGCGGATCGGCGGCAAGAAGGGCTGGCTGCACATCGCGAGCGGCTACGAGACCGACGTCGCGCCCGCCCTGAAGATGAACGTGCCCGTGATCTGGGTCAACCGCAGCGGCGAGAAACTCGAGGGCCGCAAGGCGCCCTCCGCGACGGTCAAGAACCTTCGCGACGCTGCGAAGCGGCTTGGCGCCGGGGGCTGAGGCCCTCCCGGGCGATCCCGCCGACCGCGCGATGGTCGCGCGGGCGCACGAGCGATTCGCGGCGGAGCGCCGGCGGGCCAAACATCAGGCGCGCGCTCACGGGCGTGAGGGCGCGCTTCCCAATCTGATCATCATCGGCGGGCTGAAGTGCGGGACGACCAGCCTGCACCACTACCTCAACCTCCATCCGGAGATCGCGATGTCGCGGCCCAAGGAGCTCAACTTCTTCGTGAGTGAGCTCAACTGGCCGCTCGGCCGCGACTGGTATGCGGGCCACTTCGACCGGTCGGCGCGGATCAGGGGCGAGAGCTCGCCGCACTACACGAACCGGCCCAGCTTCAACGGCGTACCCGGGCGCATGCGCGAGCTGCTCGGCTCCGACGTCCACCTCGTCTACGTCGTCCGCGACCCGATCGACCGGATGCTCTCCCACTACCTGCACAACGTCGGCGGCGGGTACGAGGACCGATCGCTGGTCGATGCGCTGTCCGACCCGGAATCCAGCTACGTCGCCCGCAGCCGCTACTTCTTCCAGGTGGAGCCCTACCTCGAGGAGTTCGGGGCCGACAGGGTTCAGATCGTCGGCCGCGAGGAGCTGAAGGCCGACCGACCGGGCACCATGCGCCGCTCCTTCGAATTCCTTGGCGTGGACCCGAATTTCACCTCGGAGCAGTTCGAGCGCGAGTGGGAGACCGGCGTGGCGAAGACCGGCAGCCGGTTCCGCCTCATGGACAGGGCGGTCCGGCTCCCCGGCCTGCGAGCGATAGACCGCAACTTCGACCGGCTGCCCGAGTCGCTCAGATGGCTGGCCGAGCGGGTAGTGCACGACCCGGACCGCGGCGAGGTCGCCAAGCCCGAGGTGCCCGACTCGCTCCGCCGGCACCTGGTGGAGCTGTTCCGCGACGACACGACGAAGCTGGAGCGGCTCGCCGGGCGAAGCTTCGGCTGGCTCGCCTAGCCGCTACTCCGGGTCGGGGCGCACCAGCACCAGGTCCGCGACCGGGATGATCTCGTCCACGGGGAGGTCGGCGCGCGAGGCGTGCTCGCGGATCGCCTCCGGGCTCGTCGCCTGGTAGATGCACACGGTGCCGACGCTGCCTCCGCCCTCCTCGAGGACGTAGCTGCGAATCCACCGGATGTCGTCGGCCATCTGCTCGTCGCCGACCTGGCGCGAGCGCTCCGCCGCCTGCTCGAGGTCGCCGCCCGATCGCCAGCCGCTGCGTCGCAGGATCGCGTAAGTGTTCATCAATTCCCCTCGGTCGCTTGCGCGGCGACCGTATACCTAAGCTCTCGGAGATGCGAGTCTCCGTTTCCGCCGACGAACGGGTCGGGATCGCCGACGCAGTGGTCGAGGAGCTCCGCAAGCGCGGGCACGAGCCGATCCCGCACGGGGCGCTCGACGACTCCGAGCGCGACGACTGGGCGTGGGCCAGCGAGAGCGCCGCCCGGGACGTCGCCGAGGGCCGAGCCGAGCAGGGGATCGTCTGCTGCTGGACCGGCACCGGCGCCTCGATCGCGGCCAACAAGGTCGCCGGCATACGCGCCGCGCTGTGCATGGACGCCCAGACCGCCGAGGGCGCGCGCCGCTGGAACGACGCCAACGTGCTCGCGCTCAGCCTCCGCGCGACCTCCGAGGCGGAACTCGCGGAGATCCTCGACGCGTGGTTTTCCGCAGAGCCAAGCGCCGACCGGAGCGACCGCTCGAACGTCGAGCACCTCGCCGAGCTGGACGGTTAGATTCCGCGCGATGCGCCGCCTGATTCCCGACCCGGGGCCCGCCACCGTCCCGGAGCAGGTCATCCAGCTGGACCTGATCTCGAGAGCCCCGGAGGACCGCCCGTACCTGGTCACCAACTTCGCGGAGACGGTCGACGGCAAGGCGACCCTGCACGGCCGCTCCGGCCAGATCGGCAGCGATACGGACACCGAGATGCTGGTCTGCCTACGCACCCGTGTGGACGCGGTGATGATCGGCGCGGGGACGATGAGAGCCGAGCGCTACGGGCGGCCGATCGCCGACCCGGGCAAGCGCGGCCGGCGCGAGCGGCGCGGCTTCTCCCAGGACCCGCTGCTGGTGATCGTGAGCGGGCGGCTGGACATCCCCTGGGACGCGCCGGTGTTCGAGGACCGCGGCGCCCGCGTCCTGATCTTCAGCACGTCCGACGCCGAGCCGCCGGAGACCCTGGCCGAGGTCAGGGTGGTACGTCACGAGGGGAGCGTCGACCTGGCGAAGGCCCTCGCCTACCTGCGCACCGAGCGAGGCGTGCGCGCGTTGCTCTGCGAGGGCGGCCCGCGCCTCCACGCCCAGCTCATCGACGCGGCCCTGGTGGACGAGCTCTTCGTCACCCACGCCCCAAAGCTCGTGGGCGGCGACGGCCCGGGCCTCGCGGTCGGCCTCCCCGAGCTGGAGCGACCGCTCGAGGTCGTCTGGCTCCTGGAGCAGGACGGCGAGCTCTTCGCCCGCTATCGCGTGCCCCGCGACTAGACAGCTAGTAGGCCGGCGGGATCCGGCCCTCCGCCTCGACCTGCTCCTCACCGCGGCGGAGCATCCGCAGCGCCAGGATGGTCCCGCCGAGGGTCGCGGCCAGGCCGAAGCTCACCTGCACGCTCAGGATCCCCTCGCGCGTCCAGTAGACGTCCCGCAGGTCCAGCAGCAATGCGGCCTCGTCGAAGGTCAGCCCGATCCCGGCTCCGAACGGAATCGCCAGCCGCGTCTCGAGCTTGGAGCTCTCGGTGAGCAGGGCGAGCGCCCCGGAGCCGAAGGCGATCAGGATTCCCGGAACGAAGTGATGGATGTGGCGGCCGCCGAGGCGGACGTTGCCGGCGGGCCACCAGCCGCCGCGAATGCCCGCCGTCGACAGCCGGATCAGGGCGAAGGCGGAGACGAAACCGGTAAGCATGTTGAAGAGCACCTTCTCGGTGCGCGAAGTCGCCTCGTATCCCTCGACGAGGACCGCCACGGCGTCCTGCGTCGCCCGGCCCGTCGCCTCGAGGGGGCGCTCCGGGCCCTCGTGTTGGATCGCCGGCGCGGCCGTGGGCCGGATCCGGCGCCTCGCAAGCCGCGCGATCTCAGTCGCGATCACCGTGCCGGCCGTCCCGACCGCGACGGTGGCCAGGCCGACCGTGAGCCGGTCCGCGCGGCGGGCGCCCTTGCGGCGCATGATCCGGGGAAGGCGAGACCGGCGGGGGTGAGAGCTCATGCGCCCATCATCCCCTGCCGCGCCACGAAGCGGCGGCGGCTAGAGGCGGACGAGGTTCGGGGCGGTGATGCCCCGCGTGACGCCCCGGAAGTCGAGCACGAGTTGCGCCTCGCGCACGACGCGCTCGTGGTCCACCTCGGGGTGGGCGGTGATGATGCAGGCGATGTCAGCCGCCGGGAGCTCGGCGTCAAGATCGACGGACTTCAGGCCGAACTCCAAAAGCTCGGGGACGTGCGGGTCGTGGTACGCGATGTCCGCGCCGAGGTCGCGAAGCAGGCGGATGATCTTGAGGGCAGGCGCCTCGCGGAGGTCGCCGACGCCGCCCTTGTAGGCGACGCCCAGCAGCAGCACACGGGAGCCCCGCACCGGCTTCGACGCGTCGTTGAGCGTCCGCTCGATCTTCTCCACGCAGAAGTGCGGCTGGGCCTGGTTCAGCTTGCCCGCCAGCTCGACGAACTCGGTGTAGAAGTCGTGTTCGCGGGCCTTGAACGCGAGGTAGAAGGGGTCGATCGGCAGGCAGTGACCGCCCATGCCGGGCCCGGGGTCGAAGCGCATGAACCCGAACGGCTTCGTGCCGGCCGCGTCGACGACCTCCCAGACGTCGATGTCCATCCGGTCGCAGAGCTGCGCGAGCTCGTTGACGAGCGCGATGTTGACCGAGCGGAAGATGTTCTCGAGCAGCTTGGTGAGCTCCGCCACCTCCGGCGAGGAGACCTCGACGACCTCGTCGCAGATCAGCCCGTAGAGCTCGGTCGCGCGGCGCCGGCATTCGTCCGTGAGGCCGCCCACGACCTTTGGCGTCGTGCGAACCGTGTGGTCGGTCCGCCCGGGATCGATGCGCTCGGGCGAATAGGCGAGGTTGAACTCGCGGCCGGCCGCGAGACCCGACTCTTCGAGGATCGGGAGGAGCCGTTCGCGCGTCGTGCCAGGGTAGGTGGTCGACTCCAGCACCACGAGGCGCCCCTCCTGGAGAACCCGCGAGAGCTGGGTTGCCGCGTCGACCAGGTAGGACAGGTCCGGCTCCCGATGGTTCGCGAGCGGAGTCGGGACGCAGATCACCACGGCCTCGCAGCGGCTCAGGTTCCGGTAGTCGTCCGAGGCGGTGAAGCGATCGGCGATGCCGCGGAGCTCCGCCGAGGGCACGTCCTCGATGTCGGACTCGCTGCGCCGCAGGCGCTCGATGCGCCTGGGGTCGGTGTCGACGCCCACGACCTCGCACCCCGCCTCGGCGAATGCGACAGCGAGGGGCAGCCCTACATATCCAAGCCCGACGATCCCTACCTTCATGGCCGCTCAGTGTAGGTATCGCGGAGCCAGTTGGAGATCGCCGCGGGCTCCGGGGCAAGCCGAACGTCGGATAGCTGACGGATCAGGCGTCCGTTCACTCCGCCCGGCTCGCGCCCGGCTCGCTCGATGGCGGCCACGGGCGTTCGTAACTTCGTCGCGACGAGCACGGCCGACAGCGCGGCGCTCGAGTCCGACGACACCAGCACGGCATCCGGCCCGCCGGCGCTGAGCGTCTCCTCGAACTCACGGAGCGCGTGCGCGAGCGCCCCGATCTCATCCGGGCCGGACGCCGGCACCGGCTCGTCCGGCCGGCGCTCAATGACGATGTCCTCGCCGTCCAGCCCGCCCGCAAGCGCGGCGGCTCCCTCGCCATTCCCGACCAGGAGGACCCTCACGCCCGAAGCCTTACGGATTTTGCGCCAAGTGGCGGGTACCCCGGGCCCCCCGGGTAGATAGATTTCGGTCTCGATGAGCAGGATTCTCGTCCCGCTTAACCTCGGTGTCGGAGCGACCCGCCACCTGATCTGGTACCTGAGCTACCAGATCACCGGCGACGCTCGCGGCCGCGATTAGGGCGCCACCCACCACGAAGGGAGCGACGATGGACGGGCTGATGATGGACCGCCCGCTGCTCGTCAAGCAGATCGCGGAGCGTGCCGCGACCGTCTTCGGGAAGCGCGAGCTCGTGGCGCGGACCCAGACCGGCGTCGAGCGGACCACCTACGCGCAGGTCGTCGAGCGCGCCCGCCGGCTTGCCAGCGCCCTCACCGAGCTGGGGATCCAGCCAGGGGATCGCGTCGCGTCCTTCGCCTGGAACTCGATCCGCCATCTCGAGCTCTATCTCGCCGTGCCGTCGATGGGCGCGGTCCTCCACACGCTGAACGTGCGTCTCTTCGAGGAGGACCTGCGCTACATCACGACCCACGCGGACGATCGGATCGTGTTCGTCGATGGCTCGCTTGCCGAGGCGATGCCGGCGTTCGAGGCGACCGAGCGCGAGGTCGTGATGCCCGACGGTCCCGGAGAGCGCGACGGTGCGCTCGACTACGAGGAGCTGATCGCGGGCGGCGATCCGGCGTTCGAATTCGACGAGTTCGACGAGAACACGGCGGCGGCCATGTGCTACACCAGCGGCACCACCGGGCGGCCGAAGGGCGTTCTGTACTCGCACCGCTCGATCGTGCTCCACGCGCTGGGCGCCGGGCTACCGGACTCGATGGGGATCCGCGAGGCCGACTCGGTGATGCCGGTCGTGCCGATGTTCCACGCGATGGCGTGGGGGATCCCCTACCTGGCGGCCATGGTGGGGGCGCGGCAGGTGCTCCCGGGACCCGATCTGACCCCCGGCGGACTGGCGGAGCTGATCCAGAGCGAAAGGGTCACCTGGACCGCCGGGGTGCCGACGATCTGGAACGGCATGCTCGAGCTCGACCCGCGCCCCGACCTGAGCAGCCTGCGCGAGCTCAAGGCGGGCGGGTCCGCTGTCCCGGAATCAATGATCCGGGGCTTCGCCGAGCGCTTTGGGATCCCGCTCGTCCAAGGCTGGGGCATGACGGAGACGAGCCCCCTTGCGGCGACGTCGAGGCCGCCCGGCGACGTCGAGCTCTCCGACGACGAGGAGTACGCGCTCCGCGCCGTGCAGGGCCGCATCCTCCCCTTGATCGAGTTCCGTATCGACGCCGACAGCGGCGGCGAGCTCCAGGTCCGCGGCCCGTGGATCGCCCGCTCCTATTACGAGGACCCGGACTCGGGCGAGAAGTTCACGGAGGACGGTTGGCTGCGCACCGGCGACGTCGCCGAGCTCGAGCGCGACGCCTACATCAAGCTCGTCGATCGCACCAAGGACCTGGTCAAGTCCGGCGGCGAGTGGATCTCCTCGGTGGACCTCGAGAACGCCGTGATGGCCCACCCGGACGTGATCGAGGCCGCCGTGATCGCGGTCCCCGACGAGCGCTGGGGCGAGCGCCCGTGCGCGTGCATCGTCCTCCGGTCCGGCGCCGACGCGGACCCCGACGGGATGCGCGAGCACCTCGGTCAGCGCGTGGCGAAGTGGTGGATTCCCGAGCGGATCGAGTTCATCGACGAGGTCCCGAAGACCTCCGTCGGCAAGTTCGACAAGAAGGTCCTCCGCGCGCGCTTCGCCGGTGACGAGGCGCCTGCGCCCGCCGAGCAGCCCGCACGCTAGACGCATGTTCAGGGACATCCTCGTGGCAATCGACGGCTCGGAGACGGCCCAGCGCGCGCTCGAGGCCGCCGGCGAGCTCGCAGAGGCGCTCAATTCGCGGCTGACGATCATCGCCGTCGCGCCGCAGGTGCCGCCCTACGCCTACCGGGCGGGCGTCGACGTCGGAGCGCTCGAGGAGGAGGCGAGCAAGGAGACCGAGAAGTTCCTGCGCGAAGCCGTGGAATCGCTGCCGGAAGAGTTGCCGGTAACCACGGTCATGAAGAAGGGCCACGCCGGCGAGCGGATCGTCGAGCAGCTCCGCGGCGGTCAGCACGACCTGCTCGCGATGGGCTCACGCGGGCGTGGACGTGTGGCCACGAGCCTGTTCGGGAGCGTGGGCGCCTACGTCCACTACCACTCGCGGATCGCGATGCTCGTGATCCACCCGGAGGAGTAGCTTCAGGAGATGGCTAGCCGCCCGCGGGCGCGCCACCGTCTGAATCGGTGTCCCCCGGACCGCGATGGACCTGCATGATCATCAACGCCGTGGCATGGCGGTCGGAGGAGGGGCGCCCTGCCAGGCGAGGCGCCGCCTCGGCCTGCAACTGCCGCGCCCGCTCGACGAGCGTCTTCAGCAGCGCGGCGACCTCCTCGTAGGCGGCGTCGTCCAGGTCGAGCCACGTCGCGTCGACGTCGGTCGTCGCCCGGTAGAAGTGCTCGAGCGCCCCGCGGACCGGCGCCGTCCTCACGAGCTCGATGGCCCCGGTCTCCTCGAGGATCTTCACGTGGTAGGCCACGTTCCCGAGCGGCTCCCCGAGCTCCTTGGCGAGCTCGCTGGGGCTGGCCACCCGGGCGTTGAGGATCGCCAGCACGCTCATGCGCAGGGGATGACCGAGTGCCTTAATGAGGCGCTGGTCGACGTCCGCTTCCATGCTCTCCATGGTCATGCCGGGGTCTCGGCGCGGCTCGCTGAAGCCCGGCGGGTCAACCCTACCCCGGCTGGCGCCGTGCTCCAACAAGCGGCTGGGACGCGCCGACCCGCGCGCGAGGCCGGGCTACTCGTCGTCCATGGACATCGCCCGCCGCACAAGCCTATTGGCCAGCTGGCCAGACTCGAGGTGACGGCGCGCACGGTACGCCCGGCGCGCCGGGCCTACGGTAGGGCGCGAGGGCACCGATGAGACTCCCCGATAGCGCCCAGACGTCCCGGCCGTGGCGGATCCACGAGCTCACCCGGGACTTCCGGATCGAAGACGTATGGGCGCTGCCGACGCCGGGCGGCCCGGAAGACTTCCCGCGGCTGGTCCGGATCGCGGCCTCGTTCGACCCGTCCCGAAGCTCGTTCGGGGCCGTTCGAGCCCTCTTCGCCATCCGGTGGAAGCTAGGGGAGCTTCTGGGGTGGGACCGCCCGGACGCCGGCCTCGGCTCACGGGTGCCGACGCTCCGGGACCGCCTACCGGCGGATCTGCGCCAGACTGAGACCCGCCCGGAGTTCGACGCGCTTCCGTTCAGCCCGCTGTACGTGACCGACGACGAGATGGCCGCCGAGATCGCCAACCGGACCGTCCACGGGATCATGCACATGGGGTGGGTCCGGGAGGGAACCGGCGGCTACCGGGGACAGATGGCCGTCTACGTGAAGCCCAACGGCCTTCTCGGGGAGGGCTACCTCGCCGCGATCAAGCCGTTCCGGCACCTGATCGTGTACCCGGCGATGCTCCGGGACATCGGGCGGAGGTGGGAAGGTGGGCC
>Ga0207693_10001173_pt1 | contig 23376 bp, 19 predicted proteins | sample LARL81metaG_FD_184347 | JGI IMG/M metagenome (GOLD analysis project Ga0207693, IMG submission 184347) | Corn, switchgrass and miscanthus rhizosphere microbial communities from Kellogg Biological Station, Michigan, USA - LAR L8-1 metaG... | ecosystem: Host-associated > Plants > Roots >... | reverse complement strand
CGCGCTCGCTGATGACCGGTCGCATGACCGACGCCTACACCAACATCGCGACCGTGAAGCTCTTTTCGCACGCGCGGCGCGAGGCGTTCTTCGCGCGCACAGCGATGCAGGAATTCCTGAACACCGTGCACACGCAGATGCGGCTGGTCACCGGTTTCGAGATCGTCAATCACACGCTGTCGATGGGACTGATCGCCGCCAGCGCGGGCGCCACGCTCTGGCTGTGGACGCAAGGCCAGGTCGGCGTCGGCGCGGTCGCCGCCGCCACCGCGATGGCGCTGCGCCTGAACGGCATCTCGCACTGGGTGATGTGGGAGATGGCGACGCTGTTCGAGCACATCGGCACCGTGCAGGACGGCATCAATACGATCGCTCGGCGGCAGACGGTCGTCGACGCTCCGGAGGCGAAGCCGATCACCGTCGCGCACGGCGACATCCGCTTCGAGCAGGTGAGCTTCGCCTACGGAGGCAAGCGCGACGTGATCGAAAAGCTCGACCTCCACATCCGTCCGGGCGAAAAGATCGGCCTGGTCGGACGCTCGGGCGCGGGCAAGTCGACCATCGTCAACCTGCTGCTGCGCTTCTACGATGTCGAGAGCGGCCGCATCCTGATCGACGGCCAGGACATCGCGCAGGTGACGCAGAACAGCCTGCGCGAGCAGATCGGCATGGTCACGCAGGACACCTCGCTCCTGCATCGCTCGGTGCGCGAGAACATCGTCTATGGCCGTCCCGATGCGACTGAGGAGGACATGCTGGCCGCGGCCAAGCGTGCCGAAGCCGACGAATTCGTCGGCGGCCTGACCGATCCGAAGGGACGCAGCGGCTACGACGCGCACGTCGGCGAGCGCGGGGTCAAGCTTTCCGGCGGCCAGCGCCAGCGCATCGCGATCGCGCGCGTGATGCTGAAGGACGCGCCGATCCTGCTGCTCGACGAGGCGACCAGCGCGCTCGACTCGGAGGTCGAGGCCGCGATCCAGCGCAGCCTCTACCGGTTGATGGAGGGCAAGACCGTCGTCGCCATCGCGCACCGGCTCTCTACCATTGCAGCGATGGACCGGCTGATCGTGCTCGACCGCGGACGAGTGGTCGAGGAGGGCGATCATCGCAGCCTGCTGGCGCGCGACGGCCTGTACGCGCGGCTGTGGGCGCATCAGAGCGGCGGCTTCCTCGGCGACGATCTGGCCGACATCGCCGGCGATGCCGACCAGGCGATCGCGCAGGCGCGCGCGCAGGACAGCGAGGCCGACGCCGCTGCCGACGATGCACGTGCGCGCCGGCCCGAGGCAACGTTGATCGGCCACGACCTGCCCGCCGGCACCGAGCCGCCGGGCTGAAGCGCCGGCCGGCTAGAGCGTCTGCAGGAAGGCGATCAAGTCGCTCTTTTCCTGATCGCTCAGGTTCAGGGTGAATCGCGTGTTGTAAAAGTCGACCGCCGCGCCCAGATCCGCGGCAAAGCCGTTGTGGAAATACGGCGCCCGCGCGGCGAGCCCGCGCAGGATCGGTCCCTTGAAGCGGCCGATGTCCTTCCATTTCCCGCTGAGGAGCGCCTTGCCCGGATCGGTGATCTGGATCGTCTCTCCAGTTTGCAGATTGCGCAGCGTATACAGCGGCAGATCGGGCGTCCGACGCGACGCATCGGCGATACCGATGTCGAGTGGCGCCGGCACCGAGTGGTTGCCGGCATTCGGCGTGTCGTGGCAGGTCGTGCACGTGCCGGGAATGACTTTCAGCTTGAGATCGTCGTTCAGCCCCTTGACGTCGGTGATGTTGATCAACCGGGTGTTGAAAATGGCTTGTCCACGGACGACGGCATCGCGTGCCGCGACGCGGCTGTTCGCGTTCGCATTATCGCTGGCCGGGGAGTGGTACCAGGCGTCGTAGGTGTGGAACACGGTCGAGTTGAACTTCGCTCCGGTCCGGTAGTCGCCCGCGATCGCGTCGTTGACGCCGAAATACGAGTCCTGCGCCGACAAGTAGTCCGGGCCGCCGAAAGCCCGGCTCGCATTGAGTTCTCCGGCGTTGACGTCGAATACCTGCGCTGTGTACAGCGAGCTTTCGAACGCGACGATCGCCTGGCGCTGCGCGTCGCTCAACGGAATCGCGCCCTGAGCGTGTCCCATCGTGGCGGCGTTCGATTGATCGGCGAGGTCGAACGGAATCGTTGCGAAGCAATTGGTCGTCCCGATCACGCAGTCGTGCGACGCCGCATCCTTGAACGTCTCGCGGCCGTCCCACATGACGGTGCTAAGGAACTTGAGGTTGGTCGCCGGCAGCGGACGACGGAACAGCGACAGGTCTTGTGCGCTGGCGTGGCCGTACGGGTCATCCACGGCGATCAGCTCGAATTCCACGCCGGGCCCGCTCGGCATGCCGATGCCGACGCGGATCAGGCCTTTGGAAAGCAGCATGCTGTAGGCGCTTCGGCGCGCGTCGACCGTCGACACGTCGAGCTCGGGCGCATTCGACCCGTCGACCGTGCGGAATACCGGATCGGTGCCATCGCTGGCGTCGAAGCGTTCCTGCAAATGCGCGGGCGTGACCGTCCAGCCGTCGCTGGGCTGATGACAGCTGCCGCAGCTACGGCCGTTGGTGCCCAGGCTCTGGAAGAACGGACCCGTCAGGTCCACCTTCCCCGTGGTGCTGAAAGTCGCGGCGAAGCCCGTGGGATTCGGGAAGCGCAGCATATTCGGCAACGACGTATCGCCGGCGAGACTCGGAATGCTGACGAGCGACAAGGCGGCGAGCAGCATCCAGATCGGACGAATGCGAAAGCGATGATTCATGGCGACCTCCCTGGATCCGGTGGCGCGCAGGCGCCAATCAGAACGTGTCGATCGGCTCGGCCGGTTCTTTGGCCTGGTCGGTGTAATGATCGGGAAAGTAATCGAAGGGCTGGTCTTGCGTTGCGCCTGACTTCGCCGCGGTATCGGGTGCGGGGAAGGACGGCGACGCCGCGCGCTGCGCTGCTCCGCTGGCATGGGCTCCCCCGAAGCCTAGCATCTCGGCGGGCTGCAGTTCGACAATCAATGCTGCCAGTGCGATGACGATCGCCACCGGATAGAACCACCGCGGCAGCTTTACCCGGCGCACTCCTTCGGGACGTGTCGGACCCGGATCCCGGCTGCGGACCGGATGAAACCGACGATGCAGAATGTTCATGAGAGCTCCTTTGCTGGCCCTCCCTTTACTCTTAATCGGAAACGAGTTCGGAAAGGCGACAACGGGCGGCGGGGCGTTCGATGGCGCCCGGAACAGTCGGCAGTTAGGCGCGCGTCGCGCGCCCGGCTAGGAGTGCTTGCCGGCGCCTGCCTGGGTCAACAGGCGCTCGGCGAGGCGGGTCTGCGGATGCTCCGGGCCCAACGTGGGGCGGAGGTGCTCGACCGCGGACGAGAGTGCCTGCGCGGCGTCCGGTGACGCGCCGGAGGCGAGCAGGGCGCGACCCTCGACCAGATACGCAAGACCCAGGATGGACGAGTGCCCATTCGGGGTCGTGACGTCGACGTTCACGCGGATCGATCGCTCGGCGTCGGCCAGGGCGGCGGCAGGCCGGCCGAGCGCAAGCTCGATCTCGGCGCGGCGCGTCAGAATGCGCGGCAGCACGTCGGGCCGCCTCTTGTCGCCTTCGGCGATAGCGATGGCCTTGTCCATTTCGGCGATCGCGCGCTCCCTATCGCCGTGTGCCGCGGCGAGAAGTCCGCGCTCGGATGCGATCGTCCCGAAGCAGGCGCATTCGGGTGGATAGGCGCGGTGGAATTGCTGCTCGAGCTCGCTTAGCGTCTGCATGCCCTGCGCGTACTGGCCGCGCGCGCGGAAGACGCGCCCGCGGGCGCCCAACGCATAGCGTGCGATTACCTCGTCGCCATCGGCGCGCGCCCGCTCGTAGGCCTGGTCCGCATAGCGTTGTGCCTCGTCGATGCGGCCAAGCTCGATGAGGATGGTCGCCAGGTTCGAGAGCTCCATCGGCGAGACATTCTTTTCGGTGCCGTCGGCACTGCTGATGCGCATTGCGCGGCGGAACAACGCCTCGGCCTGCAGCGTCTGGCCGGTGTCCGCGAGCGCCAGGGCCCAGTTGTTGTACAGCGTGCCCGCGTTCTCGGTGTTCTCGCGCCCAAGCTCGACCGTGCGCGCATATGCCTGCTCGAACGCCGCGATCGCGGGACCGTACTGGCCGGCGACACGGTAGGCCTCGGCCAGGTCCATCAGCATGTTGAGCTCCAACGCAGCGGACCGGTAGCGCAGCTGCGGGAGGAGCGCCAGCGCCTGCTGCGTGCGGGCGAGTCCCTCGTCGGTGCGATAGTCATCTCTCGCGACGATACTGCCGTCGCTCAGGCACTGGATGCGGTCGAGCGCGTATTGCGGCTCATCGGGTAGCAGGGACATGCCCTCGCGAAACAGCGCCTCGGCGCGCTCGCCGCCGCCAGTGCCGCCGCTCAGGGCCGCAGCCAGGTAGCAAGCCGCGCGCGCATGCGTCGTCAAATCGGTCTGCATACGCGCGATGTCGTAGGCCTGTGTCAGCACGCGCAGCGCGTCATTCTCGTGGTCCATGATCCGGTACTGGCGGCCGATTGACATCAGCATGTCGGTACGATTGACGTCGGCGCCCGCGGGCTGGCGCTGGACGAGCGCTTCGGCGCGCGCGAGAAGCTCCCCGGCCGTGAATGGCTTGCCCGATGGAGCCGCATCGGAGAGCAGGAACTGGTTGAATTCGTTGACCGACGCGGCGCGCGACAGCTCGCGCAGCGCGAAGTCCCGCTGCTTGGTCGCGACGCGCGCCTGCTCGTCGGCGCGGGTGCGTTCGGCTTCGGCGACGCGAGCCTGTTGCGTGGCGCGCTGCGCTTCGATGATCGTTCCGGCCAGGCCGGCCAGCAGCGCCAGCACCGCGGCCGAAGCGAGCGCGACCGGGATCCGGTTCCGGCGCACGAACTTGGTCGCACGGTAGGTAAGCGAATCGGCGCGCGCGCTGACCGGTTCGTGATCGAGATAGCGCCGGATGTCGTCGGCGAACGCGGTCACCGACGCGTAGCGCTCGATCGGATTCTTCTTCAGCGCCTTGCCGACAATGTTGTCGACATCGCCGCGCAGGACGCCGGCGAGGCGCTCCGGCGTGGCCGCGCGTTTTGCCGCGTTGTCGAGCAGCGCCTGACCGTCGAGCGTCTTCGCCGACGTGACGGCTTCCGAGAGCCGGGTCGGCGAAGTCTCGACGATCGCCTTGACGAGGTCCGCCGAGGAACGCGTGCTGCCGCCGGCTGGATGCTGGCCCCCGAGCAGCACGTAGAGCAACACGCCGAGGGCGTAGACGTCGGTCGCGGTCGTGACCGGCAAGCCTAAGAGCTGCTCGGGCGCGGCGTATTCGGGTGTCATCGCGCGCCCCGCTTCGCGCGTGAGTTCGGTGGCCTCGCTGGGGTGCAACTCGTCCTGGAGCAGCTTGGCGATGCCGAAATCGAGCAGCTTCACCGTGCCGTCGTTGGTCACCAGCACATTCGACGGCTTCAGGTCGCGATGCACGACGAGATGCGCGTGGGCATGCGCGACCGCCGCCAGAACGTCGAGGAATAGCTTCAGCCGCGCAGCGACGTCGAAGCGCTGGTCGTCGCAATACTGGTCGATGGGCTTGCCATCGACGAGCTCGAGCACCAGATACGGCTGGCCCGTGGCGGAGACGCCGGCGTCGATCAATCGCGCGATGTTGGGATGGGTCAGCCGCGCGAGAATGCTGCCTTCGCGGCGGAAGCGCTCCTCGCCGGTGCGGCCCACCAGCGCGGCGTTGAGGAACTTGATTGCAACCTTGCCCTCGAAGCGGCCATCACTGCGGCGGGCGAGCCAGACGCTGCCCATCCCGCCGTGTCCCAGCGGCGCTTCGAGCGTGTACGCGCCGATCGTCTGGCCGGCAAGCGTCGCCCGCTCCGGGCCTTCGGGCGTGTGCTCGAGAAAGCGCTCGTCACCGATTGCGCGCGCTTCGTCGAGCAGCGCCTCGACCTCTTCGGCAAGCTCCGGGTCGCGCCCTCGCAGCTCCACGAGCCACTGCGTCCGCTGTTCCGCCGGCAAATCCAGAGCCTCGTCGAGCAATGGGCTCAGCCGCTGCCAGCTCGCGTGATCGATATTCACTCCGGCATCCTCGGCTTCAAATATCTGTATATCGGAATTCGACCGCGAAAACCGACACGGCCCCGATCATGGCTACATCGAACCCTCGCGCAGGCTCCGACGCAGATAGATTCGCGCCTTCTCCCAGTCGCGCTGCACGGTTCGCTCGGAAACCCCGCGCATCGCCGCGATCTCCGCGAAGGAAAAGCCGCAGAAGAACTTAAGGTCAACCACCTGCGCCAGATCGGGCTCGAGCTTGGCTAGGTCGTCGAGCGCGTCGCCGACCTGCGGAAGATCCATCTGGTCCGCCGTCTCGTTGCAGATGTTGGTGTCGAGCGCGGTGATGTCGAACTGGCCGCCGCGCTTCTGCGCATGGCGGCTGCGCGCATGGTCGATGATCAGGCCGCGCATCGCCCGCGCGGCGTAGGCCATGAAACGGGCACGGTCGGGAAAGGCGGTCGCGTCGCGCTCTGACATGTTGATGAACGCCTCGTGCAGCAAGGTCGTCGCGCCCATCGAAACCCCGGCGCCGCTGCGCCAAAGCTCGGTTCGGGCTAGCCGATGCAGCTCGGCATAGAGCCGCTGGAAGAGCTGCTCACGCGCGGCCGCGTCGCCTTTTTCCGCGGCGGCGAAGAGCGCGGTCAAATCGAGTTCCACGTCGTGCGCCCCCGGATGGGCAGTACGCCCCGGGAACCAAAAAGTATATGCCCTGCGGCGCGAGTCAGCTGTCAGGAAACCCAGCCAACGGGTGGAATGTACGGCGAGTGCTACGGCAGCGAAATCGCCGCAAGCAACCCCGGACGGGCGATCACCGCCGCACCCAGCACCATCAGTGCAACGCCGGCCACCTTCGCCGCGACCAGGCCGTACTTCCAGTTCTTCTCGACAACGATCAGCGCGAAGATGGCGGCCATCCACAACAGGTTCATCAGCCCGACCAGCAGCAGCACGGTCATGATCGCCCAGCAGCAGCCGAGGCACAGCGCGCCGTGGACCAGTCCGGCGCGCAGCGCGCTGAGCGAGCCGCCGGCGAAATCGTGCGACGCAAGAAAGGCGAAGGGCCTCTGGCAATGGTCGAGACAGATACGCTTCCACGCGCTGAATTGATACGCGCCGGCGACGATCAGAATCGTGCCGGCTAACGCTGGCAGCCACCGCAGCAGCGCCGGATCGTCGCTCAACGGCGCGAAGGCCTTGTAGACCAGGAGCGGCACCGCGCCGATCGCCGACCACACCAGCAGGTAGCCGGCGATGAACACCAGCGTGGGAACGACGCCGCGGCCGCGCCGGCGCGTGACGCCGAGATGCGCGAGTACCATCGGCGCGACCGCCGGCAGCATCATCGCGACCATCATCGTCACCCACATCGCGAGAAAGACGCCGGCGCTCATGTCGCCCTGGGCCAGCCAGCCAATCTGCCCGAATCCCATCACCATGCCGCGCATCGAGACCGCGTCCTGGATCGTGCTTCGCCACGCGAGCGCCGATAGCGCGAACAGGGCGACGACGACCGTCAGGTTGACCCGCCACGACAACAGCGCGAACGCCGCGCGTGGCGAGTCTCGTTCGGGCGATGCGCCGGCAACTTGCATCGGTCAATCCGGGCCGCGCCAGTTGAACGCGAGGTGCTTGCTCGATTTGCCGCTTCGGCTCCACTGGAAGCCGAACATGTCGACCCGGTCCGCGGTGGCGGTGCCCCAGGTCGCCACGGTGCCGCTGGGGCCGACCTCCGAGCCAGGCGGATTGACCGTCTGCACGCGCTTGCCCGGCGGCGTCGTCGGCCCGGTCAGCGCTTCGGCCTTCGCCTCCACCCGTCCGGCAACCGATGCGCTCCAGTGCGCGAGGTCGCCGGCGATGTCGACCTCGATGCGCGCAAATTCGATGCCGCGCACTTCCGCCACCGTTTGCGCGAACTGACCCGGCCACCCGCCGGCCTGGCCGCCGAAGATCATCTGCAGCGCCTCGCGCTGCTTCGGGTCGCCGCGCTCGTCGAGGATGATGCCCATCGTCGCCTTGGCACCCGCCCAGATATTGCCCTCGAAGTGGCCGAGCGCCACGACGTTCAGCCCGTCGATCGGGACGTCGCCGTAACGACCCTTGCGCACGTGCCACACCAGGATGCCTTCGCATTCGTTGTCGGTCGGCGGTTGCGCGAATTCGCAAGGACAGGGAATGTCGCACCTGCAGACGTCGAACCAGTCGCCTTCGGCCTGCCATTGCGGGACGTTTGCCATCGGGATCTCCTCGCTTAAGGTCAATCCGACGCCAGTCTAGCGAATCGCACCGCAGCCCGGAAGCGGGCGCGCGACGGCTTGTCCACCGCCTTCCGTTCCAGATGAGCGTAGCGGACGACCTAGCGCAGCCGGACGACGATCTTGCCCCGGCCGTGGCCGGTTTCCATCGCGCGCTGAGCGTCGGCGACTTCTTCCAGCGTGATCGTGCGCTCGATGTGCGCCTTGAGCGCATTTTGGCGCACGAGCTGCAGCGCTCGCTGCCAGATGCGGGCGTCGTGGCGCAAGGTGAACGGAATTGCGCGCTGGCGCGACGTGAATCGGGCTAACACGGCCGACGCCGCAGTGCCGAGCAGGGCGGCGACGGTACCGCTGGTGTTGATGTAGACGCCCGACGGCGTCATCACGTTGCTCGCAGCGACAAAGTTCGACGCGCAGGCGGCGTCGAAAACGACGTCGAAGCGGTCGCTGCGGCGCGTGAAGTCATCGTGGGCGTAATCGACAACGTCGTCAGCGCCTAGCTCGCGCACGAATGCGGTATTCACTTCACTGCAGACGCCGATGACGTACGCACCCAGATGCTTGGCGATCTGCACGGCGAAGTGCCCGACGCCGCCGGCAGCGCCGGTGATCAGCACGCGCTGTCCCGGGCCGACGTGCGCCTCGTCAGTCAGCGCCTGCAGCGCGGTGCCTGCGGCGACCGGCAGCGCCGCCGCCTGCGCGAAGTCCACATTGTCCGGAAGCGGCAGCACGCGCTCGTCGGACACCACGATAAAGTCGGCAAGGGCGCCCTCGCGTCCGAACTGCTGCAGCGAGCCGAAGACGCGCTCGCCGACCCGGCGCGCACTGGGGCCGGCGCCGAGGGTGACGATCTCCCCGGCGAAATCGGTGCCCACTCCGCGCGGCGGCGAGCGGAAGAGCGGCACCAGGCGCACATGCCCGGCGCGAATCTTCCAGTCGATCGGGTTGAGGCAGCCCGCGTGCACGCGCACCTTGACCTGGCCCGCCTCGGGCGAGGGCTCGGGCACCTCGTCGATGCGCAGGACGTCCGGCGGACCATAGGTGTGGAATCGAAGCGCGCGCATGTAGCCGATAGTAATACCTCGGCCCGCACAACGCACGATACGAATCAGCGCGCCGCGCGCGGCTGGCCGCGACAGCCATTCAGGAACAGATTCACGACGTCGCCCGCCCAGGCATCGATCTCGGCTGAGGGCATTGGGGCGCCGAAGCCCATGGCCCGGCGCTGCGGCAGCGCGATGACCATGTAAAGAAACTGCTGGGCGGCGAATGTCGGGTTGGCCAATGCGAGCCGTTTGGCGCCGACTTCACCTTCGAGAATGCCGACGATGAGCCGGATCGCCTCCTCGGTAGCGCCGGTCGTGACAGCGGCCAGCTGCGGAAATCTTCCCGATTCCGCGACGATCATTCGATTCAAAGCGATCGCCTGTGGCGACAGCGCCGCGTGCAGGATGAGTCCTGCGAGCCGCCGCAGGATCTCACGCAGGTCGCCTTCGAGCAACGGTATATCGGCGGGCGGACGCAGGCCTTCGATGATGCGATGGACGACGGCGACAAAAAGCGCAGGCTTATCGGGGAAGCGATGGTAGAACGTGCGCTTGGAAATTCGGGCGCGTCGCGCTACCGCTTCGATGCTCGTGGCGCCGTAGCCGTGCGACAGGAAAAGATGCGTGGCGGCGTTAAGAATCCGCTCGCCTAGCTGTGCCGCGTGCTGCCGGGAAGGGCGACCGCCGCGGCCGGCAGCCGTGGCAAGTGCGGCGGCACGCGTTGCGGACGCCGTCTTCTTAGCTCGAACTCGCGGTGTCGAACCGCCCCCGGCCGATCGCCTCATCCGCCGACGCGATCAGCGCTGATAGTCGTAGTAGTTGGGAGCAGCAGGGGAATCTTGGTTGTAGTAGTCCGGCGGCGGCCCGTAGTTGTAAGCCGGCGCCGCCGGAGCCGCAGGCGGAGCGTAAGACTGCGCAGGCGAAGCGTAATACTGCGCAGGCGGCGCGTAATTCTGCGCGGGCTGAGCGTAATAGCGCGCGGGTGGCGCGTAGGCAGGTGCAGTGCGGTAATAAGCCGGCGCTGCGGGCGGACCGTAGGAGACCGGAGCGGGCGCACGGTTATAGTAGCGCGCGGGTGGCCCGTAATAGGCAGCCGGCGCGTTGTTGTAGTTGGAAGGCAGCGTCGAGTCGCTGGCGGCGGGCGGGCCATAAGCCGCAGGCGGGCCATATCCCGCGGGCGATGCGTAGTACGGTGCGTTCACGGCAGCGTTGAGAGCGACGAATGGCAGTGTGACGACTGCAGCGGTGGTGGTGACGACCGCAGCCGCCAAGCCGAACGGCCACAAGCAGCCGTAGCAACCGTAACCGCCGTAGCCGTAGCCGTGGACCGCGTAACTCGCGTGGCCGTGGCCGCCGCCCCAATTACCGCCGTGACCCGAATGCCGGTTGGATCGAGTGTCGGCAAAGGCGGACGACAGCGGCGCGAGGGCGAGAGCAACGCCAACGAGAGTGCCGAACGCAACAACTTTGGTCTTGCCCATGTCTTGCTCCTCGTCGTGGCGCGGACAGGTCGCATCCGATTGGACCCAGGCTAGCACGTTCGGTCATAACGCAACGCAACCGTAGCGTATTGTTACATTAGAGTCCCCGCACCAGCAGCCCGACCCCCGACACTGCAAGCAGCAGGCTCACCGCCACCTGGAATTGCTTCTGGCTCAGCCGCTGGAACACCGCGAGACCGCCGACGGCGCCGATCAGCGCAAACGGCACGAAGCTGAGATCCTGCGCGATGCCTTCCTGGATCGGCGACTGCCAGCGCAGGCACGCGATGGTCACGATCTGCATCGCCAGGATGTACGGCTGGTAGACGGCACGCTGCTTCAGCTTGTCCCAGCCGCGCATCGAGCACCAGATCGTCACGAATGCGCCGGGGAAACCTGCGAGGCCGCCGGCGATTCCTCCCAGCCCACCGGCGAGCGCATCGTGCCACGCGTTGCCGCGCACGACATGTTCCTTCCGGCGCAGCACGAGGTAGCAGGCGTATATCGTCAGGAACGCGCCGAGGCTTGCCGCGTAGACGGGGGCGTCGACGTGAACCAGCAGCCACACGCCGAACGGTATGGTCGCCGCGCCGGTGACAACCATCGGCCAAAGCGAGCGCCAGTCGATCGACTCGCGTATTTTCCATACGGCATACGACTGGGTCGCAATCGAGCACAGCACCATCGTCTGCACGGCGTGGACTGGCTCGACGCCGAGATAGGCGAGAGCGCAGCCGGCGATCGCCGAGAACGCGAATCCCGCGATGCTGGACACCAGCGCGGCCAGCAGCAAGGCCGCGGCCATCGCGATCGCGATCCACGCGCCGTCGTGGTGCTGGGCAATCGCGCTCGCCAAGGTTCCGGACGACATGACCGTCCACAGCGCGAGCGCGGCGAACGTGGCTCGTGCAAATGCTGGCCCTGCGAGCCAGCGGCTGGCAACTCCGGCGGTGGAGGTCGTCATGCGCCACCCCACCAGTCCACTCCGACGTCGTTAGCGCGGCTGCTGCTGCCGACACCGGCGACCAGACAGATCATCACGGCCAGCTCGAGCAATTCCTCGTCCGAAAGCGGGAACGGCTGCTCTTCGCGAGGATTCGCGTCTCGCCCGACGGTGTTCGTCGGCGAGCACGCGGCGGTTGCGGCAGCATTGGTGCAGATGGTGTCTTCCATGGTGGTCCTCCTGTTGATGGCGATAATTCACATGTCCAAAGCCGGGTCGTGTTGTCACAACACGAATCGCTTCCTGCGCTTCCGCGCCGCCGCGGCGGTCTTGGTCTTTCGCTTTGGTTGCTCCGGCGCCGGTTCGCTTACGGATACCGCGCGCTTCGGTTCGACCGCGGATTTCGGATCCTCGGGATTCGCTGGACCGTCGCGACGGAGTGCTTCGTCGCCCGGCGATTCCTCGAGGTCGTCGATTTCATTCTTCATTTCGCGTTCACCGATCGTGCGGCGACTCACTTGAGGTACGACGTCGAGCAGTGGGCCTTCTTGCTGTTGACCCAGTTCTGCTGGAGCAGGTAGTCGCGGGAGCCGAGCTTGACGTTCGCCTCGGCGGACTCGCCCAGGCGATTCGTGACGGCGTAGGTCGTGCCGTACGTGTCCTCGCACTTTTCGGAGTTTTCCAGGCCGTACCGGTCGAACCAGCCTTTGCCGGTCGGGTTCGTCACCACGCCGTTAAGGGCGTGAGCCAGCCACGCGGCCATCGCGTCGGCGGCGTAGTTGCCGTTCGGCGATACCTTGTCCGGGAATTGTGTCGCGCAGCCACCGGGACAGCGCGCCGGGTGGCCGACAAACACATACCTGAATTTCGCACCGAGGACCTCCGACTCGCCGTGCAGATCGCAGCAGGTAAGACAAAACTGCGTCGCGCCATCCACCAGCGCGATATCGGGCGACGTCAGGACGACGTAGATCGCGGAAGGATCGAAGGGAAGGCCTGAGTTAAGAACCCTCTGTGCGACGACATCCGCGACGTCCGCCTCGGTCAGCGTGGCACCGTGCGAATACGCATCGGCGTCGGCGCCGGCAAGGAACAGAGCGCTGGTCGGGGTCTGGCCGCTGGCATCCGGATAGCCGCTGTTGATCCGGAAATACGGCGACCATCCGAGGTTCGATACGAAGTCCGCCAGGAGGATCTGGTCGTCACTCCTGTTGGCCCAGTTGCCGTACCAGATGAGATAGATATTCTGGGTGCCGAGCAGGACGGGTCCGTTGTGGTAGAGGATCCTGCTGTCGGTCCTCGTCGCGCCGCTGCTGGCGGGACTGTTGCCGTTCTGGGCCGAGGCTGGCCCCGCCAGGACGGACAGAGCGAGCGAAAGCGCGATCGCGAGACGTGTGATGAGCTTCGTTTTCATGGCGGTTCTCCTTTCGGTCTTGTTCAAGGGACGACGATTTCTTCTGCGTCGAGATAGCTTTCAATGGCTCTGCACGTGCGCAATATGCGAGCGCGGGACTTGCGGATCGCTTACCGATCCGCTTGCCGGCGTCACTTCAGATAGGACGTCGAGCAGTGGCCCTTCTTGCCGTTGACCCAGTTCTGCTGCAGCAGGTAATGGCGAGAGCCGAACTGGACGTTGGCCAGTGCGGACTCGCCCCAGAGATTCGTGACGGGATAGGTCGTGCCGTACGTCCCTTCGCACTTTTCCGAGTTTTCCAGGCCATACCGGTCGAACCACCCATCGTTTTCCGGATTGGTGACCACGGCGTTGAGCGCGTGCGCCAGCCACGACACCATCGCATCGGCAGCCATATCGCCGTTCGCCGTGTGGACGCCGCTGGGCTGCGATCCGCAGCTCCCGGGGCAGCGCGCCGGATGACCGACGAACACCCACCTGAACGGCGAACCGGCGACTACCGAGTCGCCGTGAAGGTCGCAGCAGGTAAGGCAAAAGTGCGTCGCACCATCTTCCAGCGTGACATCGGGCGACGTCAGGACGACGTAGATTGCGGAAGCATCGAAGGGGAGCCCTGTGGCTCCTCCGGTGAGGATCAATTGCGCGACGACGTCCGCGACGTCCGCCTCGGTCAGCGTGGCACCGTGCGAATACGCATCGTTGGCGGCGCCGCCGTAGGTCAGCGCACCGTTCGGCGCTTGGCCGGCGCTGTTGGGGTAGCCGTTGTTGATCTGAAAATAGGTCGACGATCCGAGATCCGATATGAAGTTCGCCAGAATGATTTGCCGATTGATGTCCGACGCCCAGTTGCCGTACCAGACGACATAGATGGTCTGGGCGCCGAGCAGGACGCGCCCGTTGTGGTAGAGGATCCTGCTGTCGGTCTTCGCCGGGCCCCCATTCGTCGATGCGTTGCCCTGCTGGGCCGAGGCCGGTGTTCCGATCGCGCCGAGGACCAGCGCGAAAACGATCGCGAGTCCGGTGAGCTTCCTGTTCATGGCGGTTCCCCTTTCGGTTTGGGTTAAGGCCGTCGGGAGATCCGCCGGCTGCCCGAAGCCGTGTGGGCCGAGGACGTGCCCACTGTGCAAGCGAAGGACTTGCGGATCGCTTACGGATTCGCCGATGTCCTCCCGCCCGCGCTCGTGCCGGCGTCGATCGCACCGGCGCCGGCCAAAAAAAGAGGGGCGGCCGTTGCGGCCGCCCCTGTGCCTGACTAGTCGAGCGTGCTTACTTGCTGGACGTATGAACCACGATGCTGCCGCCGCCGATCGCCGTGCCTTCCGACGTCGTGCCCTCGGTGCTCGAGCTCAACTGGTTGTCGTAGACGACGACGTCCTGCTTCAGGTCGGTGTCGTAGGTCCAGATCTTGATCCGGAAGCGATCCGGTGCGGTGCCGCCGGCGAGAAGCGCGCCGTCGACCGCGGTCAGCAGGAATTGATAGCCGCCGCTGTTGTTCAGCGTGCCCGTGCCCTTGAACTGGCCGCGCGCGCCGCCGACGACCAGCCAGTCGTAGCTGTCGCTGTGGAAATCCAGATTGGCGCTTTGAAAGTGGAACTCGGTGTTGCCGGTCGGAACCTTCGCGCCTTTCTGGTATTTCGACACGAAGCCGAAGGTCGCTCTGCCGACCACTGTCGGATCAGCCTTGAATGCTCCGGCCGGCGACTGGATCCAGCCGCTGCCGGTGACGAATCCCGCCGACGGATCGTAGACGACGACGTTGCGGCTGACCTGACCGGTCTTGCCGGTGTTGTCGGTGACTGCCACGCTGACCGGATAGATGCCTGCCGCCGCGTAGGTGTGGAATCCCGACGCCGTTCCCGAGCCGTTGGTTTCCGACACGGTGGCCGGTCCGGCCGGCGTGCCGTCACCCCAGGTCCACGAAGCCGAGTGCGTATCGGTCGCCGCGTCGGTGAAGCTTGCGCTGACCGAGACGACCGCGCCGACCGCGACCGGATCGTTGGCCGAGATCGGACCGACCACAGGCGCCGCCGCGACCGTCGAGCTCGGCGACAGCAGCACCGCGCCGGCGGTGGTCCAGGCGACAAGCCGCTTGCTGTCCGACAGATGGAACGCGGTCATGAATTCCATGCCTGCGGGCTTGTTGGGTGCCAGATCGTTCAGGTCCTTCAGCGCTCCACCGTCGAAGAGGAAAGCGTGCGCCGTCGAATCGCTGGCGAGCATCGCCTGTCCGACCGCCTGACCCCAGATGTTGGTCGCGTACGCGGTCGATGACGATCCGCCGAGCGTGCCCAGATCCCGCATGCCCCCGGCGTTCGTCCACGCGAAAGCATGCGGCGCGCCGCTGGGGGTACTGGAAGCGCCGACGACTTGGCCCGACGCGCTGATCCCGCTGACCGACGAAGCAGCACCGCCGAGGGTCATGTCGACCAGGCCGCCGGCCAGTGTCCAGCTGAACCCCTGCGCATACCGGAAATCGTTGGAGGCGGTGAGCGAGAAACCGATGACCTGTCCCGACGCGTTGATCTTATCCGGCCAGGAATAAATACCGCCGAGCGTCCCGATATCCACCATTCCGCTGGTCGGCGACCAGAAAAAGGCGCGCTGAGCGGAATAGCTGCCGTTGACGGACCACTGCGAGGTGCCCGTGACCTGTCCCGCATCGTTGATCGCCCACGCCCAGGACAGATCGCCGCCGAGCGAACCGAGATCGACTATCGCGCCGTTCGGCTGCCACAGCACCGCGTGCCACCGTGTGTTGTCGGGCGTATACGAATACCCGGCGATCTGGCCCAGCGCATTGATCGAGTATGGCTCGGAATACCGCGCGCCTCCGCCCAGCGTGCCGAGATCGACCATGCCGCCGGCTTGCGTCCACGAGTAGGCGTGTTCGTCGCCGTTCGCCAGCTGCGACCTGCCGGTGACCTTGCCCGAATCGTTGACCCCCACGGCCGTCGACCAGTCGCCACCGAGCGTTCCCAGTGCGACGATGCCGCCCGCCTTGGTCCATGAGAATGCGCGGCACGTCGTCCAGTCACCGAAGGTCCTGCACGAGTCGCCGACGATTTGCCCCGAAGCGTTGATCGCGTGGGGTTCGGAGTAGAACTCGCCGAGCGTCCCGATGTCGATGTTGCCCTCCGATTGCGACGCGAAGAATGCGTGAACCCCGCCGTCAGCGGAGGCGCTGATGCCCGCCACCTGTCCCTGCGCATTGATCGCCGAGACCGCCGACCATTGTCCGCCCAGCCCGAGATTGGTGATGTCGTACGTCTGTGCGACTGCGGGCAGCGCGGAGAACATCGCGAACGATGCGGCGATGCCAAGCTGCCGCACTGCTTTCTGCCATCGATCCTTGCTTCCGTCGATCACGTTTTTCCAAGCGGTTTTCATGAATCCCCCTTTCCGGACACAGTGGTGGACAGCGGCCACGCGGCGCGTGCGCCGGAAACGGCCGATGCTCGATTGCCTCACCGCAACAGGAATGCGTCGTTGCGTGACCGGACTGTGCGGGCAGGGGACTTGCGGATCGCTTACCGATTCGCCGACGCGGCACGGTTCAGGGCCGGGGCGGGGCGGCCGGCGCGCTGAAACGAAGGACGGAGGGAGGAGGGGAACGCGCCGCTACGGGCGGCTTGCGGGACGGACGCCGGCGGAGATCTCGCGGTACAGGTGGTCGGTTTCGGCGGAAGGCTTGATGCCCAGGACGATCGACAAGAGCTCGCGGCAGCGCCGGAACGCGTTCAGCGCTTCGGCCTGATCGCCGGTCGCGGCCAGCGCGCGCATCAGGCCGCGATAGAACGACTCGGCGAGGTTGTCGGCCTCGAGCCCGCGCCGGTAGACGTCGATCGCGTGCTCCCAGTCGCCTTTCGCCTCGAGCTGTTCGCCCAGCCGCATCAAAGTCCGCACGAAGCGCGCGCGCAGCGCGTCGCGCGGCTTGGCGATCCACGGATGCTCGTCGGCACCGAGCAGCGCACCGGGATACGCGTCGAGGACGCGCGCGGCGAGCCGCTCGGCCGGCGCGCCGGCACCGTCGCCGCGACCGCCGGGTTGCGCAGCGTCGAACGCCGCTTCGAGCGCCCAGACATCGGTCCACACCAGCGAGCGTGCGAGCGAGAGCTTTCCCGCCGACAGCACCAGCGCGTTTTCGACGTCGAGCAGCTTGCGCAGGCGAAACAGGGTCGAATCGAACGACGTCTTCGCCGCAGCACCGTCGGCATCCGGCCAGAGCGCGGCCGTCAGCTGCTGGATGTCGACATTGACGCCGCCGAGCGCCACTAAGAGCTTCAACAGATCGAGCGGCCGCTGCTGCGCTTTGCCAGTGAAGGTGACCGAGTGTCCGTCGCGAACGAGTTCAAATCCTCCGAGCAACCGAATGCGCAAGCGAAACGGCCAATCGGCGCTCGCGTCGGATGGCGCGACCAGGGCGTTGCGCTCGATCAGCGCGCGCACGAACTCGGTTTCGATGCCGTGCTGCAGCGCAAAGTTGGCGAGCCGCGCTGCGAGGTCCGGGCGGCTGCGCATGAAGACGAATTGGCCTTGGGCCCGGTAACCGGCGAGCACGGCGGCGAGTCGCTCGGAGGCCCGTTGCGTTTCGCCGGCTTCGAAGTCGACCTCGATCTGCAGCAACTCGCGCCGCTGCTCGAACGCAGCGCGCTCGAATTCGGGCGCCAGGGCGGTCGCTTCGTCCGCGGCGCGCAACGCACCGTCCCAATCGCCGGTTGCGGCGCGAGCCTGCGCGGCGCGGGCCAGGAAATGCGGCAATTGCAGCGACGGAAGACTGAGCTCGCGGGCAAGCGCGAGGGCCCGCTCCCCGTCCTGCAACGACGCCTCGGGATGTCCGACCCGCTGCTCGAGCATCGAGCGGACATGATAAAAATACGGCCACTGCATGCGGCGGGCCGGCGACAAGCCGCGCTCCATCAGCTCCAGGCGCGCCTTGGCGGCCGCGTGCTCGCCCTTATTGACCAGCGCGGATGCGTCCGCATGGTCGATCTCGAACATATAGGCCTCGAGCCCGTAGCGCTCGGCGATCGCGCGGGCATCGGTCATGACCGCCGTCGACTCGCCGTAGCGCCCGTTCACGTAGTGCCAGAACGACAGGTGCGTACGCCACCACACCTGCATCAACGGCGTGACTTCCGGTTTGCCGAGGATCGGCTCGATGCGACCAACCAGGGCCGCGGCCGACTCGCCCTCGGTCTTCCAGTTGATGTAATTGAACAACACCGAAGCGGCCATCACGCGAAGGTTCAAGTCGCTTTCGTCGTCGATCAGCTCGTCGAGCCGTTGCGCGCGACGCGCGAGGTTCGCGTTCTCGGGCTCGCGCAGCAGCAGCCCGATCACCCAGGCGGTGTACGCCCGCAACTCGCTTTCGGCATCGAGCATCGGCGCGCCATGCGCCAGCAGGCGATCGAACTCCGGCAGCCAGCGGTCGATCGGCGCGAAATTCGCCCACTCGTAGTAGTAGCCGGTCACGATCGTGTTGAGTGACAGCGCCTGTCCGCGCAGATCGCCGGCGGCGCGAAAGGCTTCGAAGGCGCGCTCGAGCGCTGGCCGGCCGCGCTCCGGCTGGACGAAGATCCACGCCCGACCCGACCAGTATTCGAGCCAGGGATCGGCTGCGCGCATGCCCGGCGGCAGCGCATCGATCCAGTCGGACACGGCTTGAGCACGACCCTGCCGCGCCCATTCGAGCGCGTGGGCGCGAATCAGCGAGCGCATCGACTCCCACTCGCCCGCATCGCGGAACAGCGCCAGCGCATCGCTGACCTGTCCGCGCGCGGCGAGAAGCTCGGCGGCGCGCCTGGTCGCGTCCTTCCGCTCGGCCGCCGGCACGAGGTTCTTCAACTCTTCCAGCAGGAACTCGCGGAACAGCGCGTGGTAGTGGTAGCTTGTCTCGGCGCCGCGGCGCCGGTCGGTGAACAGGTGGCGCCGATACAGGTAGTCGAGCAGTCGCGGCGCATCCTCGCTGCCGGTGAGCGCGATCGCTTCGGACTGCGTGACCGACGGCGGAATCGCGGTCAGCATCAGCACGCGCTGATTCTCGGGTTTCGCGCCGTTGAAGATCTCGCCGGCAAAATACTGGAAGATCGCGTCCCTGCCTTCGCCGAGCGACTCGTCGACCGTCGCGCCGCGGCGGCTCAGGTGCTCGCGCAGCAACACCAGCGCCGCGACCCAGCCATCGCTCTGCTGCTGGATGCGCTGCAGGTGCTCGCGGTCGAGCTTTTGCTTGCCGAGTATCGCCTCGGCTTCCTCGGCGGTGCAGCGCAGCTCCGCCGGATCGATGTGCGCGATCTTGAGACTCGCCGCCAGCCGCGCGAACTCCGGCGGGGGATCGGTGCGCGACACGACGATGAGCGTGATTCCTTCGGGGATCTCCTCCAGCCCGTGCGCGAAGGCGGTGCGTCCCGCGGCCTTGACCCTCATCTCCTGGAAATTGTCGAACACGACGATGCAGGGATTCGGCAGCACGGAAAAGAAGTCGCGGAAAAAACTTCGCGCGAAGCGAGCCAGGTTCTGCTGCGGCTCGGGCGTGAACAGCGGCAGCGCCGCCGCCGTTTTGCCCGCGAGCTGCGCCGCGGCAGTGCGCATGTAATGGACGAAGGTGGCAGGGTCGGCATCGCCGCTGTCGGCCTGATACCAGACGTGAGGCAGATCGCGCGCTTCGAGGTAGCTTGCGACCAGTGTCGACTTGCCCGAGCCGGGCGGCGCCGTTAGCCAGACGATCGGGCGCGCGGCGGCTTCGTCGAGGAGCGAGAACAGGCGCGGCCGCGGCAGCGCGTCGTACAGCTTGGGCCGCGTCAGTTTGGCGAGAGCGGGCGAGCGGACGGCCACGGATGCGGCGGGCGTTACAAGCGGGCCATCATACTACCGCTCCGCCAGAAACCCCGCCACGACCTGCCAGAACGCATCGTCGCGGCCGAGATCGTTGTGGCCGGCGTCCGGCACGACGTGCCAGGTCTTCGGCCCAGTCCAGGCGTCGAACAGCGCTCGCGAGCGATTGGCGGGAATGATCGAGTCAGACCCGCCGACGATCGCCAGCATCGGCATCTTGTTGCGCTTCGCGTCCGGCACCGCATCGAAGCGGTGACGTAGCAGCAGCGATACCGGCAGCCACGGGTAATGCAGCTTGCCGATCGCCGTCATGCTGTCGTAGGGTGAGACTAGGATCGCGCCGGCGACCGGACGCTCCGCGGCAAGATGTGTCGCGATGGCGGTGCCGAGGCTCCGTCCGAACACGACGATGCGGCGCGGATCGACGTCATCGCGCTTGGTTACCGCATCGTAGATCGCCAGCGCGTCGGCGGTCAGCGCCGGCTCGCCCGGCTTGCCTTCGCTCGCGCCGTACCCGCGATAGTTGATGCCGACGATCGTCCACTCGCGTGGCCAGCGGGTGTCGGAGATGGTCCAGGAGACCTCTTCGGCGTTGCCACCGAAGTAGATCACTGCGGGCGCCGGCGCGGCCACGCCTTTGACGATCCAGCCGCGAAGATGCGTGCCGTCGGCGGCGACGACCTCCAGCAGCGACGCGCGCGCCGGCAGGTGCGCGGTGGAGGCGACCGGTTGCGGAAAGAACAGCATGCTCTCCTGCGTGAACCATGCCCACGCGGGGACGCCGAGGACGAGAGCGGCGATTAGGATCAGCCATTCCATGAGGAGGCGCCGACGATGCGGGGGTGCTGGCGCCATAGGGGAATTATAAGCGCCAGCATTAGGGGCACAGCGATGAGCTGCGGGGATCGCGTCATGCACGACTGCAAGCCGCCGGAGGCGGCGGCGAAGGATTACTAGAGGCCTTGTCGCTCGTGGATGGCAGCAGGCTTGCTGATTGGCCATAATGTTCGCTCGGCCGATTGGATGGAACCACAAGAATGGCTGATTTAAGCGACGGACTGCGAATTGCGGCCTGCCTGCTTTGCCTCGCCGTCGTCGCCGTTGCCACGGCGGCGCCGCTCGAGCTCGCCCCGAATCCCGGCGCACTGGTGCAGGCGATGCAGGGCCACCGCATCGTGCTGCTTGGCGAGGTGCACGACAACGCCATACAGCACGCGCTGCGTGCCGCGGCCTTGCGACAATGGGTCGAGCAAGGGGCTCGTCCGGCCCTCGCATTCGAACAGTTCGATCGGGAACACCAGCCTGACATCGAACGCTCCCGGCGCGAGCGTCCATCGGACGCTGATTACCTTATCGCCCAAGCCAAGGGCAGCGACAACTGGCGCTGGGAATACTACCGTCCGTTCGTGGCCCTCGCGCTCGAATATGATCTACCGATCGTCGCCGCGAACCTATCGCGCGGCGAAGCGATGCAAGTAGCAACCAATGGCTGGCCGACGCTATTCGATCCGGCGACACGCAGCGCGCTCCGGCTCGAGGCACTACCGACCGACTTCCGAGGCAAGCACGAGGACGCAATCGCGATTGGCCATTGCCATCTGCTCCCGGCGGACGAACTGGCCCCCCTGGCGCGTGCTCAGATGGCGCGCGACATCGTCATGGCCCGGTCGATCCGTCCTTATCTCGACCGTGGCGTGGTGCTCCTGGCCGGCAACGGTCATGTGCGCCGCGACATTGGAGTTTCATTCTGGTTGCCGGCTGATACCGTGCGCAGTGCGATTAGCGTCGGCATGCTGGAACGTGACGACAGTTCGGTGCCCGAGTCGGCGACAGATTTCGATGACTATGTGATCACCGAACGTGCAGAACGCCCAGACCCGTGCAAAGACCTGGCAAAGCACATCCGACCTGCGGCGCCGCCATGATCGCGGGCAAGTCCTTCATAGGTCGGCATGAGTCTGGAGGACTTGGCGCGAAGGGACGTTAGTCCAGGAATGGTGCGCTTTCGTTCGCGCTGAGGCTCGTTTGTCATAGGATACTGCCGACATGCAGAAGATACTCCCGCTTTTTCTCTTGATGCTACTCACTGCCCCATCCGTTGCCTTCGATCTCGAGGGCCACCGCGGCACGCGCGGCCTCGCACCCGAGAACACGCTCGCCGCATTTCACCGCGCGCTGGACATCGGCGTAACGACGATCGAGACCGACATGGGCGTGACCAAGGACGACGTCGTCGTCATCTCGCACAATCCATTCTTGAGTCCCGACCTCGTGCGCGACCCCGATGGGCATTGGCTTGCATCCCCCACGACGCAGATTCGCTCGCTGACCTTTGTGGAGCTCAGGCGCTACGACATCGGGCGCATCAATCCGATGAGCCAGTACGCGAAGTCATTTCCGGAGCAGCGGGCAGCCGACGGAGAGCGCTTCCCGAAACTCTCCGAGCTCTTCGACCTGGCCAAGACGAGCGGCAAGCCGGTGCGATTCAACATCGAGACCAAAATCACACCAACCAGCGGCGCGAACACGCCCGATCCGGCGACGTTCGCCAGGCTGGTCCTCGCCGTGGTCCGCGAGGCGAACGTCGCCGATCGCGTGACCTTGCAATCGTTCGACTGGCGGACGCTCATCGAAATGAAACGTCTCGCGCCCGAGATCGAAACCTCGTGCCTCACCATCCAGACGGCGAACGACGATACGGTCAAGCAGGCGCCCGATGGCGGTGCCTCGCCGTGGCACGCGGGATTCGCGCTGCGCGATTACGGCGGGTCGCTGCCCAGGACGGTCAAGGCGGCGGGCTGCGGCACCTGGTCGATGTTCTGGCGCAACCTGACGGCGAAGGATCTCGCCGAAGCGCACGCGCTCGGGCTCAAGGTGCTGCCGTGGACGGTCAACGAGCCGCGCGACATGCGCAACCTCATCGACATGGGCGTCGACGGCATCATCTCCGACTATCCTGACCGCTTGCGCGAGGTGATGGCCGAGAAAAAGATGGCACTGCCGTAGCTGCGGCTTTCACCGCACATCCGCGAGACGGATTACCGATCCATGGACTCAGTGTCCGGCGCCGCCTCCAGGCCGTGCAACTCCTCGATCCGCCTCTCCAGCTGCTCATAAAGCGGCACGGCCGACTCGACCGCCATCCGCCGCCGCGCGTGCGGCGCGGCGCGTGACCCGCAATTGAAGCGAATCCACGTGACGGGGTCGAAGAGCTCGCCGCAGCCGTCGATGAAATCGGCGACCCAGAGCTTTCCGTAACGCACGTAGATCGCTACCTCGCGCCGCTTGGTCAGCCGGAGCAGCTGACCCTGGATCGCCGGGG
>Ga0207693_10001170_pt1 | contig 23410 bp, 22 predicted proteins | sample LARL81metaG_FD_184347 | JGI IMG/M metagenome (GOLD analysis project Ga0207693, IMG submission 184347) | Corn, switchgrass and miscanthus rhizosphere microbial communities from Kellogg Biological Station, Michigan, USA - LAR L8-1 metaG... | ecosystem: Host-associated > Plants > Roots >... | reverse complement strand
CCGATGACGGCCGAAACCAAGAACATCATTTCCGCCGACGCCATCAACAAAATGAAGAAGGGAGCGCGACTGATCAATTGCGCCCGTGGCGGCCTCGTCGACGAAAAGGCACTCAAGGCGGCGCTCGACTCCGGTCACCTTGCAGGAGCTGCGCTCGACGTGTTCGAGGAAGAGCCCGCAAAGTCGAACATCCTCTTCGGCAACGAGAAGATCGTCGCCACGCCACATCACGGTGCGTCGACCACCGAGGCACAGGAAAATGTCGCCCTCCAGGTTGCGGAACAGATTTCCGACTATCTTTTGACGGGCGCGATCACCAACGCTCTCAACATGCCGTCGATCAGTGCATCGGAAGCGCAAAGAGTTCGCCCCTGGATCGACCTGGCGCAGAAGCTCGGTGCCTTTGCCGGGCAATTGACGGACACCAGCCTGACCGCGGTTGAAATCCTCTACGAAGGTACCGCGGCAGCGCTGAATACGCGCGCGCTGACGCAGGCGGCTCTGGCTGGTCTGCTTAAACCGGCACTTTCCGACGTCAACATGGTGAACGCGCCGATCGTCGCCAGGGAGCGCGGTATCAAAGTCAGCGAAACGCGACGCGACCAGCAGGGCGTATATGAAGGCTATATGCAGATCGCTGTGACCACTGACAGTCTGAAGCGCAGCGTCGCAGGAACGGTTTTTTCCAACGGCCGACCGCGTCTCATCCAGATCAAGAACATCGATCTCGATGCTGAATTCGCGCCGCACATGCTTTATGTCACCAACGAGGATAAGCCGGGGTTCATCGGCCGTCTTGGTACGTTGCTCGGCGAAGCGTCCGTCAACATCGCAAACTTCAATCTCGGCCGCAGCGGCCCGGGACAAGACTCAATCGCGCTCGTCGCGATCGACGGCCCGGTTGGTGAAGACGTGCTGAACAAGATCCGTAAACTGCCACTCGTCAACCAGGCCAAGGCGCTTGCATTCTGACTTCTCGGCACCCATCTGATCTTCGGAAGGGCGCAGAAGATGGATCAGATCGCAATCTACTTTCTCTGGGCGGCATGGGTCATGAGCTGGATGGCGGCGGCGCTCTGGTCGTCGCGCACCAAAGGCCACGCGCCTTTCGGCGAAGAACTCATCAGCCGAGTTTTCACCATTCTCGGCGGCTTGATGCTGTTCGGAATCTATTCACCGCGCTACGTCTCGGTACTCACCCTGTGGCACGTCGACCTCCAAACCGGATGGTTCTTGGTCGGACTTACAGCCGCAGGCTTTGCCTTTTCCTGGTGGGCCCGGATCTATCTCGGCAATCTCTGGTCCAGTTCGGTCACCGTCAAGGAGGGCCACCATGTCGTCGATACCGGCCCGTACCGTTTCGTCCGACATCCCATCTATACCGGCATCATCGTTGCAAGCTTTGCGACCGCCATCGATAAAGGCACCTACGTCGCGCTTGCCGGCGCGCTCTTGATGCTCGTCGGTTGGTTCATCAAGGCACGTGTCGAGGAGCGCTTCCTGCGCGCCGAACTCGGCGCACAAGCCTACGATGCCTATGCGCAAAAGACCGCGATGCTCGTTCCGTTCGTGCGAGTCTGAGCGGCCGCAAATCCTCTAGACAGCATCGAGATATTGCACGTCGGGCCGGCCCGCCATGCACGGACCCATCTTCGCGCCGATCGTGCGGAAATGTTCGGACTTGCCGTGCGCCTCGACCGCCGCCTGGTCGGCGTAGAGTTCCAGAACGACGTAAGTCGTCGGTTCGGTCCTGGATTTGCAGAATTGGTAGACCTTGTTGCCCGGCTCTCCGGCTCGCACCGCTGCCATCAGTTCCTTCGCGACCGCTTCGAAGGCCTCGTTCGTCCCGGGCTTGATCTTGATCGTCGCTACGATGCCTATGGCCATGTTTTCCTCCGATATTTAGCCGATTGAGAGGGTAAACCGTCCATGAACGGAGCGCAAAGTCTCTTTAGTCTCATTTAACCCGACCCGGCCCAAGATGTGCATGGCCGCGCGCGCGGCCGGGGAAAGTGATGTTCGCAAAGACATTCGTCACTGCGGAGCCTGTCGACGCGCTGCTGCGCGAGCGAAAACTTGCCGTTGAGCAACTCGACCTCGCACTGCGCAATTTGCGACCCAATGCTTTCCTCATGCCGGTCCTGGCCGCACTAATCTGCGTGATTTTCCGACACTGGATCGAGACGAGCCATCTTGTCGTCTGGTTCGCGATGGTGGTGATAACCGGCCTCCCCCTTGGTCTTATCAGCTTTCGCTTTGACAGTGCGAAAAGCGCCGCGATGGCGGTGCGCACGCGCATCCGCCTTTCAACCCTTTCCTATCTCGTCTTCACGTCGGCCTGGGCCTTCATGGGCATATTGTTGTGGGCGCCGGGAAACGATCTCAACCACATGATGGTCCTCATGCTGTTGGCCTGCACGGTGGCAGGCAATGGCGCGCTCGTGGGCGCAAGCAAGCCGCTGCTGGCCGCGTCCTACGCGAGTTACGGCGCGGCGCTGGTTTTTGTTCCGCTGCAATCCGGCGGCGGCCTCTATGACGCCATTTCCCTGATGGCGGTCATCTACGTCGCCTACATGGCCTTCATGTCGCGCCAGATCTACCTCACCGCGCGTAAGATGCTTTTGCTCCGCTATGAGAAGAACGATTTGATCAGAGAGCTCGCGCGTTCGAAAGCCGACTCGGATGTGGCACGCGAGCACGCCGAAGCCGCCAGTCGTGCCAAGTCGCAGTTTCTCGCCAATATGAGTCACGAGCTACGCACACCCTTGAACGCCATTCTCGGTTTTTCCGAGATGATCACGTCGCGCTTATTCCCAGCCAATTCGCAGAAACCTTACGAGTATGCCGAGCTCATTCACGGCTCGGGTCATCACCTGCTCACACTCATCAATGACATTCTCGACCTTGCCAAGATCGAGGCCGGCAGTTGGACGCTCCGCGAAACCGACGTTGACCTCCGCGCGGCAATTTCGAACGCCCTTGCGATGATCCGTTCCCGCCCCGAGGCCAGTGGCTGTAAACTCGTCACCAATGTCGATGCGAACCTTCCCTTCCTCCATTGCGACGAACGTGCGCTCAAGCAAATCCTGTTGAACCTGCTTGCCAATGCGGTCAAGTTCACGCCGCGCGATGGCCGCGTGACCGTCTTCGCCCGTCGTGCCGATGACGGCGGCCTCTCGTTCGGCGTCGCTGACACCGGAGTCGGAATCGCACCGGAAGACTTACAGCGCGTGTTCCAGAACTTCGGTCAGGGACGACACGATGTCGTCACCGCGGACAAGGGCACCGGACTTGGACTTCCCATCGTCAAGGGGCTCGTCGAAGCCCATGGCGGCAGGGTCGAACTTTCGAGCCGCGTCGGCCATGGCACGACCGTAAGCGTGCATCTTCCGGCCGAGCGCGTTCGTGCCAAGAGGGATATGCAAGCGGCGTCCTGAATTCGCAGCCACCCCTCTCACTGTCCTTTGTAGTTGCCCGGCCGTTTGTCGAAGAAAGCGTTTACCGCTTCCTGGTGATCTTCGGTCAAATGCGCGAGCGCTTGATAGGCAGCGGACATCTCCATGATGATATCGAAGCTGACGTTCTGGCCCTCGCGCATCATGCGCTTGGTCATGCGCAGAACATCCGGCGGCTGACGCACGATTTTCGCCGCCAGCGCGCGCACTTCAGCCATGAGCGTCGCGGCCGGAACGACGCGGCTCACCAGGCCCCACGACAATGCCGTCGACGCATCGATCGTATCGCCGGTGAAGAACAATTCGGCAGCGCGCGCATGACCGATGGTGCGCGGCAGGATCCACGAACCGCCGTCGCCCGGCACCAGTCCGATCTTCAGAAATGTTGCGCCGAAGATCGCGGTGTCGGCGGCGATGCGCATGTCGGCGAGACAGGCGACGTCATTGCCGAGACCGATCGCCGGGCCATTGACGGCGGCGATCAGCGGTACTTCGAGCCCCCAGAGACTCTTGACGATGCGGTGAATGCCGTTGCGGTAGCGTTCGCGAATATGCACGCCGGCGCCGGCAAAAGCGCCGCTGCGCTCGCGCATCGCTTTGACGTTGCCGCCTGCAGAAAACGCGCTGCCAGCGCCGGTCAGAATGGCGCAGCGGACGTCGCGGTCGGCATTGATGCTTGCGCACGCCGCCGCGAAGAGTTCGCCGTCGCCTTCCTCGCCGAGCGGGTTGCGACTCTCTGGACGGTTAATAGTAAGGGTGGCGACTGCGCCATTTCGTTCAACCAGCAATGCCGACATGGATTTCCTCGACAAAAAGAGTAAACGCAAATTTACCACGAGATGCAGTGTAAGCGAAAAGCTCCATTAACGGGTGAGGGTCAAACTCGCCGTGTCGCTAGTCGCGCCCGGGACGAGAATTCTTGACCCTTGCCAGCCTCAACCACCGGTCCCTGAAACCGATCGCCGACTTTTTCGACGATATTGGAAACTCGCTGTTTCCCAAGACCGCGAGTGACCTGCACCTTGTCGATGAACAGCTCGTACTGGCGCGCAACGCGACCTGGACGAACGTGTTCGTCATGCCGCTTGCCGCATTCTTCGTGGCGCTGGCGAATGCGTCCTGGGTCCCGCTGCCGCGCCTCATCGCCTGGCCGCTCGTCATGAGCATCGCCACGATTGCGGGCGATCTCTACTACCGCAATCTCCTGAAACACTCCGACCACTCAGCAGACGACATTGCACGCCGGGCGCGGGCCTATGCGAGGCTCACGCTCATTCAATCGCTGGTTTGGTGCTCGGCGGGCTTTGTCTTCTGGGTCCCGGGCAATGCCGAGAATCACGCGCTACTCATTCTCATCATGGCGTGCACGGTTTCGGGCTGGAGCTCGATGGGAGCCTTTCATCTCGCAAGCGCCGTTGGTCCGATGCCGCTCTATCTCGTGTCGCTTGCGGCCTTGCCGCTGATGGAAAAGTCTCCGAACGAATGGCTGTTGGCCGGCCTTTGCGTCGCCTTCTGGATTTTGATGCGCACTCTGCTGCTCAGCAACTATCGCACCCGCGAACGTATGATCCGCCTCGAGCAGGAGCGCACCGGATTGATCGGCAATCTCAAGGCCGCGAAGGACGAATCCGACGCGGCGCGCGTACGTGCCGAGACCGCGAGCCGCGCCAAGTCGGCTTTTCTCGCCAATATGAGTCACGAGTTGCGCACCCCGTTGAATGCCATTCTGGGCTTTTCGGAAATCATAAGCACCAAGGCGATGGGGCCCTCGATTTCCGATCAGTATTCCGAATATGCCGGACACATTCACGGCTCCGGCCGTCACCTCCTGTCTCTGATCAACGACATCCTCGACCTCGCAAAAATCGAAGCCGGACGCATCGAGTTGCGCGAATCCGACGTCGACCTCGCGCAGTTGATCGGCGACATCGTCAAGCTTTTCGCAACCCAGGCCGAGGCGAGCGGCCTCGCACTGGACATCGATTGCGAGCGCGCCCACTTCATTGTTTTCGGCGACGAGCGCGCTCTGCGCCAGATCCTCGTCAATCTCCTGTCCAATGCCGTGAAATTCACGCCGCGCGGCGGGCGCGTCGTGGCCTTCACAAGCCTCTTGGACGATGGATCGCTCGCCTTCGGCGTCGACGACACGGGAACCGGCATTGCGCCGGAGGATCACGCGAAAGTCTTCGAAAACTTCGGCCAAGGCAGACATGACGCCATCCTGACCGACAAGGGAACAGGCCTTGGCCTTCCCATCGTGCGCGGTTTGGCCGAGGCCCATGGCGGGCGCGTGATGCTTGAGAGCGCGCCAAACCAAGGCACGCGCGTCACCGTCATCCTGCCAAGAGATCGCGTGCGTGAAGCATTTCGCGCCGCGAGCTAAACCTTCGCGACCAAACGACCTTCACGCCAAGGCGGCATAGCGCTTCAGGTGATGATCCGTGTTGCCGTAGAGAGCATCGATCATGGTCAGGCGTTTGAAGTAATGACCGACGTTGAGTTCGTCCGTCATCCCCATGCCGCCGTGGATTTGCACCGCCTGCTGTCCGACATAACGTCCGGCCTTGCCGATCGTCACCTTCGCGGCCGACGCCGCCTTGGCGCGTTCGGCCTCGCCGGCATCGAGTTTCAGGGTCACCATGAGCGTGATCGAGACCGATTGCTCATAGTTCACGAACATGTCGACCATGCGATGCTGCAGCACCTGAAACTTGCCGATCGGCACACCAAACTGCTTGCGCTGCTTGGAATAGGCGACAGTCGTGTCGACGAGCACCTTCATGCAGCCCGTCGCTTCGGCACAGGTGGCGGCAATCGCTTCGTCGACCACGCGCTCGATGAGTGGCAAGCCATTGTCCACCTCGCCGATCAGATCGGCCGCCGGCACCTCGACGTTTTCGAACGTGATTTCCGAGGCGCGCAAGCCGTCCACGGTCGGGTAGTCGCGTGTGGCGACGCCCTTCGCCTTCTTGTCGACGAGGAAGACGCTGACGCCCTTGCTGTCGCGCTGGCCGCCGGCGGTCCGCGCCGTGACGATCAATTGGTCCGCCCATGGGGCCGCAATCACGACCGCCTTCTGGCCGTTCAACACATAGCCGCCACCTTGCTTCTTCGCCGTGGTGGTCAGATCGGCGAGATTGTAGCGCCCCTTCGGTTCCGCAAATGCGAACGCCATGATGGTTTCGCCGGTTGCGATTTTGTTCAGCCATTCGCTCTTTTGCGCGTCGTTGCCGCCGTGTTTGAGGAATCCGCCGCCGATCACAACCGTCGGTACATAGGGTTCGACGACGAGCGCCTTGCCGAATTCCTCCATCACCACCGACGCATCGACCGCGCCGCCGCCGAGCCCGCCATGCGCTTCGGGAAGCGGCGCCGCCAAGAGGCCAAGTTCAGCGAATTGCGCCCAATGCGCCGGATCGCGGCCCGCATCGGTGCGCGTGAACTTGCGCCAGGAGTCGAACGCGTACTTGTCGGCCAGATATTTCGAGACCGAATTGCGCAGGAGCGTCTGCTCCTCCGTATAGGAGAAATCCATATTGCTTCCTTCAGAGGCCGAGAACGGCCTTGGCGATGATGTTGCGCTGGATCTCGTTCGATCCCCCATAGATCGACGCTTTGCGCACGTTGAAATAGCGGCCGGCTTGGCCAAGCGCATAATCCGGTCCGATGAATTCGTTGCTGCCGAGCGCGCGCTCGTTCGGATAGGCGTAGTAGCCGATCGCTTCGACGGTGAGCTCGGTGATGCGCTGCTGGATCTCCGTGCCGCGGATCTTCAGGATCGAGCTCTCCGGTCCTGCCATCTGGCCCTTGGATTCCGCGGCCAGCGTGCGCAGTTCGGTATATTCGAGGGCCGCCAAATCGATCTCGAGATCGGCAATCTTGCGCGAATATTCCTCATCGTCGATCAACGGCTTGCCGTCGAGCAGTTCGGCGCCCGCGATTTCCTTCAGCCGTTCGACCGCCTTCTTGGAGCGGGCGACGCCGGCGATGCCGGAGCGCTCATTGACGAGCAGGAATTTGGCGTAGGTCCAGCCCTTGTTCTCCTCGCCGACGCGGTTGGCGACCGGCACCTTCACATTGTCGAAGAAAACCTCGTTCACTTCGCGCGCGCCGTCGAGCACAATGATCGGCTTGACGGTGATGCCCGGAGATTTCATGTCGATCAACAAGAAGGTGATGCCTTCCTGTTGCTTCACGTCCGGATTGGTGCGCACCAGACAAAAAATCCAGTCGGCGAATTGCGCCAGCGTGGTCCACGTCTTCTGGCCGTTGACAATGTAGAAGTCGCCTTCACGCACCGCCTTGGTGCGCAAGGATGCGAGATCCGATCCGGCGCCCGGCTCCGAATAACCCTGGCACCACCAATCCTCACCGGAGAGAATGCGCGGCAGGAACTTTTTTTTCTGTTCGTCATTGCCATAGGTGAAGATCACCGGCGCGACCATGTTGAGGCCGAAGGGCAACGTCGTCGGCGTTTCCGCGTTGGCGCATTCTTCGTTGAAGATATAGCGCTGCGTGACGTTCCAGCCCGTGCCGCCATATTCCTTCGGCCACAGTGGCGCGACCCAGCCCTTCTTGTAGAGAAGCTTGTGCCAGGCGAGATATTCCTCTTTCGAGCGGTCCGCCGATTCCGCGGCGCCAATGTCGGGAAGCTTCGGCTTGGCATCGGCGATGAAGGCGCGCACATCCTGGCGGAAGGCTTCTTCTTCGGGCGAAAAACTCAGGTCCATGACGGTCTCCGGACAGCACGTCGAAAAGTGTCTTTGTATGATAACGCCGCCCGTTCGCGCTTCAAGTGAGCGGCATGATGAAAGAATTGCCTCAGCTGCGGCGTCAGCCTTTTGCCTGACGGATCGCTTCGTGATGGCGGATGACTTCCTTGACGATGAAGTTGAGGAATTTCTCCGCAAAATCGGGATCGAGATGGGCGTCGTCGGCAAGCCGGCGCAAGCGCGCGATCTGTTGCGCCTCGCGTACCGGATCGGCCGGCGGCAGACCATGCGACGCTTTGTACTGCCCGACCGCCTTGGTGCACTTGAACCGCTCGGCCAATAGGTGAATGAGCGCCGCATCGATATTGTCGATGCTTTCGCGCAGGCGCTGAAGCTCCGGGTCGGCGGCAGTCATGGCTATCCCCTGTTCCTCGTGGGATCGTTCTAGGCAAGGCGCGGTTTGACAGCAACAGTGGGACCATAAAACATCCGCCCCGGCCAAGTTGGAGGGTGTGATGAAGGACCTTTTTTCGCTCAAGGGGCGCACCGCGCTCGTCACCGGCGGTTCGCGCGGCATCGGCAGGATGATCGCCGAAGGCTTCCTGCATCACGGCGCCAAGGTCTACATTTCGGCGCGGAAGGGCGGCGCGCTTGAAGAAACCGCCAAGGAACTTTCCAAGATCGGTCCGTGTATCGCGCTCACCATGAACGCATCGGGCGCGGACGGCGCCAAGGCGATGGCGGATGCTTATCTGAAACATGAGAAGACGCTCGACATCCTGGTCAACAATGCAGGCGCGGCCTGGGGCGCTGACTTCGACGAGTTCCCCGAAAGCGGCTGGGACAAGGTCATGGACCTCAACATCAAGACTCCTTTCTTTCTCACGCAGTCACTGCACGGCGCGCTGCGTGCGGCGGCGAGCAAGGACAAGCTCGCCAAGGTGATCAACATCGCCTCGATCGACGGCATCGCCGTCAATCCGCAGGAGACCTACTCCTATCACGCGAGTAAGGCCGGCCTGATCCACCTAACGCGGCGCATGGCGGTTCGTCTCATTCGCGACAACATCGTGGTCAGCGCTATCGCGCCCGGCGCCTTCGCGTCCGACATGAATCGCGATGCGCGCGATCATGGCGACGCGCTCTCCAGAGTCATTCCAGCGCGGCGCATCGGCACGCCGGAGGACATGGCGGGTGCCGCCATCTATCTTGCTTCACGTGCCGGTGACTATGTCGTCGGCGGCACGATCGTCGTCGACGGCGCAGTGAGCTTGATGCGCGCAGGCGCGTGAATTTTTTCGAATCTCGAAAGAAATTCACCCCGTCTCGGACAGAATCCGAGCGCGCATCGGGAGTACATTTTTTCAAAGTCTTGGCCGTCCGGTGACGACCTCGCTCACACCCGAAAACGGCTGTTTTCCACATCGAAGATGAGTTCTCTCAACTCGTCCTCATCGAAGTCCGTTGCCAATCGGGCCAGAACGAACAGATGTTTCCAAATCGCGACAATCGCAATGATGCTGCGCGACAGGTTTGGGTCTTCCGCCAGTTTGAGTTCTACGAGGCCATGTTCTGCCAATCGCACCATCGCTTGTTCGTATTCGTGGCGCCAGTCGTATGGCAAAACCGGATTGCGCCCCTCGCGCCGGCATTCGTCGATTGTTGCGACGAGCGCGTACGTATTCCAATCGGCGCTGCCACGGGCCAACTCGATGCGCACGAGATACGGCACGGCCGCATACGATGCTTCGCCAACATCGCCTTGATGGTGCAGCTCGTTCCACAGCTCATCCCAGGCCGCTTCGCGATCGCCTCCTTGATCGAGCGCTTGAAGTGCCCTTTTTGAATCGTATGGCAGCCTGTGGCCGCCCAGCAGTTGAGACCAATTTGGATTGTCGAAATCCATCGTGAGTGTCCTCCCTTGCGGCAGGCTGTTCGACGTTGCGGTCTCACCACTCACTAGTCATGCAGTTCCCCGAACTCTCCGAGCCGGGTGATGACGATCGGATTTACATTCTATATTGAACGCAATTGCGGCGATATAGTGGAATTGGTGATTTGACCGACTCGGTTCAAGACTAGCCAAAATAATTACAATGTATATTTCACGACCGCTTGAGCGCCGCCATCCCAAGACCCGCGCCTATAAGAAGTGCGCCCGAAACGCGCTCGGTAAGTCGCGCGAAGCGCGGCTCGGCGGCAAGACGCGACGCGCGTCCGGCGAGAACTGCGTAAAACAACTGCACCAGAAACTCGATGACGACCGAGGTGAGTGCAAGAATTGCCACCTGGGGAATGATCGCCGCGTGCGGATTGAGGAACTGCGGCAGCAGCGCTGTAAAGAAAACGAGAGCTTTCGGATTGGAGAGCTGCAGGACAAGCCCGTTCAAAAGGAGCCGCAAATTGCCGACCGCCACAGCCTCGCCCCGGCGGACCGACAACGTCTTCGACTTTCCGAGAAACGCGCCGACGCCGAGCCAAATGAGATAGGCTGCGCCGATCCATTTGATCGCAAAAAAAAGATCGTACGACGCCAGCAGAATCGCGCCGATGCCCGTCGCCGAGAGGACGAAATAGAACGTGTTGGCGGCAAGAATTCCGGCGATCGAATTCAGCGCCTTGAATGTGCCGTGCGTCAGTGCCTGGCTCAGCACCAGCAGAACGGCCGGACCCGGCGTCAGGCACAACGCCGTCTCGACCAGAAAGAAGGCGCTCCAAACCTGCCAGGTCATTTGGCCGCTGGCTTCGTCAATTGCCTCGCCATTCCGACGAACAGGGCGTCGACATTGAAGAGGGCGCTGCGCGCTTCGCCGGTTTTCGCATCATGACCATCGAGCAGATCGTAGAAGTGGTCTCCGTCTCTCACCAGCGACTGCCGTTCCTTGTTGAAGCCAAGATCGCTCAACACGAATCCTTCTTCGCTCAACGTCACCACGACATACGCCGTCGCGGTCGACTTTCCATCGCCGCTCGCCAGCAGCGAATGGGCAAGCCCCCGTCCTATTGCGAGCTCCCGGTTGGCACCGGCCTTGTCGCCAGACTGAGCGAGACAATCCGAGCGTACCATGTGCATCGGAATCGAGACGTAGTTGATCTTGAGCAGCGCCTGCGTCTTCGCCAAGGCGGTGACGCAATCCTTTGCCTGAAATGCATTCCAGGCAGCGCTGAACAAGTCCGCCGTTTCGCGAGCGTAGGGATCATACCTATCGGACTGTGCGTACGACAGGCGTAGGGCTGTGTAGTCGAGCGTGGCATCGCCCGCCTCGGCGCGCGCGACAAGATCTTGGTATATTGGCTCCGCGCCCATGGCCGCAACGGGCCAGGCGAGAAGACTCGTGGCAATCCAGCCAATGAGTGCCCCGCGCCTGCCATTCCTCACAGCTGCGTCACCACGATGGATTTCGGACCGCGCGACTTGGCGCGCAGTTGCAGGATGGTCTGGCCGATCCATTCTGCATCGCAATTGGGCGCGTCGACCTTGGCGCCGTTGGGAAAGTGGATAACCGGAACGAAAATTTCGGTCGGCGCCGGCAGGTTCGGCTCGGCGTCGAAGACGAGTGTGAAGGTCGCGCTCGCCGCATCGAACGTCATGGATTTCGGCTCGCCCTGGACGCGCCGCGCATAAGGACGTGAGAATCCCTTGACCGCGCGGCCGCCGGAATTGGGATCGTTCGGTCCGGTATCCTGGTCGCGCGAGTAGATCGAAAGATCCTCCTGGTTCCAGTTGTCTCCGGTCGCGGCATCGTTGCGATTGGCGGCGGTGTAGTTCCATTGCGTCGAGGAAATCAGCAAGCGGTCCATCGCCTCATACATCAGCCGCAGTGCGAGCTCGTGGCTGCGCCATGGTTTCGACGAGCGGTCCCCGCTCGCCCAGGCGCCATAAGCTTCGCCCTCGTTGAGATCGAAGGGAATTCCGAACTCACCGATCAAGGTCGGTGCACCTTGCGGCGAAAGCGTATCGGCGAGCCGCGCAATGTGGTCGAGCTGCGCGGTGTATGTTCCGGCGACTGCCGCCTGTGCGGCGGGATCGTCGGGATTCTCGCGCAGCTCGCGCGGACGGAAGCGTTTCGAGGCAAGGGTCAGGATATCGTACCAGTGGCTGGCATTGACCGTGCGCTCCGGCGCGCCGGGCGCGAAGCCGCCGCCGATGAAGGCGCGAAACGGGCTCACTTCAGCGAAGATCATCCAATCCTTCCGCACGCCGCGCACCGCTTCGGCCACGCGCGCGAAAAACGGCGCCATATAGTCGGCCTCGATCGCGAGCTTGCGTTCGCCGCGATGCGTGAAGTGATGCTCGGCCAGCGGCGTGCCGCCATCCGCCACACTGTAGACGCCCGCCGCCTCGAACGGACACTTGGCACCAGCGCGCCAGATCGAGACTCCGTCCGGATTGATCGTCTCGGTTCGCGTCTCCCTGACCTTGCGCGTTTCGCGGTCCATCTGCATGAACGGCACGGTGCGCGGAGCGCCGCGCGCGATGAGGAGCCCATCAAGGGGCGCGATTACCGGACCGGTGCGCACCGGCTCAGGATGATCGGGCGACGGTTCGACATGGCGCGCCGACAATTCCTGCCCGATCCAACCTTCACCCGGTTCATTCAGCGTATCGAATCCGATGACGTGCGGCTGATCCTTGACGCGCTCGGCCACCGCGCGCATAGCGCCGATATAGTGATCCTGCAGATAGTCCTGGACGTTGCGGCCTTCGATCAGAAAGTCCGGCGTCATGTCGCGTCCGGCGAAGAACAAGGTCCACATGATACCGTTGGCGGGTAGATTATAGTTCGACGCCCATGTCATCTGCGGATAGCGGTTTTCCTGCCGCCCGCCTTTGGCGTAGTCGTACTTGTACTGCATGACGTGCGCCGCGCCGGCGGCATGGAATTTGGTGAAATCCAAACCGACCGCTTCGAACGTCCAGCCCGGTGCGCCATCGCCACCCGTCATGCGGCTCCAAACGTCCTGATGGAAATCGATGAAGACATATAGACCGAACTTTCCGGCGCGACGCGACACTTCGGCGAAATAGTCGAGATAGGCCACATCATACTGGCCGGGACCTGCATGCTCGACCGCTTCCCAGGTGGTGAGCAAGCGCAGGCAGTTGAAACCCCAATGCTTGATGCGGGCGAGATGCTCATCGGCTTCGGCGATCGGAAACGGCCGCCCGATGAATGAGACGCTGCGATGGTCGGCGAAGTCCGACGGATGGTTCGTGCCGCCGTCGGGAAACGGCACCTTGCAGTCGCCGCCGAGATTGACGCCGCGCAGGATGACGCGGCGTCCGGATTCATCGATGAACCAGCGTCCCTTCATGTCGAGTTTCTGCATGACGCCCACCTTCTGTTATGCTGGCAAACAGACCAAATACGGTGCCGCATGTCCACGACCGTCCGCGCGATCAAGCCGCATCCCTTGAGCCGCGATTTCGTCTGGTCGATGCCCGCGCCGCACGCTCTGAGATATCTTTCCACCGAGCAATATCGCGCCTTCGATAAAAACGGTTTCGTGAAGCTTGAGGGTGTGTTCACGCCTGACGAAGTAACGAACGTGATCGCCGCCATCGATCCGATGGAGGAAAAGGGCGAGGCGTGGCTGCGCGGCAAGGGCGGCAAGGTCAGCATCTCCGAAGCCGACGTCATCACATTCACGACGCATCTGGTGACGCGCTCCGACCTGCTGCGCGCCTTTGCGGCGCATCCGCGCGTCAAGGACATATGCCATGACCTGATCGGCGACGATGTACGTCTCTACTGGGATCAGTCGGTCTACAAGAAGACAGGCAAGGAACAGGAATTTCCCTGGCATCAGGACAATGGCTACACCTTCATCGAGCCGCAGCAGTATCTGACATTGTGGATTCCCCTCGTCGACGTCGACGAAGAGAATGGCTGCCCGTGGATCGCGCCCGGCGTGCATCGGCGCGGCACGCTGGAGCATTGGCTAACGCCGATCGGTTATAAATGCTTGGAAGATGTGCCCGACGCTGTCGCGGTGCCGGGCAAAGCGGGCGATGTCATCGCATTTTCCTCGCTAGCGCCGCATCGCACCGGTCCCAATTTGAAAAAGGGGTCGGTGCGCAAGGCCTACATACTGCAATACGCGCCCGACGGCGCTTACACGATCCGCGACGGTGTGGAGACGCGACAGGATGATCCGGCGCGCCAGTTCAAGATTCTCGACAGCACCGCGCGCCTTCATCCTTCGACAAGCTCAGGATGAGGTTTTTCTTACGCCCCCCACCCTGAGCCTGCCGAAGGGTGGGGATATCCGAATGGTTTCAAAACCGCGCGGCGCTAAGCGTCGTCATTCTCGTCGAACTCGAGCCACATCGCGTTCAGCACGGCGAACGCGCAGGCAAATCCCAGTCCGAGTACCCATGCGAAGTACCACATGCGTTCCTCCGCTCAATAGGCGCCGTGATCGCGCGCGACATCGTCAGGCTTCACGGGCCCGCGCATGACGCGATAGACCCAACCCGTATAGGCGATGACGAGCGGCAGAAAGATCACGACCGCGCCGAGCATGATGGCGAGCGTCAACTTGCTCGAAGACGAATCCCACACCGTCAGGCTGTCGCCCGGATGGCTCGAGGACGGCAGTAGAAATGGAAAGAGCGCAAATCCTGCCGTCGCTATAACCGCGGCTGAGGCAAGTCCGGAACACAGAAACGCCAGCATGCGCCGCGCACGCATCAGCCACGCCAACGCGGCGCCTGCCACGGCGAGCAATGGCGCGAGCCAGAGCAACGGATTGGCGCGATAGTTGACGAACCATGTGGACGCGCCATGGACCACGTTCTTCAGAGAAGGATTTGACGCGCCGTCATGCGCCAGCGTGCTCGTCACAAGATACCCGTCGATCCGGGTCAGCCACAGTCCGGCGAGCCCGAAGCAGATGGCGAAAGCCACCACCGCTACGGGGATCGCGCTGCGCGCCCGCTCCCCCACCGCGCCGTCTGCCCGTAGCGAGAGCCAGGTTGCGCCGTGCAGTGCCAGCATCGCAATGCTCACCAACCCGCACAACAGAGCGAACGGGTTCAGCAAAGAGAAGAGCGAAAAGTCGGCGTGGAAGCGCAGATCCGAGTCGAAGGAAAACGGCACGCCGAGAAAGAGATTGCCGAACGCCACACCGAAGACCAGCGCCGGCACGACGCCAGTCGCGAACAACGTCCAGTCCCAGAAGCCACGCCAACGCGGATCGGCGAGCTTGCTGCGATAGGTGATGGCGAGCGGGCGGAAGATCAAGGCGGTCAGCACCGCGAACATGGCGAGGTAGAAGCCGGAGAACGACGCGGCATAGAGCGCGGGCCACGCGGCGAAGATCGCGCCGCCACCAAGCACGAACCAAACTTGGTTTCCTTCCCAGACCGGGCCGATCGTGTTGATGACCACGCGGCGCTCGAGATCGCTGCGCGCCACGAACGGCAGCAGCACCGCGCTTCCCATATCGAAACCGTCCATCACGGCAAAACCGATCAGGAGAATTCCGAGCAGCGCCCACCAGACGAGCCGCAGCAGTTCGTAGCTCATGCCAGCGCTCCCTCGGTTGCGCGCGGTGACGCAACGGGGTGGCCGATCGTCTCGTCCGGGCCAAGACGGATATACCGCACCACGAGATAGAGATCGGCGACCGCAAGGCCCGAGTAGAACAGAACGAACCCGATCAGGCTCAACAGGACGTTGTGCGCGTCGGTGCCCGAAACGCCGAGGAACGTCGGCAGCACGCCTTCAATCACCCAGGGCTGGCGGCCATATTCCGCAACGATCCAACCAAGCTCGGCGGCGAGCCACGGCAGAGGCAAACTTACCAGCGCGGCGATGAGGAAGGCGCGATAGCGATCGAGCTTGCGGGTCGCGGAAAAGTAAAACGCCGTGGCGAAGAGCGCGATGAACCAGAAACCGCATGCCACCATCGCCCGGAACGACCAGAAGAGGACGGGCACGTCGGGAATGGTCGATTGCGCGGCCCGTGCGATCTCGGCAGCGCTGGAATTTTCGATGTCGGCGCGCTGGCGTTTCAGGAGCAACGCGTAGCCAAGATCATCGGCATGGGCATCGAGTTGTCGGCGCAGCGCCTCATTTTGTCGGTCCGTGCGCAGGCGGGCCAGCGCCGCGTACGCGGTCAAACCGGTGCGAATGCGCTGTGCTGCCAACTCGACCAGGTCGTCGATGCCGGGAACGGTCTTGTCGACCGAACGTGTCGTGATCAGTCCCAGCACCCAGGGGATGCGGATCGCATCATCCGTCCGCTTGTCGCGTAGATTGGGCAGGCCGATCAACGTGAACGACGCGGGGGCCGGCTCCGTCCGCCACATCGACTCGATCGCGGCGATCTTCATCTTCTGGTTGACGCTTGCGGTGTAACCGCTCTCGTCGCCGAGCACCACGACGCACAGCGCGCTCGCCAGTCCGAAGCTGGCTGCGACGGTCATCGAGCGCAATGCCAATGAGCGATGGCGCTTTTGCAACAGGTAGAGTGCGCTGATGGCGAGCACGAACAGCGATCCGGTGACGTAGCCCGCCGCGACGGTGTGGACGAATTTGGCCTGCGCCACGGGATTGAACAACACCGCCATGAAGTCGCTGACTTCCATCCGCATGGTGTCGGGATTGAAGTGCGCGCCGACCGGAAACTGCATCCAGCCATTGGCGATCAGAATCCACAGCGCCGAGAGGTTGCTTCCGACAGCGACGCCGGCCGTCACAATGAGATGTCCGAGCCGCGACAGCCTGTTCCAGCCGAAGAAGAAGAGACCTACGAGACTCGACTCGAGGAAGAAGGCCATCAGTCCTTCGATCGCCAGCGGTGCACCGAAGACATCGCCGACATAGTGCGAGTAATAGGCCCAGTTGGTGCCGAACTGGAATTCCATCGTGATGCCGGTCGCAACACCCATCGCGAAATTGATACCGAACAGCGTGCCCCAGAACTTCGTCATGTCGCGCCAGATGACGCGGCCGGTCATGACGAAGACGCTCTCCATGATGAATAGGATCAGCGAGAGTCCGATCGTCAGCGGCACGAAGAGGAAATGATAAAGCGCGGTTAGCGCAAACTGCAGACGCGACAGTTCAACCAGATCCATGGCCTACCTCCCGTCGCTGCCGAGCACGTGCTGCAAAACCGCAGGCGCGGTCCTTGCCGCGCCTTGATCGGGCGCAAAGAAAAGAAGGTAGAGAACGAGGAGAAGCATCGCTTTGGCGGCGAGCGCGGCGCTGATCTCCCAGCGAAGCCTGCTGCGAATCATCACGGCGACCTCTCCTCCGGCGCGACATTAGCCGCCGCGGGGCCAATTCGGAATGTTTCGAAGGCGGATTCGGAAGGCGTCAGCGAATCACGCGTCGGACACCAGCACAGCCTTGGCCACAGCGCGCGATGGCGCGCTCTCCAGAATCAAGGCGATGGCCACCGTTCCGGCAGCATAGGCCGTGAGCAGATAGTAGGCCGGCGCCATGGGACTGCCACTGACATGGATCAGCCAGGTGATTACGAGTTGCGTCGAGCCGCCGAAAATGGCGATGGAAAAGGCATAGACGGTCGCAAAAGCGCTGCCGCGCACGCGCTTGGGCAAGCTCTCGCTCAAGGCGGCATAGAACGCGCCTGCGCTGATGCCGCCGATTGCCGACACAAGCGAGGGTCCGACGATCAGCGCCAGCGCGCTGCGCGAATCGACGACCCATTGGAAGACCGGAATCAGAAGCACCAGCACCGCCAGTCGCGGCACGATCATGACCGGCCGCCGCCCGATGCGATCGGAGAGCCAGCCGCCGACGAGAACCGCGACAACCGTAACCGCGTTCTGCACCACGCTGCCCGCGAAGGCCGCGGTCGGCGACATCTTGAGCGTGCCTTGCGCGAAGGTGGCGATGTAGTTGAAGACATAGGTTGCGATCGTGCCGCTGGCCAAGACGACAAGGCCGAGCACGATGACGCGCATGTTCTCGCGCAGCACAGCCATCGCGCCCACCGCCCGCGACGCCGATACGGTGTGCGTCTCGGGCTCGTGCAACGTTTCGGGAACGTTGCGACGAATCCAAAGGCCGAATGGCAGCGTCACTGCACCGAGCAGAAACGCGATGCGCCAGCCATAGCTCGAGAGCGCCGAACTCGACAGCGTCGCGGCAAGTCCGAAACCGACCAGGCTGGCGGTCATCGCCGCAATGCCCTGGCTTGCCGCTTGCCAGGAAACGGCAAGGCCGCGGCGCTTTGCCGGCGCGGATTCGAGCAGATAGGCCGTGGTGGGGCCAACTTCGCCGCCGAGCGAGAAGCCCTGCACCATCCGGGCTGTGACGGCGAGGATCGGCGCGGCAATACCGATCCGCGCATAAGATGGAATGAGCGCCATGACGACGATCGCAGAGCCCATCAACATGAAGCTCAACATCATGGCGGGCCTGCGGCCGACGCGATCGGAATAGGCGCCGATGATGATGCCGCCGATGGGACGCGTGATGAAGCCGGCGCCGAACGTCGCCAGCGACAGCATCAAGCTGGCGTAGGCGCCGGTCTGCGGAAAAAATGTGTGGCCGATCTGAATGGCGAAAAACGTGTAGGTGATGAAGTCATAAAACTCGAGCGCATTGCCGATGGTCGCCGCCACGATGTGGCGAACGACGATTCGATCGCGCTGCGCAGAGTTGGCGTCGGCTCTCGCGGATGTCAGCCCATCGGCGTCATTCTCTTCAGCCACGCTTCCCCTGGGGCTCAACGGCGGACGGCATTGGCGCAGATGGGGAGATGCACATCAACTGGCCGCGACCACGAATTTCGGGTTCCCGCAGTCGCCAAACCCCGCCCTTCGTCCCTCGCCCTTCGTCCTCGCCCTTCGTCCCTCGACAAGCTCGGGATGAGGGCTCGGAAAAATTTCCCTCATCCTGAGCTTGCCGAAGGATGAGCTTGTCGATGGATGAGCCTGCGAGGCACAGTTCCCCAGCGTCAATCGCCACTCGATTCAGTCGGGAAATAAAGGCTAAACTGCCGCAAAAATCGCGGGAGTTGCGTATGGCTGATGCCGTTGCTGTTCAACCGATCACCGAAGATGACGCCGTTCTGAAGGCGGCCATCGACGAGGCGCATCTGCCTTCGCTCATCGCCTCGCTCGTGCATCTCACCGGCGACGAGGGTCTCGTCACCGGCGACATCAAGCCGGTCTACGACTTTTTCGGCGACGGACAGGGCGGTCTGACGCCCGAACAGATTGAACGTACCAAGGCCCGCGCGCTCGACGCGCTCAAAGCCTATCGCGAACGCGGCAGCAAGTTGCCGCCGCAACCATCGCTCGACACCGTGCACAAGATGATGAACTTCGTCGCCGGCGTCGAAATTCCGGCCCGCTATGTGCCGTTCCTGGAAGAAGAACTGGCGCTCGAAGGTTCCGACCTGAAGGCGGTGCACAGTCTCGAAGCCCTGCCCGCGAGCCGCAAGAAGGATTTTCATGTGCTCGTCATCGGCGCCGGCATGTCGGGACTGCTCGTTTCGATCCGCCTGAAGCAGGCCGGTATTTCCTTCACCGTCGTGGACAAGAATTCCGATGTCGGCGGCACCTGGATGGTGAACGGTTACCCCGGCTGCCGCGTCGATAATCCGAACCATCTTTATTCCTATTCGTTCGAGCCGAACCATGACTGGCCGTATCATTTCTCGACGCAGCCGCTGTTGTGGAAATACTTCCAAGGCGTTGCGGACAAGTACAATTTGCGTCCCAACATCCGCTTTCAGACCGAAGTGATCGATTCCGTCTATGACGAATCGCGCGCCATGTGGACGACGCGCGTGCGCAGCAAGGACGGCAAGGAAGAGAAGATCGTTTCCAACGCGGTGATCACGGCCGTCGGACAATTGAGCCGCCCGCGTCTTCCCGACATCAAGGGCGTCGAAACCTTCAAGGGCAAGTGGTTTCATTCGGCGCAGTGGAATCACTCGGTCGATCTTAAGGGCAAGCGCGTCGCGTCGATCGGTACCGGCGCCAGCGCCTTCCAGTTCGTGCCAGAGATCGCGCCCGATGTGGCGCAACTCTACGTCTTCCAGCGCACCGCGCCCTGGCTGGGCCCGACGCCCAACTATCACGATAGTGTCGGCGAAGGAAAAAAGTGGCTGCTGAAGCACGTCCCCTTCTATGCGAAGTGGTACCGCTTCTGGCTCTTCTGGATGCTGACCGACGGCATCTATGAATTCGTCAAAGCCGATCCAGACTGGAACAAGCGCAAGGATTCGGTCGGCGAGCAGAACGACACGCTGCGCCAGCTCCTCACCGACTACACGCTCGGCCAGCTCGAGGGCCGTCCCGATCTGCAAGCCGCGGCCGTTCCGAACTATCCACCTGGCGGCAAGCGCAGCGTGCGCGACAATGGCGTGTGGCTTGGCGCGCTGAAGCGGCCCAACGTCGAGACCGTCACCGATCCGATCGCCGAAATCACGCCGACGGGTCTCATCACCAAGAGCGGGCGGAAAATCGACGTCGACGTCATCGTCTATGGCACGGGATTTACCGCGAGCGAATTCCTCGAGCCGATGCGCTTCAAGGGCAGAGGCGGCGTCGATCTGCATCAGCAGTGGAATGGCGACGCACGTGCCTATCTCGGGATCACGGTGCCGAACTTTCCCAATCTCTTCATCATGTACGGTCCCAATACCAACATCGTCGTCAACGGCAGCATCATCTTCTTCTCCGAATGCGAGGCACGCTACATCCAGGGCCTGCTCGATCTGTTGCTGCGCTCCAACAGCAGCGCCATCGAGGTGAAGCAGCAGGTGCACGACGCCTTCAACGTGCGGGTGGACGCGACCAATTCGCAGATGGCGTGGGGCTCGCCAAATGTCACGAGCTGGTACAAGAACAAGAAGGGCCGCGTATCGCAGAACTGGCCCTGGCCGCTCGTCGACTATTGGAGCGCCACGCGCGCGCCCAATCCGGCCGATTTCGAGCTGCAAGGCGCGCCGAGCGACAAAGTCGCCGCGCAGTAGGAGCAGACGTGCACTTCCTCGATGCCCTGCACGCGCGTAAGTCCGTGCGCGCGTTCCGCGCCGATCCGGTGTCGCGCGAACTCGTCGAGACGCTGTTGGCGCTCGCCTCGCGTGCGCCGTCAGGCACCAACGTCCAGCCCTGGAAAGTCCACGTCGTGGCGGGCGAGGTGCGCGCGCAGTTGGAACGCGAGGTGCTGGCCCATCGCGACACCCAGCCGCCGGACGATCGCGCCGAATTCCCGCGCACCAGCAAGCGCAAGGAACCCTATATCGGGCGCATGCGCAAACTCGGCAAGGACATGTACTCGCTGATCGGCATTCCCAAGGGCGATACGAAAGCCAACTGGGCGCAGTGGGGCCGCAACTACAAATTCTTCGACGCGCCGGTCGGCCTCATCTTCACGATCGACAAGGATCTCGACGCGATGAGCTTCGTCGATCTCGGCATGTTCATGCAGACGCTGATGCTGGCGGCGAAGGTGCACGGCCTCGACACCTGCGCGCAGGGCGCGTGGAACAACTACTGGAGCGTGACGCGCCGCGTGTTGAACGTGCCGGACAGCGAATACATCATCTGCGGCATTTCGCTGGGCTACGCCGACCACAGCGCGCCGGTGAACCGTCTCGTTTCCGAGCGCGAACCGGTCGAGAGCTTCGCGACATTTCACGGGTTTTAGGCGCATCGGCTTGAGTCCTCGATCCATCCTTCGACAAGCTCAGGATGCGGTCGGGCCAAGGCCCTCATCCTGAGCTTGTCGAAGGACGAGGGCCGTCGCCGTCACCAACTCTCGCCGAACGGCCTGATCTCGACGTTGAACGACCAGGCGGACTTGTCCTGGTGCGCCAGATGGAAGATCTCATCGGCAATCGCCGACGGCTTGATGAAGAAGCTGTCGGGCCGTTCCTTGAAGCGTTCGCGCGTCCACGGCACGTCGATCACTGCATCGATCACCACATAGGCGACGTGCACGCCCTTGGGGCCAGCATCGCGCGCGACGGCTTCGGCGAGGATGCGCTGCGCCGCCTTGGTCGGCGCGAACCCCGCGAACGCGGCCCGGCCACGCAAGGCCGACGTGTTTCCCGTCGCAATCAGCGCGCCGGAACCGCGCGCAATCATCGCGGGCACGAAGCGCCGCGCGAGATAGAGCAGCCCCATCGTATTTGTCTGGAAGTTCTGGTTGAGCACGGCAGGATCGATATCGAGGAACGAACCGAACGCTCCGCCCACCGCATTGTGGATGACGACGGCGGGACTTCCCAGATCGCGCTCGATTGCCGCCGCGGTCGCATCGACCTGCCTGGGATCGGAAACATCGCAAGGATACGCCTTCGCGCCCTCAATTTCGGTCTCCAGCTGAGCGAGGCGCTCGGTGTTGCGCGCCAACATGGCAACGCGATAGCCGCCGGTCGCGAAGCGGCGCGTCAGTGCGGCGCCCGTTCCTGGACCAACGCCGCTGACGACGCAGACTTTTTCGCTCATGCCGCCTCACCCAGCACGCGCGCGCGATAGGCGTCGCTGAAGGTCTCGGGCGGAACCGCTTCGGGTCCGGCAAGGACGGCCAAGCCGTGCAGCCCAAGCGACATGTCCGCCGCCGAGCGTTGATGGTAACTGCGCCGGCGCTCGCGCGCGGCTGCGTCGAATTCCATGTCGAGCGCAGCCGTCAGCGCCGCGACGAAGCGCAGCCGTCGCATGCGCTCGCGGCGTTCTTCGGCATAGGACGCGAAGGCGGCGAGCGACCAGTCGTCGCTCGCTTTCAGGATGTCGCTGACGATACGCACGTCGCGATAGCTGATCGAAAGGCCAAGGCCGATGATCGGATCGTTCCAGCCTGCGGCATCGCCGATCAGCACCACGCCGGGCGCAAACGGCTCATCGGTCCAGCTATCATTGTTGAAATAGCTGAGCAGCGGTCCGGCGGGCGTGGCACCAGCGAGGTGCTTGTTGTCGGGCGAGCAATTCATTCGCAACGCGTCGAGGAAGTTGCGCGCGCCGTCTTCGCCGCTGAAGCGCTTGCGCTGTTCCAGCGCGTAGCCGCCATAGAGCCGTACCCGGCCATTGCCTTGCGGAAAAGCAAGAAAGCCGAGATCGCCTTCGGTTCCGATCGCCTGCAACTCTTCGTTCCAGCCGCGCGCGCCCTCGACCAACAGGCCCGCGAACCAGTGATGCGGCTTATCCTGGTGCAGCCTGATGTGCGCGGCCTCGCGGACCTGCGAGGTGCGACCGTCCGCGCCGACGATGAGCTTGGCGCCGGCTTCATGCTTCTCGCCGTTCATCTC
>Ga0207693_10001169_pt1 | contig 23410 bp, 24 predicted proteins | sample LARL81metaG_FD_184347 | JGI IMG/M metagenome (GOLD analysis project Ga0207693, IMG submission 184347) | Corn, switchgrass and miscanthus rhizosphere microbial communities from Kellogg Biological Station, Michigan, USA - LAR L8-1 metaG... | ecosystem: Host-associated > Plants > Roots >... | reverse complement strand
GCACGAGCCGGATGAATCGAGAGGTTCACGTCCGGATCTGTGGGAGGCTCGGGGCGAAATTCCCCGGGCCTACCCGGCAACAGGAACCAGAGTCAAGCCAAACCGGACTGAGGCGACGAAGCGAAAGCCAAGTCAACAGCCACCGGGAGACTAACGCCACTGCGCCTGTTCTCGACTCTACTCATCTTCTCTTAGGATCGGTTTCTTTGCGTGCTCACTGGGCATCCTCGTCGTCCCATTCGTAGCCGCAGGAATTGCACCTACAGCTTTTCGAATGCACAGTAATAGGATTGAACAAGTTCGCTCCAACGTAGCTCACAGGCCCTGTCGACGTCACGGCAGGAGAGGTCCGCAGAGTAGCACTTTAGGCAGCGCGGTTGGTGCTCTGCGTTGCTCTCATCTTCTCTATTGTCCGGAAAACTCTCTCTTGAGCCGGATGGTGGCCATCCTTCGAGCGGATCAATTGCTATGTCTTCGAAGGCACGTGAAAGACCCAGTTCTTTCACTTCGCTCTCATCATGACCGAGCCAGTGCGCGACCTCATGCCAAACGACTTGTTTCCCTTCGGCTGCTAGATTTCCCTTAGAACATCTCAGAATTGGGCCTCGAAAAACGAAAATAAGGTCAGGAGCTATTCTCGATTGAAAGTGTCGCGGCTGGTTTCTATGGATGCCGCTGTACAATCCCATCACCTCCCGCTCCTCGGGCCAGTTCCTGAGTTGCCGTATGTCCTTCAGCACTTCGCAAGGCGGTTCCTCCGCCACCTGAATGCGGGAAAATCTGGCAAGTTTCTGATCGCCTCAGGCAGAGTGCTGTATGCCCACTCTACGATCTTCTCGAAACTGGCGTCGCTTGAGGCTTCAATCATGCGGCTGGCACTTCGGCGCTATTTTAGCCTGATGTTCGCGCATCTGGCGCAAGATCTCCATCGCACTGATAGCCAACCGCAATCAGCGGTCGGCGAAGCGGTAGGCGGCGCCGGTGGAGGTTCTGTTAGTTAACAGCGGACCACTCCGTGCACCAGCAGTGGCGAGTTGAACTTCAAAACACGCCACACCAGCCGATGACTGAGACCGATGTCCATTCCTGCTCCAGCTGAGACAATTCCTTTGGAGTCCGCCCATTGCACTACTAAAAATCGGTTACTGCGGCGGGGAGTGAGCGCCAGCCATTTATCGCGTAATCTGCCGCATTCCGGAGTTGTCGGCATTCATCACCCAAACTTCCATTTTGCCGGTGCGGTTGCTCTGCAAGGCAATGCGTTTGCTGTCCGGAAACCATGCCGGTGTTTCGTCTAGATACGGCTGATCATGAGCCGCCAGTTTGCGAGCCTCGCCGGTCGTGGCATCAATAATCCAGATATGCGCATCGCGCTCTCGGGGCCGATTGACCTGAATGGCCAGTCGCTGTCCATCCGACGACCACACTGGCCACTGTGCATTTCCGGATCCGGCCGTGAAATGACTGAGCTGTCGCCGCCCCGTGCCATCGGCATTCATGACATAGATGGCCAGTTCACCCTGAGGGTCGACGCGGCTCGTATACGCGATGTGCTTCCCATCCGGCGACCAATGATTGTTCCATGCAATGGATAAGCCATCTGTGATCGGCTGCGGATTTGATCCATCCGGAGCGGAAATCATCACTCGCGTCGCGGTCCACGTACCGCTCATGTAAAGGAGTCTGGTCTCGTCAGGAGAAAGCGTTGGCGCACGGCCGGGAACCTTCGCGATTTCCCGCAGCCTGGTTCCGTCCAGAGTGATGGCGTAAAGATGGCTCGTATCATTCGCAGAGGTGGCAAACAGAATCTGCTTACCATCGGCCGTCCATGCGAGCGCGCCCTTATCATCAGGAGTAGTGGTCAATCGACGTTCACCGGTGCCGTCGGCGGAAATAACGAACAACTCGTCGGCGCCGCTGCGATTCGACAAAAAAGCGATATGCAATCCATCGGGTGAGACGGCGGGCACGCCGCCGTGGATCATCACTTGTTGCGCCTGCGCGGATGAGGCGACAAATAGGAGTAAAGCCAACAGAGATTTCATGGCAACGTAACTATTGTGCCACGGCCTTCGTTGGCGAAAAGGGGGCCAGCTGGTCCGCCCCCTTTGATCTCCCCGCCATCCAGCAAAACCTACGGGCAGTGGGCGATCAGATACTGAGCGTCGGCGATCATGATGGCTGCCGCGGCGGCGTCTACGTGCTTACCGCTCTGTGCCTGCAGTTCATTGATGAACGCCTGGTAATTGTTGGCGGCCGTGGAACACTGACCGCGACTACGAGCGGCAGCGGCAGAGTTCAGTTTGCTGAGCAGGGAATTGGCGATACCGTTGTTGTTGATCGCGCCACTCTCCAGGAACTGTGTCACATCGTCTCTAATACTGTCAGCCGTCACAATAATCGTGAACTTCAAAGTGGATGTTCTCGTGTTGTTCACGTTGTCCAGAGCCGTGACCGCAAAGGTATGGTCGCCGAGCGCCAATTCGGTCAGCAGGTGGATCGTTTGGCCATTGGCTAGCCCATGTCCGGCCAGGGAACTGAGGCCGTCCATCAGGGCGGTCAGGTTCTGAACGCCTGAACCTGTGCCATCATCCGCCGAGTAGCCAAGTGTCAACACTGCGCTGTGCGGGTACGAGATAGCTTGCGGCTGATTGATGGCAATAAGCGGCGCGGTGTTGTCGAGAATCACAGGCGCGGTGTGGCGCGGTTCAAGTGAATTCGCGAAAGATTCAGCGGAGTATTGGAAATCATACGGTCCATCCGCGACACCGCCGAGATTGACCGCTACAGAATGCGTTCCCGGGGCAAGATCGGCGTGCGTCCAGTGCACCGGAAAAGGCTGGGGAGAAGCATAGACGGGAAGTGGGCCTCCCTGTGCATGGAAGCGATATTGAAAGCCTTCGCCGTCAGGGGATTCGGTCTGCAGACTCACAGGCGTAGCCGAGGAGATGAACGTACTGCCGCCCGCGCCGTAGTGGGGAGCGCCAATGACGATGGGATCGGTCGTGGGCGCCGCAACCGGAGGCACTTCGTTTACCCCAAATTCCACTGCATACTCGCCATCAAAAATCGTGACGCAATTACCTCCATTGCATTCTGTTTCCGTAAAAATTGGCTGCGTCGTGAAGGGCGAGGGCGGTGCGTACATGGGTGGAAGCAGATCGAACTCATAGGTCCCGATGCGCTCGAAGTGGTAAAGGATGAGCTCCGAGGAACTGACCAGGCTGAAGTCACATCCTCCTGGAAAGGTCCTGCAGAAGTCGTCCTCCAGACTGCCGCTGGCGGCGAATCCCCCGACGGCAACGTGAATCGGAGTTCCATCCTGCACGCTGACGGTCCAAGGCGTGTTGTCAAACTGGAAGCAGTCTCCGTTCCCGTTGTCGGTCAAGGAGTCGCCATTACAGACATTGTCGCCGCCATCCAACGAATAGACGCCGTTGCCCCGGTCAGTGTGAAACAGTGGACTCATATAACGATATTGGCCGCCCACATTCACGAAAACGCGCCAGTCGCCGCTGCTGAAACTTGTTAGGTTCGACAAGCCAGAAAGGTTCAGCAGAACCGTGAACTTGTTCAGTGCCACCTTGAAAGTTCGCACGGATGGAGTGGTCGGCGGAGCCGGTACGTCGTCCCATCCGAGCAGAATGCTTTGCGCAAAGAAGTTCGCATTGCTGTCCTTAAACGGGAGAATCACGCGCAGGCGAGTGGGCCGCGCTGCGGGAACGACGGGGCAGCCGGTTTCGGTCTGGGTGGGGGGCGGCGTGTTCGAATCGATCAGGCAGAAGACAGGATTGACCGTTACGCAGACGCTATTGTCGAAGCCTCCGCACGCGTGTGCGGGAAGCTCGCTGAAATGGTCCACAACGCGCCACTGCAGGGAAGCGTCCGGCGTTGGCGGCGATATGGGAAACGTTCCGTTCACGAGTTGGCAGGTAAAGAAGCCATAGCAGGTTCCCGGCGGGTAGACGTCGAAGACGTAATTGCGGTCATTCACCGGGATAATGGGACCGGTGTGGTTGGAGCAGTCGCCGGAGAAAGGAATGTCGTGGGAAGTGAGGCTGCAGATGTCGTTCGCGCCTCCGCCGTTGCCACTGACAAAGATGTCGGCTTCGGTCACGGGGACTCGTGTGGGACCAGGGTTGGGTGCGTCCGGTGGCAGGATGGTGGGTTCGCCGGTGACCGGCAAGTAGCTTTGCGGTCCCGCGAAACTGGGTGCGGAGACGCGGTCGAACTGGAACGAATCCAGCGCCGGGTGATTCAAGCGAAATGTCACCAGCGCCCTCGGCGGATGAATTTCCGTGCTGTATTGCACGTGCTCCCTGTCGGACGCATTGGGATGGCCGCAGTCGAAAATCCAGCGGCCCTCGGTCCAGATTCGGTCGCCCACGCCCGGCCACACGAACTCTGGGACTGAGCCCCAAATCCGCTGAAAGCCTTCACTCTCATCCATCAGGCTGGCATTTTCCCACTCGACTTCCATATCGCCGTGCACTGAGACCGTGCCATCGGCATTCACCCACGAAGAAAGCAGGTACTGGTAGGGACCATCGGGGACGACCTTAAACGTGAAATCGTGAGTGTAGTGATTCCACGGAATCTCTTCCTCCGATTCCTCCGAGTGAGCCTGATCGGTCGAAGCCGCATTCTCCGACGGAGGCGGAACAATGCCCTCGAGGACAGTGGGCGGATTGTTCGGAATAGGATGGTTAGGGTCGATAATGATGGGCTTGTATTCCGGATTTATCCGAGCCAGGTCCGTGTTGTTGCCGAGGTCAGACGCGCTGCATGTGGGAGAGTCGTTGAAGGCCGCGGTGGCAGGGATCGGTTGCGGCGGATTCTGCGCCTGGACTGCGGTGCCCAGCACATTAAGGCCTATGGTAAGAACAAGCAGGCCCTTCCCAAAACCAGCAGGGACCGAACTCCATTGAGTGAGCATCGCCATCCTCCCGTGCAGTCCCTGGTTGCCCGGCGCATATCAACCTTCCATGTGCCAGTACGAGCGGAGAGGAACTGCTTCTCCATCGCTGTTTCATGCGACCCTCGCCAGGCCTCGCGCCCACATGCGACCAGTGCTGCTACTGTGAATATCGGAATCGACAGGAAAAAGACGACACGTTTCGTGACATATGCGATCTATTTCAACTGAGGGCGGCCCACCGCCTGATCTCGCGAATAGGAGCAACAAAGCGGGTGCCCTGTCCTCTTCGCAGGGCCTGTCGGGAGCTTGCTGAAGGGAACGGTACGATGCCGCCGAGAGCGGTAAGTATGGGCTCGAGCCTCTCGTTCCCGGTATCTTCCCGCTTGCGTTTGCCGAGCTAAGGTCTATAATCCGCCGCCGGAGGGAACCATGAAACACTTCTATTCTTCGCTAGTGCTTGCGTGTTTACTCACCAGCACACTCTGGGCCGCGGAAGATCCTTTTATTGGGAAATGGAAGCTGAACATGGAGAAAAGCAAGTTCACCGGCGACCAAACCAAAATCGAGGACCTCGGCGGCAACAAATACAAATGGACATCCGGCAACGTGACCACCACATATACAGCCGACGGAACCGATCAGCCGAACCAGTTCGGAAACACAGTAGCGATCACTCCCGTAGATGCCAACAACTGGAAGATGGTGATCAAGAAGGATGGCAGGGTTCTCAGTTCCATGACTCACACGCTTTCGGCAGATGGAAAGACGCAGACCATTAAGGGAACGGGCAACAAGCCCGACGGCACAACCGACGATTTCACGGTTGTGATGAAAAAAGTGAGCGGCGGTTCGGGTTGGGGGGGAACATGGGAGGATACCGACGTGAAATTCACCTCCCCCGACGAGTGGGAGATTCAGGCCTACGAAGGCGACGGTCTGAGTTTCAATACGCCCGCTTACAAAGATACCCTCAGCATGAAATTCGACGGCAAGGATTACGAAGAGAAGGGTCCGAATGTCGCGCCCGGCTCAATGTCGTCAGGCAAGCGTGTAAACGCACACACTCTCGAAGTCACCGACAAGGTGAAGGGCGAGGTCATGGACCACACGAGATTTGAAGTTTCGCCTGATGGCAAGACATTGACGCTCACGGTTCAGGGAACCGGCCAGGCGAACGCCCAGACTGTCGTCTACAACAAGATGTAGCTCTGCGGCGCAGTCCTGCTTGTGGCGTTGGTGGTGCGAAGCCGCCTGCTTAGGGAGAGGACTGTCCTCAAGAAAAAGCCGTGGATGGGATTGATGAAGTGCATAAGGTGTCACCCCTTCTTCATAAGCGCCGCGCGAATTCGCCTCCCCACGATCTCGTCTTCACCCGGCTGCAACATCCAGACTCCAACCACCAACGTATTCGCATCCGCCGGGATGCCCTGGTTGGGCTTTTGGCCGGTATTCGGATTGAGTTCGATCGACGGCGTCCCGGTGCGCAAAGAGTCGACAACCTGGGCCGTTGTGACGCCAGTGACTGCCGTGTCGAATCGTATGAGCAAATGAGGAACATGGTTGGCGATCTTTGGAACCACCGTTTCCGTCCTGACCGATGGAATGCCTGTGACGGCACTGGCGATGAGATCGGCCCTCTTCTGGTAGTCACCTTGCATCGACTCTTCTGTATGTGTGAGAACCCAGTCGACCGCTGCAACCATGCCCACAATCTGTTCCTTCGCTACCTTCATGCCGCGGCCGATCCCGTCTCCCGGATTATTGTTCGCATGGGCCAGGTCTGTGAGGACCTTTCGGCCCAGCAGAAGACCCGCATTTTGTGGACCACGTATTCCTTTGCCCCCGGAAAAAGCGACAAGATCGAAACCCATGCCAGTGTATTTCCATAGATTCGAGATCGGCGGCATGTCGGCAGCTGCATCGAGATGGCAAGGAATGTTGTACTCGTGCGCCACCCGCAGCCACTCTTCGCGGCCAATCTGTGCGCTGGCTGCGATGCCATCCTCGTCCTCCGCAGCGTTGAAAAAATTCGTCATCACCGCATTGCCCGCGCCGCAAGCGCGTTTGTAGTCGTCCAACGTGACCACCTCGGTCACCCGCGCCCCGCAGAGATATATTGCGCGGTCATACTCATAGCGGTGAGCGCGCTGCACGATGACTTGGTTCTTCATACCGTCGAGCGCCTGCGGCATGTCCGTAATCTTGATGTTGTTGGCGTGCTGCAGACAAGCCGCTGTCGCCAGCGTGATGGCTCCAGAAGCGCCGGAAGTCACCACTGCTCCCTCGCACTTGAGGCGACGCGCTATGTACTCCCCTGCCTTCTGCTGCAGTTCGTGCAATCGCACCGGATGAAGCGCAGCCTTCTGCACCGCCGCCAGAACCTCCGGGGGCATGCAGGCAGCCGTTAGCGTGGTGTAAGTTCCAGCCGCGTTGATAATCGGCGTGACTCCAAGCTTCGCATAGTAATCCTCGCCCTCCGGATCTGGCGGTATCGGCAGCGATGACAGCGCTTTGGCGGAAGAAGCTAGAGGAGCCGCGCCGAGTGAGACTGCCAGGGAACTAGCCCATCGAAAGAAGCCACGCCGGGAATGAAAAAGTCCTTGCGATTCAGTCGATCCTGACATAGTCGCTCCTTCGGATCAGCAGTTGGAGAGACGATTATACGGAGCTTTGAAATGTACGACTCACCAAATGAAAGAGAAACTGACCCACGAGCAACCTAATTCCAAACGCCGGCCTTGCGCAGCTATCGCTAGTGCTACTGTGGTGGCGGCGGTGGTGGTGTAGCCCGGTCCGGCGGAGGCGGTGGTGGATTATTTTCGTTCCCATCGCCGGTTATGAGCGGTTCATTGGATTTCCCCGGACTCTTCAGCAGATTCGTTTTGACCTCAACTCTCTGACGGGCCGACGGGCTGATCTGCGTCTCAAACGTCTGGTATCCGGGCAGCGCGATTTTCATGGCGTGTGGACCAGGTGCAACCAGCAGTCCGCGCCCCAGTCCCTGAAACTCTGCGACATGTCCCACAAATAGCCCGTCCAGAAACACCGCAGCACGCGTCGGATTCACCGAGAGCTTCACCTCTGCTGTGACCGCAGGCATAGCCCCGGTCGGGCCCTTCTGCATGGAGACGAACACAGCTTTTTTCTCTCCGGGTCGTATTTGCACATGCTGTTCGAAGTCCTGATAACCATTCTGCCGCACCGTGATCACATGCTCGCCAGGCAGTAGCAAAACCTTCTTCGATCCCTTCAACTCCTTCAGATATCCGACATATTGCCCGTCGACCCAGACGCCGGAACTTTTCTCCACCTTTGACTTCCCCATGAACTCGATCTCTCCCATCACCTGATTGCCGGCATAAATCGCAGGAACCAGCAAGACTCCGGCAATGAATGCGAATAGCGCAGCGCGAATCTTCATAGGGCCCTCACAGATATCCTAGGAAGGTCAGATGCATCTCAAGCAAATAGGTATGACGCAAAACCGCAATAACTCATGTAGCCCCTGACGCCTTCGTCCGGGGCGCCCCAAGCGCGCGTTTTTGGCGCGGGGCGTTGTGTTCTAGGTCAAGAACGTCCGAAGCAAAAAGTCCTATGATCTTGGCCGAACTCTGCCGGACTTGGTCGGCCTACCGTGGAAGGGCAAGGCTTTCAGCCGTGCCGAGCGGGCTCGTCCAAAAGACGTGGGCTTCAGCCCCGAGGGCGCTTTCCCCCCACAAAACACCCGCCCCTCTGAGAAGCCCTATTACCTTCGTGCCATATTCCTAAACGACCGGGCCATTCCTTCTGTGGGCGTAATACCTCTACAGTAACCAGAATGCGGTAGACGACAGTTCTGCTGCCAGCCCCTGCAAGCCCATCGCGGACACCTCTTGCCCGGTTCCCGCGGTGAATAGTAAGGAGAACTGCAAAGAATGTTGCCCGAGATCGTACGCTGCCCCTACTGTGTCCTGGGCGGTAGTTTCCGGCCTATGTTGCAAAGGTCGGAGAGTTCCTTTGTGTGCCTGGGTTGCGGCCACATCGCTACCCCTGCCGATACCCACGCGAAGTGCTCGTGCGTCCGTTGTTACGAGATGAATCAGGCTGCGAACCGCTGCCGGAACTTCGAAGAGCTGCGCCGATGCGCATCCCAGGAAGCCTCCGTTCCAACCATGATCCACGATGAAGTCTGGCGCTACTGATCGCTTGAGCTGACAGTCCAACCCTCCTCCACCAACCCACTTCTCACCGTCCCGCCATTTTCGCCCGCAGTCGTTTCTCTTGTTCATCGCTCCAGTACCCGCAATCCAGGCGCAAGAACACCGAAGTGTAGGGAATCGTCAGATTGGTCTTGAGCACCAGCACGTGGAAGGTCTTGCCGGCGTCGTCGAGCTTGGCAATGATCTGCTCGTGTGGCAATGATTGTGTCTCCTTGGCTCCCAGGATGTTACGCAGTGCCTCGCGATAGACAGTCACGCCCGTGGCTTCACTCTCCCCGAGGGCAGCCAATTCGGCATCAGTGAAAATCACCGGGCGAACGTGCTTGGCCTTAGCCAGTTCATCGAGGACCGCTCTGACGACATCCAGTTGTTCGCTGTTTGTCTCGATCGTCTCAATCCCGGAACTAGTCTGTAGCGGATATGCAGAGTCGACGATCGCGATCCAGTTCCGATGCCCGAGCAGCGGTAGTTCTTGCTGAACGCGAGCACGCCAGTCAACAGTTGGTGTGGATTGAGCAGTCGACGTGACACTCAGAATCCAGACGAAACATACAATGACCACAAAGCAGCTTCGCAATGAATGGCTCACAATTCCTCCAGGCAGGCGGAATCATACGCTTCTCTGTGGCGTCAGCTGAAGCTGAGGAGTGGCCTTTATTTCTTACGGGTACCGGTTGATGGCATCGAACCCTGCGGAATCGACGGTCGCCCAACATTCAGGGCTTGTTGCCGTTTTGATTTCTCGCGGAGGTTTCCTTATCGAGTTCGTCGCACAGGCGCTGCACAAGATGAATTAGCTTCTTCGGATTCGTCTCGTGCGAGGCCTTTTCGGCGAGTTCGCGCCAGTCATCGGCTCTCGAAGATTCAAGCGAATTTTCCGTTTTGTTGAGCTGGGACATCGGGTTTTCTTCCCCCCTGACACACAAGGGAGCGAAACACCGCAGGACGGCTCAATATAAGGCGGCAGACGTCGAATTTTCAATGAGGGCCGACAATTTGGCGCAATTTGGCGCATGAAAGCCCTACCGGCAGCCACACATTCGGGATTTTTAGGTTTACTGAGCAAGAAAGAAAGGAGGAACGTCAGGGCTAAAAACCGTAGCTGGCATTCCGCGATTGAGTGCAGTGTCAAAGGCCGAAGCCTGACGCCTGAAGCCCGCCTCTCTACGCTGCTGCCGAGTGCGAGAGAATATTGCAGAGCTCGTGAATGATTTCCTGCCTGATCTCGTATTCGAGAAGATCGTCTTCGCTCGCTGTACCCAGCATCCGGGATTCTAGGATTTGGTGCTGCTTCTGAAGCAACGTATTCAATTCAACCCGTAACTGCTCAGTATTGTGGTCTGCCATAAAATCCTCCGCTTACGCGGTGGCGCGCTCTCCTTTTAGGCCGCTTTGCGATAGAGTGCGCCCCTCACCGTGTCCATAAGCACGGATACGCGATCTGTTTTCGAAACGAGTCCCGATATGCCGATTGAAGTCGCAAGCTCACGGGAAACCTCGTTAGGGCTACCGCTGTAAATGATCAGCAGCGCGTTGGGCATCATCTGTCGGAGCATACGCGCCGCTTCAAGACCATTCATGATCGGCATCGCAAGATCCAGCACGATCAAGTCAGGCTGGAGCCGGAACGCCTCTTCGATCGCGTCGCGGCCATTTTCAGCGAGTGCGCAGACGTGCAAATCCGGCTCGCGCTCGAAAATTTCATATAGCGCAGTGCGCACAAAGGCATTATCATCCGCGATCAAGACTGTATATTTCATCGCCTCACCTTCGTCTGCGGTCATACTTCACTTGCCTGACCGATTGTTCCATACGCTGGAAACCTGAAACTACGGCTGAATCGGTGCGAAAATTCACGGCTTTGACCAGCATTGGTCGGCGAGTGGCAACCATAGCAGGACGCACGTGTAAAGCGCCAAAATATGCCATAAAGTAAGGGCCGAAATGGTATGCATACCTACAGCGAAAACCGTAGCTCTCTGGGCCGAAAACTCACGGATGGAAAATCGCGCGAGTTTTCAGCATCAGGATCGGCCCTTGCTCGTCAGAACACGGTATTTTCGCAGTAATTCGTACATCACGATACCCGCAGCCGTGGCGACATTGAGAGACGTTTTCTGCCCCAGCATCGGAATGCGTACGTGGGCGTCGGCGATGGCCAGCAGTTCCGGACGCAGGCCGTCGACCTCATGGCCGAATGCCACGCACACAGGAAACCTCGGTTGCCATTCGAACAGATCGACAGCGTGTGGGCTCGTCTCGATTGCGGCCAATTCAAATCCCGCGCTCCGCATCTTCTCCGCCATGCGGAGCGAGTCCCAGTCGTGCTCCCATGCGACGACTTCCTCTGCGCCCAAAGCTGTTTTCGATATCGCTTTCTTGGGCGGCTGAGCAGTGATCCCGCAGAGGCAGAGCTTTTCCAGGTTGACTCCATCTGCTGTGCGAAAGAACGCTCCGACGTTGTACATACTGCGCACATTGTCGAGCAGAACGGCAGCAGGTAGCCGGAGCCCCTCATATCCCCCAGCGAGCGAAGGCCGCGAACCCGGCGCGATCGGAGCTTCTGAGCCTTCCCCGTTCCCCGAATTCGAAACCGTATCCGTGATGGACTCTATCGGATCACTCATGAAAGAAATTCGCCGCAACCCGCGTGCGCCCGACATTCGCCGCCGAGCGGGATTCAGAGCGCGCGTTCTGACCCACCAAATGTACAACCCCGAAGCTTTTTCCGCATCGTCGTCCTTGGCTTTTTCAAACGCGCGTCCAAAGATCGCGACCTACCCACAGGTGCTAGTCCTCCTTGCCTAAGGCAAATTGCCGAAGCATCTTCGGGTTGCGTCCGTCCCTGGTAGTGGTATTCATAACGCCGTCGACACACGGTAGATTCGCATCACCGTGCCACCGTCGCGCCGCATTGAAGATCGCATTCGAAATCTTTGCCGAAGCCTGTTGCGGGCCGAGGCAGATACCCAAGAGTTCCAAACGATTGTCGCCGAGCTTCGCTTCGCGATATTCACCCTGAAGTGGCAAATACAGTCGGGACTGAAGAACTTTCCCCCAGAACTGGACAGGCGAGGCCGCCGCCCAGCGAGCCCATGAATTGTAGTTGTGTCGGCGGGGGCAAGTATCTCGCTCGCCTGGGTGGGGCAGTTGCAAGCGTGAGAATTCTGGGAGCTAATATTCGGAGGTGCGCGCCGCCGATTGTGCGGCTTCGACGCGACCCTTACCGGAGAGTTCCGAATCGATAAGCGTCACAATCTGGTCCCAGACGTACGGGTCGTTCTCGATCTGGTGGTGAGCTTTATTTAGAGTCCGGGACAGCCACCGATAGTTCCCGCAATTGATGTCCTCATGTTTGTACGTCATGTGAAAGTTGCCCACGATCTGCGTTCGGTCCGCGTTCGCGGCGACGATCACCGGCCGTCCCGGGGTGAGACCTTTGCTCTGGTAGAAATTGACCGCTCTTTCCACGTTCGCAGGTACGGACCGATCATCCTGTCCCATCTTGCGAACGCTGTCGACCTGAATGGTGAGGCTCACGGGAATCTTCTCCCGTTCCAACTCTCTGGCGAACTCCAACACCTGCGACGCGCCCCAGCTGTGTCCGTAAAGAATGATCTTCACTGTCTTATGTTCGCTTAAAGCCTGAGAACCATTCTTGTTGGCACCTATGTTCTCGTGGATAAGCTCCAACGCTTCCTTCGTTTCGCGATTTCCGAATACTGCAGCATGAACCATCGAGCCATACCGGCTGCGGAGATAGTTCGCGAACAAGACTTCAGGGTGCTTCACGTCGTTCCGTTTGACAAAGCCGCCGACGAATCCGATCACGATGACTTCCTGAGTGGCTTGATGAGCTGCAGGTACCCTTTCTTTTGTGCACACCAGGTGAAACGCTTCCTTGATAGCGGCGTGTACGGATGGATCGGAGCATGGATCCGCGACTGCGGTGCCACTACTGTTTGAGCTGAGAGACGCCTGATCCCGCGCGCTACTCCTAGGGCCGAAGGTCAGCGCGAGCAGGACAACCACGTATGGCAGGAATCGGAACTCCGTTACACGGGGAAGAGTGTGGCCATATCGGCCACGAAGTTGGATGAGAGATCGCCTCATGCGAATCGCTCTAGCGCTGATCAGATGCGCGCTTCTTAAGATGAGGCGTCAGCTTCCGAATCACAAACTCCTGAAGCACACCCTCAAACGACATCTCACCCAGGCGGATTATGGAGTTTTGTATGACTAATCCCGCCCCGTTGCGATCGCTTTCCGGGTAGTAGAGATAGGAAATCCCCGCTGAGGCGAAGGTGCCGCCTATATTGGAATAATTTGGTTGCCAGCGCATGTTGTCGCCCTTGCAGAAGAAAGGACTGGCGACCGCATATAGAATTCGAGATCCCGTACTGCCAGTTCCTTTGTAGAAGTATCGCGGATCCTGCTTCAGGATCGAGGGCAGAATGGCGCTTCCAATGTATGTGGCGGTGATAGCGTCGGTGTAGGTGGCGCTGAAACGTTTGAAATAACCCTCGGCACCCTGTCCATATCCCTCAAACGTGTCTGTAGCTTGCTCGACTCCAGCAATCGCGGCAACTCCCACGAAAGTGAAGGGGTCTGAGGCGGTTTTCCCTGCAAGCCTGAACTTCTGCTTCGCAGTCAGCGCAACCGCATCACGGTCGTAACTCACGTAGAAATTCGGGATGAAGCCAAGCACACGCTGCTTGGTTTGTTCGCTGAGTTGGATGTCTGCCAACTGAGCAGGCGTAAGCGGAGATTCCTTGACGTGCACTTCCGCGAAGGCTGTTGCCACCGCCAGCGTGATTGGAGGGACCAGAAAAGCTTCCCCCGGGCGCAGGTCTGCCGAGAATTCGAGTGTGGAAAATCCCGGTGCAGTCACCGTGAGTCGAAAAGGTCCGGGCGCAACTTCGGCAAACAGGAATTGTCCGTTGTGGCCGGATCGCGTTTCCTGCGGTGCACTGCCACCATCAGAAGAAAGACGCACATCGGCGCCGACGCTGATCGCTCCCGTCTGGTCAAGGACGGTTCCACTGATGTACCCGGCCGGCTTGTGATTCGCAGATTTGGAATCTGTGTTGCGCAGAAGCGCTTCCTGAGTCTGAGAGCTATCCTCAATTACGGAACTCGTCGTTTCCGTGGAAGGAGCGGCGACGTCAGCCGTTCTTGCTAACTGTGCGCTGGAAAGACCAATAAGAACGGGTTGTAACAGGAGTGAGGCTAAGAGCGCGAAAATGGCTTTTCGTTGAGTACTTCGCATGGGCACAAATCATCACGCACCTCTATTGAACAGTCTGCCCTATGTGGACGAGAACTGACAAAACTGCTAGTTCCGCACTCGACGTATTTGGGTGCCTCAAGCTGTCGAAGTGGGCGAAGATTTTCAAAGTGGTCGGTGTCGTGAGAAGTGTGGGGACCTACCGTCCCCACATCCGCCTCGAGATTTCTATTCGCCCAGCAAGTCCCAGCGATCCCGCCACCGTTCCCAGTTCCGCGGCGGATGCGCCACCTTTCCTGATCTTCGAAGGAGCCTTCGGGTGCCCAACTTCCGGCCGCTTTTGCGGGAAGTGAGACGTCGATCGATCCCCGGATACAGCCGCAAACTCTTCGCCCGTCCCACTCTCTCAATCGGTATCAGGTACCACGCGTCCACAGGCTGCACATGCGCCGCAATCACCAATATCTTTCTTCGTATACCGTTTCTTCCCGCCGCGCCGCGTCGCATGCACCGGCTGGACTTCGTATCCCCGCCGATGCAGCCTTCCGGTGCCCTTCACTGGTACGCATTGCGCGTCCATTCCCGCGCCACACCACGAAGTCGAACTTCTGATTGTCGCCCCACGGCAACGCCACATCGAACCCCATCGTTTCAGCTTTCAGCAAAAATGCCGCCTGCGAAACCTCCTCCGACCTCGTCGGATTCCCCCGCAACCGCAACCACCACTTCTCGCAAGGATCCACGCAAGCAAAAATCCCATTCCCCACCATCGTCATCCCGAGCGAATGACTCTGCGCAGTCGAGGGACCTTGCGTTACTCTGCGTACCCCTTGCCCCAATCACAACCCACTCCACCCCACTCCCCAATTGTTTCTCAACCAGCTCCACAGACTCCTCCCCCGCCGCGCCTCGAAGGGCGCAGCATCTATCTAAGACGCAATTTTTGCGCAGATACTTAAGAATAGGAATTCCTGAAGACAGAAATCAGTGATCCCAATCACACGTCACTGTGATTGCAATCGCGCTCCCAAATGAGTCCCGGAGGGACTACTGACAATAGCCCGGCGTTTCAACGCCAGGCAGCTGTCACCAGAGCACCCCCGTGCCGGAGGGACGGCTGATACCAAGCCTGATAGAACAATCATGCTCCGTTGTCGAGGGGCTTGAAGCAGCAATCCAAAGAATTGAGTAACATTTCGCCAGCCGCAAAGCGGCGAAAAAATACAGCCCCGAGCGTCAGCCCGGGGTGTCGCAGGAAGCGACGCACAAGTCCCGTAGGGACGACAGACAAGAAGCCATCCCATCAATACTGAAAAATCGGGGCCGTTGTTTGGATATATACTCCTCACAATCGAGGCAGCTTCCCCTGCCATCCCTAAGGAGGTCCGGAATGCCCCCCGTTGTCGTGTCTTTGCGACGCCATGAGTACCAAGGGACATTGAATGCCCTTCGAAACCAGATTGAAGGCCAACGCGTCGGATACCTCGATGTCGAACTGAAACTTCCGTACGTAAATACGCCAGTGCATCTGCAACTGCGGTGCTCGGATGCCTACATCATCGGCTTCAGGGGACAGGATGGCTGGTACCATTTCGATGACGAAGAAGATGGCTGGGGAAAGAAATGCGGGCTCGGCAGCAACTACAACGTTCTACCCGACGTAGGGCAGATCACCGTCGGCTCAGTCGACAATCTGGCGTCGTTGGCAAACTTTCGATCCGGGACTGTGCTCGACGGCAAGCTCATCGTGATCGCTGCTGCGGTCGTGAGCGAGTCTCTCCGATTCGCCACCGTCGCGACGTACTTCACGGGTCTGTTCAACGGAATATATAAGGAAGTTCAGCTAAATCAGGTGGTACCCTCCGGCGACCTCAAGCGAAAGTATTTCCTGAATTGGGCCGACCTGTCCCAAAAGAACGATCCTGGTGTTCTGCTGAGGAAATAAGAGGCAGTTGGAGAACGCTCCGTCTGTTTCATGATTCGACCCTCATTTCGACCCTCGCGAATTGTCATCCTGAGCGAGGATTGGCTTTTGCGCCTAAAGCGCAAAAACCAACCACAGTCGAGGATCCCTACCCCACTCTGTGCCGCAACGGAATTGGAGGGATTTCGACTTCAAGGAGTCCAGCCATGGCCAAGACTGAAGTGCCCACTCAAGCCAAAGTCTGGCTTGAGCGGGCCACCCCAGGTTGACACTCGAAATCGATCGGAGGAACGAGGGTGGGGAATTGGCACCTACTTGATTAGGCCACCCGCGCCACTTTGCCCAGCCGCGGAGCGGCGAAAGGATACAGCCCAGGGCGTCAGCCCTGGGTAGACGTAGAGAAAAATCCAAGCTCCGGAGGGGGACGGACATGAAGCTTGCGGCTCGGGAAATGGTGATGCGCTGGGCAAAATTCCATGACGTTCAGAAAAAGCGCGAAAGGATGCGCATCGGGCATCTACTAACACCCCTAACTACAACCGCGTGCTGATGCTATACTTCGCCGCGCAGGTGGGAGGTTTATATGGCCTCTGCGCAAGTTGTTCCCTCCGTCATTGCTCAATTCTCCTATGCAGGTCTCGCCCGCAGAGTGGCGGCTCACTTAATCGACGTAATGATCGCCTTTGCCGTGATGTTGGCCGGCGGGCTCTTCATGCGCTGGCTTCGCGTGCTTGGAGTCTGGCACATGCCGGTGCCTGAAGGCGAAGCAGATCCCGCGGCACTCTGGCATGCCATGGCGGTTGGCTCCAAGGTGGCGATTGTCGTCGCATTCATCGTCTCCATGGGCCCATTTTATTCAGCGCTGTTTCAAGCCTCAACCTGGCAGGCGACCATAGGCAAGCGGCTCCTGAAGATCTACGTGACCGACACGGCCGGTAGACGGATTAGCCTGTTGCGCTCCCTGGCGCGCTCCTTCGCGAAGAGCGTCTTCAATGTTTGCTATCTCGGACTTGTCAGCGTGGCGACGATCATTGCAGTCCCCAAAAGGCAGGCTCTCCACGACTACGCGGCGAAAACTGTGGTGGTAAACGGGCGTCCGCCCGAGGGCGGTTCACTGGAGCTATGGCGGATTGTCCCGGCGTTCGGAATTCAGTTTCTTTGGTTTGTCATCACGATGCTCGCGGTGTTTAGAACTCTCCCACATTTCCAAGCATGAGCCACCGGCCCACCGTAGCCCTCCCCACTCAGGCCAAAACGGGGCATAAATGGGCCACCTGCCCATGAGTCTTGGACGCTTCTCCAACGTTGTCATCCTGAGCAACCGCAGTCGAAGGATCCCTACCCCACTCTTCTGTGCCGCAACGGAATGGGAGGGATTTCGACTCCACGGAGTCCAGCTATCGCCAAGACTGAAGTGCCCATTCAGCTGGGTGCCCAGATATTAAACGTCGCGCTTTTGCGGCGTTGGCAATTTTCTCGGTCGCGTTTGTGAGCCACCAGACCCTCTTAGAGTGCCCACCCACCGTTTAGAGATATAATTCCCGCCACATCTGTTGCCCTCCCATCCCTAAAACACGAGGATTCTTATGCCTGCCATCGAAATGGTCGCCACTGATATCAAGAACAAGCTTGCGCGCGATACCAGCATCGATCTCGAATTTCTCGCGCAGCTATTCGAGGATTCCACCGTCAACGACTCGGGGAGTGGAAACGAATTGCAGAAGCGGCTGGTTACAATCCTGGAGGCCAGCACGGACGGGAGCAATGGCGGTATCACCCATTTCACGAAGATCTTTGGCGGTTGCCAGGATCGCGGTTTCCGCAGCGCCTTTCAGGATCCTTATCCTTCCAGTCGTAATCAGGTGGGACATTTCATGACCGCTGTTGACATGGGATTTCGGCCGACCAAGACCTACGGCGTGATTCCTGCGCTGGTGCGGAAGACGATGTTGGATTCCACGACACAGAGTTTTTTGCCGGTGGAAGAGCGAGTTTGCATGGCACTGATTGTCGGGCACGAGCAGGTCAGCGACACAACATGGCAGGCGAACTTCTTTGCAGGCTTCGCTGCGAGTGTTGCGGACGTGGAGAAGTTCTTTCGGGCTCTCGATACGGTTGGGCTCGACCCTGACCTCGGACTCAACCAGTCGAAGACCGCTCTTTCGGCGATTCCGATCGGAAGCGGAGTAGGAAATAGCTTTCAAGATCTTCATCTCAGCTTGTATGGCTACAAGCTCGGTAAGTTCATTCGAGTAGCGAGCATGACGAAGTGCTCCGCAGCTTCGCAATGGATCAGGACAGACATCGGCGGCAATGTGTCGGATCTGTTGCAACCTTCGGGCGACAGTGCGGCCGCATAAGCTGACAACTATTCGTGCCACAAAGGTTGATCATTTCAGTGCCAGGTGCCCCATCCCTTCGCGTTGTTGCGAACGGATGGGGACCGCGGACGCAATCCCTCCCCGACATAGCTGATGCTTCAGGCCCCACGCCCGACGCCTACTTTGTGTGGAACTGTCCTTCGCGGCTGCTGGCTTCGGTCCCGGTTCCGAGTCCCTGGCCGGTTTCAACCCTGAAGTAATAAGCGGTATTCGGTCTCAGGTTTTTGACCCAGACAGTGTGGTTATAGTCGCCGTTGGGCTCCCGCGTGCCGCCCCAGGGCTGCTCTGCGGTTTCGTTCAGCGCATTGGGGCTGGTGCCGTACTTGACGATGCTGCTTCCCGGTTCGTCCGTCGACCAGGCGATTTCTGCCGAATTTCTGGTCTCCTCTTTGACGATGGGACCATTGGTGATGCGCTCGGGCTTGGATTTATTTTGTGCCCAGGCGATCGCTGACACCAAAAGCAACGACGAAAAAAGGCTTGCTACGATTAGCTTCTTCATGAAAACCTCCGGCCGTGCCTACTCTCTGATGCCGGCCGGTTCCCGTCGGATGGCACACGAATGTCTCTGCAATTCAGGAACTTGGAAGGAGACTCCGACCCCGGACCGCCCTGCATCTACAAACAGGTGCGCTCTCACGAGGCTCGAATTATCGGCTGTCCGCAGCGGCTGCAGTAGATAGCCCCGGGCGTTCCAGGATGTCCATTCAGGCACCGAGGAACATTCGCCATTCACGGGCGGCGGAGTACAAGATGGCAAGGGAGGCGGAATAGAAGACCATCCAGTGCCCAGAGAAACCTCGCCAATCCTGCGCTGTGGGATCACCTGCGTGACCAAATCCGACTTTGGTCATATACAGTAAGAAGTTCACTGCGGCGTATGCGAACAAGAAGTACACCATGTATCGCATCCAATCCGGTGAACTCTTCGGCACCACTTTCCAGAAGTCCTTTCGATTTACATTCCCAACCTGCCTTTGCGAAATGAGCAACGCTGGAATGAACACGACGAAAATCCCGACGTGTAACAGAAAGAAGAAAGGCATCGGCGCGGCTCGCTTACCCATCACTCCGGCCAAATGAACCCAGACGCTAACCACAAGGCCCAGCGCGGAGAGTGCGATGAAGATCCAAATAAATGGTCGTAACCAGTCAGGTATCGACTCTGCGGGCAGCGGTGACTCTCCCTCTGGGGAGGGTGCGCGATGCTGCAGGACTACATCGATGTCGGATGCGAGCAACGTAGAACTGCCTGGCGAGTTGGGATTATAGTGACCGTGATCTGCTGGTCCTGGAGGTCGCGAATGAAATCTTGTGCCTCCTTGTCAGTCGGGAACTCCTGCTTGTATTGGCCGGAGTAGCAGGTTCCAGCGACGGAGTAGGAGTATCCCAAGCGGGCTGCGTAATAACCCCTTCTGATGGTGAGCGAAAAGGCTGGCTAGCTCCAATCGGCAGACTCAATCCGTCCGCCGACGACCGGCCAGGCAGCGGCTCTCCTGCGTTGCAGCCAGCGCCAGAGCGGAACGATCCATCCGAGCAGCATGAATCCGAGCCACAGATAGATGGGAATAGACCAGGATGACGGATCATTCCATCGGAATGGCATAGGAGCTAGCATTCGCACGAGAGCATCACGAACGAACACTGACTACAGACACTTCTTTCACCCGGTGCCGGCTGTGTCCGTCCTTTCGCGCCTCTTGCGAAAGGGCGGGCAGCACGGACGCCAATCCCTCCTCGAAAAAGCCAACGACTAACGACCACCGACCGACGACGCCTCTTTCACCCCTAACTGCCAGAATAAGAACGAATACACATCGGTGAACTCTTCGATCTGTTTGGTTACTGGCTTACCCGCGCCGTGGCCCGCTTTTGACTCGATCCGCAGCAGGATTGGACGCGTCTTGCTCTGGCCATTTTTCGCTTGAGCTTGCATCTCAGCAGCCATCTTCTTCGCGTGCATCGGATCGACGCGGGTGTCGAAATCTCCGGTCATAAATAGGATCGCAGGATACTCCGTGCCGGGCTTCACGTGCTGATACGGGCTGTACGCGTAGAGCCACTTGAACTGCTCGGGATTTTCGGCGCTGCCGTATTCGGGAATCCACAGCTTGGCGATCTGGAAATTCTGGTAGCGCAGCATGTCGAGCAGCGGGACTTGGGACACGACAGCGCGAAACAGGTCGGGACGCTGCGTGATCATGGCGCCCATCAGGAGGCCGCCGTTCGATCCGCCCTGGATCGCGAGATGATTCTTATCCGTATATTTTTCGGAGATGAGGTGCTCGGCAGCGGAGATCATGTCGTCGAAGACGTTCTGCTTTTTGTCGAGCATGCCGGCGCGGTGCCAGTCTTCGCCGAACTCGGCTCCGCCGCGCAGGTTGGCCACGGCGAAGACGCCGCCGTGCTCCATCCAGAGATAAGCGGTACGGCTAAAGGTGGGAGTGAGGCTGACGTTGAACCCTCCGTAGGCGGTTAGCAGCGTGGGATTGTGTCCGGTTTTCTGCAGGCCTTTCTTGTGCACTACGAACATGGGAACGCGGGTGCCGTCTTTCGACTTGTACCATTCCTGGGAGACTTCGTAGGCGGAAGGATCGATGGAAGGGGCCTCAACCTTGGCCCACAATGCGGGCTGCATGTTTCCGGAAGAACTCTCGAGGGTGCCCCATCCTAAAATCGCGTTGTTTGCGATTTTAGGGTGGGGATTTTGACTTTCGTTATCTCCGCTCCAGCGTTGTAGGCCTTGAGCCATGCCGCTGGAACCCGACAAAGATGAAGGCGTCAGCCGCTGAGGCTGGGCGTCGGGAATCCGCTCCGGCCTGTCGCTGGGTCGTAAAAGGGCACGGCTTTCAGCCGTGCCGCCAAGCCCGGCCATGGGAGCGGGCTTTAGCCCCTGAGGTGCCGCCTTGACATCGATGCGATAGACACTCGGCGGCACCGTAAACGAATGAAATCCAAAAAACACTTCATCGCGATTCCATCGGCCACCGTGTCCGAAGACTGTACCGATCGCGGGAAGAGAAATGTCGCTAATCTTTTTTCCATCAAGGCCGAAGAGCTTCAGCTGCGACGCGGCATTCTGCTCGTACTGTGCAAAGAGCTTGCCGTCATATACCGAAACGTTCTGCAACACAGCATCGGTCTGAGGAATGATCTCCTTCCATGTCTCACGGTCAAAATTCCCCGCATCCGTGACGAACACGCGGTAGCGCGGAGCCTCTTCATTCGTGACGATGTATACCTTGCCGTCGAAGACCTCAGCTCCGTAATTAAAATTCTTCCCGGTGGTCAGACGCGACGGAGGATTCTTTCGGTGCGTATCCATCAGGAAGAGTTCCGACTTGGTCCATCCCTGCGAAACGTGAATCAATAGCCACCGGCCGTCATTGGAAAGGAAGACGCTTGGCCAGTCTTCGGGATCACGGCCTTCGCCGAAAATGGGGCTGTCCTCGGTATCGGGATCGGCGCCAAGTTCGTGGAAAAAGACCTGGCGGTTGTACATCTCCTGTCCGGCCGGGACGTCGCCCTTCTTCGGATAGCGCGTGTAGTAGAAGCCGGCGTTGTCGTGCAGCCACGCGATCGATGCGGCACGCGTGCGCTCGATGACATCGGAAAGAATCGTCCCGGTCTTTGTCTCGATGATGCGCAGAGTCGACATCTCCGAGCCGCTCTGCGAAGTTCCGTAGGCAACGTACTTCCCGTTGTCCGAGGGCTGGAACCAGTCGAGCGCGATGGTGCCGTCAGAGGCGAGCTTGTTGGCATCGACGAGGACGCGATCGGGACCGTCGAGACTGTCGCGTACATAAAGGACCGGCTGGTTCTGCATGCCCTCACGCTTGGTATAGAAGTAGTACTTGCCGGCGAGCATCGGCGGAGTGACGCTGCCGATCGAAAGCAGCTGCGTCAGGCGCGTGCGGATGGCGTCGCGTCCCGGCAGCGGATCGAGCAAAGAACGGGTGTAAGACATCTCCTGCTCAACCCATTTCTGCGTAGCGGGAGAATTGCCGTCCTCAAGCCAGCGGTAATTGTCGGTGACTTTGGTGCCATGGTAGATCTCGACGACCGGTATGATTTCAGCACTCGGAGGCCCTGAGGGCGTAGCAGTGGAAGATTGCGAGTCTCCCGCGTAGACAGCCCCTGCAATAAAAGAAGAGATAGAAAGAAGAGAAAGAAAAGCCACAGGAATCCGACCTCCCACCATACCCACCCCAAAATGAAGCAAGGAAAAGCGTATCAAAAGCGGGCGTATAACGCTGTTTGAGGAAGAGAAGCAAAATGCTATGATGATGACAGGCCATCAGCGCCCGCCGCTACACTCCTCAGTAGCTCAATGGCAGAGCATCCGGCTGTTAACCGGAGGGTTGTAGGTTCGAGTCCTACCTGAGGAGCCATTCTTTCAGTAGGTTAGACCGTCTTCCATGCCGTTTCCCATGCCGTTCACACCGTTTGGAGCGCGAGTCTCACAATTTTGCCGTGTGCCTCACGCAAGTCCTCAGAGGCCGCATCACCGTAGATATTCATAGTGGTGCGGATGTCAGAGTGTCGCATGAGCTTTTGCTGTACTCCAATCGGTGTTCCTATCGCGTCAATCCACATCCGGTATGAGTGCCGGAATGTGTGAGTGCCCACGTGACCCAAGCCCGCCGCTTCGCTTGCACGGTCCAGCTCACGCCACACGCCGGTGTAAGAGTATGGCAGCCTGCCGAGTTTCACCGGACTGGCAAAAATCCAATCGCTGTCCGCTGAAGACTCTGTGGTTTG
>Ga0207693_10001167_pt1 | contig 23425 bp, 23 predicted proteins | sample LARL81metaG_FD_184347 | JGI IMG/M metagenome (GOLD analysis project Ga0207693, IMG submission 184347) | Corn, switchgrass and miscanthus rhizosphere microbial communities from Kellogg Biological Station, Michigan, USA - LAR L8-1 metaG... | ecosystem: Host-associated > Plants > Roots >... | reverse complement strand
GCGTCTTACCCGCCAGCTTCGCCAGCACGAAGTCGACGATTTTGACCATGCCATCCTCGGTGATCAAAAGGTTTGGCAGGTTTGATGTCCCGGTGAACAACTCCCTTCCGGTAAGCTTTCTCCAGCCCCGGGCTACCTGAATTTTCGTGTCGATCGCGTCTTCGACTGCGACAGGTCCTCGCTGGATCTTAGAAAGGGTGAATCGCGGCGAACCTTGAGCCAACCTTTTCTCCAGTCGAATCGAAATATGTATAATCCGCACATGCAAGCAATACCCTGGAGCACAATTGCGCTCGGCTCGCTGTTGCTCGTCTCGGCCCGCTCAACAGGAGGACAGGAAGTGATATCTCCGCAAGCTGAAAAGTCGAAGCCGCCTGTCAAAATGGAGCAGCGCGGGCGCATCCTTGGAATCGGCGGTGTCTTTTTCAAATCCGCTGATCGTGACCAGATGCGCGAATGGTATTCGAAGCATCTTGGACTCGCTGACAAAGGCCAAGGCGCGATGCTTCCGTGGCGCGAACACGACGACCCGCAAAAAGAACACGTTACAGTTTGGACTGTTTTTCCCACCTCCACCAAGTATTTCGATCCCAGCCCCGCAGCGTTCATGATCAACTACATCGTGGACGATATGGATGCTTTGCTCGACCGCTTAAAACAAGAGGGAGTAAAGATTGACGCCAAACGAATGGATGAATCCTACGGTCGCTTTGCCTGGATCTATGACCTGGATGGGAATAAGATTGAGCTCTGGCAGCCGCTCCCCGCAAAGCCCTAGGGGCCTTTCCACTGTACTTACTCCATCGGTCTTTTGTAGCTACGGCAAGGGCCGATTAAGTCGGCATGCGAAAGTGTGTCGAACGGAATTTGTCCGCGATAGCTACAGTGGAGCCGTCTTTGAATACTCCGCTTTGAGTTTTCGTGCCTGAACAGTTCCGTCTGTCCCAATTCACCCCAGTCTCCATTGCCCCCGAACTCCCCTCCCTGGCTCGGCTGGCGCATTCCGGCAAGAACATTCGCGTTAGTGCTGACAAATTCATAGCTTTCGGCACATGCCGCCGAGACGACTCTGGCCTCATGGGCAGGAATTCCCGCATCGGCCGCAATTCTGCGAATCGCTCGTAAAACTAGCGCTACTCATGCATCTACCCATACAGTTTTCATAACCTGGTCCACAGGCGCAGAACCCTCCCCTACATGTTTCGGAGAAAGAGCAGTGATTGCCACATCGCCCGCAGTTGTTTGTATCGTTAACAAATGTGATTGAATCGACGCATCTTCCCTGGCACCATTCCTGAGTGGCCGAGCAGGCTGTCGGGCCAATCCCAGGAGTAGAAGGTCGGGGCTGGGGAGAATTATTCCGCGGGGCCTCCGGTCCGACGTCGAGCAAAAGATTTCCGTTCTTGCTGACAATGTCCGCCAATAGATAAATGAGCTCATCCGGGGCGATCGTCTCAGCCTCACCTTCAGCGCGGTTGTAGCCGAAAGAGCGCCCAAGGCCGCGGCATTCCTCCCATTTGGTCTCACTGATTTTGTCCATGGTCTGGTATTCCGGAGACTTGAAATCAGAATGTTTAACGCCAAAGCGATCGTCGATTACACCGTCTGGGACAGTGTTGTAGTACTCCGCCATGATCTGGAGCGGATGGCCGGACTTGGGATAATCAATGTCATTCCACAGCACGGCTGGATGATACCGCTTGATGAGCTCCCGCATGTGAGCGTCCACGTACTTGCCATAAGCCTCACTCTGCGGTTTTACCTTCTAGTAGTCGGCCACTTCGCGGATAGGGCCAGGTACAAAGGTCCAATCGTAGCCGCCAGAATAGTACAGCCCCATTCGCAAGCCCTCTTTACGCACCGACGCAGTTAACTCGCCTACGATGTCGCGGGTCGCGTGCTGGCGATCAGTTGGTAGCGTGGGGTTCGGCGTTGTACTGGGCCACAGTGTGAATCCGTCATGATGTTTGGTGGTCAGCACCACATATCTCGCGCCCGCGTCGCGGAACAGTTTTGCCCAGGTGTCCGGGTTCCAGTGTTTAATCTCCCGGTTAAAGGCAGGAGCAAAATTGTAGTAGTCGTAGGTGGCGCCATAGTGTTCGCGATGGTATGCCTGAGTCGGCGAACCGTCGAGTCGCATGCTGTTCAAATACCATTCTGCGTAAGGGTTGTGGCGGATGTAATCCGGCGACCTAAAGTCATGATCGGGATGCACTAGGGGCGCCCAACCGGGGACGGAGTAAAGACCCCGATGAATGAATATTCCAAGTTTCGCATCGCCATACCACTGCGGCAGCGGATGCCGATTCAGGGATTCGAGGGTCCCTTCATAGTGCATCGGCGCCTGCGCCGGAAGACTCGAGAGGAGCAGAAACCAAGAGAGCAGAACGAGACTGATTTTGCTACAGCAGCGGGAATAGATATCGCGCATGGGGCAAGTCTCCGTTAAATGGTGTCAATACAGTAAAGAACCGTGCCGCAACAGGGAAGGGTAATTACTCGTTAGGCGTTGCGGTACTCAGTTCAGCAGCTTGGGTCCTGCAAACAGAACAGGCCGGTAGCCACGCACCGCGAAGTAGAGCACATAAGCCTGGCAGATTAGCGGGACTATGAACGCCCCCCCGAATAGTACCGTGGTCGGAGATGAATCCCACAATGGCGGGGAAAAAGGGGTCCCAACCATGATCGAAGCTACCAACAAGGACGATCGCAGGCTTTGTGTATCGCCCAAGCTGCTGGATGCTTAGGGCAAAGATGGTCGGAAACATGATCGAATGAAAAAAACCGATCAGTACGACCGCCCTGATGGGCGCCACCCCGGAGTTTTCGCCAGCGCCAAAAATATTAGGTTAAGATGCTGCGGCTCGAACGTTTAGTCTCAACTCGTGATCGTTGGCCCTAGTTGATTCTGCGTTCTTAATATCTCACCGATGAGGAACAAATCGGTCAGCAACGCGCGAAGATGGATGGAGGCGTTCAGGTTGTCAATCAACTGAGAACTGATGACGGGTTGGGTTAAGACGATTTGAAGCGCCGCGAGCGAGTCGCTGGCATCTCGCTCCAGCATCGCCAGGAAAGGCTGATATTTTTCCGCAGGTTCCAAGCCGGCGTCTTCAATCGCGTCGCCGAATACTTTTCCTATTCCGGTCAACGCCACGATGGCGCGGCTCAGAAACTCGCGAATCTGCCCGCCTGACTGGCTCCCAGCATCGCTCGGCAGTCCTTGTCCCGCATACGCCAGCATGAACTCGTAACACTCTTCGATGGCGTCACAGCGATCAGCGAACTCAGGCTGCATCCTCAGCCTCGCCGTCCGGTTGCGGACTGGGCTGAAGCGTCGACCACCCACCGCTCAGGATCATGCTCCTTGAGATAAAAGTCGCGGCTCATCGTGCCGACGATCATGGATGCGGTGATGGGCAGCTTCTCGGGCCGAACTGCGAAGTAGATGTGCACGATGACAAGCGTGATAAGTCCGACGCCGGCCAGTCCGTGCAACACGTACATCAGCCCCCAGGTCATATCGCTGAACAAATAGGGGTTCCGCGGAAAGAAAATGGTCCGCACGCGAGACATCATGAACACGCCGGTCACAATCGCCGAGAGGCCAGTCACGACGATGGCGCCGTGATAGAGCTTGTTCTCCAGTGGATACTTGGCAAATTTTCGCGGTAGCGCCGACGATTTACCCATAAAACGCTGGAATCTTTTCCATGCATCTTCAAGGTCAGCCCGGTCCGGCCAGATTGACCAGAAATCTAAATAAAAGGAGGCATGAACGATGTGAAAGAGGATGGAGAGGGTTAAGACCGTGCCCGCGATCCAGTGATAGGTCACCCAATCGAACTGAAAGCCCAACTTCGGTAAAAACGCGGTGAATAGAAGCGTCAGCATTGACACGGCCATAATCCAGTGAAACAGGCGTGCCACCAGGGAATGCCGGGGAATGCGGGCAGGGAACCGACTGGCAACGGTCGCCGTACTGTCCGCGACAAACTGTTTTTCTCCTGCGAAATAGCGGATGTAAATTGCGTGAACAATCAAAAAAAGCAATCCTGCGATCAACGCTACCCAGATCAAAAACCATGCAATATGAATTGGAACATTCTGTCCCAAGGGACTTGTCGCCCACTCTACGATTCCCATGCTGCCTCCTGCACTCCGCTGATAGCGCGTTTCACCAAGTTGCGCATCAGCGGGATTTTGTAGGCGTTGAATTGCAGTGGCACGGCTCCCTGGACTGCCAGTTTGCCCGCCATCTCACTAGTTGCGACGCTGCGAGATTGCCCGCGTACCGCATCCTCCACAGCTTTCAATCGCAGCGGTCGCGCTGCCACGGCGTTCACGGCAATACGTATGCGCTCGATCCTGTCACCCGAAACCACCATCGCTGAAGCCACGTTCATGAGAGGGAAGTCCCAGACGTTGCGATCGCGCACTTTTTCGAAGTAAAAGCGTGCGCCCGCCCAGGTGGACGGAATGCGAATCGCGGTTAACAGGTCTCCGGGTTGCAAAATGTTCATGCGGATGATGTCGATTTCTGGGCCAACGAAGTAATCCTCAGCGTCGACCACGCGCTCGCCCTTAGGCGTTTGGACAACGAACTTGGCGTCCAACGCGATCAGGGCCGGGGATGTATCGGACGGATTGACCGCCACGCAACGTTCGGCGTGCAGAATGGCATGTTCGCGATTTCGACCAACCGGAGTGTCGGCATAACAGATATTGCCGCCGGCGCGATAACAAGGCCATCCAGCACGGTAATACCAGCAACGAGCATCCTGCGAAACATTACCGCCAATCGTGCCCTGATTCCGAATCTGCGGCGATGCAACCAGTTCCGCCGCCTGCGAAAGCAAACCGTATTTCTCTTTGACGATGGGGTGGCGCACAACTTCAGTGAGGGTGGTCATCGCGCCGATTTCGATTCCATCGCTGATAGTGCGAACGCCGCGCAGTTCTTCGATTCCGCTCAGGTCCACAAGCGCTTTGGGCCTTTTGATTCGGTCTTTTAGCCAATCAAAGCTGTCCAGCCCGCCAGCCATTACCCATGCATCCCGGCCATGTTGCTCTAGAAGTTTTTGCGCGTCGGCAACGGAACTCGGCTGAAAGAGCTGAAATGCCGGCATGACATCTCTTATAACTGCCATAGTGCTCTCCGTTCAAAAACTGTGTACATCACACTTCGCCAACCAATCTCTACTACTAAATGAATGCGGTCAATGGATCCTGCATGGGCCGGCCCGCTTCCAGCGATGTCAGGATGGTGTCCAGATTAACGGGCGCACGCCGATAGATCTCGTCGCCCAGAGCGTCCGAGAGGGCATTCAACACGGCGCCGCAGCCGCCACCGACCGGGGGCTCGCCGATGCCGCGCGCTCCCACGGGAGTCTCGGGGTCCGGAATGTTTAGAGCAGCCCACTGCATGTTGGTAGGGACATCCAAAATGGTGGGCGGCTTGGTATGGTGAAATCTCCGCGAAATCGTGTGGCCGTACTGAGGATCGAAGACCCACTTCTGACTGATTGCGTGGCCAATACCCAATATCGACCGGCCTATAACCTGGCCGCCAAGAGATTTGGGGTGGATGATAGTGCCAACATCAGCCACCGCAAGAAAATCGGTGATGTAGTACTTCCCAGTTTCCAAATCCACTTCTACTTCGGCGAAACTCGCAACATAGGAAAAGGTTTGACCGTCATGCGGATATTTGTCTTTCGCCGCGGCAACCAGGCCCTGACCGGCGAGTGCTGCGATGGATGCTTTTGTGTATTTGTTCACATCATCGGGTGGTTGATGGCCGTCGTAGATGCCGCCCAGTTGGATGGCGCGCTGCGCAGCCTGAGCAAAGGTCATGCTTTTACCGCCACCCTTGTGAGAGACGCGTTCGTTGGCTACTTCATATTGTTCCGGCTTGCCCCCGTATGTTTTTGCCGCAATTTCCTGCAGCTTCTGTTTGCCATCCATCGCCACAGCGTGCGCAGCACGGGTCATCGCATGGGTGGTCTGGCTGCCGCCTGAGACACAAGTCCATGGCAGGTTCTTGCTGGTGTTCCCCCATTCGACATCGCACTTTTCCCAGGGAACTCCCAGGACCTCGGCGACCACCCGATGCACGTCACTAATGGATTCCGTGCCCAGGTTGCCAATACCCGATTGGATGGCGATCCTGCCATCGGGTCTAATGACGAACAGCCCGTCATATCCCGTAGAGCCCGCGAAGAAGCCACTCGAAGACACCCCCACTCCGCGAACCTTGGTTCCACTACGCTTCGTACGAGCAATTCGCTCTTTCCATTTGAACTGCTCTGAGCCGCGATCCAGCGCTTCCTTGAGAAACGCACTGGTGGAGTGATTTTGCTTGCCATCCCTCGGGGGTCCAAACAGGGCTTTACCCGCTGGCGCATTGATCTTGCGAATGTCCACCTGGTCGAGTGAAAGTTTGCGAGCCGCCTTCGCGAGGATCGGCTCCATGATAATGATGCCCTGCATTCCGCCGGGCGCGCTCTGGGGACCTCTGGGCGGGGTATTGGTCAGCATGGTGACCCCACGCCACCGCATTGCGGCGGGCTGATACAACAACGACACCACAATGCCGGAAGCATTAGCATCACCATTGGCGTCATACGGGCCATTGTTGGAGATGGCGAACATGTCCAGTGCCGTAATCTTGCCTTCCTTCGAGAATCCAACTTTCATCCTGCCTTGAAAGCCAGGGCGGGCCCGCCCGATGAAGTGTTCCTCTTCACGACTGATGCGCATCATCACTGGGGCATTGGCTTTTTTCGCCAACAGCGCCGGAATAATCGCAAAGATGTAACCGGTGGCTTTGCTGCCGAAACCGCCACCCGTATATTCGCTGATTAGCACGATCTGATTCGGGTCGATATTCAGCCAACGCCCGAGGCCAGCAAGTGTTTGCACCGTGCTCTGAGTTCCCATGTGAATGAACACTTTGCCGTTCTGCCAATAAGCAAGGGCCGTTCGAGGTTCCAGGGTTTGATGACTGCTGTCGGGAGTCACAAAAGTTTCATCCAGAACCAGGGCGGCATTCTTGAGACCAGCATCCACGTCGCCGTAGGACCACTCATCCGGGACTTTGCCCATGGGCAGGCGGCCTTGTTTGGCCTCGGCAAAATCCTCAGCCGTCCATTTGAGTTCTCCCAGGTGAGGGGGCGGAGGGCTTGGTGGCTTTTCACCGGGCTTGGCCGGTTGCACGGCAGGCTTGATCCAAATGTTGCCTTCAGTACGCGGGTTAGGTCCGCCGGGGCGAAGGCTGTCCAAGGGATCGACTACGAATGGCAGATGCTCAAACTCAATATCTATTTTTTCAATCGCCTCGGCTGCGGTCAGCTCATCAACCGCCGCGACGGCCAGAATCGGCTCGCCCTGATACAAAGGTTCCATTGTGAGAGCTTTTTCGCCCTGAGGATTGGCTTTGATTACCGCACCCAGGTCCGTCACACTATCGGCGGGGGCCGGGAGGTCGTCCTGCGTGAGGATTGCTTTCACTCCCGGCATGGCCAATGCTTTGCTTAAGTCGAGATGTTTAACGCGTCCGTGCGGCACAGGGCTGAGCAGCAATTTGCCGAACAGCATACCCTCGGCCCGAAAGTCTTCGGCATATTTTGCCTTCCCGGTAACTTTCGCGTAGAGGTCGGGGGTAGTGTAGTCTTTGCCGATAAGCTTGTAGTTCTTTGGAGCGGACTTTCCATCTTGGCTAGGCATGGTTCGCCTTCCTCATATTCTCCGCGCCGCGCATCATCGCGGTGAGGATCTTGTCATAATCCTGGCATCGGCACAGGTTTCCAGAGATTCCGTGTGCCAGTTCGGATCGGCTGGGATTGGGATTGGTCTTCAGATAACCAACCGTGGCCATCACGAAGCCGGACATGCAAAATGCGCACTGAAAACCTTGCTCGTCGATTACGCCCTGCTGCACGGGGTGCAACGTCCCATCGGCTGCCGCAAGCCCTTCAATGGTTAGAACCTTCTTGTTGCGTACGGTATGAGTAAGCACCGAGCATGAGTAATGCGGAACCTCATCGATGAGAACCGTACAGGCTCCGCACTCGGCGCGATCACACCCCAGTTTGGTCCCGGTAAGGCCGAGCTTGTAGCGTAAAGTCCAAGCCAATGTTTCCTGTTTCATCGCGTCCACCCGGCGTTGCTGGCCGTTCACGTTGAGAGTGATAAGCCGGTCGCCCAAACCCGTACTATGCTGGCCTAGAAGGGTAGAAGCGCGGAAAAGATAATTCGCGGAAGAGACCGCTACTCCGCTGGTGATAACTCCCTTGATGAATGCGCGTCTGGATATTTTCCTCGCGCTGTCTTCGGCTGGGTTGATATCAGGCTCTTCGGTCATACGGTTCACCCCTCTGATTGGCAACATTCAGGTGGATACCTCTTTTTGTACACCCAAATAAGTGTGGCGTGTCAAACCAACTACAAAAAATCAAAGATTAGTCGCCATTTCGTCTCATGTTTCAGGCACATATCATTGATACCTTCAGGGGGGTACGGCCATGCCACGAGATCTGGTTCGCGACGGACTGCGGTTCAAACTCGCTCAACGGTATCAGGAAAACCCCACCCATTTCTTAAGCTTGTCGAAGCAAGCGATAGATTCTCCGATGGCGCGCGAAATCCTCGCGGAACTGCGGAATGCGGGCCACGTGGAAGAGGATGTTCGCGGCACCATCCGGCTCACGCCGCGTGGTTATAGGGCTTTTCAGAACGACCCACCGCCGTACTCTTACGAAAACTAAAAGATCAGACTCAAACCATCCGTTGTAACGGCTGTGGTGGTTCATCACCGCTCATATTGCCTTATTTTCGTGTCCCTGTCGCTTGAATTACCTTGGTTATGGCGACATACCCTAACAGGTCTTTACAAGGAATGAGGGATCAGCGACCATCGAACCTCGCACTTCGTCAACAACTTATTTTCCTGGTCGGAGGCCGTTGTGTCCGCTGTTGTCGTGGTGTTGCTCATGTTCGCTGCAGTCATTGTGATGGTAAACAAGGTTGAAAGCGAGCAGGAGCGTCACGCGGATATTGAAACCACCGATTCGAGCACTTGAACCCCCGCACTCGCCGACCGTCCCTACATTCTCCTCATTATTCGCACCACCTTATCTGGGAGATTAGAAACCAGTTTATCGGCGCCACCGTTCAGCTGAATGCATAGGTAATTGACGCCTGAAATAGATTTCTGACAAACCCCTTATAATCATTAAGTTAAAGGGCGTCCTAAAAGGCTGCAAAAATCGTGGTACGTCGCGAGTCAAACCCACCATTGGCGGGTTGAATGAACTTGAGGGTACAGACGAATATGAGAAAAACTGCCCTTGGAATTCTTGCGGTCTTTTTGCTGTTCGGGGTTGCGGCGATAGCGCAGGAAAGGGGAGGCGGGCACCCTGAGGGCGCTCGCGGTGTCGGCGGTGGCCACATTCCAACCCACGGTCCGGCGCCCACTCGAGGCACGCCAGATGCTATCGAGGAGCATCGAAACTTCGCCGACAAGACTGGACACCCAAACGCTCCTCACGTGCATTCCAACGGCCAGTGGATCGGTCACGACACCGGCAGGGACGACGTTCACTACCATCTCGATCATCCCTGGGAACATGGGCACTTCACCGGCGGATTCGGGCGCGGGCATGTTTGGCGGCTGGCAGGCGGCGGTCCAGGACGCTTCTGGTTTGGCGGTTACTACTTTGGCGTTGCCCCTTACGATGAGGGGTTTTGTAATGACTGGCTTTGGGATTCCGATCAGATCGTGATCTATGAAGACCCCGATCACGTGGGCTGGTACCTTGCTTACAACGTTAGGCTGGGAAGCTATGTTCACGTCGACTATCTCGGAAACGGCTAGTTCAAGAATAAGCGGGGGACACTCTTGTCCGCCGCCTTTCAGACTCCCTTCAGGTTCGTTGTGGTTAAATCCTGCCCACAATCTTCATCACTTTAAGTCAAATCGCGGTAAGGTTTTGATCGCTTGATCAGGAGGCGCTTATGCGAATTTCCGTTCTGGCCGGGCTCATTGTTTTTGCTTGCTCCCTTGCGGCGACCGCGCAGCATTACACGATCAGTGGACGGATCCCCTTCGATGGGGATGCTGGATGGGACTACCTTTTCGCTGACTCGATGCATGGCCAACTATTCGTGTCACACGGCACTGAAGTTGAGGTTGTGGACATGACCTCTGACAAACCAATCGCAAAAATAACCGGCATGAAACGCATACACGGAATTGCGATCGCCAATGACCTCAATCGTGGTTTCATCAGCGATGGTGGCGACGATGCGGTCATTATTTTCGATCTGAATTCGCGCGCCGTGCTTCAAAAGGTGTCGACAGGTAAGAATCCAGACGGCATTTTGTTCGATCCACATAGCAGGCGCGTTTTCGCCTTCAACGGCCGAAGCAACGACGCAACTGTCATTGATGCCGCCTCCGGGAAAGTCGTCGGAACAATTCCTCTGGACGGTAAGCCGGAGTTTCCAGCAAGTGATGCGAAGGGAAATGTCTATGTGAACATCGAAGACAAAAGTGAGATAGCTCAACTCGATCCAGATCACTTAAAGGTGAAAAAGGTATGGTCACTCTCTCCCTGCGAGGAACCCTCTGGTCTTGCCATTGACCTGGAAGCGAGGCGATTGTTTTCAGTGTGCTCGAATAACAAGATGGCGGTGGTCGATGCGGATTCCGGCCAGGTAGTCACTACTGTCGCGATTGGCAATGGTCCAGATGCGGCCGCTTACGATCCCAGTAACAAACTTGTGTTTTCTTCGAATGGCGAAGGTACTTTGACGGTGGTGAAGCAGGACAGCCCAAACAAATATACGGTGCTCGCCCCCGTATCAACGGAGAGAAGCGCTCGAACTATGGCCTTGGACACGAAGACTGACAAGATTTACCTGTCGGCAGCAAAGTTTGGCGCCACCCCGGAGGCTAGTGCAGCCAATCCGCATCCACGGCCCACAATAGTGCCGGGGAGCTTTCACCTTCTCGTACTCTCTCCCCAGTGAAATCAAGTTCGAGAAGTCGGCGTAGTCATGAGACCACCTGCTTCTGAAAAATCTTCAGCTCTTTGGGGATGATGAATACCGATTCATTCTTGATCAGGTGAAGCTCGCGGAATTTCTCCTGGGACAATTCCACGTGAACCGGGGCTCCCCATTCGGTGATCGCTTCGACTTTGACTAAGGGCCCGGCGGAATTTATGTGCTTGATGGTAGCGCGAAAGTTGGGTCCACCGTTGGGCTGGCGATGAATCTCCAGCAGGTGAGGACGTACGTAGACCACGTCTCCCGTCGCAGCATCGTGGATCGCGGGACTGTCTTTGTCCTCATTAATTCGGCCATGGAAGAGGTTTACATTGCCCAGAAAATTGTAGACAAAGGGCGTAATCGGGCGATGATAAACCTCGTCAGGACTGCCAACCTGCTCAATCCGCCCTTCATTCATCACGGCGATGCGGTCGGAAACTTCGAGTGCCTCTTCCTGGTCGTGCGTGACAAACACACTCGTGATGTGAACTTCGTCATGCAACTGGCGTAGCCATCGCCGCAACTCCATCCGGACTTTCGCGTCCAGCGAACCAAAAGGTTCGTCGAGCAACAGAACGCTGGGTTCGACGGCCAGCGCTCGAGCCAGTGCCACCCGTTGACGCTGTCCTCCTGAGAGCTGGGACGGATACCGCCCGGCCAGGTTTTTCAACTGAATTAGCTTCAGCAGTTCATCTACCTTGGCGCGAATCTTTTCGTGGGATGGACGTAGGGCACGCGGACGCACCCTGAGTCCAAAGGCAATGTTCTCAAACACTGTCATGTGGCGAAACAAGGCATAGTGCTGGAACACAAAACCCACGCGGCGATCCCGAGCCGTCTGGTGCGTGGTATCGGCGCCATCGAAAAGCACGATTCCAGAATCAGCGAATTCCAATCCTGCAATGACGCGGAGCAGAGTCGTCTTTCCAGAGCCGGACGGACCCAACAGAGCGACGAGTTCGCCAGAGGGAATCTCCAGACTCACGTCGTCGAGGGCGGTGAACTGGCCGAATTTCTTTGTTATGTTTTGGGCTTCAATACTCATAGCTCACACCGCTTCCCCATTCCATAATGCGGATTCCGCCAACTGCCGCCGCGCTTTCCATTCCACAAGGGTCTTAGCTACAAGAGTCACCAGTGCCAGCAGAGCCAGCAGAGATGCCACGGCGAATGCGGCGGCGAACTGGTACTCGTTATAAAGAATTTCTACATGCAGTGGCATCGTGTTGGTGCGTCCGCGAATGTGCCCGGAAACCACCGACACAGCGCCAAATTCGCCCATGGCGCGAGCATTGCACAGAATCACGCCATATAGCAGGCCCCATTTGATGTTTGGCAGGCTTACGCGAAAGAAGGTCTGCCATCCGCTTGCGCCAAGTGCGATGGCGGCTTCTTCTTCTTCCTGTCCCTGCGCCTGCAGCAGCGGAATCAATTCTCGAGCCACAAAAGGAAAGGTGACGAAAATGGTGGCTAAAACAATTCCCGGAACAGCAAAGATAATTTGCAGGTCGTGCCGAGCCAGCCACGGTCCCAGCACGCCCTGCAATCCGAAGAGCAATACATAGATCAAGCCCGATACAACGGGAGAAACGGAAAAGGGCAGATCGATCAGGGTAATCAGCAGACTCTTACCAAAAAAATCAAATTTGCCGATTGCCCAGGCGGCGGCCACTCCGAAAACAACGTTCAGGGGCACGGCAATTACTGCCGCCAAGAGTGTCAGGCGAATGGCCGCCATGGCGTCCGGCGTCTGGAGGCTAGCCCAGTAAACGCCCATCCCTTTTGCGAGAGCTTGCGAAAAAACAATCGCCAAAGGCACGAAGATAAAGAGCGTGAGAAAGACAACCGCAACCCCGGTCAGAATCCAGCGGACCAAGGCTGGCTCGCCGGTAGCCGCAGTGGCAGCCGTTCGGGCCGATGGAACCTTTCCCGCAACTAGCGTGCTCGTCGCCATCGTTTAAGCCAAGGCCTCCGCAGTTTTTGTCTCCTCCGAAGTGACTTCGGATTGCTTCTCGTCGCGACGGCTGCTCCATTTCTGCAGCAGATTGATGGGCAAGAGTAGCGCTAACGAAAACACCAACATGACGATGGCGATGGCGGTTGCGCCAGCGTAATCGTATTGGTCGAGCTTGGTGATTATCAGCAGTGGAGTGATTTCTGTGCGCATCGGCATATTGCCAGAGATAAATACCACCGAGCCGTACTCGCCGATGGCGCGGGCAAAGGCCATAGCAAATCCAGCCAGGGCCGCAGGCAAGATAGTCGGAAGAACAACCTTGGAGAAAGTCTGCCAGCGGCTGGCTCCAAGGCTCGCCGCGGCCTCCTCGAGTTCCTTGTCCATGTCTTCCAGCACCGGTTGAACGCTTCGTACCACGAAGGGAAGTCCGATGAATGTGAGGGCGATTGCCACTCCGAGTGGGGTATAAGCTGCTTTGATACCAAGTGACGTCAATGGCCGACCAAGCCAGCCATTGGGGGCATAAATCGTGGTCAGGGCAATACCTGCTACTGCCGTGGGTAAAGCAAATGGAAGATCGACCATCGAGTCAAACAGACGTTTGCCGGGGAAACGGTAGCGCACCAACACCCAGGCCACCAGCACTCCAAATACCAGATTGATCAGCGCCCCAACCAGCGATGCTCCGAAAGTCAGACGGTACGAAGCCACAGCGCGGGCAGACGATGCTATGTGCCAGAATTGTTGCCAGGAGAGCGATGACGCCTTCAAGAAAGTCGCAGCTAGCGGAATCAGCACGATCAGGCTGAGGTACAGCACGGTGAATCCCAGGGCAAGTCCGAAGCCGGGAAGGTTGCTGCGTTTTTTAAAAGTGAATGCCATTTAGATAACGGTCACTGATTCGGTTGATAGATCTGGTCGAACATTCCGCCGTCTGCAAAATGAATTTTCTGCGCTTGCTGCCACCCACCGAAAATTTCGTCGATGGTAACCAACTTTATGGTTGGAAAAGTCGAAGCGTACTTCTTGGCCACAGATTCCAATCGCGGGCGGTAATAATTTTTTGCCGCAATTTCTTGACCCTCGGGGGAATAGAGGTATTCCAGATACGCTTGGGCAATATTCCGCGTGCCTTTCTTGTCGACTACCTTGTCGATGAGCGCGACCGGCGGTTCGGCCAGGATGGATTGCTGCGGCACCACGATTTCGACTTTGTCAGGCCCCAGTTCCTTGATCGAAAGAAAGGCTTCGTTCTCCCACGCAATCAATACGTCGCCGATCTCACGTTGAACGAAGGTGGTTGTCGAACCTCGCGCTCCGGAATCCAGTACAGGAACGTTCTTATAAAGGCGGCTCACGAAGTCACGCGCCTTCGCCTCATTGCCGCCCGGTTGCTTAAGCGCATAAGCCCAGGCGGCTAAGTAGTTCCAGCGCGCGCCGCCCGAAGTCTTGGGGTTAGGCGTGATCACTGAAATGCCTGGTTTTACCAAATCGTCCCAATCTTTAATGTGTTTCGGATTTCCTTTTCGCACCAGCAGCACAATGGTTGAGGTGTAGGGAGTACTGTTCGTGGGCAATCGCTTTTGCCAGTCCGGGGGAAGCAATCCAGCGTTCTGTGAAATTGCGTCGATGTCATAGGCCAGTGCTAGCGTCACGATGTCCGCCTGCAAGCCGTCGATGACTGCGCGGGCCTGCTTGCTTGATCCGCCATGGGATTGCTCGATGGTGACGTTTTGCCCAGTCTTCGCTTTCCAATATTTGGCAAAAGCTTGATTGAAATCCTGATAGAGCTCCCGCGTCGGGTCGTAAGAAACGTTCAACAACGAGATCTGGGGAGATCCCGGGATCGATAGAACCTTGATCGAAAGAAGCAGTAATCCGACAAGCACAATCGATGTTCTTTTCACCGTTTCTCCCCGGTCTCTTCGTATGACATCGGCGCGATTCTCATTCAGTGGCGGCTTGGGCAAAAAGTAAAACGGCCAACGATTTCGTCATCGTTGACCGTTTGAGAACTTGAATGTGCTGGAACTACATTCGATCCTCATGCCCACGATGACAACGACACGATCTACATTTCGCGCGGGTACAACACGGGCACATGAGCAGAGTGGTCTCCATGAATTTCAGTATACGGTAGAAGGGAATTTTAGTCTAGTAGGATGATAGACATTATTGCATAAGAGGTCAGTGCAAGCTGTTAAAGCCGTAATTCCTCGCTTTGCCGGTCCAGCAGCTCTATTTCAAGCCCGCTGCCCGGGATCTTTCGCGCCTGCCCTCGTCGGCTTTGCCCAAATGCTCAAATGCCTGCGCTAACCGCAAATGGGTCTCGGCAAAGTTTGGCAGCCGGCTGGAAGCGATTTCAAGGTGCACGACTGCTGTCTTATAGTCTCCGCTCTGCAGCAAACTAGATCCCATTTGGTAGTGTGCCCAGGCTGAATCGGGCTGCAGTTCAATGGCCGCCCTTAACCGTTCAATGGACAGGGGATATTGCTTTTGTTGGGCAAGCGCCACCCCCATTACGTACTGCGCGAGATACATTTTCGTTGCACCGGCCATTACCGGTTGCAAGGCTGCGATCGCCTTATCAGGTTTACCGTCATACAAAAAGCGATTTGCCGCCATAATCTTGTTAGCAACTGTGATTCCATCTTTTGGGTCCACCCCGGTGGCGATATTGCCCGCAGGGCTCGATTTCTGGAGTCCGACATATCCGAGCGATGCGAGCTTCTGCATTTCACTGGAAGATAGCTCGGGCCCTTTCGCGTTGGCGGCGCCGCTGAAGCGACCATCAAATCCATCCAGCTGCGCGGCTAGTGTGTCAATTGTGGCTTTGGAACTCTGGGACAAGTTACGGGTCGCGTCGGGATCAGCGGTCTGGTCGTACAACTCCGGCCTGGGTGCCTTAATGTACAAATATTTGCCGGCACGCCAGGACTCCAGCGCACTCCATCCAAAGGATCGGGCGGGGAAGTCGGTTACAGCGTAAGACGCCTGGTCCGCATTCGAACTGCCCTTCGCAATTCGCATCAGCGACTGCCCTTGCATCTGAGACGGTACGGGCAGGCCGGCAATTTCCAACAGTGTGGGAGCAAGGTCTACCAGGCTGACCCTGGAGTGGATTCGTTTTCCGGCGTTTTGATTTTTCGGCAGCTTTAGCAGCAGCGGAACGTGAATTGTCTCGTCGTAAAGAAAAATGCCATGTGCATCCTCACCGTGCGCGCCCAGACTCTCGCCATGGTCAGCAGCAATCAGGATGAGCGCCTCGTCGTACACCTTGTTGGTTCGCAGGGCTGCGACCAGTTTCCCGATCGCCAGATCGGTGGCCTTAACCGCTGTATCGTAGGAGGCGTCGGATGATACAGCATTTGGATCGTTCAAATTTACCCATAAGAAAAAAGGCCCGCGCGCCTGGTGAGCCAACCAAGTGATCGCCCGCGTTACCACCTGAGATGCTGGACGCTCAACGGGACCGCCATTGCCGGGCCCGATATCGGGTTGACGGAATCCGGCGTCATAGATGCCAAAGCCACGGTCGAAACCGGCGGCGAATCCATTCTTCGGATCAAGGCTGATCGATCCGACGAAAGCGGCCGTGTGATAGCCGCGGCCATAAAGAACATCGGGAACGAAAGGAAGCGTGGTTGCCAGCCGAGAGCCGAACTCATTCATGCTGTGTGTTTGAGGATAAGTTCCGGAGAGAATTGTGGCATGGGAGACGATCGTTAACGGTGCCTGAGAATAGGCCTGCTCAAAAATCATGCTCTCAGCGGAGATGCTATCGAGGTTGGAAGTCAGCTTTGCCTTGGAACCGAGGAAGGTCATTCGATCGGCGCGGACGGAATCCAGTGTGATAAGAACAATATTGGGCGGGTTGGCAGCTCGCGCCGAAATCGGCTGGAATGCAATGAGAATAGAGAAAATGAGAATAGAGAAAAAAAGTGTTGGTAAATTGCGGCGGAGCATGGGTGAGTTCAGTCTATCGCAGACTTTGTACGTCTGAGCATAACGCACTAGACTGCGCGTCATAGCCGCTTGACATCAACTCTCACGGAGATGAGAATCACGGTCTACCTTGCATCTCCGACGAATCCAGCAAATTGGCCTCGGTCTGCTGCTCTGTGCTGGCGCTGTCTTTCTTTTTTCCTGCCAGTCGGGCAAATGGCGCGGCGACCGGAAGCTCGTCATCCTGGGCATCGATGGAATGGATCCTCAGCTTCTGAAGAAATTCATGGCTGAAGGAAAAATGCCCAATTTTTCGTCTTTAGCTCAGAAGGGGTCGTTTCGTCTTCTCACCACCAGCATCCCGCCCCAAAGCCCGGTGGCATGGTCGAACCTGATTACCGGGATGAACGCAGGCGGCCACGGCATCTTTGATTTTATCCATCGTGATCCGCGAACACTGCAACCATATTTCTCGGCATCGAGGGTGGCGCCGCCGAAACACGGAATTCACCTAGGAAACTGGGTCATTCCGTTGGGAGGCGGCAGCGCTGAACAACTGCGCCAGGGAAAGAGCTTTTGGGAAACGCTCGACGACTATGGCGTACCCAACCTCATATTTCGGATGCCTTCGAACTTTCCCCCGGTAAAGGCGAAGGGTCACACCTTGTCTGGTATGGGAACGCCGGACTTGCGCGGAAGCTATGGCACATTTTCGTTCTACACCGACAATCCCATGAGCTCCGCTGGATTCGTAGAGGGCGGACAAATCATCCCAGTCGAGGTGAAAGATTCGCAGGTCACGGCGAATCTGGTGGGACCGGACAACTCATTTCGCAAGGGATCTCCGCCGGCGCTCGAGCCCTTCACCATTTCCGTCGACCCACTGGAGCCAGTCGCGAAATTCAGCGTACAGGATGAGAAATTTGTCTTGCGTGAAGGAGAGTGGAGCGATTGGGTCCACATCCAATTTAAACTGATCCCGTTTATCGGAAACGTGAAAGGCATTTGCCGCTTCTATCTCAAGCAGGCTCATCCGCGATTCGAATTGTATGTCTCACCGGTGAATATTGATCCGGCCGATCCTGCTCTGCCCATCTCAACTCCGAAAGAGTATTCGCGTGAGCTCGCAGAAGAAGGGGGCGAATATTACACTCAGGGCATTTCGGAAGACACCAAAGCCCGCTCCGCTGGAGTGCTCGATGACAAGGAATATCTGCAACAGTCCCGCACCGTTCTCGCCGAACATCGCCGAATTTTCGATGTGGAGTTTCCCAAGTTTCGTTCAGGTTTGTTCTTTTTCTACTTTTCCAGTCTCGATCTGAATTCGCACATGCTGTGGCGTCTCATCGATCAGAAACATCCGGAATACGACGCTTCGCTCGCAGCCGAATATGGTTCTGCGTTACCCGAGTTCTATCAGCAAGTCGATCAGGTCCTGGGAGAAGTCCTGCAGCATGCCGACGATCGCACCACCGTGATGGTGCTCTCGGACCACGGTTTTGCCCCATATAACCGTTCGTTCAATCTGAACACATGGTTACTGAAGCACGGCTACATCACATTGAAAGCCGAACCGAATCCCGGTCAGAGTGAGGCCTTTGCTAACGTTGATTGGAGCCACACGCGTGCTTACGGGCTGGGTTTGAACGGCCTGTATCTGAATCTTCGCGGGCGAGAACGCGAGGGAATTGTCGAATCGGGCGCACAAGCCGAAGCCTTGCTGAAACAGATCAGGGAAGAGTTGCTCGATGTGCGCGATCCACAGAATAATCTTCAAGCCATCACGCGCATCGATCTGGCCGGCGAAGTCTATCAGGGTCCATACGCGCATCAAGGCCCCGATCTGATTGTGGGTTATAACCGCGGTTATCGCGCCGGATGGCAAACCATCCTCGGCAATTTTCCGGCCGACGTCTTCGAGGACAACTCGAATCCGTGGAGTGGCGATCACTGCATGGATTACACCCTCGTGCCAGGCGTCCTGTTGAGCAATCGGCCCATCCATATAGCGAGTCCCTCGCTTACCGACATCGCTCCTACCATCTTTGCCGAATTTGGAATACCCACGCCCGGCAGTATGATGGGACATTCAGTCTTTTAGAAATGGAGACGGCGAAATGTCCTCGCAGAAGATCAAAATTGAAGGTGAATTGCTAGAAAAGGCCAAACAGTGCGCGGAGGCCTCCGGCTACGCATCGGTGGATGAGTTCGTGCTGCATACGCTTGAAAAGGAAATTAAGCGTCTCTCACCCGACCAGGGCGGCGGGTCAGAATCCAAGGAGAAGGTGACGAAACGCCTGCAGGGCCTCGGTTACATCGAGTAGGGGTGGCTGGTGGAATCGGAGCAAGGCAACAAGGTTCCGCCGCAGGCCACCCTGACGAGAACGTAGTACCCATCATCGAATGACCGCATTTGTGACAATAAACCTCGCTTCCTCTGACTGGCCGAGCCTCATTCCTCTCCTACTCGTGCTCGCAATTTCCATTGTCATTGGACTGTTGATGGTTGTGGTTTTCCGTTACACCTCCGACCAAAAGGCAATTGGCCGCGCCAAAGATCGCTTAAAAGCGAACCTGCTCGCGGTCCGCTTATTTCAGGACCAGCTACCGGTGGTGATGCGCGCGTACGCTAGAATTCTTCGCGGCACCGGCAGCTATCTCCGGTTGGCGTTCACCCCCTTCCTGATCGCGATTTTGCCGATTACTTGCCTGATCGTTCAACTTGATCGTTATTTTGGCTGGATGCCTTTGAGTCCGGCCCAGACCTTCCTGCTTGAAGCGCGAATTGAAGACGCAGAGGCCGCGAACCAGGCGGAATTACAATTGCCTCCAGAATTGAGCAGCACAGCGCCCGCCGTTCACATTCCTAAAGATAAGGAAGTCGTGTGGCGCGTCGTCGGGCAGCGCGAAGGAAAATATGACCTCCACATCGCAACTGCCGGCCACACGGTCACAAAGCAGGTTGTAATTTCGACCGGAGTGGCTCGTATATCCCCAGTCCGATGGCGAGGAAATTTCTGGGAGCGAATGTTCACTTCCGGTGAGCCCGCGTTAGAAGAAAATAGTCCGGTTGAGGCGATCGCAGTGACCTATCCGCCCCGGGTAATCAATTTTGCGTGGATGGAATGGAACTGGATCGTCCTGTTTTTCGTGGTCTCATTGATTGCCGGTTTCATTTTCAAGAGCGCGCTAGGTATTCAGGTATGAAGTTGTTTTCTTTCTGCGAAAAGCGATACAGGTCTTTGCATGTCAGCCTTTTGCTGATAGGCCTGGTTTTACTGTTTCCGTCGCGCAGTGAGGCTTATGCGGGTCCGGGTGCAGGATTTGCTGTCTTGTCCTCCTTTTGGACCATCTTGGTTGCGTTTCTTTACTCCTTCTACGCGCTGGTTACGTGGCCGATTCGCCAGTTGTTGCGTATGTTCCGACGGCGTAAAGCCTACGGTAAGGCTGAAGTAAAGCGCGTGGTCATACTGGGCTTCGACGGCATGGATCCCGTTCTCGCAGCGCGATTCATGGACGAAGGTAAATTACCGAATCTGGTGAAGCTTCGGGATGGCGGAACTTTCCGACCGCTGCGAACTACATTTCCCGCGATCTCGCCGGTCGCGTGGTCGACATTTCAAACCGGGGTGAATCCCGGGAAGCATAATATCTACGATTTCCTTGCCCGGGATCTGAAGAACTATCTTCCATATCTTTCTTCGGCGCAGATCAGCGAGCCCAAGCGTCATTTAAAAATTGGAAAGTACAAGCTGCCTCTTGGGAAATCTGAGGTTAAGGGGCTACGCAAGGGAACGCCGTTCTGGCACTGGTTAGGCAAAGCCGGAGTTTTTTGTTCGGTGATCCGCGTGCCCGTGACTTTTCCGCCCGAGAAATTTCCCGGTGTGCTGCTCTCAGGAATGTGCGTGCCGGACCTGAAAGGAAGCCAGGGCACATTCTGCTTCTGCACCACCCGTGAAAGCAGCGATAAGTTTCGCGAGGGCGGAGTGCGGATCCCAATCGAACGCAATGGGGTTGGATTTCGTTCCTTCATTCCCGGCCCGGAGAACCCGCTTGGCACCGGTAATGACCTCCGCGCCGATTTTAAGATTCGCCCCGACATCCGAGGTAATCAGGCCCGGATTGAGATCGACTCGGAAAGTTTCTCTCTTGAAGTCGGACAATACTCCGAATGGATTCCGGTGAAGTTCAAGGCGGGCATGGGTTTCACCGCTCACGGTATTTGCCGCTTCTGGCTAAAAGAGATTTCTCCTGAAGTCGAGGTCTATGTCACCCCGGTGAACATCGATCCCGGGCGACCCGACTTGCCGATCTCTCACCCCGTGACCTACTCCATCTATCTGGCCAAGCTTTTCGGTCCGTACGCCACCTTGGGACTGGCCGAAGATACTTGGGCATTGAACGAAGAAGTGCTCGACGATGAGGCATTTCTGGCACAGTGCTACGGTAATCACGAAGATCGCGAGCGCATGTTTTTTGATGCGTTAGAAAAAACTCCGCAAGGCCTTTGTGCCTGCGTCTTTGACACGACTGACCGTGTGCAGCACATGTTCTGGAGGTATCTCGACAAAGATCACCCAGCGGTCAGAGATATGCCGCAGGACCAGAAGCCACGTGTGATTGAGGATCTATACGACCGCATGGATGCTCTCATCGGAAAGGTCATGCTGCAGATTGACCCCGAGACTATGCTGTTGGTGATTTCCGATCACGGCTTCAAGTCATTCGCCCGGTGTATGAATCTCAACGCGTGGTTGCATCAGAATGGCTACCTCGCGTTGAAAGAAGGCAAGAACCAGAGCGGAGACTGGTTCGAGGATGTCGACTGGTCACGCACCCGCGCCTATACCATGGGATTGAACGGTCTGTACCTGAATCTGAAAGGTCGGGAACGCGAAGGCATCGTCGAAGCCGGCGCGGAAGCCGAGACTCTAAAGGAAGAGTTGCGCGCGAAGCTTCAGGGGTTGATCGATCCCGCATCAGGGACCGTAGGAATCACCGGGGTGTTTGACTGTGATGCCGTCTACGCTGGTCCCTACGTCGATAACGCGCCTGATCTCATAGTGGGGTACGGTGAAGGTTTTCGCGCATCGTGGGACTCGGTCATGGGTAAAGTGACGAGCGACATTTTCGAGGACAATCTCAAAGCGTGGAGCGGTGACCACTGCGTAGATCCGCGTTTAGTTCCGGGCGTTCTGTTTTCAAATCGCAAGATCGCTGTCGAGAAACCCGCGATCGTCGACGTCGCCCCCACGATTCTCAAGCTTTTCGGTCTGCAACTTCCGTCCTATTTCGACGGCAAGCCTTGGCCGGTTGCGCCCCCAATTCTGCCTGCGAAACACGCAGCTTGATACCGGCCCTCCGCATTTTCTGACCCGGCGAAGTGGTGTCCGGTCCGAGCTCTGCGTGGAAGCCGATTCTGAGCCAAACGTCTTACGACATCTCAGACGTCACAGAGTCCTCGTCTAGACGTTTACTGAAAAGCCGGTCAAACTTGGCTGGGCCGTTGTCGCCGCCAGAGTTCCGTTGCTTGGGGAGAATTGCAGAAAATCCTGCTGCAACGTGTTGTATGCCTGCTGAGCGGAGGACAGGTTGCCCGTTTGCAACCACTGGCCGAGTTGATCCATCACTTGGCTGATCGCGCTACCACCGCCACCGTGATGATGATGACCGTGAGCATGCGTCGCTGCCGCACTCTGGAAATCTTGCTGAAGCTTTGCATAATCCTGCTGCGCCGCAACCCTATTCCCCGACTGAAGATCGGTTGAAAGCTGGTTCATGGCCTGTGCAATCCGACTGTTGCTCTGTGCCACTGAAGTTGTGCTGGCCGAGGCACCTTGCAGCTGGAGGCTGGCAAAATCAGATTGTGCAGCCGACAAATTACCGGATTGTAAATCCTGCCCGAGTTGTTGGAATGCTTGCTGGAACTGTTGTTTTTTGCTTTGTACGCTTTGAGAGTTGAAATTGAAAAGGCTGCTGCTCAAAATCCCTGCGACTGACATCGACTATCTCCTCCAATGAACTGCCGTACTTGTTTCACAGACGGGGTTCGGTAACCTGCTCTGCGGTGAAGCCACAAACCGTAGGGCAATTCCTCGGCCAAACCCGCCGCGATATTCATAATGGTCGGATGTCACGATCCACGGCATTTACATGCCACTCAGATCGAGCCCTTCGCGCAATGATTCCAATTAGGCAAAACTTGCCCGGTTTCGACTCGGCAAAGACTGCCCAGTTTTTGATGTTGCTAGGAAGACTTCGGTGGGGAGAAGAGACCACCGGAAAATTAAGCCGAATGGCAAAACAGCGAATATTGGTGGGTGCCCTTGATTTTGCGAAATGTTGCATGTTTTTCCAAAACAGTTTCGAGCAATGGATTGTGATAGAGCACATAAACATCCCGCGGATTCTCATGCAAAGAATCTTCGACGTTGGAAATCAGTTGGGTGAGTTCGGTCTCCGGCAAGG
>Ga0207693_10001166_pt1 | contig 23431 bp, 23 predicted proteins | sample LARL81metaG_FD_184347 | JGI IMG/M metagenome (GOLD analysis project Ga0207693, IMG submission 184347) | Corn, switchgrass and miscanthus rhizosphere microbial communities from Kellogg Biological Station, Michigan, USA - LAR L8-1 metaG... | ecosystem: Host-associated > Plants > Roots >... | reverse complement strand
TTGCTCGCAGCGTCTGCCCAAGCGCGTCCGGATCGTCGGTTTCAATGCTAGCGATGCGCGGTCCGTCAAAACCAAGCCCGGCAACGATTGCCTGACTAAACGCGACTGTCTTGTTCAGCCCGCTCACGTCGTGCCGCGGTTTAGCCCGCAGCAGAAAACGCACCGCCGTCGCGCCGTAAGCAAACGCCCCGGCGAACGTCTCAAGCCCGAGCTGCGTAATCTCATTGACATCCACCGGCAGCACATTCGCCGGCAGCCCGTCGCCGTACCGGGCCAGCGCCTCAATCAGCGGCCGCCCGTGATCCGCATCGTGAAACAACAACACCGGCTGCAAGCCGCCGGCCTCGAGAAAAGTCGCAAGCAGTACGCGCAACTTCCGCAACAGGGCATCCACGGGCGGCAACGCGTAGCTCGCGGCGCCGGTCGGACAGACCGCCGCACATTGGCCACAGCCGGCGCAAATTTGAGCGTCGATCGCAACATGATCGCCGTTCGGCGCGATGGCGCCGGTGGGACACAGATCCAGACAGCGATGGCAACCGACAATACTGGATCGCGAATGCGCGCATAGATGGTCGGTGAAGGCGATATAGCGTGGCTTCTCGAAATTTCCCGAAAGGTCGCGCGCTTTAAGGACCGTCCGCAGCACTGCGGCTGCATCTCTCGGATCGGCCCGCAAATAGCCATCGCGCAAATCCGGCGAGGAGAACAGCGGCGCGCCGCCGGAAAGATCGATCAGCACATCACACTGCAATTCGACGTCATTGCGCGAGGGAGCGAAATTCAACCGCTCGCGCGAGGAAGGCGATGGCGTCGCATAATTATCGACACGGAGCTTGAACGCGCCGAGATGACCGCTGGCTGCGCTGATCGTGCCTTTGCGCAGCGGAAATTCCGTGGCGCTCGGCGGCGATACCGCATTGTCTTTGCTGATTAGGACCGTGACACCGAGGTGATCCTTGAGCAAACGGGCAGCTTCAAAAACCCGCTCATCCTTGCCGTAGAGCAAGGTCGAACCTTCGCTCGTTAAAGTCACGACAGGAACGTCCGGTAAAGGCTCGCTTGCGGCGGCGATCAATGCCGCGATCTTCGGCCCAGCGGCCTTCGCGTCCTTGGACCAGCCCGCGGTTTCACGAATATTGACGAACGTCATCGCGGTCTCGTGACCCTGCTCGCCAAAGAGTGGCGCCTCCTGCGTGCAGGCGACCAGGATCGCTTGCGCGCCCGCCGCCGCGTCGCGCACGCGATTAAGTTCGGCGCGGCAAAGTTGCCGCCCGCGAAGGACGTCGGCGCCGCGACACGCGCGCTCCACGCCCGCGCCATCGATCGGGACAGTGTCCTCGCAGGAGCAGATCAGGATTTTGCGTGGCCGCTCGGCCATTTTCGCCATCCAGTGCCGTGTTTATTTCGTTGCTTTGTGTCTTCAGCCAGCGTCTTTGGCTCAGGTTTTAGCAAATCCCGTTCGCCACCGGTTCAAGCTGGCGCGCGACAAACAGGTCGGTCGCGAGGCCTTTATGGACCACGCGGTTATAGGTAAAAAGACCGGCAATTAACAGCGAGGATGGATGCCGCCGGTGACGCAGGCACGTGTCGCGCCGGAACTGGCGCTGCCGCCGCCATACCAGGCAGTGAGGCTGCGCGAGTTCGGCGACGCATTTACTCATGCCGCCACGCTCGCCCCGCAGCGCGGCGCCGGAACGTTGGTCTATGTCGGCCGCTTTGAGGTTGCCGAATTTGCAGTTGTGCTCGAGCCTACCGACCCGCTCGTTCGAGCACGCCGCGTGTTCTATGCCGGCATGGGCGCGCTCGCCGACGCGATCGCAGCGGCAGCGCCGCCGGAAACGGCCATCCATATAAAATGGCCGGACGCGTTGTTCGTGAATTGGGGTCTCGTCGGTGGCGGCCGGTTGGCGTGGCCGAAAAGCACCGACGAAGCGAACGTCCCGGCGTGGCTGGTATTCGGCGCAACGATCCGCACGGCATGGACCAAGCGCATCGACCCGGGCCTTACTCCCGAGCTGACGGCGTTGGACGAGGAAGGCTTCGCTGAAATCACCTCGAAACAAATCGTCGAGAGCTTTGCACGCAGTTTCATGCAGGCGCTTGACGTCTGGCAGGAAAGCGGTTTCGCAACCGCTGTAAGGCCGTATCTCGAGCGGCTTGCACGCGAAAACCACCAAAGCTGCGAGATCGACGAGAACGGCGATCTTATGGTGCAGCCCGCGAGCGACGCAGCGACCGAGCGTCAAGCCTTGCTGCCGAGGCTTAAGGCCCCTGCTTGGCTCGACCTGGCATATAAAGAACCGTCGTGAAGCTCTTGCGCACCATTCGCCTGGATACATCGGATACGTTCGTATTTGATGCGGCGGCGGAGTCCGGCGAGTGGGCCGTTTCTGGCGCCTTCGTGTTTTGGGACAAGGATCCGGCAACGCTCGCCGGGAAAAACCGCGCGGCGTTCCGCAGTGGTTTTCTCGGCGTCAACTCGCTGGGTTGGTCGACATTGGTGCAGATCGTCGAGACAACCGAAGCCGAGCGCGCGGTCCTTGTTGAGCTTTTGGCCGAACAACTCGTCCACCACTTCGGCGCGCCGACCAAAGCTGCAGCGAAAACCGCAGCCGAAGAAGAAGTCGCTTTCGCGCAATCACTCTGCACCGTGCCGCACGACAGCATTATCGCCGTGCATCGCACCTACGAAGACGGCGCGGTGCGTGAGCGTTTCCGCACACTGCGGCCGCGCGAGGGTCTCAAGCCGACGCGCGTTTTCTCTTTCTTGGAGGTAGAAGGCGAAGACGAGCCAGGCGAACAGATCGATGTTGCGGCGCTGGCCGAGCGTGAGCGCAAATGACCGACTTCTGGCACAGCTGCGGCCACTACTTCCTCGACCGCGACGAAAGCGGCGGCTACATCGTCACCGACGATTTTCTTAAAGTCTATCTGGCCCGGCCCGAATTGATCCCGCCGCCAGAGGCTTGTCCCGCCGAGCGCAATTTGTACGCCGCGCTGATTGCCGATCCTCGCCGCACCGTCGCAGCTTCCGGCATTGCGGAAATTGCAGAAAAAGATGCGCGCGAGAACTGGGAACTATTGATCGGATTCCGCGATCACTTGCTCCGCCACAAAACGCTGGAAGCCGCATATATTGCTCTCATGCGGCGCGGTGTGGGCAAAACGCCCCCGCTGTTCATCAATCAGCTCGTCCATCTCATCCTGCGCAACGCGCTCGGTGATGTCGCTGATCCGCATATATTGCGTGCCGCCGAACTGTTCTTCCGCACCCAGCGCGTCACGCTGCATGACGGCTCACTGATTGCCGCCGACGAGGAAACGATCGCGGGCAGCGGCGATGCACCGGCCTCGCCGCTGGTCTCGATGCTGGGATTACCGCCGCACGCCGCGATCGAAGTGCTCAATGACAACAACGCCGACAGCTATTGGGAACGCAGTGATCGTTTCGACATGGCGCTCGATTTGAGCGGCGGCCGTGCCGGCCTTGCAGCTTTTGCCAAAGCTATGGAGCGATGGGTCGGTCACCTTTTGGGTTTCGCGGTGACGATCGAACCGCTAACGGAGCTGCGCAACGCACCGCTAAGCTGGTACGTCGGACTCGATGCCGATGCCACGCAGATCGGCAATGCGTTATGGAAAGGCGATGAGCTGGACGAGAACGCGATGACGCGGGTGGTCGGTTTGTTTCGTCTCAGCTTCCGCGACCCTGGGCTTATGCTTGATAAGGTCAGGGGCGAGCCGATTTATCTTGTGCTAGCCATGTCTCGTGAACATCTGATCCGTATGAAACCGCAAAATCTCGTGACCGGCTTGCCGGTAAAATATCTTGAGGCGGTGAGTTGAGCATTATAGCGCCGGCCAAAACGATTGCCGTTGGCATTGTTGTTGAACGCAGCAAAGGCGCCGGTCCGTGGACCGATTATCTTTGGCGTGCCGTGAGCGCGTTCACCGGAGTTCCCGGCGCGCCGGCTTGGACCAAGCTTTCTGACGACGGCGAGCGCGCAACGTTCTTTGCCGGAACCGCCGATATCGAGCTTTATCGTTCGGAAGCCGGAAACTACCGAGAAAATTTGGTGGTCGAGCGGCCGCTGCTGTGGGTCGCGCTGCGTACGACCGCGGGCGATCCGCCCTACATGCTGGCCGGCGCGACCGTAGATCCGGCCGAAGGCGAATCCTGGGTCGCGCTCGGTACCGATCTGGTGGATTCCGTATCCATGCCGGGAGCGGTTGAAGCCGTGGTCGCTGACTTCGTCTCCGAACATTATGTCGAGCAACAATTTCACAAGCGCGAACGCGACCGCGCGGATCCGGAGGGCATGGCGCGGCGCTTGCCGGAAGGCCATAATCGGAAGCCATGAGTAAGCCCGAAAATAGCGAGCGCGAGAATTTTTTGACGCGCTGGTCGTCGCGTAAGCTGGCAAACCGCACGCCGTCGGCGCGGCAAGATGCGCATGCCGGGCACGAGCCCCGCGAGGCCAGGGGCACGAGCGAGGACGATACCCTTGCCAAGACGAGCAAAGACGGCGACGCGCAAGACAATCCGCCATTCGATGTCGCGCTGCTGCCGCCGGTCGATTCGATCGGCGCCGATACCGACATCACCGCCTTTCTGCACCGAGACGTCCCACCCGACCTAACGCGTGCGGCACTTCGACGCGCTTGGACCTCCGATCCAACAATCAAGGATTTCGTCGGATTGGTGGAGAACGGCTGGGACTTCAATGACCCGTCCGCCATGTCTGGCTTTGGCCCTATCAGCGCCGAAGAAGTCGCGCGCCTTGCCGGCAAAGTCATCGAGGCCCTGCCCGAGGCAGCGCCGGAGGAGCAACCAAAGGACGTGTCGGCGAGCGAAAAAAAATCTCAGCTTGCGAGTGCTAAGGCGTTACCCGCGGAGCAACCTGAACTATCGCCGAAGACGACGGCAGAGCCTGGCCGCGCCATCGGTCATGACGCAGCGCAGCAAAGTGAGACAGAGAACAAAAGCTAAGCCTGAGATCGGCTCGTTTTCTCGCTTCCGATTTCCCCGCATTGCGCGCCATGCTTCCGATCACGTTTTGGTGACGTGAAGGGCCGAATTCCATTGGGGTTTCTGCGCGGCCATAGCCTAAAGCTATTGACCACGGCTTTAGCGCGGCGATAGCCTTCATCTACGAGAATTTTGTTCACGTCGCTCGGCGGCGCGGCGGCGCGAGCCGGGATCAACAAAACAACGTGACCATGGCTGACCGGGGACTCCAGGAGGCTATTCGCGCCGTCGGTGGCGTCACCGAGCTCGCGCGCCGGATTGGAATTTCGCAGCCGTCAGTTTCGAACTGGACCAGGGTGCCTGCGGAGCGCGTCCTCCAGGTCGAGAACTCGAGTGGCATCGCACGGGCGATTTTGCGACCGGACCTCTACGCCGGGCCGCATGTCGACGACGTCGCTCGCGGCCGCGCCCAGGAATATGCGTTGCTGGCACGATTACTCAGGGATGCACCCGATGCCACGTTCTTAAAACAGATCGGACTGTTGCAGAGCGAGGAAACGGCGCTCGGAGCCGCGCACCATGAATTGGCTGAGACCGCCACACGCGCAAGCGCCGCCGACGTGGAGCGCGAATTCTTCCAACTTTTCATTGGTGTCGGGCGCGGCGAGCTTCTGCCTTACGCCTCTTATTACGTCACCGGCTTCCTGCACGAACGGCCGCTGGCGCGTTTGCGGCAGGATTTGAGCCGCTTCGGCATCGCGCGCGCCGACGGCGTCGCCGAGCCGGAGGATCATGCCGGCATCTTGTGCGAGATCATGGCCGGTCTCGCCGGCGGGCAATTGCCGGCGCCCGAACGCGCCGACCGCACGATATTCGAGAACCACATGGCGCCGTGGATGGGGCGCTTCTTCGCCGATCTGGAACACGCGGAGGCCGCAGAATTCTACAAACCTGTGGGCACTATCGGCCGCATTTTCATTGAAATCGAAGCAGGAGCGTTTGCGCTGCCGCTGTGAGCGCGTCCTTAAGGAGGACTGGCGATGAAACAGGACAACAAAGCCAAGATTGACCGCCGCGATCTTCTGCGCGTGCTCGGCGCCGGCGCAGCGGCAAGTCCTGTTGCTTTGGTGAGCGAAGCGCAGGCCGATTCGGGAACAAGCGACGAAAAGCGCAAGGCGCGCTACGACGCCAACTCTGAAGACGTAAAGGCGTTCTATCGCGTCAATCATTATCCGAAGTGAGGGAGGCACACGTGCTCGTCAAGAAATCAGACCGTCAAGCGCGCCGCAGCTCTCTCGCAAGTTTGGCCGCCAACAGCACCGCTCTCGATCGCCGCGCCTTTCTGCGGCGTTCCGGTATCGGCGCCGGCGGCCTTGCGGTTCTCGGCACGATGCCTCTGGCGACCGTTCGCAAAGCGGACGCAGCCGCCGCCGGCCCGCTTACCGCGGGCGCCGTCATCCGCAAAAGCGTGTGCACGCATTGCTCGGTTGGCTGCACGGTCACGGCGGAAGTGGCAAACGGCGTCTGGATCGGTCAGGAGCCGAGCTGGGACTCCCCGATCAATCGCGGCTCGCATTGCGCCAAAGGCGCGGCAGTGCGTGAACTCGTCAGCGGCGAGCGCCGGCTGAAATATCCGATGAAGCTCACCGGCGGCCAATGGACCGTCATCAATTGGGACCAGGCCATCAACGAGATCGGCGACAAACTTTTGGATATCCGCGGCAAGTCCGGCGCGGATTCGGTCTATTGGCTCGGTTCGGCCAAAATGACCAATGAAGGCGCTTATTTGTTCCGCAAGTTGGGCGCGTTCTGGGGGACCAACAACACCGACCATCAAGCGCGCATCTGCCACTCCACGACCGTCACCGGCGTAGCCAATACCTGGGGCTACGGCGCGATGACCAACAGCTATACCGACATTCGCAACGCGAAGACGCAAATCATCATGGGCGGCAATCCGGCCGAAGCCCATCCGGTCTCGTTGCAGCATCTGATCGAAGGCGCCGAGATGCAAAAGGCCAACGTGGTCGTGATCGATCCGCGCCTGACGCGCACGGCCGCCCATGCCACCGAATATGTCCGCCTGCGCCCCGGCACCGACATTCCGGTGCTCTACGGGATCATGTGGCACATCATCAAGAACGGCTGGGAAGACAAGGAATTCATCCAGCAGCGCGTCTACGGCTATGAGGACGCACGCAAGGAAATGGAAAAGTGGACGCCGGAAGAAGTCGAACGCGTCTCCGGCGTTCCGGGCGAACAGCTCAAACGCGTCGCCGAGATGTTTGCCAAAAACAAGCCGTCCACGCTGATCTGGTGCATGGGGCAGACCCAGCACACCGTCGGCACCGCGAACGTGCGTGCAAGCTGCATGCTGCTCTTGCTCACCGGCAATGTCGGCGGACCGGGCATGGGTGCGAATATCTTCCGCGGCCATGACAACGTGCAGGGCGCCACCGATGTGGGCCTCGATATCGTGACGCTGCCGTTCTACTACGGGCTGACTGAGGCGGCCTGGAAACATTGGTCGCGGGTCTGGGAGGTCGACTACAACTATCTGGTCGGTCGCTTCGACGACAAGAAAGTCATGGAGACGCCCGGGATCCCGCTGACCCGCTGGTTCGATGCCGTGCTTCTGCCGAAGGACCAAGTCGCCCAGAAAGACAACGTGAAGGCGATGTTCGTCCAAGGGCATGCCAGCAATAGCATCACCCGCGTACCGGAATCCCTGAAAGGTCTTAAGGCGGTTGAACTTCTCGTTGTCGGCGATCCGCACCCCACAACTTGGGCTTCGCTCGCCGTGCAGGCAGGCCGCAGGGACAACATGTACCTCCTGCCGGTCGCCACGCAATTTGAATGCCGCGGCTCGCGCGTCGCCTCGAACCGCGCACTGCAATGGGGCGAGCAGATCGTCAAGCCGATCTTTGAATCGAAGGACGACCTTGAAATCACATACTTGCTAGCCAAGAAGTGCGGCTTCGCCGATCAGATGTTCAAGAACATCAAGGTCGAGAACAATCTGCCCGTCGCCGAGGATATTCTGCGCGAGATGAACCGCGGCAGTTTCTCGACCGGCTACTGCGGCCAATCGCCGGAGCGGCTCAAGTCGCACATGGCGCATCAAGCCGACTTCGACATGCTCACTCAACGCGCCACCACCGGCCCGAACAAAGGCGACTACTACGGATTGCCGTGGCCGTGCTGGGGCACGCCCGAGGTTAAACATCCGGGCACGCCGCTGCTCTACAACACCAATCTTGCGGTAATGGACGGCGGTGGCTGTTTCCGCGCCCGGTTCGGTGTCGAGCGCGAGGAGAAACAACCCGACGGCACCGTCGTGAAGGTGAACCTGCTTGCCGAAGGCTCCTATTCGAAAGATTCGGAAATCAAGGACGGCTATCCGGAGTTCACGCTCGCAGTGTTGAAAAAGCTCGGTTGGGACAAAGACCTGACCGAAGCGGAGATGGCGGTGATCAACAAAGTCAATCCAACCACTCCGGACGCGGTTTCCTGGTCGACGGACTTGTCCGGCGGCATTCAGCGCGTCGCGATGAAGCATGGCTGCGTCCCTTACGGTAATGCCAAGGCGCGGATGAATGCCTTCGGCCTGCCCGATCCAATCCCGGTTCACCGCGAGCCGATTTACACGCCGCGTGTCGAGCTCGTCTCCAAATACCCGACCTTGCCCGACGCCAAGCAGTTTCGGCTGCCAAACATCGGCTTCACCGTACAGAAGGCAGCGGTCGATAAAGGCCTTGCCAAGCAATTCCCGCTCATTCTGTCGTCGGGCCGCTTGGTCGAGTACGAGGGCGGCGGCGAGGAAACCAGGTCGAACAAGTGGCTGGCCGAGCTGCAGCAGACGATGTTCATCGAGATCAACCCCGCCGATGCGAGCGAACGCGGCATCAAGGACGGCGGGCTCGTTTGGGTGACTGGCGCCGAGAACGGATCGAAAGCAAAGGTCACCGCGCTTGTCACCGAACGCGTCGGCAAAGGCGTCGCCTGGATGCCGTTCCACTTCGGGGGCTGGTTTGGCGGGCAGGATCTGCGCGCCAACTACCCAGCGGGCACCGACCCGATCGTGCTGGGCGAAAGCGCCAATACCATCACGACCTATGGCTACGATCCCGCGACCGGGATGCAGGAGCCCAAGGTCACCCTGTGCCAGATCACGGCGGCTTAAGGAGAACGGTCATGGCTCGAATGAAATTTCTTTGCGACGCCGACCGTTGCATCGAGTGCAATGCCTGCGTCACCGCCTGCAAGAACGAGAACGAAGTGCCCTGGGGCATCAATCGCCGCCGCGTCGTTACGCTCAACGACGGAAAGCCCGGCGAACGTTCGATATCGATGGCCTGCATGCATTGCACCGATGCACCTTGCGCGGCGGTGTGCCCGGTCAATTGCTTCTACACCACGGCGGACGCGGTCGTGCTGCACAGCAAGGACTTGTGCATCGGCTGCGGCTATTGCTTCTACGCCTGCCCGTTCGGCGCCCCGCAATATCCGAAGGTCGGGAATTTCGGCTCGCGCGGCAAAATGGATAAGTGCACCTATTGCGCCGGCGGGCCGGAACCGGATGGGAGCAAAGCGCAGTACGAGAAATACGGCGCCAACAGGCTTGCTGATGGCAAATTGCCGCTATGCGCCGAGATGTGCTCGACCAAATCGCTGCTTGCCGGCGACGGCGATGTGATCGCGCAAATCTACAAGGAGCGCGTATCGCGGCGCGGCTATGGCTCTGGCGCCTGGGGCTGGCAGACCGCCTACGGCGAAACCATTGCGACGTGAGTAACAATTACGAACTGAGTGACATGGGCGACGCATCTGCGCGCGCCAGCCAAAAACAGGACGGTATGTTTTAGGGAGGTGTGGCATGGCGAGACTTTTCGCGCTGATCCGCATGATCGCCTTCGGGCTACTGCTCATGATCGTCGGACCAGCAAGTTCGCCGGTGTCGGCACAGGTCGATCCGAATGCCAGTGCGGTCCAGGAGCAGCAGCTCCTCAATCAGCTCAAGACCATTCAGGGTCTCGGCACGATCCCGGATACCAAGTCCTACGTGCTTGAGCATCCCGCCGGGCGCGATTGGCAATATTTTCACAATGTGACGCTGCGCTGGATCACCGCCATTGCCATCCTGGGCTTTTTCGCCGTGCTCATCATCTTCTATCTGGTGCGCGGATCGGTGAAACTCGAGAGCGGTTTTTCCGGGCGCAAGATCGTGCGCTTCAATTGGTTCGAGCGCGCTGTGCACTGGATGACCGCGGTCTGCTTCGTCATTCTGGGATTAACCGGTCTCAACATTACCTTCGGACGGCCGTTGCTGCTGCCGCTCATCGCCGCCGACAATTTCACGGCGTGGTCCGAATGGGCAAAATACGCGCACAACTTCTTGAGCTTCCCGTTCACCATCGGCGTCGTGCTGATTGCCTTGATGTGGTTCGCCGGCAACATTCCGAACCGCGTTGACGTCGAATGGCTCAAGGAAGGCGGCGGTATCGTCGGCGACAAGCATCCGGCCGCAGAGCGGTTCAATGCCGGGCAAAAAGTGGTTTACTGGGTGGTCGTCCTTGGCGGCGCGCTAGTAGCGATCACGGGCTATATGCTGATGTTCCCGTTCTACGGCACCACAATCGACATCATGCAACGCGCCGAAATGGTTCACGCGGTGGCGGCCGCCTTGTTCATCGCTTTCATGCTCGGCCACATCTATATCGGCACGATCGGTATGGAGGGCGCGTTCGAGGCAATGGGCGAAGGCACCGTAGACGTGAATTGGGCGAGAGAGCATCACGGCCTGTGGCTGTCCAGGGAAATGGAGCGCGAAAACAAGCCCGCTCGCGCCGTGCCGGCGGAATAACTGGCGCTGGCCGGATTTGCTCGGCCATCCACGATTTATTTTCAGCTATGACTTTGAAGCGTAATGCCCCCCATTGGCGGACATTGCAGGCGACCAAATCTCATTCCGCCCTACGACTTATCAGACCCGCGCATAGGGGCTGGCAAACGCCTCGTCGACGGGTTCTTGCACATGATTGAGAACGACCAGCCCGATTGCGGCAAGGACGACGGCAGCAACGCAAGCAATAAGAAAGGCCTTCATGGCGTGCTCCCTTCTCCGATATAGCCTCCGGCTATATAGCAAATAATCAAATCGGGAGGAATGGCGAACCCGTTAGCTTCATGGAGTCGCTCAATATCCGGTGCTAATAAACGTCCGGGCATGAACGATTTCACCGCAGCATTCCATACCGCCTTCACGTTGATCGGTGGCTTCGACGCCGAATTGCGCGGCATCGTTTTGTTGTCGCTGGCCGTAAGCCTCACCGCAAGCGCCTGTGCTTTTGCGATCGGTGCCCCGCTCGGCACCGCGCTCGCGGTGTACCGCTTTCCCGGACGCGGCGCGCTGATCGTTGTCGTCAATGCACTTCTCGGGTTACCTCCCGTGGTCGTCGGCCTCGCCGTTTATTTGCTGTTGTCGCGCTCGGGGCCGCTCGGCTCGTTTGGCATCCTGTTTACGCCTTCGGCAATGGTGCTTGCTCAATGTATCCTTGGCTTACCGATCGTCATTGCGCTCGTTCACCGGCCCGCGGTGGGACATTGGCAAGCCTACGGAGAGGCGCTCCTGGTCGACGGGGCCTCGCGCCTGCGAACAATATGGCCATTGATGAATATCGGCCGCGACGGATTGCTGACCGCTTTTCTGGCCACCTTTGGCCGCGCCATCGCCGAGGTCGGCGCAATCATTATTGTCGGCGGCAATATTCGCGGCTACACGCGCACGATGACCACCGCGATCGCGCTCGAGACCAGCAAGGGCGATCTCAGCCTCGCGCTGGCGCTCGGCATCATCCTCATCCTGTTATCCATGACAGTGAGTGCGGTGAGCCTGTTTTTCGGCCGCGCATTGGCCCAGCGCTAGTTCGTTGTCGCCTTACGAGGCGGGAAAAACAGTTCTTCGCCGTTGATCCGATAAGACGTGATTACGTCGAGGCCCGCTTTCGAAGTCAACCATTCGTGCCAAATCTTGGCGTCGTTGTATTTGACCAGCGGCCACTTCGCCGGATTGACGAGAATGCTGCCATAGGGATTGAACAGCGCCGGATCGCCCTCGGTCAGGATTTCCAGGTCTTGCCGGTTCTTGAAATTGGCCCACGTCGCCCGATCGGTCAGCGTGTAGGCGTTCATGCCGGCCGCAATGTTCAGGGTCGCGCCCATGCCTTGGCCGAGATCGCGATACCACCCGCTATGCGGATCGGGTTGGATGCCGGCCGATTTCCACAGCCGAAGCTCCATCCGGTTGGTGCCGCTGTCATCACCGCGGCTGGCAAACGGCGCCGCTGCCTCGGCGATTTGCTTTAATGCCGCGCGGGCGTCCTTTAAGCCGTGGATATGCGCCGGATCGCTATGCGGCCCGACGATCACGAAGTCGTTGTACATGACGTCGCGGCGGTCGATGCCATAGCCATCAGCGACAAATTTGTCTTCTCCGACACGATCGTGTACCAACAGCGCGTCGGCGTCGCCGCGCGCGCCAATGGCGAGCGCCTGCCCGGTTCCGACCGCAACGACGTGAACGGTGATGCCTGTCGCCGCGGTGAAAATCGGCGAGATGTGGCCGAACAATCCCGAATCTTGGGTCGAGGTAGTCGAACTGAGTGTGATGAACCGCTCGCCGGCTTGTGCCGAAACGGCGGCAAGAACGGCCACGACGAAGGCAACAATACGAATCATGATGACCACCCTTTGATGGGCCGGACTTTTACGATAGCTAATCCACGCAGCGCCCCTGACCGGGGTTCCAATGTCAGGCAAATCGATCGCGGTTTGCAATCGGCATGCGGTGCGTATTTTCGGCGCGATTTCCAATTTCCTCCAATTCTGAAAAAGGCCCCTCACTCGCGCAGTCATGATTTATGTACGGGCGCCCCGGTGCGCGGCCTTTGCAAATATTCGCCGCGCGCGGAACCGACGACGTTGCCATTGTGATAGATCAATGAGCCGCGCAGAAACGTGCTTTTCACGCGCCCGCTGAGCTCGATGCCCTCAAACGGCGTGTAACCTTGATGGGATTGCGATTGCGACGCACGCACCACAAAGGTTGCACCCGGATCGAGGAGAACAATATCGGCATCGTAGCCCGGAGCGGTATCGCCCTTGTCGAGCAGGCCGAAACGCTGCGCCGGATTCCAGCTCAACAATTCCGCCATGTGGTTGTACGACATGCCTCGTTTACTGCCTTCACTTAACACGCCTGGGAGCAGATATTCGGTGCCGCCGAAGCCGGATTTGGCCAGCCAAATATTGTCTGGATCGTTCTTTGACCACTTCTGCTCCGCCGAACAACAAGCATGATCGCTCACGATCCAGTCGACCTTGCGGTCGAGCACGGCCTGCCACAGCGCTTCCACATCCTCTCGTGGCCGAATCGGTGGATTGACCTTGGCGTGAACCGCACAGGCGCAACTCGTGTCCAATAAAAGATGGCCGACAGTGACCTCGCGGCGAAAAGCGACATGCGGGAACACTTGCTGCATAATTAACGCGGCTTCTATCGCCTTGCGCGAGCTGAGATGCAAAAGGTTGATGTTCAGACAGTTTGTTTCATTTGCAAGGTAGGAGGCTATCCAGATCGCCAAGCCTTCGGAGTGCGGCGGACGCGTGGCGCTGTACGCTTCCAATCCGGTAAGCTTGCCTTCCCGTTCGACAATCTTTGTGTAAGCTTCGAGAATTTCCGCGAGCTCGCAGTGAAGGCTGACGCTGATATACGGCGACTTGTCGGGAAATTTGTCCATCATGCGTCGGGCCGAGCGCATGATGAATTCAAAGTGCGCTATATCGTAGCGGTCGTCCGGTCCAATCATGAGGAACTCGTTTTGCGAAGACGAGCGGCCGTGTAGCCCATAGCCGCCGTAGAACATGAATATCTTGAAAGACGGAATGCCGTAGTCGACGAGCAGATGCTCCATTTCGGCGATATGAGCGGATTCGATCGGCGCGATGTGATAGCCGTAATCGACCCAGAATCGTCCTTTGCTCTGTTTCAACACTTCCGGCATGAAGTCGCGGTAGGGGCCGCCGCGATTGAGATAATAGTGACCGGTGCGCATGTAGTTCAGGCTTGAGGTGACGCCGCCCATCGCCGCGGCTTTGCTTTCTGAAACTGCGTCCTCATGAAGCGGCGAATAAATTCCGATGTGCATGTGGGCGTCGACGCAGCCCGGAAAGGCGAGATAGTTCCGCCCGTCGAAGACCTGCTCGGCCTGCTCCGCCGAAATATCCGGCGCGAGGCGTTCGATTTTTCCGTCCCTAATTGCGATGTCCAGACAATCGATCGAAGTCTTTCGCGGTCGTACGACGCGGACATTTTTTATGACGAGATCGAACGCTTTCGACATTGCCATTCCTCTACGGTCGATCCTCGTAGGCCGTTGCCCACGCCACGGCCCCTTCGGTCGGCTACCCTATTCTCCGTAGCGCTTCCCCAGCGCCAGCAATTCCGGCGTGCCGATCAAATCGTTAAGGCCGGCAAAATCGAGCATTCGGCTGCGAAACGGTTCTGAACTGCCATGCTTGGCCAACGAGGCGTAATACTCGCTGGCGAGATGCCCGAACGCCCGTACGATTCCGCCGGGAAAGATGACCAGCGCGAAGCCGATCGCCTCAAGCTCCGCCGCCGATAATGGCGGAGTTTTCCCACCTTCAACCATGTTCGCCATCAGTGGCGCCTGCCCGCTCAATGCTCTCGCCATTCGAGCAAGATCGTCGCGGGTTTTCGGCGCCTCAACGAACAACATGTCGGCGCCGGCTTCGCCGTACAAGATCGCGCGTTCGATCGCCCGATCGAAACCTTCGACGGCAATCGCATCGGTACGGGCGATAATGAGCGTGTCGTGCGCGCGCCGCGCGTCGAGTGCAGCACGAAGCTTGCCACACATTTCGGCCGCCGGGATCAGCGCCTTGCCGTCAAGGTGACCGCAGCGCTTGGGAAAATCCTGATCCTCGATCTGTATGGCGTTGGCGCCGACGCGCTCGAACTCGCGCACCGTGCGCGCCACGTTAAGCGCGTTGCCGTAGCCTGTATCGGCGTCAACGATGAGGTGGGAGGCCACGCGGTCGCGTATCATTCCGACCGTTTGCGCCACTTCGCTCATACTAACGATACCGATATCAGGCCGACCCAGCCGGGTATAGGCAATGGCAGCTCCAGATACATACAACGTGGCAAACCCGGCTTGCGTCGCCACCAGCGCCGTGAACGCGTCATAGACGCCGGGCGCTACGACAATGGGCTTGCGCGCGAGACGAGAGTGCAAATTTTCCGCAGCCATATTCACATTCCAAGATAGGCATGTTTCAGGTTTGGGTCTTTGCCGAGCTCGGCGGCTGGGCCCTCCAACACGAAGCGACCATTATCGAGGATATAAGCGCGCTGCGCCACGCCCAGGCTTTGCACAACATTTTGCTCGATCAGCAAAAGCGCGATCCCCTGCTTGCTGATGGACTTGATGAGCGCGAATAATTCCTCGACCAATAACGGAGAGAGGCCCAGCGACGGCTCATCGAGCATCAACAGATCTGGCTCGCCCATCAGCCCTCTGCCGATGGCGAGCATCTGCTGCTCACCGCCAGACAAGGTGCCGGCACGCTGGGACTGACGCTCGGAAAGCCGCGGAAAAATTGAAAAGACGCGCTCTCGATTTTCGGCGCGCCTTCGGCGGCCGCGGCGATAGGTGCCCAGGTCCAGGTTCTCACGGACCGTCATATTTGGGAAAATCCGGCGGCCCTCCGGCACATGAATGAGACCCCGCGCGACGATCTTGGCAGACGCTTCGCGCTCGATTGAGGCGCCCTTAAAGCGGATCGAGCCACGCCAGGTTCGAACTAGTCCCGAAATGGTCCGGCCCATCGTCGATTTTCCCGCCCCGTTCGGACCTAAAATTGTAACGATCTCGCCGGGATGCAGAGCGAAATTCACACCGCGCAGAATTTCGGTGCTGCCGTATCCTGCATGCACCGCGGCGAGCGAAAGGAGCGGCTCAGGCATGCGTACTCCCCGCCGTCATGCGTCTTGCCGCACCTCGGCCGAGATAGGCCTCGACCACAACGGGATCGGCGGCAACGTCTTGTGCTGTCCCTTGCGCAATTATCCGGCCCTCGGCGAGAACGAGCACGTGCTCGGCGAGCGCGGTAACCGCCTGCATCACATGCTCCGTCATCAGGATTGTCATGCCATGGGCGGTGAGCTCCCGAATGACCGGCATCATGTCGCGAATTTCTGACGGATTCAGTCCGGCCAGGACTTCATCGAGCAGAAGCAGCCCCGGCGCGATAGACAAGGCGCGGGCGAGCTCAAGCCGCTTGCTGCCGGCTACTGTCAGCGTTGCGGCGGGCGCGTCGAGTTGCGCTCCGAGTCCCACTGAGAGCGCGACCTGGTTGGCGGCATCGATCGCCTTAGCGCGGTTGCGCTGCCAAAGATGCGAGCCGATGGCGATATTTTCCCGAACGGTCAGGCCGGCGAACGGCTGCACAATTTGGAAAGTGCGCGCCACACCGCGGCGGGCGCGCTGGTGCGGCGACTCGGCTGTAATGTCCGCGCCATCGTAAAGAATGCGACCTTCGTCGGCCGACAAAAATCCGGAGATGATCGAGAACAAGGTCGTCTTGCCGGCGCCGTTCGGTCCGATCAACGCCGTAATTCTTCCCGTCCCGACCTGAAACGATGCTTTGTCGATCGCAAGCAAGCCGCCAAAGCGCTTTGAGACGTTTTCAACAACAAGCAGGGACTCAGCCATTGCCGCCCTCTGGCTGGGCGACAGCCCGAAATGGCCATCGAAACAAAGCGGTCAACAGCCCCGCGATACCGCGCGGCGCTAAGCCGACGACCGCAATGAGGACGAGGCCGTAAATGACGAGGTCGAGTCCTGGGGCATCCGAAGTCAGGAGCTTGGTGGCCTCACCAAGGGTCTTGATGACAAGCGCACCCAGGAGTGACGCGAACAGCGTTCCCGCTCCCCCAACAATAGGCGCCAGCAGCGCGTCGATTGAAATCCATGGTCCGTAAGCAATAGCCGCATCAATAAAGAGGAAATATTGCGCATAAAAACACCCTGCAGCGGCGGCGATTGCGGCTGAAAGGGTGATCGCCGCTAGCTTAACCGCAAAAGTGTTGATGCCGAGCGCGCTCGCGGCGTCTTCGTTTTCGCGAATAGCAACCAGATACGCGCCAAAGCGGCTGTTTTCGGCGGCGCGCACCGTCACCAAAGACAAAGCAACCAAGGTGAGCACGATCCAGTAAAACGGCACACGGCTTTGAAATTGAAAGGCTTCGGGACGCAGGTCGAGCTTAATTAATGTACCAACGCCTGCGCCAGTGATCGGGATCACGCTGGAAACGATGCGTAACACCTCGGCAAAGGCGAGTGTGACCAATGAAAAGTACGACCCTCTCAGTCCGGAGCGGAAACACAGAACGCCGATGACGGCGCCGACCAGCGAGCCCGCAAAGATCCCTGCAAACAAACCCAGCCAAGCATTGATCCCGTACTGCACTTGCAAAATCGCGGTCGTATAGGCAGCGGTGCCAAAGAAAGCGGCGTGTCCGAATGAATATTGTCCGCCATAACCACCGAGCAAATTCCAACCCTGGCCGACAAGCGCGATCAACAATGTCGTAATCAGGAAATTCAGCACCACGTTTGATGTGGTGACTAGCGGCACGATGGCGAGCAACACCACCGCCAGAACGATCGGCCAATAGCTTTTCACGGCCGCGCGCCGAACAAGCCGCTCGGCCGCGCGAGCAGTACAACAATGAACATGATGAATATGCCGATTTGACCGAGCGACTCGCCCAAAAAGATACTGGAAAAACTTTCCACCACGCCGACACATAATCCACCGATCAAGGCGCCGGCGATCGAGCCCATCCCGCCGAGCACAACGATCGTAAAAGCAATGAGCACGAAGGCTTCACCCGCGGTGGGGTTGACGTAATAGGTCGGAATGAGCAGGCAGGCAGCCACTGCTACGCAGGCGGTACCCAGGCCAAAAGTCACCGCATAGATGTGCGCGACATCGATGCCGCAGAGTTCGGCGCCGAGCTTCTCCTTCGCCACCGCCCGTATCGCTTTACCGGTATCGGTGAAGCGCATCATGATCCACAGCGCCCCTGCAACCGCAATGACGGCGCCGAATGCAATGATCCGCGGCACCGCGACGAAAGCCGGACCTATTTCGACCACGTCGAAGGCATAAGGCAAATTGATTGTGCGGGTGTCGGCACGAAAGAAATAGAGCAACGCATTTTCGATCACTATGGCAAGACCGAGCGTAACCAGCAGGAAATTTCGATCTTCGCCATGCGCCGCCGGCCCGATGATAAAGCGCTGCAACGTATAGCCGATGGCGAAGAACAGCGGCGCGAGCAGAAATATCGCCAAATAGGGATCGACGCCAAGAAGCGTGAAGGCAAAAAACGCGGCAAACATTGCCGCGCTCAACAATGCGCCATGCGCAAAGTTGATGATGTGCAGCACGCCATAGATCAAGGTGAGGCCAAGCGCCACCAAGGCATACACCGCGCCGGCCATCAAGCCGTTAAGAACAGCGGGAACGAGAATGACCGGCGATAGCATGGCGGTACCGGTCAGGCCTAGTCATGCCTTCAAGCGGGCGGGATCGGGAAGACCGGCTTGGCGGATGCAAATTGCACCGGGAGGATCACCCGTATGTCCTTGCCAAGCACCTGCGTGTTAACCGGCGCCGCACCCTGATTTTGCCCATCGACGAATTTTGTCGGTCCGTAAGGCATCATATGACCGCTGAAAGTTGAGCTCGCAAGCGCTTCCGTGATCTTCGCCCGATCCATGCTTGCCGCGCGCTCGATCGCGTCGGCAAGCAACAGTATGCACGAATAGTTCATGTAGACTTCGTAGGTGTAGAATTGCCCTTTATCCTCCACCCTTTTTTTCAGATCCAAGGCTTTCGAGTTCTTGGGATCGAACCAATGATTGCAGTCCATGATGTATTGCGCCGCTTCGGGGAATTCCTTGACAAATTTGTAGGAAGAAGCGGCGCCGCCGAGCACTGAATAAATGCCTTTCGGGCGCAGGCGTTGCTGCTGCATGGTGCGGGCAAGAAGAACGTATTCGTTATAATAGTTTGCCGGAATGACGAGGTCGGGATTTTGCGCCTTGATTTTCAGCACAACGTTTTCGAACTCGCGCGTCGGTGTCGGGTGAGGAATGGTTTCGAGAACCTGGAAGCCTCGGTCCGGCAATTGCGCGTTCAAGAGCTTGGCCAGCCCAGAGCCGAACGCGGAATCCTCGTGGACGATCATGACGGTCTTGGCCGGCTTGCCGGCCTGATCGTTGATTGTGATGAGGTTATCCAGAGCGGTCTTGGCAATCACGCCAAAACCCGGTCCGAACCGGAATGTATTCTTTAGCCCACGCGTGACGATGCTGTCGACCACGCCGACATCGACGACGTAAGGCAAATCGTACCGCGCCGCGGTCTGGCTGGCGGACAGACAGATCGCGCTGGCATAGCCGCCGACGACCGCACAGACACCCGCAGCATTCATCTTTTCGACCTCGGCATTACCGCCATCCGGCGTCGATTGCGCATCGCCGAGCATTGGATCGAATTTGGCGCCACCCAGCGCCTTGATTCCACCGTTCGCATTGATATCGTCGATTGCCATCGTCGCGCCGAGGCGGCCTTGCTGACCGGAATAGGACAGTGCGCCCGAAACCGGATGGAGGACGCCGATCTTCACGCCGGCGCCTTGCGCCCGCAGGATTGCGGGAGCGTGCAAAAGACCGGCCACCGCGGTTGCGCTGAGCACGGTGCCGCGCAAGAACTTGCGGCGGCTCAATTGCAACGGCGAACGAGACATGACACCTCTCCTGCCAATCTCCGTTGAACTTAACATTGGTTAGGCTGGGTATCTATACTATCCTGCCGCGGCTTAGCGTCTGGTGCGTCAGTGAACCAACCGCAAACGATCATCGACAAACTTTGGAGCGCACATGAGATTGCGCGGCGTGACGACGGCGAGTCGCTGCTGTGGGTAGATCGTCATTATGTACACGAAGGATCGTTTCATGCCTTCGGCAAGCTTGCCGAACGGGGCACCGAGGTCGTCGAACCGGGGCTGACTTTCGGGGTAGCCGATCATTACGTGCCGACGCGTGGCTCACGTCACAACATTGCCAATCCCGAGCTTGCGCGCATGGTCCGTCAGCTTGAGGACAATTGCACAAGGCATGGCGTCAAACTTTTTGGACTTGATGATCCCCGACAGGGCATAGTGCACGTGGTCGGACCCGAACAAGGTTTGACGCTGCCTGGCCTTTTGATCGTCTGCGGCGACAGTCACACTTCAACGCATGGCGCGCTTGGCGCCTACGCCTTTGGCATCGGCGCATCCGAAGTCGCGCACGTACTGATGACCCAGACAATCTGGCAAAAGAAACCGAAGCGCATGCGCGTAAGCGTCGAAGACGTAATGCCGCCGGGGATTTCGGCCAAGGACATTGCGCTCGCCATCATCGCCTCCATCGGAGCCGACGGCGCAACCGGATGCGCCGTCGAATATTCCGGGTCGGCGATCCGCGCCTTGTCGATGGAAGGGCGCTTGACATTATGCAACATGTCAATTGAAGCAGGCGCGCGCTGCGGCGTCGTGGCGCCCGATGCAGCGACCTTTGCCTACCTCAAGGGTCGGCCCTATGCGCCGACGGGCGCAGTGTTCGACCAAGCGGTTGAGGTGTGGTCGAAACTGGCGACAGACGAAGGCGCCGCGTTCGATCATGAGGTCGCACTCGATGCCGCTAAGATCGCACCGGTCGTAACCTGGGGCACGAGTCCCCAGGATGCGCTACCGATCGACGCCTGTGCGCCCGACCCGAGCCGGGAGTCGATTCCCGAGCGCGCCCACTATCTTCGCGAGGCGCTCGACTATATGGGCATTGTTCCGGGCAAAAAGCTCACGGAGATCGCGATCGACCGGGTATTTATCGGCTCCTGCACCAACGCCCGTATCGAGGACCTGCGCGCCGCGGCGGCGGTGCTCGCGGGCCGGGCCAGCAAAGTGCCAGGACTCGTTTCGCCAGGATCCACCCTCGTCAAACGCCAAGCCGAAGACGAAGGCCTAGACCGTATCTTTCGCGAGGCCGGCCTCGAATGGGGCGAATCCGGATGTTCGATGTGTGTGGGAATCAATGGTGATCTGGTCAGGCCCGGCGAGCGTTGTGCTTCGACCTCAAATCGCAATTTCCGTGGTCGCCAGGGTCCTGGCGCGCGCACCCACCTGATGTCGCCGGCCATGGTCGCCGCGGCGGCTGTCACCGGTCACCTTGCCGACGTGCGGGAGTTGCTTCGCAGTGCAAAAGTGTAAGCCGCCATGGAAAAATTCACCAAACTCACCGGCGCGGCCTGCCCAATCAACCAGAGCAATCTGAACACCGATCAAATTCTTCCAGCGCGTTTCCTGAAACGGACCCGCGCCATGGGATTCGGCAAGGTTTTATTTCACGATTTGAGATTTGATTCCGAGGGCCGAGAGAAATCGGACTTTCCGCTCAACAAACCGGCTTGGCGCAAGTCAACAATTGTGGTCAGTGCGCGGAATTTTGGCTGCGGCTCGTCGCGCGAGGCGGCGGTTTATGCGCTTTACGACTTCGGCGTACGCTGCGTGATCGCACCGTCATTCGGCGACATCTTTGCTGGCAACGCGGTGCAGAATGGACTGCTTACGGCGGCGGTTGCCGATGAGGAAGCCGCTGAGATCATGGAGTCCCTGGCGCAAACGCCTGAGCTTCCAATGACGGTCGATCTCGACGAGCAAAGCATCCTCTGCGGCAATCAGACCTACAGATTCAGGATCGATCCAACCCGCCGCATGCGCCTTCTCAACGGCTGGGACGATCTTGCGCTGACCGAAAATTATCGCGAGCGCATTGGCGCATTCAAAGCGGAAGACAATGTAAAGCGTCCGTGGGCGGCGCCGCGCGAGCAAGTATGAACTTGCCTTACCTGTAAGCGCCCTGCCCTTATCGGACCCTTGCCTTCATTTCATTGTTGAATGTGAATGTTGTTGTCGCGGATGACCTTCCCCCAGCGCGCGATTTCGCTGTGCAACAGCGCGCTCGCCGCCGCAGAAGAACGCTGGTCTGGTGGAAAGACCGACACATCCTCGGCGGTCCAGATTTTGACAAGGGCCGGATCGGAAACCGCGTTTTGCAACGCTTTATTGAGCATAGCTATGACCGAGTCTGGCGTTCCAGCCGGCGCGAACATGGCTTGCCAATACACTACATCGAGCTTTGGTCCGAACGTAATCGGAAAACTGTCTGCCGTTGGAAACTCCGGCAGCTTTTCTCTCGACGTAACGCCGTAGGCCTTTAATGCGCCGGTGGCGACTTGCTGCACGACCGATTGTGGCGTGGCAAAAAACAGATCGATTTGCCCGCCTAATAAGTCCGTCACGGCCGGAGCAGCACCACGATATGGAATTTGGTCGAGCGAAACGCCGGCTTCCTGCGCAAACAAGCTGGTGGCGAGATGTCCCGTCGTGCCATAGCCGGGGATGGCCGCTTTCAACGTCTGTCGTTTCATCAGGACGACAAGATCGCCAAGCGTGCTCGGCTCGAGCGTCTTGCGGCCGACCAACACCAATGGATTGCGATTGATAAGCATCACCGGCGCGAAAGCTTTAACAGTATCAAACGGCAGATTTTCGTAGAGCGAGACATTCGCGGCGATCTGCAAATTGTGAACGAGCAGCGTGTAGCCATCGGGTCCCGCGCGCGCCACTTTTTCAGAACCGATAATTGCGCCGCCGCCGCCAATGTCCTCGACGATGAAGCTCTGCTTGAGCTCCTTCGAGAGCGATTGCGCAATCATGCGGGCGGTCTCGTCGGTCGGGCCGCCGGCCGGATATGGCACGATCAGCGTGACGACACGGCTGGGATATTGCTGTGCCAGGCCCGGCAGCACCCAGGCGAGAAGACCGAGAATAACCGCCGCTGCAACACCGACGACACGCCGCATCGAACGCTCCTCCTGATGTCATTTTGCAGGAGCTTACGACAAAAGCGTTTTCCGGCGAAATGGGAACCGGTTCGCCGGAGAGAACGCGTCAACCATAAAACGCCGTGCAGTTGCGTCTTCCAAAGGAAGACGCCCTAGGCGATCACCGGCAACAAGAGATAAGGCATCTTGCCCGCGGCAAAATGCAGCGTGTTCCGGCACGCGAAAATCGCCGCGGGACGGTCATGCGGATCGGTGTGGGTGAACGGGCCGACGCCCTTCATCGGGTAGGCCGCGTTCGCGATGCCCGCGTCGCTTCCGTCGACCTCGTAGTCGCGCCCGCGCACGTTGAGCGCCAGGCGCCAGCCCGCCGGCACGACGATGCAGGTCGGCCAGATCTCGATCTCCAGTTCTTCT